>Ga0209426_1000081_pt1 | contig 161937 bp, 157 predicted proteins | sample Deesub1362B_J571_FD_187697 | JGI IMG/M metagenome (GOLD analysis project Ga0209426, IMG submission 187697) | Deep oceanic, basalt-hosted subsurface ecosystem from Juan de Fuca Ridge flank, Pacific Ocean, CORK Borehole 1362B_J2.571 (SPAdes)... ...
GGACGATCTTTTGATTTTGCTTTTCAAGATCAAAAGATCGTCCGATCGCGGCCCGAGCCTTCGGCAGCTCCTACAGGGGGGCCGCGTGGTAGAGGTGCGGCACACCGACGCAGATCAATGCGTCCCCAGCCACCCCAGGCGTATAATCGCCCAGCCCTTTCAGCCCTGTGCGCGCCGGAGATGCCCGATGGATCCTGCAGTATTCGAAGAGTGGATGATGACTGGCCTGGTCAGCATCCTGATCATTTTCATGGGTTTCATCGTCTGGGATCTGGCGAAGAAGTCCAAGGCCGGGCGCTTCGGCTCGTTCATTCTGTTCTTCGTGCTGGGTCTGGGCGTGGCCGCGTTCATCATCAAGAGCGTGGTAATCGGCCTGATCGAATCCGGCGCTCTATAACCGCGCCGGCACTTCCTTCCACTGGCCCTGATCGAGCCCTTCAAGCGTCCAGTCGCCAATCCGCACCCGCACCAGCCGCAACGTCGGCAGCCCCACCGCGGCAGTCATCCGCCGTACCTGACGGTTGCGCCCTTCACGAATCACCAACTCCAGCCAACGGGTCGGCACGCTTTTGCGAAAGCGTACCGGCGGATTACGTGGCCACAGTTCAGGCTCATCCAGTTGCCGCGCCTCGGCGGGCAGAGTCATGCCGTCGTTCAGCTCGACACCGTCGCGCAGGCGCTGCAGTTGTTCAGCCGTCGGCTCGCCTTCGACCTGCACCCAGTACGTCTTCGGCAACTTGTGTTTCGGGTCGGCGATCCGCGCCTGCAACTGACCGTCATTGGTCAGCAGCAACAAACCTTCACTGTCGCGATCCAGACGTCCGGCCGGATAAATGCCCGGCACATCGATGAAATCCTTGAGCGTCGCCCGCCCGCCTTCGTCACTGAACTGCGTCAGCACATCGAACGGTTTGTTGAACAGGATCAGCTTCGGCTCGGCCGGCGGCGCCTTGGCGACACGACGTGGCGCTGAGGGGGAAGGCTTCGCGCCAGGGCGGCGGGAAGGAGGACGCGGGGGACGGGACATGGCGAAAAGAACATCTGACGGTCAGGGCTGCTAATGCTAGTGCCCCGACCGCCAAATGACCACGACTAACCGTTAACGGAACGGCGGCTCGTCGAAGCTGCGCAGTTTGCGCGAGTGCAGCGAGTTGAGTTCGGTGCGCAGCAGATCCACCGCCGCGATGCCGATCTTCAAGTGCTGGCTGACCGCGCGCTCGTAGAACGCGTTGGCCGAACCCGGCAGCTTGATTTCACTGTGCAGCGGTTTGTCCGAGACGCACAGCAACGTGCCGTAAGGCACCCGCAGGCGATAGCCCTGGGCGGCGATGGTGCCGCTTTCCATGTCCACCGCCACGGCGCGGGACAGGTTGATCAACGGACGTTCCTGCGCCCAGCGCAATTCCCAGTTACGGTCATCGTAGGTCAGCACGGTACCGGTGCGCAGACGCTTTTTCAGTTCCTCGCCCTTCTCGCCGGTGATATTGGCCGCGGCTTGTTGCAGCGCCAGCTGCACTTCGGCCAGCGCCGGAATCGGAATGTTCGGTGGCACCACGCGATCGAGAATCCCGTCGCGACGCATGTAGGCGTGTGCCAGCACGTAGTCGCCGATGGTCTGCGACTGACGCAGGCCGCCGCAGTGGCCGATCATCAGCCAGCAATGCGGACGCAGCACCGCCAGGTGGTCGGTGATGTTCTTGGCGTTGGACGGGCCGACGCCGATGTTGACCAGGGTCACGCCATGGCCGTCGCTGGCGATCAGGTGATAGGCCGGCATCTGGTAGCGGTGCCAGACCACGCCAGCGGCAATCGCCGAGGCTTCGCCGTGATCCATGCCCTTCTCGATGATCACATTGCCCGGCAGGACCATGCGCACGAAACGCGGGTCGTTGCGCAGTTGCTCCAGGCCATGGACGATGAACTGGTCGACGTAGCGATGGTAGTTGGTCAGCAGAATCCACGGCTGCACATGGCGCCAGTCGCTGCCGGTGTAGTGCACCAGGCGACGCAGGGAGAAGTCGACGCGCGCGGCGTCAAACAGCGCCAGTGGCAGCGGATCGGTGTTTTCCCAGTCATAGAGACCGTCGGCAATGCCATCGGTGGCGGCGGACAGATCGGTACTCGGGAACACTCGCGCCAGCACCGCAGCGGTGACGCCGGAGCCGGCCAGCTCATCGCCCTGCTCGACCACGTACGGGTACGGAATGTTCTGCTGACTGACGCCGACTTCCACGGTCACGGTGAAGTCGTGCATCAACGGCACCAGTTGTTCCAGCAGGTATTTGCGGAACGCCTTGGGGTGGGTGACGGTGACGCTGTAAGTGCCCGGCAGTTGCACCTTGGCGTAGGCGCGGGTGGTCTGCGGGACTTCGCCCTGACACAGGTAGGTCAGACGCAGTTCGGGATAACGAAACAGAGCACGCTGTTCGGCGTCAGGCTCGACGCGATCCTTGAGGTAACGCTTGAGCGCCGAGTTCAGCGCAGTGGTGGCCCGCTCATGCAGCTCGGCCAGACGATCCACGGCTTGCTCGGCGGTTTGAACGACAATAAACGCTTCGGTCACGATCAGCTTCCTGTGTTCTGACTTGCAGAGCTTCATCTTGCCTGCATCGTGGCCTCACGGGAACAGTGGCGTTGTGGCTGTACCCAAATCTTTCAAACAAAGCGAATCCCAGTGGGAGCTGGCTTGCCAGCGATGAGGCCGGCACATTCGATATCAATGTTGACTGACAGGTCGCCATCGCTGGCAAGCCAGCTCCCACAGGGTTTTGCAGTGTTCGAGGGACCGGGGTCAGAAACCCTGCGGGGTTGAGCGGGTGACGATGGCTTCGACGTCCAGGCCCCGCGGCAATGCGCCATAGACCCGGCCGCCACCGCTCAGACGGCTGGCAATAAACGCATCACTGACCGCCGCATTCCCCGCCTCCAGCAACAACTTGGCTTGCAACCCCAGCGCTATATCTTCAGTCAGTTGCCGCGCGCGGTATTGAATATCGCTGGTGTCCTTGAACTGCGCCTGCAACTGTTGGATATGCGCGGCCAAGCGCTTGTCGCCGTGCCCGTCACCCAATTCGCTGAACAGCACATCGAGCACACCTGGCTCTTTCGACAGTGCACGCAGCACGTCGAGGCACTGCACGTTGCCCGAGCCTTCCCACGTCGAGTTGACCGGTGCTTCGCGATACAGCCGTGGCAGGATGCTCTCCTCGACATACCCGGCGCCGCCCATGCACTCGGCGGCTTCGTTGATCATTCCGGGGGCACGTTTGCAGATCCAGTACTTGCCCACCGCCGTCACCAGCCGGGCGAATTGTGCTTCGTGGCGGTCATCCAGATGATCCAGCGCCTTGCCCATGCGCAGGCTCAGCGCCAGTGCGGCCTCGCTTTCCAGCGCCAGATCGGCCAACACGTTCTGCATCAACGGTTGCTCGCTGAGCAGTTTGCCGCCGACCGAACGGTGCGCGCAGTGATGGCTGGCCTGAGTCAGCGCCTGACGCATCAGCGAGCTGGAGCCGACCATGCAATCGAAACGGGTCATCGCCACCATCTCGATGATGGTTGGTACGCCGCGCCCCTCCTCGCCGACCATCCATGCCAGCGCGCCGCGAAACTCCACTTCGCTGGAGGCGTTGGACTGGTTGCCGAGTTTGTTTTTCAGGCGCTGGATGTAGAACTGATTGCGCGTGTCGTCCGGACGATGGCGCGGCAGCAGGAAGCAGGTCAGCCCCTTGTCGGTTTGCGCCAGGGTCAGAAACGCATCGCACATCGGCGCCGAGCAGAACCACTTGTGCCCGACCAGTTCATAGGCCTGGCCCGGACCACTGGCGCCCACCGGATAGGCCTTGGTGGTATTGGCCCGCACATCGGTGCCGCCCTGTTTCTCGGTCATCGCCATGCCGATGGTCACGCCGGCCTTGTTCGCCATACCGACATTGCGCGGGTCATACTCGGTGGCAAGGATTTTCGGCAGCCACTGTTCGGCCAGATCCGGCTGCAAACGCAGGGCCGGGACGCTGGCGAACGTCATGGTCAACGGGCAGCCGCTACCGGCCTCGGCCTGGCTGTGCAGATAGGTCATCGAGGCGCGGGCAACATGCGCGCCGTCCTGCGGATGAGTCCAGGGTGACGAGGTCAGGCCATGTTCGATCGCGGTGCGCATCAGCTCATGATAGGCCGGATGAAATTCCACCAGATCAATGCGATGGCCGTACCGGTCATGGCTGACGAATACCGGTTTGTTCTGATTGGCGAGGAACCCGGCTGTCATCAGCGGTCCGCCGGCCAGCGCACCGTAGGCATCGATCCGCGACTCGGCCCAACCGGCGCCAAAGCGGCGCGACCACTCCTGCAATGGCAGGTCGATGCGGTACAGGTTGGCACCGTCCAGCGACGGTGGCTGGTTGGTGACTTCGTGGGTTTCGGCGAACTGATGCAGGTTCATGACGGGGCTCCTTTGGTCAGCCAAGGGATTCAGTTAAGCACCGGCCCGTGGCTGATCAAAGTGTCATATGCGCCGAACTGTCGGCGCTTTCACCCTGTTACGCGCTGAGCACCCGACGCTCCAGCGCCGCTTGCAGGTCTTCGAATTTCACCGGTTTGTTCAGGTAATCGATGCGCGTACCCGGCGCGCAATGCTCGCGATCCGTGCCCTGCGCCAGCATGAACACCGGCAGACTGGCGCAGCCGGGCAACGCATGAATCTGGCAGCACAGCGACGCCCCTTCGTGGGAGGGCAACTGGCAATCGATCAGCACCGCATCGAAGTTTTCCCGTTGCAGGCAATCGAGTGCCGCCGCGCCGTTGTCCGCCGTGCGCACGCGGAAACCGAGCTTGAGCAGCATGCCGCGCATCACCAGTTGATTGACGCTGTTGTCGTCGACCAGCAATACCGTGCAGTCCTGCGGCGCACGGATCCGCTCCTGCAGCGGAGCCGGGTTCGGCACCGCTTCGACCGCCGGCAGTTCGAATTCGACGTCCAGCTGAAAACGGCTGCCACGCCCGGGTTCGGAACGATGGGTGAGCTTGCCGCCGAGCAACTCCACCAGTTGCCGACAGATCGCCAGCCCCACGCCCAGGCCGCCGTATTCGCGGGTCATCGAACCGTCGAGCTGGAAGAAGCGCTGATACAGCGTCGCCTCGCCCAGATCGGTGAAACCGATGCCGGTGTCGATCACCGCAAACGACAGCGCCAAGCGGTTTTCCGCCGCCGGCTTGCCGGTGACGCGCAGAGCCAGGCCACCGACCCGGGTGAACTTGATCGCGTTGTCCAGCAGGCACTCCAGGCACTGCGCCAGTTTTGCACTGTCGCCGTGCAAGCGATCCGGCAGGGTCGGCAGCACCTCGACCTTGAAGTCCAGCGACTTGCTCGCCGCGTTACCGTCGAACTGCACGCGCAAGGCCTCGACCACCGCGCGCAGGCTGAAGCTGCCCGGCGTCGCCTTGAGCTTGCCGGCCTGCAATTCGGTGAGGGTGAGGATGCCGTTGACCATGCGCATCATGTCCCGCGCAGAACCGGCGGCGGTTTGCTGGTATTGCTCCAGTTCAGGCTCCAGTTCGATGGTCTGCATCAGTTCCAGCGAACCGATCACGCCGTTCATCGGCGTGCGCAATTCGTGGGTCAGGGTCGCGAGGAATTCATCCTTGAGCTTGTTGCTGTGCGCCAGTTGCTGGTTGAGCACTTCGAGTTTCTGCCCGGCATCGAACAGGGTCTGCGCCTGTTGCTCGCGCATCGCGTTGATGCGGTCGGCCAGCGCCAGCGACAGCAGCGCGACTTCGATCGCCGAGCCGATCTGACTGGCGTACATGGTCAGGAACACGTTTGGCAGCAAGCCGAGCACCATCAGCGTATTGACGATACCGCCGAGCAAAAACGCCGACCAGGCAATGATGAAGTAACGCGCCACCCGCAAGCCGCGCCACCAGGCGAGGATCCCGGCAGCGAAAATCACCACGGTGAACACCAGCGCCAACAGGGTCGCCAGGCGCAACGACAGCGCATAGCTGGTCATCAGCGACAGCCCGACCACCAGCGCACCGAACGCAATCAAAGCGATCAGCAGATAGTCGAGCCAGCGGCTGTGGGTTCTGGTCTGCAGGAAACTGCGGGCGAACTGGCTGCCGAACAGCCCGGCGCAACCGATGAAAAACGGCGTGGCGGCGTTGGCCCACCACGGATTGTCCGGCCAGAAATACTCGACCGCCGCGCCGTTCACCGACAGTTGATAAAGGCCGAACGAGGCGATGTAGAAGATGTAATAAAGGTAGCTGGTGTCGCGCACGCTCAGGTAGATGAACAGGTTGTAGACCAGCATCCCCAGCAGCACACCATAAATAATCCCCAGCACATACAGGCGCACCGGCTGGTCTTCGAGGTAAGCCGTGCTCGACCATAACGTCACTGGGGCCTGGATCGAGCCTTCACTGGCCAGACGCAGGTACACGGTTTTTTGTTGGTCAGGGGCGAAGGTCAGGTCGAACAGGTAATTGTTCTGCCGGATCTCGCGGCTGGCGAACGGCAAAGCGTCGCCGGTTTGCCGGATCAGCCGGTAGTCGCCATTGGCATCGGCCATATAAAGGTCGAGGTGATCGAGCGGCGGATACGCCAGCTCCAGCAGCCAGGTGCGTTGTGCGGCCGGATTGTTCGGACGGTAATGCAGGTCGATCTTCAGCCAGAACGCCGAGCGCGAGTAACCGGCATTGAGCGTGGCTTTGTCGTGGGGTTTGAAATTGCCCGCCGCCGCTTGAGCGCGAACGTCGGCGATGTTCGCCTGACCGCTCGGGTCTTCGAACACCTGCAAGGAGCGGCCCAGCGGGAGGCTCTGGGTATTTTCGTCGAACTCGACGGCGCTTGCGAGAAGGGGCAAGCAGAACAGCAACATCAGCAAATAGCGCATTGAAGCCCCAGCGTGGCTCGTCCGGTTGTGTCAGGAAGCCCCCCATTCCCTTTGAGTAGACGTAAAACCGGTATTACCTGTTATTGGTTTGGATCCAGACTAGCATAGCCGTTGATGGCCATTGAGCACCATCGAAATTTTTCCTGCAAAGGCTCTAGAACGGGCGTTTCAGAGCAAAGCTGCGGACTAGAGCTGTTGAGTTGGTCAACTCAATCATTGCGATCCGCTTTTGTGGCGAGGGAGCTTGCTCCCGCTCGGCTGCGCAGCAGTCGTAAAACCGGTAAATGCGCTGTGCCTGAATAAATGCAGGGGGCTGCTTCGCAACCCAGCGGGAGCAAGCTCCCTCGCCACAATGGTAGCTGCAGAGTTGTCCGACAATCTGTTCGCAAACGCTTTCAGGACTGAACTCTAAAATCAGGTTTGGTGGTAAGCTCGCGCACCATGAATATTTACAGCTCCCGCCCCGTTGTCCTCTGTCTCTCCGGCCACGACCCCAGTGGTGGCGCCGGCTTGCAGGCAGATATCGAAGCCTTGCTCGCGCAGGGTTGCCACGCGGCTCCGGCCGTCACCGCCCTGACCGTGCAAGACACCGTCAACGTCACTGACTTCCGCGTCCTCGACCGTGAGTGGGTACTGGCCCAGGCCAATGCCGTGCTCAACGACTCCGAAGTCGCTGCGGTCAAACTGGGCATGCTCGGTTCGCTGGAAATGGTCGACACCGTGGTCGAACTGCTTTCTGCGCACCCGCACCTGCCGGTGGTCTGCGACCCGGTGCTGCGTGCCGGCGGCGGCGGACGCCTGGGCAAGGATGAAGTCGGTTACGCGATGCGCGAGCGTCTGCTGCCACTGTCGATCATTGCCACCCCCAACCTGCCCGAAGCGCGGATCCTCGCTGAACTGCCCGAAGGCACCGCAGACGAGTGCGCGGAAAAACTCCTGCCGTTCGTCAAAAACCTGCTGATCACCGGCGGCCACGGCGACGAAACTGAAATCCACAATCGCCTGTACGGCCGTGACGGCCTGCGTGACACCTTCTATTGCCAGCGTCTGCCAGGCAGCTATCACGGTTCCGGTTGTACCCTGGCCAGCGCTATCGCCGGTCGTCTGGCCCAGGGCGAACATCTCGCCAGTGCCGTACGCACGGCACTGGATTACACCTGGCGCACCCTGCGCGATGCCGAACAACTGGGCAAAGGCCAGTTCGTGCCGCGTCGTCTGCCGCTGGATTTTTGCTCGTAACGTCGTGAGGTCTGCCTGATGAAACTACGTGGCCTGTACGCCATCACCGACAGCCAGTTGCTGGCGGGCAAGTTTCTGTCGTACGTGGAGGCGGCGCTGGAAGGCGGCGTCACCCTGTTGCAATACCGCGACAAAAGCAGCGACGAGGCCCGACGCCTGCGCGAGGCCGAAGCCCTGCGTGACCTGTGCGAACGCTACAAGACGCAGTTGATCATCAACGATGACGCCGAACTGGCCGCGCGCCTGAACGTCGGCGTGCACTTGGGACAGACCGACGGCCCGCTGTCGCCGACCCGCGCCTTGCTCGGCTCCAAAGCCATCATCGGGTCGACCTGCCATGCGCAGCTCGAACTGGCTGAACAGGCCGCCAAGGAAGGCGCGAGTTATGTCGCCTTCGGTCGCTTCTTCAATTCCAGCACCAAACCCGGCGCGCCAAGCTGCAGCCTCGATCTGCTCGACGAGGCCAAACGTAAGCTGCATCTGCCGGTTTGCGCGATTGGCGGCATCACCCTCGACAACGCCGCGCCGCTGGTGGCCCACGGTGTCGAACTGCTGGCGGTGGTCCACGGCTTGTTCGGTGCCCAGAGCACCGCCGAAGTGACCCGCCGCGCCCGCGCCTTCAACGAACTTCTGAAAATCTGATTTGAGAGCCCGAACATGTCTCGTTCCGAAACCCTGTTTGCCAATGCCCAGAAACACATTCCCGGTGGTGTGAACTCGCCGGTGCGCGCGTTCAAGAGCGTGGGCGGCACACCGCTGTTCTTCAAGCACGCCGAAGGCGCCTACGTCACTGACGAAGACGACAAGCGTTATGTGGATTACGTCGGTTCGTGGGGTCCGATGATCCTTGGCCACAGCCACCCGGACGTGCTCGACGCGGTGCGCAATCAACTGCAGCACGGCCTGTCCTACGGCGCGCCGACCGCGATGGAAACCGAAATGGCCGATCTGGTCTGCTCGCTGGTGCCGTCGATGGACATGGTGCGCATGGTCAGCTCCGGCACCGAAGCGACCATGAGCGCAATCCGTCTGGCCCGTGGTTACACCGGTCGTGACAGCATCATCAAGTTCGAAGGCTGCTACCACGGTCACTCCGACAGCCTGCTGGTCAAGGCCGGTTCCGGTGCACTGACTCAAGGCGTGCCGAGCTCCGCCGGTGTACCGGCAGCGTTTGCAAAACACACCTTGACCCTGCCGTTCAACGACATCGACGCGGTTGAGAAGATGCTCGCCGAAGTCGGTCAGGACGTGGCGTGCATCATCGTCGAGCCAGTGGCGGGCAATATGAATTGCGTGCCGCCGGCGCCGGGTTTCCTCGAAGGCCTGCGTGCGCTGTGCGACAAGCATGGCGTGGTACTGATTTTCGACGAAGTGATGACCGGTTTCCGGGTGGCCCTCGGTGGCGCTCAGGCGTACTACGGCGTAACCCCGGATCTGACCACGTTCGGCAAGATTATCGGTGGCGGCATGCCGGTCGGCTGCTTCGGCGGCAAGCGCGAAATCATGCAGCGCATTGCCCCGCTGGGCCCGGTGTATCAGGCCGGCACCCTGTCGGGCAACCCGCTGGCAATGGCTGCCGGTTTGACCACCCTGCGCCTGATCAGCCGTCCCGGTTTCCACGCCGAGCTGACCGATTACACCACGCGCCTGCTCGATGGCCTGCAACAACGCGCCGATGCGGCGGGCATTCCGTTCGTCACCACGCAAGCGGGTGGCATGTTCGGCCTGTACTTCAGCGGTGCCGACGACATCGTCACTTTTGAAGACGTGATGGCCAGCGACGCGGCATTGTTCGGTCGCTTCTTCCACCTGATGCTGGAAGGCGGCGTGTACCTCGCACCGAGCGCCTTCGAAGCCGGTTTCACCTCGATCGCCCACGGCGAAGCCGAGCTGAAAATCACTCTGGACGCAGCCGAGCGCGCCTTCGCCGCACTGAAGTAATCGCCGTGCCGCTGACGTTGGCCATCGCCAGCGTCAGCTTTTACCTACACCCAAGCCGTTTTTCCCACGCCTCTGCTAAAAATCGGCAAGAAAGTGGCCGATATATTCCCCGCGCAGCAGAAAAACGAGTAAAGACTTTGTAAGGTTGGCCCTGCTTATTTCATAATGCGCGCTTATTGGATCCCTCGATGGGTCCGCGTGCCCTTCAGAGGTAAGTCGATTCCCATGAACCGCACCGGCCGCACCCTTGCCTTGGGCTGCCTGTTGCTCCTTCAGCCCCTGCTCGCGCATGCACAAGCAGGCGGCAACTCGTTGTTGATCCCGGCGATGGGTCGTTGCACCCTCAATACCCAGCCGCAAGACGTCACGCAGGCACTGGCCGCCTGCCAGAAAGCGGCAGACGAAGGGGATGCGCAAGCGCAATACGAGTTGGGTGAGTTCTACTACGACGGCAAGAATGCGCCACGCGATCTCAATCAAGCCCTGAGCTATTTCGAAAAGGCCTCGTTGCAAGGCCACGCTCAGGCGCAGTTCAAGCTCGGCACCATGTTCTTCCACGGCGAAGGCGTGCAGGCCAACAACATTCAGGCGTACATCGTGCTGAAGATGGCCGCGGTCAACGGCGCCGAAGATGCGCTGGACACCGCTGACGAAGTCTCCGAAAAAATGTCCCGCGAAGACCTCGAAACCGCGACCCAGGTGCTGGGGCAAATTTTCCGTAAATACCTGATGGAACTGCAGAACGCCGATGGGCGTACGCCGTTTTCGCCATTGCCATAAGACCTTTTGTGGCGAGGGGATTTATCCCCGATGGGTTGCGTAGCAGCCCCAAAACCCTGCAATCAAGTTCCTTCTGACATACCTTGCTGAATGGACTTGCGACTGCTTCGCAGTCGATCGGGGATAAATCCCCTCGCCACAAATCATTTCAAATCCCCATCCGGGCTTACTTCTCAGGCATCGGCATCGGAAACGGCATCACATTGCCGACCGCACCGCGGGCTTCGCTGATTTTCGGGGTGCCCAGACGTTCCACCTCGTCGATGCGCACGATCGAATGCATCGGCACAAAGCTGCGCACCACGCCTTCGAACTGCGCCTTGAGCTTCTCTTCGCTCGGATCGACCACAACTTGCGTGCGCTCGCCAAAGACGAACTCTTCCACTTCCAGAAAACCCCACAGATCACTTTGATAGATCTGTTTGGCGTACATTTCGAACACCTGGCCCTGGTTGAGGAAAATCACCTTATAGATTGGAGCTTCGCGTTTGGTCATGGCGGGGGGATAACATCGGGGATAAAAATGAGGGCGCAAACTATAGCATAGCCACCGGACGCGCAGCGGTAGGAACCTGAGGGCTTGTTCCCTATAATGCCGGGTTCTTTGAATCACGTGACGACCCTACTCCATGGCCAAGAAGCTTTACATCGAAACCCACGGTTGCCAGATGAACGAGTACGACAGCTCGCGCATGGTTGATCTGCTGGGCGAACATCAGGCCCTGGAAGTCACCGCCCGCGCGGAAGACGCCGACGTGATTCTGCTCAACACCTGCTCGATCCGCGAGCGCGCCCAGGATCGGGTGTACTCGCAGCTCGGCCGCTGGCGCGAACTGAAACTGGCCAACCCGGACATGGTGATCGCCGTCGGTGGTTGCGTGGCCAGCCAGGAAGGTGCGGCGATCCGTGATCGCGCCCCGTACGTCGACGTGGTCTTTGGCCCGCAGACCTTGCACCGTCTGCCGGAAATGATCGACGCCGCGCGCAGCAGCAAGCTGCCGCAAGTCGACGTCTCGTTTCCGGAAATCGAGAAATTCGACCACTTGCCCGAGCCGCGCATCGATGGCCCGAGCGCCTACGTGTCGGTGATGGAAGGCTGCAGCAAATACTGCACGTTCTGCGTGGTGCCTTACACCCGTGGTGAAGAAGTCAGCCGGCCGTTCGATGACGTGATCGCCGAGATCATCCACCTCGCCGAAAATGGCGTGCGTGAAGTGACCCTGTTGGGGCAGAACGTCAACGGCTATCGCGGCCTGACCCACGATGGGCGTCTTGCCGATCTGGCCGAGCTGATCCGCGTGGTCGCCGCCGTCGACGGTATCGACCGCATCCGCTATACCACTTCGCATCCGCTGGAGTTCTCCGACAGCCTGATCCAGGCACACGCCGAGGTGCCGGAACTGGTCAAACACCTGCACTTGCCGGTGCAGTCGGGTTCCGACCGGATCCTCGCGGCAATGAAGCGCAACCACACCGCGCTGGAATACAAATCCAAACTGCGCAAACTGCGCGCCGCCGTGCCGGGCATCTGCATCAGTTCGGATTTCATCGTCGGCTTCCCGGGCGAGACCGAGAAAGACTTCGAACAGACCATGAAGCTGATTGCCGATGTCGGCTTCGACTTCTCCTATTCGTTCGTCTACAGCCAGCGTCCGGGCACGCCGGCGGCCGATCTGGCCGATGACACCCCGGAAGAACTGAAGAAAGAACGCTTGAATGCCTTGCAGCATCGTTTGAATCAGCAAGGGTTCGAGATCAGCCGACAAATGGTCGGTTCGATCCAGCGCATTCTGGTTACTGACTATTCGAAGAAAGACCCGGGCGAACTGCAAGGGCGCACCGAGAATAATCGTATCGTCAACTTCCGCTGCGATAATCCGACCCTGATCGGCCAGTTCGCCGACGTGCACATCGACGCGGCGCAACCGCATTCGCTGCGCGGCTCGCTGGTCCAATAACATCGCGCGCTTTCTGTAGTAGGACTGTTGTGGTGAGGGGATTTATCCCCGATGGTTGGCGCAGCCGACCCAACGCTGAAGTTGCGGTGAATCTGCCATACCAAGAGCTCTGGTTTTGGGGCCGCTCCGCGGCCCATCGGGGATGAATCCCCTCGCCACAGATAACTCCACCCGCCATAGAAAGGCGCTCCAAACTCGCATCGATATTTAAGAGCTTTCGCACCCACGCCACTGGCGTTATCCTTGATTTCATCTTAATTGCCCCAGGGCGGCTAAATACGACCTTGAACGCACCCATAGAACCACATCGTTTTATCCTCGAGCCCTTTGAGGCCCGCCGCTTCGCCAATCTGTGCGGGCAGTTCGACGAGCATCTGCGCTTGATCGAACAGCGCCTGGCCATCGAGATCCGCAATCGCGGAAACCAGTTCGAACTGATCGGCGACCCCAAGCACACCACGTCTGCGGAAAACCTGCTGCGCCGCCTGTACCGCGAAACCAAGGGTACCGAGCTGTCACCGGACATGGTGCACCTGTTTCTCCAGGAATCGGCCGTCGTCGAACGGGACAATCACGCTCCCGCTGAAGCTTCCGTCGCCCTGCGCACCAAGAAAGGCATGATTCGCCCCCGTGGCTTGAATCAGCTGCGCTACGTGAAGGAAATCCTCGGCAACGACATCAACTTCGGCATCGGCCCGGCCGGTACCGGCAAGACCTATCTGGCGGTGGCCTGCGCAGTCGATGCCCTGGAACGCGAGCAGATCCGCCGCATTCTGCTGGTGCGTCCGGCGGTTGAAGCCGGTGAAAAGCTCGGCTTCCTGCCCGGCGACCTGGCGCAGAAGATCGACCCGTACCTGCGCCCGCTCTATGACGCACTCTACGAGATGCTCGGCTTCGAATACGTGGCCAAGCTGATCGAGCGTCAGGTGATCGAAGTCGCGCCACTGGCGTACATGCGCGGTCGTACGTTGAACAACAGCTTCATCATTCTCGACGAAAGCCAGAACACCACCGTCGAGCAGATGAAAATGTTCCTGACCCGGATCGGCTTTGGCTCCACCGCCGTGATCACCGGTGACATCACCCAGGTCGACCTGCCGCGCGGCACCAAGTCCGGCCTGCATCATGTGATCGAAGTACTCAAGGATGTTCCGGGCATCAGCTTCACCCACTTCCAGCCCAAAGACGTCGTGCGCCACCCGTTGGTGCAGCGGATCGTCGAGGCCTACGAGCGCTTCGAGACCCGTGCCGAAGCCGCCAGGGAAACCTCGCGCGATGCTTGAGCTGGATCTGCAAATCGCTACCGAAGCGAGCGCCCCGAGTGAAACCGAGTTCCGCCAATGGTGCGAACTGGCCCTGCGCCAGCGCAGCGCCGACTCGGAAATGACCATTCGCCTGGTCGACGAGGAAGAAGGCCGCGAACTCAATCACACCTGGCGCCACAAGGATTACGCAACCAACGTCCTGTCGTTCCCGGCGGAAGTCCCGGACGAATTCCTCGACATCCCGCTGCTCGGCGATCTGGTGATCTGCGTGGCGGTGGTCGAACGCGAAGCTGCCGAACAAGGCAAGGAACTCAAGGCCCATTGGGCACATCTAGTCATTCACGGCTGCTTGCATCTGCTCGGTTACGACCATATAGATGACGACGAAGCTGAAGAAATGGAAGCACTGGAACGCGAGTTGCTTGCCGAACTGGGCTATCCCGATCCGTACGCGGACGACGAAACCGAAACATCCCCTATCGTTACAACAAAGGATTCAGAGTAATCGCTATGAGCGAAGATCGATCGAGCAACGGGCAGAAGTCATGGCTGGGTAAACTGACCCAGGCTTTTGCCCACGAGCCGAAGAACCGTCAGGAGCTGCTTGAGCTGCTGCGTGATGCACATCAGAACAAACTGCTGGACAGCGAAGCGCTGGCCATCGTCGAAGGCGCCATTCAGGTGGCTGACCTGCAAGTACGCGACATCATGGTCCCGCGCTCGCAGATGATCAGCATCAAGGCGACCCAGACCCCTCGTGAATTCCTGCCCGCCGTGCTCGACTCGGCGCACTCGCGCTACCCGGTCATTGGCGAAAGCCACGACGACGTGATGGGCGTGTTGCTGGCCAAGGACCTGCTGCCGCTGATCCTCAAGGAGAACGGCGACAGCTTCAACATCAAGGACCTGCTGCGCCCGGCCACCTTCGTGCCGGAGTCCAAGCGTCTGAACGTGTTGCTGCGTGAATTCCGCGCCAATCACAACCACATGGCCATCGTCATCGACGAATACGGCGGCGTGGCCGGTCTGGTGACGATCGAAGACGTACTGGAACAGATCGTCGGCGACATCGAAGACGAGCACGACGTCGAAGAAGACAGCTACATCAAGCCGCTGCCCAGCGGTGACTTCCTGATCAAGGCCCTGACGCCGATCGAGAACTTCAACGAGTTTTTCGACAGCGAATTCTCCGACGACGAGTTCGACACGGTCGGCGGTCTGGTGATGAGCGCGTTCGGGCACTTGCCAAAACGTAACGAAATCACTGAAATCGGCGCCTATCGTTTCCGCATCCTGAATGCCGACAGCCGTCGGATTCATTTGCTGCGACTGACGCCAATCGCTCGTTAAATCTAAGGACTGAAATGCGCTGGACAACCCGCCCCGGCTGGCCCGGTAACCTGCTGGCCGTGGCGGCCGGTGCAATCACCACCTTCGCCCTGGCCCCGTTCAACATCTGGCCGCTGGCTTTGCTCGCGGTCGGCCTGTTCTACGCCGGCCTGCGTGAGCTGAAACCGCGTCAGGCGCTGGGCCGTGGCTGGTGCTTCGGTTTCGGACTGTTCGGTGCCGGCACCAGCTGGATCTACTACAGCATCCACCATTTCGGTGGTGCATCGGTGTTGCTGGCCGGGTTCCTGATGCTGCTGTTCACCGCAGCGATCGCGTTTTTCTTCGCCCTGCCCGCCTGGGTCTGGGCGCGCTGGTTGCGCCGCAATGAAGCACCGCTGGCCGATGCGCTGGCGTTTGCCGCACTGTGGGTCGGCCAGGAAGCCTTTCGCGGCTGGTTCCTCACCGGTTTCCCGTGGCTCTACTCCGGCTACAGTCAGCTCGATGGCCCGTTGGCCGGGCTCGCGCCGGTCGGCGGCATGTGGCTGGTATCGTTCGTTCTGGCGCTGACTGCAGCGCTGATCTACAACGCGCCCCGCTTGTTGCAATCCGGTCGCAAGGGCTTTATCGCGGCTGGCCTGGTGTTGCTGGTCGGGCCATGGGTGGCGGGCATTGCGCTCAAGGGCCACGCCTGGACCAGTCCGTCCGGTCCGGCTCTGAGCGTTGCCGCGATTCAGGGCAACGTCGAACAAAGCATGAAGTGGGACCCGGCGCAGCTCAATGCGCAACTGGCGCTATACCGCGACCTGAGTTTCCGTTCCAAACCGGTGGACCTGCTGATCTGGCCGGAAACCGCGGTGCCGGTGCTCAAGGAGTCCGCCGAAGGCTACCTGAACATGATGGGTAACTTCGCCGCCGAGCGTAAATCGGCGTTGATCACCGGCGTACCGATCCGCGAGACGGTTCGTCACGAAAAACGCTTTTTCAACGGCATTACCGTGGTCGGCGAAGGCGATGGCACCTACCTCAAGCAGAAACTGGTGCCGTTCGGCGAATACGTACCGTTGCAGGATCTGCTGCGCGGGTTGATCGCGTTCTTTGATTTGCCGATGTCCGACTTCGCTCGCGGTCCGGCGGATCAGCCGTTGTTACAGGCCAAGGGTTATCAGATCGCACCATTCATCTGCTACGAAGTGGTGTACCCGGAGTTCGCTGCAGGTCTCTCGGCACGCAGCGATCTGCTGCTGACGATCAGCAACGACACCTGGTTCGGCACCTCGATCGGCCCGTTGCAGCACCTGCAAATGGCGCAGATGCGCGCACTTGAGGCCGGCCGCTGGATGATCCGCGCCACCAACAATGGCGTGACCGGGCTGATCAACCCGTTCGGGCAGATAACCGAGCAGATTCCGCAGTTCGAGCAGGGCATTCTGTATGGCGAAGTGGTGCCGATGCACAACCTGACGCCGTACCTGCAATGGCGCTCGTGGCCGCTGATCATCGTCTGTGTGCTGCTGTTTGGCTGGGCGCTGATGGCAAGCCGGATGTCGAAAACCCTTTAAAAGCAATCCATGAACACTGTGGTGAGGGGATTTATCCCCGATCGATGACGCAGTCATCGCAAATCCATTGCACTCGTTTTACCTGAAAGGCCGAGATGCAGGTTTTGTTTTGGGGCGGCTTCGCCACCCATCGGGGATAAATCCCCTCGCCACAGAAGTCCTCTCAAAACAGTGCTCTTAGCGGTAAAACAGCGAATACCCCACCTGCCCTACCGCCTCATTCAGCAACTGCCCGCTCTGCCAGATCGATTTGAACTCCGGCAGCCAGCCACCAAACGGTCGCGCATTATCGGTCCCGAGAAACCCTACGGGCGCCGGCACCACTTCAAATCCTGCCTGCTGAAAACACCACACGGCGCGCGGCATATGCCAGGCCTGGGTGACGACGACCACGCGTTTTATGCCTTGAGGCAACAAAATGTCGGCGCTGAATTTGGCATTTTCCCAGGTTGTGCGACTCTCGCCTTCCTGCCAGCGCGTGGTCACGCCGAAGTCATCGCGCAGCGAATCGGCCATTAACTTCGCCTCGGTCGGCGGCGTGCCGTAATGCAGGCCACCGCTGGTCAGAATCGGCAGCCCGGAGGCCTTGGCCAGTCGCGCCGCATAGCGCTGACGCTCCAGCCCCACGCCGGTCGGCTGATCCTCACCCCAGGCCAGATCACCGCGCTCGCGCCCGGAGCCCAGCACCACAATGGCATCGGCCCGCTGCGCCAGAATTGACCAGGCATCACGGGGCAGCGACGGCTCACGTTCCAGTGCCTTGGCGCCCCACTGTACGACCACCGGCAGGCTCATCAGCCAGAATCCACCCAGCCCCAAGGCAAAACACAGGCCGGCCAGCCGTGGCCGGGAACGGCGCAGCCACCAGGCGACCAGCAACAGCAGCAAAAGAATGCCGGGCGGCAACAGAAGTTGTTTGATGAAGTAACGAAAAGGCATCGGGGCATCTCCAGAGATGCCCGAAGCCTAAGAGTGTTAATGATGCGTTACAACCGATAGGCAGGATCCTGTTGGAAAAGATCCGTTATCTGACCTGCCATGCGTTTACTTGGCCTGTACAGAACGAACCTTGACGGTGTCTCTGCCGGGCGCCTTGTCCTTGAGCCAGATGACCTTGGCTGAATGTGCTGTATCGAGCTGTTTCACTGCCTGCGACAGGTATCCATGCGCTTCACGCTCACTGCGATCCAGATAGGCCTTGACCAGTTTGAACTCGGCGGGGCTCAAGCCACGCAATTCCAGTTCCACGGGGCGCTCATCGCGCAGCCGGCCAGCGGTTTTGGCAGCGTCGAGCGCCATGCCCAGACGATCCATCAACCGTTCGTACAACTCGGGTTTCGTCACGTTTTTTTGCCGTTGCTCCACCATCCCTCACCTCATTGAAGATAAGACTCACTCCCCAATAAGAGCTTAGCTTCGCTGCACAAACCGGCTGAACGCCGCGACCAACGGCCCTCGCCACGGTTTTCGGGGGCCAGACAGCTGTAATCAGGGTTTCCCTAGGCCAAGCGCGGTCATGTATGCTACGGCGCTTCCTGTCATTCCACTTCCAGCCTGTCCGGAGCATCCCCCGGAGGGCGCGTTGAAGAGGATTAGGCCACCCCTATCCAGTACAAAAGTAGCCATGCACGAACAATATCAGCCCCGTGAAATCGAAGCCGCCGCCCAGTCGTTCTGGGACGAGCAAAAGTCCTTTGAAGTCAGTGAACAGCCAGGCAAGGAAACCTACTACTGCCTGTCGATGTTCCCTTACCCCAGCGGCAAGCTACACATGGGGCACGTGCGCAACTACACCATCGGCGACGTGATCTCCCGCTACCAGCGCATGCAAGGCAAGAACGTTCTGCAACCGATGGGTTGGGACGCCTTCGGCATGCCGGCGGAAAACGCCGCGATGAAGAACAACGTGGCGCCCGCCAAGTGGACCTACGAAAACATCGCCTACATGAAATCCCAGCTGCGCAGCCTGGGCCTGGCGGTGGACTGGTCCCGTGAAGTGACCACCTGCAAGCCCGATTACTACCGCTGGGAACAATGGCTGTTCACTCGCCTGTTCGAAAAAGGCGTGATCTACCGCAAGAACGGTACCGTGAACTGGGACCCGGTCGACCAGACCGTGCTGGCCAACGAACAGGTGATCGACGGTCGCGGCTGGCGCTCCGGCGCGCTGATCGAAAAGCGCGAAATCCCGATGTACTACTTCAAGATCACCGCCTACGCGGATGAGCTGCTGGAGAGCCTCGACGAACTGACGGGCTGGCCGGAACAGGTCAAGACCATGCAGCGCAACTGGATCGGCAAATCCCGCGGCATGGAAGTGCAGTTCCCTTACAACGTCGACTCGATCGGCGAAGCAGGCACCCTCAAGGTCTTCACTACCCGTCCGGACACCCTGATGGGCGCAACTTACGTTGCCGTGGCCGCCGAGCACCCGCTGGCCACCCAGGCCGCGCAGAACAACCCTGAGCTGCAAGCGTTCATCGCTGAATGCAAGGGCGGCAGCGTCGCTGAAGCCGACGTCGCCACTCAAGAGAAGAAAGGCCTGCCGACCGGCCTGTTCGTCGAGCACCCGCTGACCGGTGAAAAACTCCCGGTATGGGTCGCCAACTACGTGTTGATGCATTACGGCGACGGCGCCGTGATGGCGGTGCCGGCGCACGACGAGCGCGATTTCGAATTCGCCCACAAGTACAACCTGCCGGTCAAATCGGTGGTGCGCACCAGCTCCGGCGACACCAACCCGGCTCCGTGGCAAGACGCCTACGGCGAGCACGGCACGCTGATCAACTCCGGCGAGTTCGACGGCCTGGACTTCACCGGCGCCTTCGACGCCATGGAAGTCGCCCTGATCAAGAAAAACCTCGGCGCCTCGCGCACCCAGTTCCGCCTGCGCGACTGGGGCATCAGCCGTCAGCGCTATTGGGGCTGCCCGATCCCGATCATCCACTGCGCCACCTGTGGCGACGTGCCAGTGCCGGAAGACCAGTTGCCGGTGGTTCTGCCAGAAGACGTGGTGCCGGACGGCGCCGGTTCGCCACTGGCGCGCATGCCGGAATTCTACGAGTGCAGCTGCCCGAAATGCGGCCAGCCTGCCAAGCGTGAAACCGACACCATGGATACCTTCGTCGAGTCCTCGTGGTACTACGCCCGTTACGCCTCGCCGCACTTTGAAGGCGGTCTGGTGGAAAAATCCGCGGCCGACCACTGGTTGCCGGTGGATCAGTACATCGGCGGTATCGAACACGCCATTCTTCACCTGCTGTACGCGCGCTTCTTCCACAAGCTGATGCGTGACGAAGGTCTGGTGAGCTCCAACGAGCCGTTCAAGAACCTGCTGACCCAGGGCATGGTAATCGCCGAGACTTACTATCGTCGCGAAGCCAACGGTGCCTACACCTGGTTCAACCCGGCGGATGTGGAACTGGAGCGCGACAGCAAAGCCAAGGTCATCAGCGCCAAACTGAAATCCGACGGCTTGCCGGTGGAAATCGGTGGCACCGAGAAAATGGCCAAGTCGAAGAACAACGGCGTCGACCCCCAGTCGATGATCGACCAGTTCGGCGCCGACACCTGCCGCCTGTTCATGATGTTCGCCTCGCCGCCGGACATGAGCGCCGAATGGTCGGACTCCGGCGTTGAAGGCTCGCACCGTTTCCTCAAGCGCGTCTGGCGTCTGGCGCAGACCCACGTCACCCAGGGCCTGGCGGGGAAACTGGATCTCGCCGCTCTCAACGACGAACAGAAAGCCGTGCGCCGCGCCATCCACCTGGCCATCAAGCAGGCCAGTCACGACGTCGGCCAGAACCACAAATTCAACACCGCCATCGCTCAGGTGATGACGCTGATGAACGTGCTGGAAAAAGCCGCGCAAGGCACCGAACAGGACCGCGCGCTGATTCACGAAGGCCTGGAAGCCGTGACGCTGCTGCTGGCTCCGATCACGCCGCACATCAGCCATGAGCTGTGGAAGCAACTGGGCCATGCTGCCCCGGTGATCGATGCGGGCTGGCCTGCGGTCGATGAAAACGCACTGGTACAGGACAGCCTGCAACTGGTCATTCAAGTGAACGGCAAGCTGCGTGGCCAGATCGAAATGCCGGCCAGCGCCACCCGCGAAGAAGTCGAAGCGGCTGCCCGTGCCAACGAAAACGTGCTGCGTTTCGTCGACGGTCTGACCATTCGCAAAGTGATCGTTGTACCAGGGAAACTGGTCAACATCGTCGCCAGCTAAATTGGATTGGGCGCCAGGTTCGCCTGGCGCACTGTAAAACCTTTCGGGCCGCAGGGTCGGCCCACATGGTTTCAAGGGGAGCAACACAATGATCAAACGCAATCTGCTGGTGATGGGCCTCGCCGTTCTGCTGAGCGCCTGCGGTTTCCAGCTGCGTGGTACCGGCACCAATGAACTGACGATCAAGGAGCTCGACCTGAGCGCCCGCAACGCTTATGGCGAGACCGTCACCCAACTGCGTCAGGTGCTGGAGTCCAGCGGCGTCAAGGTTTACAACGGTGCACCGTACAAGCTGTACCTGGCTGACGAGCAGGAGAGCCAGCGTATCCTCAGCTACGCCGGGGCCGGCCGTACGGGCGAATACCAGGTCAGCACCGTGCTGAACTACGACATCGTTGGCGAACATAACCTGAACCTGCTGAGCGACAAGCTCGAAGTGCAGAAAGTGTTCATTCACGACGGCAACAACCTCGTCGGCTCCGATCAGGAAGCCAACGACGCCCGTCGCGAAACCCGTCGCGAATTGGTTCAGCGCATGATGCTGCGCCTGCAACAGCTGACGCCGGGCCAACTGCAGCAATTGCAGCAAGCGGCCAACGACCGTGCCCGGGCCGAAGCCGATGCACTGAAGGCGGCACAGAAGGCTGAAGCGGAAACACCGCGTCAGTCGCCGCTCGAACTGCCGCAGCAGTAAGACGTACGGGGCGCTCAGGCGCCCCGTACGCCCTCTCTTATGAAGCTCGCTCCCGCTCAACTCGGCAAACACCTGCAAGGCGCGCTCGCGCCCGTCTATATCATCAGCGGCGATGACCCGCTGTTGTGTCAGGAAGCCGCCGACGCCATCCGCAGTGCTGCCCGCCAGCAAGGTTTCGACGAACGCCAGGTGTTCGCCGCCGACGCCAATTTCGATTGGGGTACCTTGTTGCAGGCCGGCGCCAGCATGTCGTTGTTCGCCGAAAAACGTCTGCTGGAGCTGCGCCTGCCTTCAGGCAAGCCCGGTGACAAGGGCGCTGCCGCACTGATCGAATACTGCTCACGCCCCGCCGAAGACACCGTGCTGTTGATCAGCTTGCCCAAGCTCGACGGCAGTGCGCAGAAGACCAAGTGGGGCAAGGCGCTGGTCGAAGGTCAGCAGACCCAGTTCATTCAGATCTGGCCGGTGGATGCCAATCAGCTGCCGAGCTGGATTCGTCAGCGCCTCTCCCAGGCCGGGTTATCGGCCAGTCAGGATGCGGTCGAACTGATTGCCGCACGCGTGGAGGGCAACCTGCTCGCCGCCGCGCAGGAAATCGAAAAGCTCAAGCTGATGGCCGAAGGTGGGCAGATCACCGTCGAAACCGTGCAGGCCGCGGTGGCCGACAGTGCGCGCTTCGACGTGTTCGGCCTGACCGATGCCGTACTCAAAGGCGAACCGGCCCACGCCTTGCGCATGCTCGAAGGCCTGCGCGGTGAAGGCGTCGAGCCACCGGTGATTCTCTGGGCTCTGGCACGGGAGTTGCGCCTGCTGGCCAATATCTCGCTGCAGTACAGCCAGGGCACACCGCTGGACAAGTGCTTCAGTCAGGCGAAACCGCCGGTCTGGGACAAACGCAAACCGCTGATGAGCAAAGCCCTGCAACGCTACTCGGCGCCACGCTGGGCGCAGTTGCTGCTTGAAGCCCAGCGCATCGATGCGCAGATCAAGGGTCAGGCCGCCGGCTCGCCATGGATGAGCCTGAGCCGATTGGCGTTGTTGATGGCGGGCCAACGCCTTTCGCTGCCCGCCGAATAATCTGTCATACCGCAAACGACTCTTCGCGAGCAGGCTCGCTCCCACATTGAAACGCATTCAAATGTGGGAGCGAGTCTGCTCGCGAAAGCGTCAGAACATTCCTACCTATCAGGGACTGGACAGGCGTCCAACATCGGCAGATTATTTCCCCCGCAAAACCACTCAATCGAGAGAACCCTCATGAGCAAAAAGCCATCAAAACATGGCCCGAACAAGGCCAAATCCATCGTCGCCCAACCCCTGTTCCGCAGCCGCCAGGAACGACCGTCCAAGGGCAAAGGCAGCTACCGCCGCGAAGCCTTCCAGTCTGACAGCTGGGAGGCTTCTTACTTTCTGGCTGCCTGAAGCGCAGTACCCCCCGGTCATGTTAAGGTCTGTACCTGAATCGTATCCCCTGGAACCGTGCATGCCCTTTCGTCTTTCCCGTCGTTGGCCCGTTCGCCAACTGATCGCTGCCTCCAGCTTCATTTTGCTTGTCGCCTGCGCGGAAAAACCTACCGCCGCCGATGCGCAACCTCTCCAAGCCGCCCCTGTCGCAACAGCCCCGGCAATCATCCCGCCGGTAGTGCCGTCCGCCGACCCTCTTGATCTTCAGCCCACCCAGACCTTTGCCGAATGGCAGGCCGGTTTCCGCAAGGATGCCCTGGCGGCCGGGATCCGCGCCGAGCTGTTCGATCGCGCGTTTGCCAATGTCAGCTTCGATGCCAGCGTGATCAAGGCCGACCGCAGCCAGCCGGAGTTCTCACGTCCGGTGTGGGAATACCTCGACGGCGCCCTCTCGCCACTGCGAGTGCGCAAGGGCCAGGCGCTGATCAGTCAGTACGCCGACATCCTGCAAAGCATCGAACAGCGATATGGCGTCGATCGTCAGGCACTGGTGTCGGTGTGGGGCATGGAAAGCAATTTCGGCCAGTTCCAGGGCACCAAGTCAGTGATCAACTCGCTGGCGACCCTGGCCTACGAAGGTCGTCGTCCGGGCTTTGCCCATGCGCAACTGATTGCGGCGCTGCAGATCCTGCAACAGGGCGATATCACCCCAGAGAAGATGTTGGGCTCGTGGGCCGGTGCGATGGGCCAGACCCAGTTTATTCCGACCACCTACAATACCCACGCGGTGGATTTCGACGGTGACGGTCGCCGCGACATCTGGGGCAGCCCGGCCGATGCTCTGGCCTCTACCGCGCACTACCTGCAAAGCTCCGGCTGGCAGCGTGGTCAACCGTGGGGCTTCGAAGTGCAATTGCCGAGCAGCTTCAACTACACCCTGGCCGATGGCGCGATTCGCAAAACTGTCGCCGAATGGCGTCAACTGGGCGTGAGCCTGCCCAATGGCAGTCAGGCACCGGCCGGCTCGGAACAATTGTCCGCCGCCCTGCTGCTACCAGCCGGTTATCGTGGCCCGGCGTTTCTGATCCTCGACAACTTCCGGGCGATCCTCAAATACAACAACTCGTCGTCCTATGCACTGGCGGTGAGCCTGTTGTCCGAGCGCTTCAATGGCGCTGGCCTGATCAACGGCACGTGGCCGAAAGATGATCTGCCACTGAGCCGTACCGAGCGTATCGAATTGCAGACCCTGCTGAGCGCACGCAATTACGATGCAGGCACGGCTGACGGGATCATCGGCGCCAATACGCGCAAGGCGATCCGCAGTGCCCAGCAGGCGTTTGGCTGGCCCGCGGACGGGTACCCGACGCATAAGTTGCTTGAGAGCCTGCGTACTCAATAAAGCAAAATCAAAAGATCGCAGCCTTCGGCAGCTCCAACAGGGTATGTAGCAATCCCATACAGGAGCTGCCGAACGCTGCGATCTTTTTGCGTCACCCGAGCATTATCGGGTGACCACATCCTGCTCCAGCATCAACTCCTTCTTCCCTGCATCCAAGCGAACCAGCGCCCCCATCGGCAGGGTCAGGTTCGGATCACAATGCCCGCTGCGCCACCCCGACAGCACCGGAATCCGCAACGGCTCGAACGTCTGCTTGAGCAGACGGTTCAACGCATCGATATCGACCCCGGCCACATCACCGACCAGCACCCCGCGCAATCGGGCCAGTTTGCCGGCCAGACGCATCTGCGTGAGCAAACGGTCGATGCGATACAGCGGCTCGTTGACGTCCTCGATCAGCAGAATCACCCCTTCCACGTCGATTTCATAAGGCGTCCCCAGCGTCGAGGCAATCATCGCCAGATTGCCGCCGAGCAAGCGCCCGTGAGCGATGCCCGGTTCGACCGTGGTCAACGGATAAGCCACTGGATGGCTCAGCACACTGCCCGCCTTCAACTGACCGCGCAGCATGGCGAAGAATGAGGTGACCGTCGGTGGTTCCTTGTCGCCCAACAGATCGGCGTTGAGCAGCGGGCCGTGGAAGGTCACGAACCCGGCGTAGCGACTGATTGCCAGATGCAGCGCGGTGATGTCGCTGTAGCCGACAAACGGCTTGGCGTGACGACTCAGCAGGTCGTAATCGATCCGGTCCAGCAAGCGCGGCGTACCGTAGCCGCCACGCAGGCAGATGATCGCGTCGACTTCTGAGTCGGCGAATGCCGCGTGCAGGTCATGGAGGCGTACGTCATCGCTGCCGGCCAGATAGCCATCCTTCTCGTAGACACCGGGGAACACCTTCAGCGCATAACCGCGGGTGCGCATCCACTGCACAGCCTTTTGCGTGTCCAGCGCGCCGGGGCCGGCGGGGGCGATCACGCCGATCAGCCCTTCGGATGGCAGCGCCGGTACGGGTTTATGCGGAAAAAGGCTGTGGGTCGGTCGAACGGTCATCCATGGTCTCCCTGTGAACTCATGCACACACAGTAGTCAGGTACAAAGACAAACAAAAGAGTGCGCGGCAGGCGCAAACAAAAATACCCGCCGAGGCGGGTATTTTCGCAAAGCGCTCAGCGCCGGATCAGGAACCGAGCAGCTCGGCCTTGACCAGTTTCGCCTGCTCATCGGCGTGGTACGACGAACGTACCAGCGGACCGGAAGCGACGTTCTTGAAGCCCATCTTGTAGCCTTCTTCGGCGAACCAGGCGAAGGTGTCCGGGTGCACGAAACGCTGCACCGGCAAGTGGCTGCGGGACGGTTGCAGGTACTGGCCCAGCGTCAGCATGTCGATGTCGTGTTCACGCATGCGCTTCATGACTTCGATGACTTCGTCGTCGGTCTCGCCCAGACCCAGCATCAGGCCGGATTTGGTCGGAATGTGCGGCATCATCTGCTTGAAACGCTGCAGCAGGGTCAACGACCACTGGTAGTCCGAACCCGGACGCGCAGCCTTGTACAGGCGCGGCACGGTTTCCAGGTTGTGGTTGAACACATCCGGCGGCTCGGCGGCAGTGATTTCCAGGGCGATGTCCATGCGGCCACGGTAGTCCGGGACCAGGGTTTCCAGTTGTACATTCGGCGACAGCTTGCGGATTTCGCGAATGCAGTCGGCAAAGTGCTGGGCACCGCCGTCACGCAGGTCGTCGCGGTCAACCGAGGTGATCACCACGTACTTGAGTTTCAGATCGGCGATGGCGATGGCCAGGCTTTCCGGCTCGTTGACGTCCAGTGGTTTCGGACGACCGTGGCCAACATCGCAGAACGGGCAACGACGGGTGCAGATGTCACCCATGATCATGAAGGTCGCGGTGCCGCCGGAGAAGCACTCGCCCAGGTTCGGGCAGGACGCTTCTTCACAGACGCTGTGCAATTTGTGTTTGCGCAGCAGGCTCTTGATCCGGTCGACTTCCGGCGAAACCGGAATGCGTACGCGAATCCAGTCGGGCTTCTTCGGCAGTTCGGTGGTCGGAATGATCTTTACCGGGATGCGTGCAACCTTCTCGGCGCCGCGCAGCTTGACGCCGGCTTCAACCTTGGGACGCGGGGCCGGGCGCTCGGTCACGTCGAGCGTCGGGATCATGGTTTGCACTGCATCAGTAGTCATATCAGTCGATTCCGCCCGTCAGGGTCGTCTGCTCAGCATAGTCGAGGTGTTTGACGAGCTGCGCGCGCAGCCGGGCACTTACCTCGGCAAATTCAATCGATCCTGCGTGATCGCTCAGCTGGGTCATCGCCAGCCCGGCATAGCCGCAGGGATTAATCCGTCGAAACGGTTCCAGGTTCATATCCACGTTCAAGGCCAGGCCATGAAAGGAGCAACCGTGGCGAATCCGCAAACCCAGAGAAGCGATTTTCGCTCCGTCGACGTAGACGCCGGGAGCATCTGGCTTGGCGGCGGCGGTGACGCCGTAGCTGGCCAGCAGTTCGATCAGGCACTGTTCCATGCGCGTGACCAGATCACGTACGCCGAAACCCAGCTTGCGCACATCCAGCAACAGGTAGGCGACCAACTGGCCCGGGCCATGATAAGTCACTTGCCCGCCGCGATCGACCTGTACTACCGGGATATCACCCGGCAGCAGCAGGTGTTCGGCCTTGCCGGCCTGACCCTGGGTGAACACCGGAGGGTGCTCGACCAGCCAGATTTCGTCGGCGGCATTGCTGCCGCGTTCGTTGGTGAAGCGTTGCATGGCATGCCAGACCGGCTCGTAAGCCATCTGGCCAAGTTCGCGAAAGCCCAGCGTGCCCGGCATCACAACACCATGTGCACGAAACCGGAAGCCCGCAGTTCGCTGTTGATGTTGTACAGCTGATCCTGGTCTGTCGCGACGATGTGCAACTGGATGGTGGTGTACTTGCCGTTGCTGCTTTGACGCTCGTCGATGCGCTCATCATTGATGGTCGCGTGTTTCTTGACGATGTCGATGATCTTGTCTTTGTTGCCGACGCCCGTATCGCTGATCACCTTAATCGGATAATCAGTTTGCGGAAATTCGATCTTTGGCGCCTTTACTTCGGTATCGGTCATGGCGTAACGGCCTCTAGAGCGCAAGCCGTGGTAACGCACATGGCCCCGCACCGGAACGGGGCGGGGCCATGCAGGTCAACACAAATCAGTTGAACAAGCCGTAGAAGAATAGACGGATGCTATCCCACATGCGGCGGAAGATACCACCCTCCTCGACAGCGTCCAGAGCGATCAGGTCGGCGCTGTGCACCACCTTGTCGTCCAGTTTCACTTCGACTTTACCGATCACGTCGCCCTTGGCGATTGGCGCGGTCAGTTGCGGGTTCATGGTCATGCTGGCAGCGAGTTTTTTCAGCTGGCCTTTTGGCAGGGTCATGGTCAGATCCTCAGCCAGGCCGGCCTTGACCTGGCTGGTGGTGCCTTTCCACACCGGGGCCTGAGCCAGTTCGGTGCCCTTCTGGTAGAAGGTCTGGGTTTCGAAGAAGCGGAAGCCGTAGGTCAGCAGCTTCTGGGTTTCAGCGGCGCGGGCCACTTCGCTGTTGGTGCCGAACACCACAGCAATCAGACGTTGGCCGTCACGTACAGCCGAGGACACCATGCAGTAGCCGGCTTCGTCGGTGTGACCGGTTTTCAGACCGTCAACGGTCTTGTCGCGCCACAGCAGCAGGTTGCGGTTAGGCTGCTTGATGCCGTTCCAGAAGAACTCTTTCTGCGAGTAGATCGCGTAGTGAGCCGGGTCTTCGTGGATGATCGCACGGGCCAGGATCGCCATGTCGTGAGCCGACGAGTAGTGCTCAGGGTTCGGCAGACCGGTCGGGTTCATGAAGTGCGAGTTGGTCATGCCCAGATCGGCGACCGTCTTGTTCATCAGGTCGGCGAACGCGTCTTCGCTGCCGGCGATGTGCTCGGACAGCGCCACGCTGGCGTCGTTGCCGGACTGAATGATGATGCCGTGCAGCAGGTCGCTGACGGTCACTTGCGAGCCGACCTTGATGAACATCCGCGAACCGCCGGTACGCCAGGCGTTTTCGCTGACGGTCACCGGGTCGTTCTCACCGATCTGGCCGCGACGGATTTCCAGCGTAGCGATGTACGCGGTCATCAGTTTGGTCAGGCTGGCTGGCGGCAGACGCTGGTCACCGTTGTTCTCCACCAGCACGTTGCCGCTGCTGGCGTCCATGAGCACGTAGGCTTTTGCAGCCAGTTGAGGTGGCGACGGCATCATCTCGGCCGCGAAGGCGGCTGGCGAGAGGAGCAGCGGGACTAGCAGACACAGGCGTTTGGCAAAGGTGGTGATGTTCATCCGTCTCTCGAAATCGCTAATGGAAACTTGCCCGAAGGCAAAACTATTCAGACAGCCTTCTAACGGGCCATCGCGTGTTCAGTTGCTCACTCCAGTCACCCTTGCCGGGCTTTTGTTCTTCGACGAGCCAACAACCTGGTCCACCCCCAAAAACCGCAAGTGAACCGTCAATCAAGTGCTACGTTTCTTACTCGGTGACCACGCTCGGCGAGCCGAGATTGGCCAGGCGTACACTGTTCTGCACCTGGGCGATTTCACCCGGCGAACCGATCGGCCCCAGGCGTACCCGGTGCAGGGTCTGCTGATTGCGCACGATCGAGCTGATGAACACCGGAGCGCTCACCATCCCGCTGAGCTTCGACCTCAGGAGTTCTGCAGCGTCCGGGTTGGCGAACGCGCCCACCTGCAGATACTGGCCAGACGCTGGTGCAGAAGCGTTTTTTTTTGCGCTGATCTGTACAGGGACAGTGTCAGAGGCATGTTGTTGCGGCGGCGGGGTCCACTGCTCGATGGTACCGGCCGACGCCGTGATCACCGGGGCGCTATTCTGCGCGACTTGCGGCTCGTTGAGCATCAGCGGCGCCGGACGGCCCTTGGCGGCCCACCATTGTTGCGGATCGATACCTTCGACCTTGACCCGCGCGGTGCCGATTTCGGCATAACCGAGCTTCTTCGCGGCCGCGTAGGACAAGTCGATGATCCGGTCCGAATAGAACGGCCCGCGATCATTGACCCGCAGGATCACGCTCCGGTTGTTGTCCAGATTGGTCACACGCACGTAACTGGGCAGTGGCAGAGTCTTGTGGGCGGCACTCATGCCGTACAGGTCATACACTTCGCCGTTGGCGGTGTTCTGCCCGTGGAACTTGGTGCCGTACCAGGAAGCGGTGCCCGAGGCGACGTAGGTCTTGGATTCCTGCAACGGGAAATAGGTCTTGCCCAGCACGGTGTACGGGTTGGCCTTGTAAGGACCGGTGTGCAGGGTCGGCGTGGCGTCGGGGATGCGCGAAACATCGACATCCCACCACGGCGCGCCATCTTTGTGCGCGCGGTTGATGTCCAGCCCCGGCTGCGCACGCACCGCAGTGGACGGGGTCTTCTGGGTCGGCGCGCGGCTGGTCGAACAGCTGGCGACCAGCACCGCCAACGCGGCGAATGCCACCAGCTTCAGGGGTTTATTGATAGGCAATGCCCGCATTACTTGACGCCCCGTGCTTTTACCAGCTCTTCAGACAGTTGATGTACGGCCATGGCGTACATCACGCTGCGGTTATAACGCGTGATCGCGTAGAAATTCTTCAGGCCCATCCAGTATTCAGGGCCGTTGTCGCCTTCGAGGCGAAATGCAGTAACCGGCATATCATCGCGCAGCGCATCATGACTTGACCAGCCCAGCGCCCGCAACTCTCCAACCGTTTTCGTCGGCTCGATGCCGGTGGTCAGACCTTCGTCGACCTGTTCGCCGCGCACGTCGGCGCGGCTCACCACCGGTTCCCCGGCGACCCAGCCGTGACGCTTGAAATAGCTGGCCACGCTGCCGATCGCATCATCCGGATTGGTCCAGATATTGATGTGACCGTCACCGTCAAAATCCACCGCATAGGCGCGAAAGCTGCTCGGCATGAATTGCGGCAAGCCCATCGCCCCGGCGTACGAGCCCTTGAGGGTCAATGGATCGACCTGTTCCTCACGGGCCAGCAGCAGGAACTCACGCAATTCCTTGCGGAAAAATTCGGCACGGGGAGGATAGTCGAATCCGAGCGTGGACAATGCATCAATCACCCGGTAATTGCCGGTATTGCGTCCGAAAAAGGTCTCGACGCCGATGATCGACACGATGACTTGTGCCGGTACGCCGTATTCCTGCTCGGCACGGGCCAGTACGGCCTCGTGCTGGCGCCAGAAGTCCACACCACGGGCGATGCGCGCGTCGGTGATGAACATCGGGCGATATTCTTTCCACTGTTTGACCCGCTCGGCGGGCTTGGAGATGGCGTCGAGAATCGCCTGCTTGCGCTGGGCCTCGCGGAACACGGCCATCAGTTGCTCGCCGGCAAAACCGTAGTCGCGGGTCATTTCGCCGACGAATTCAGCCACCTGTGGCGAGCCTTCGTAATCGCCGGCCAGCACTTCCTGCGCGCTGCCAAGGATGCCGACCAGGCCGACCCACGGCGCGTAACGAGTCGCCCAGCTGCGCATGACTTGCATTGAACTCTTCACCTTATTCAAACCTGTGCGATCCACTTGCGATGCGTATGAATCGACATCAAAACCCCAAACGCTGACAGCAGTGTCACCAGCGAAGTTCCTCCGTAGCTAATGAAGGGCAACGGCACCCCCACCACCGGCAACAGGCCACTGACCATACCGATGTTGACGAAAACGTAAACAAAAAACGTCATGGTCAACGCACCGGCGAGCAATTTGCCGAACAGCGTCTGCGCCTGGGCGGTGATCACCAGGCCGCGACCGATCAGCAACAGATAGATCAGCAGCAGCGCGCAGATGCCGACCAGACCAAACTCTTCGCCGAGTACCGCGATGATGAAGTCGGTATGGCTCTCCGGCAGAAAGTCCAGGTGCGACTGGGTGCCCAGCAGCCAGCCCTTGCCGAACACGCCGCCGGAACCGATCGCGGCTTTCGACTGGATGATGTTCCAGCCAGTGCCCAGTGGATCACTTTCCGGATCGAGGAACGTGAGGATCCGCTGCTTCTGGTAGTCGTGCATGATGAAGAACCACATGGCGATCGCCACCGGCACGGCCGCAGCCAGCACGCTGAGGATCCAGCGCCAGCGCAGCCCGCCCATGAACAGCACGAACGCGCCGCCGGCCAGAATCAGCAGCGACGTCCCGAGGTCGGGTTGGCGCACGATCAGAATGAACGGCACACCGATCAGCATCAGGCTGATGCCGACGTGCTTGAGCTGCGGCGGCAGCGTGCGCTTGGACAGATACCAGGCAATCGTTGCCGGCATCAGGATCTTCATGAACTCCGAAGGCTGGAAGCGGATCACTCCGGGGATGTTGATCCAGCGCGTCGCACCCATGGCGTTGTGGCCCATGATGTCCACCACCATCAGCAGCACCACGCCGACCACATAACCGAGCGGCACCCAGCGGGCCATGAAACGCGGTTCGAACTGGGCGATGACGATCATCGACACCAGGCCGATGCCGAACGAAGTGGCTTGTTTGCCCAGCAGATCCCAGCTCTTGCCGCTCGCCGAATACAGCACGAACAGACTGCCCGCGGCGAGAATCAGCAGCAGGATCAACAGCGGGCCATCGATATGCAGACGTTGCAGCAGCGTCGCACGACGACGCATCACATCCTCACTGGAGAGCATGCGATCAAAATTATTCATCACGGGCCGTAGCCTCCGCACTGATAGGACCGGCGTATTCGGCCTTCAATCGACCCTCCTGATCCAGAAGCCAGGCATCCATGACCTGACGCACGACCGGCGCGGCGACACCGGAGCCGGACTCACCGTTCTCGACCATCACCGAAACAACGATTTTCGGGTTGTCGGCCGGAGCGAAACCGACGAACAAGGCGTGGTCGCGGTGGCGCTCCTGAACCTTGGACCGGTCGTATTTTTCACCTTGCTTGATCGCGACCACCTGAGCCGTACCGGACTTGCCGGCGATGCGGTATTGCGCACCGATTGCCGCCTTGCGCGCGGTCCCTCTGGCGCCGTGCATCACTTGCTGCATGCCGTGGTTGACCTTGGTCCAGTCCGACGGATCGCGCAGGACGATATCCGGCATCGGGTTTTCATCTACCGGTTTGGCACCTTCTATGGTCTTGGCCAGGTGCGGCCGGTTCCAGATGCCTTTGTTGGCCACCAGCGCCGTGGCCTGCGCCAGTTGCAAGGGTGTGGACTGCATGTAGCCCTGGCCGATCCCCAGAATCAGGGTCTCGCCCGGGAACCACGCCTGTTTGCGCGTCGCACGCTTCCACTCGCGGGACGGCATCAGGCCGGGAGATTCTTCGAACATGTCCAGCGAGACCTTCTGGCCGATGCCGAACTTGTTCATGTAAGCCGACAACCGATCAATGCCCAGCTTGTGCGCCAGGTCATAGAAGTAGGTGTCGTTGGAACGCATGATCGCCGTGTCGAGGTCGACGAAGCCGTCACCGGTGCGGTTCCAGTTGCGGTACTTGTGATCGTAGTTGGGCAGCATGTAGTAACCGGGGTCGAACACCCGGCTCGACGCCGTCACCACACCGGCATCGAGACCGGCAATCGCCACCGCCGGCTTGATCGTCGAACCCGGCGGGTACAGACCGCGCAGCACCCGGTTGAACAGCGGCCGGTCGATGGAATCGCGCAGCTCGGCATAGGCCTTGAAGCTGATGCCGGTGACGAACAGGTTCGGGTCGAAACTCGGCTGACTGACCATTGCCAAGACTTCACCGGTGTTCGGATCGAGCGCCACCACCGCGCCGCGCCGCCCGCCCAGTGCAGCTTCCGCCGCTTCCTGCAGTTTGATGTCCAGACTCAGGACGATGTCCTTGCCGGGAATCGGATCGGTCCGCTTGAGCACGCGCAGCACGCGGCCGCGGGCGTTGGTCTCGACTTCCTCGTAACCCACCTGCCCGTGCAGTTCCGGCTCGTAAAAACGCTCGATGCCGGTCTTGCCGATGTGATGGGTGCCGCTGTAGTTGACCGGGTCGAGGGTCTTCAGCTCCTTCTCGTTGATCCGCCCCATGTAACCCACCGAGTGCGCAAAATGCGCGCCCTGCGGGTAATGACGCACCAACTGCGCGACCACTTCCACCCCAGGCAGGCGGAACTGGTTCACCGCGATCCGGGCGATCTGCTCTTCGGTCAGCTCGAACAGAATCGGCACTGGCTCGAACGGCCGGCGCCCCTGGCGCATGCGTTTTTCGAAGATCACCCGGTCCTCGGGCGTCAGCTGCAGCACTTCGACGATCACGTCGAGCACTTGCTGCCAGTCGCCGGAGCGCTCGCGGGTCATGCTCAGGCTGAAGCTCGGACGGTTGTCCGCCACCACCACGCCGTTGCGGTCGAAGATCAACCCGCGGGTCGGCGGAATCGGCTGCACGTGGACGCGGTTGTTTTCCGAGAGTGTCGAGTGGTACTCGTACTGGATCACCTGCAAGTAGTACAGCCGCGCAATCAGTACGCCGATCAACAGCATGACCGCAACAGCCCCGAACACGACGCGGCTACGCACCAGGCGGGCGTCCTTTTCGTGGTCCTTGATGCGGATCGGCTGAGACATGAGGGCAGGACTACTTGTGGTAAGGGTGACCGGACAGCACGGTCCAGGCACGGTACAGCTGTTCGCCGATCAGGATCCGCACCAGCGGGTGCGGCAAGGTCAGCGGCGACAACGACCAGCGCTGGTCGGCGCGAGCGCAGACTTCCGGCGCCAGCCCTTCGGGGCCACCGACCATGAAGTTGACCGTGCGCGAATCCAGCCGCCAACGGTCGAGTTCGACCGCCAGTTGCTCGGTGCTCCAGGGCTTGCCATGCACTTCCAGCGTGACGATCCGCTCGTTCGGCCCGACCTTGGCCAGCATGGCTTCGCCTTCCTGGCGGATGAAACGGGCCACGTCGGCGTTCTTGCCACGGGTATTGAGCGGAATTTCCACCAGTTCCAGCGCCAGCTCGGACGGAAGACGCTTGGCATACTCATGCCAGCCTTCTTCCACCCACTTGGGCATGCGTGAACCGACGGCGATCAGTCGCAGTCGCACAGCAATCCCTTACAGCTGGTCTTTGTTGAGCTTGGTGAAATGCTCGTGGGTGTTTTCCGGGCTGTGGTGCTTGGCGTCTGCCGCACGGCTTTGCTCGGCACCGGCCCACAGGCGCTCCAGGTCGTAGAACTGACGTGCCGAGGCAGTCATCATGTGCACGATCACCAGGTCCAGATCGAGCAGCACCCAGTCGCTGTCGCCCTTGCCTTCTTCGCCCAGCGGCCTGGCGCCTTGCTTTTTGACCTCTTCACGGACCTTGTCCAGCATCGCGTTGATCTGGCGATTGGAGGTACCGGTGGCGATGATCATGTAATCGGTGATGCTCTGCTTGTCGCGAACATCGATGATCTGGATGTCTTGTGCCTTGACGTCTTCCAGGGCTGCCACGGCAACCTTGACCAGCTCGTCGCCCTTGAGCGGCTCATTGGTGTTGGCGACTTCCGGCAGCGGCGCGCTCTTGAACGTGCCTTTGCGCTTAACTTTGCTTACATCTTTGTCGGTCATATAAAACTCGTTTTGCTCATGTATTCGGCGGCTTGGCGATACGTGGATTCGTATCAGTGAAGCACGCCTTGTTCAGTTCGACGCACGGTACAGACCGTGCGCATCGATGTAGGCCAGGACCGCGTCGGGCACCAGGAAACGTACCGACTTACCGCTGGCCAGCAGTTGACGGATCTGGGTGGCGGAAACCGCGAGCGGTGTCTGCCAGACGAATGCAATCTGTCCGCTCGGCCCTTTGACGGCCAGCGGGTCGCTCACCGAACGCGCTGCCAGCAGGTTGCGCAAGGCATCCGGCGGTTCGCTGTCGGCGTCCGGGCGCTGTAGCACCAGGATATGGCAATGCTGGAGCAACTCCTCCCAGCGGTGCCAAGTGGGCAGGCCGCAAAATGCGTCCCAGCCCAAAAGCAGAAAAACCTGGGTCTCGGCGGCCATTTCGGCACGCATCAACTCCAGGGTATCGATGGTCCAGGACGGTTTGTCCCGCTGCAATTCGCGGGCGTCCACCACCAGCGGCGGCACTCCGGCCACCGCGCACTCAACCATGGCCAGCCGATCCTGCGCCGACACCTGCGGCGTATCGCGATGCGGCGGCCGGGCGCTGGGCATCATGCGCAGCTCGTCGAGCCCGAGCGCTTCAGCGACTTCCAGCGCACCGCGCAAATGGCCGATGTGCACCGGATCGAACGTGCCGCCCAGCACGCCAATGCGTTGCGGGCGAGACTCGCTGCCGGTTTGCGGCGCTGTCAGGTCGAGGTCGGTCAAGTCAGACCGTCGCCTGGCCGCGCAGCTGGCCATCACCGACCACGATGTACTTCTCGCAGGTCAGCCCTTCGAGACCCACCGGGCCGCGGGCGTGCAGCTTATCAGTAGAAATGCCGATCTCGGCACCCAATCCGTATTCGAATCCATCGGCGAAGCAGGTCGGGGTGTTGATCATCACCGATGCCGAGTCGACTTCCGCGACGAAACGTCGGGTGTCGGCGAGGTTTTCGCTGACGATCGAGTCGGTGTGGTGCGAGCCGTAATGGTTGATGTGTTCAATGGCTTGATCCAGTCCGTCGACCACGCGAATCGACAGGATCGGCGCCAGATACTCGGTACTCCAGTCGTCCTCGCTGGCCGCATTCGCGTCAATGATCGCCCGGGTGCGCTCGCAGCCACGCAGCTCGACGCCTTTTTCGCGGAACTGGGCTGCCATCGACGGCAGGAAATCCTTGGCAACACTTTGATCGACGAGCAGGGTCTCCATCGCGCCACAGATGCCATAACGGTAAGTCTTGGCATTGAAGGCGATGCGCTGGGCTTTCGCCAGATCGGCGTGGGCACTGACATAAACGTGGCAGATGCCGTCCAGGTGCTTGATCACCGGCACGCGGGCGTCACGGCTGATGCGCTCGATCAGGCCACGGCCACCGCGCGGCACGATCACGTCGACGTACTCAGGCATGGTGATCATCGCGCCGACGGCGGCACGGTCGGTGGTTTCGACCACTTGCACCACGGCTGCCGGCAATTCGGCCTCGGCCAGACCGCGCTGGATGCACGCGGCAATCGCCCGGTTGGAATGAATCGCCTCGGAACCACCGCGCAGGATGGTCGCGTTACCGGACTTCAGGCACAGGCTGGCGGCATCGATGGTCACGTTGGGCCGGGATTCGTAGATGATCCCGATCACACCCAGCGGCACGCGCATCTTGCCGACTTGAATGCCGGACGGGCGGAAGCTCATGTCACGGATCGCACCGACCGGATCCGGCAGTGCTGCCACCTGGCGCAGGCCGACGATCATGCCATCGATGCGCGCGGGAGTCAGTTCCAGACGTTCCAGCAAGGCTGGCTCCAGACCATTGGCGCGACCAGCGGCCAGATCCTGTTCGTTGGCTGCGGCCAGCTCGGCGCGCGCAGCGTCCAGCGCATTGGCAGCAGCCTGCAAGGCGCGGTTTTTCTGCGCGGTGCTGGCACGGCCGATGACCCGGGAAGCTTCGCGGGCGGCGCGACCCAATCGGGTCATGTAGTCAAGAACGGACTCAGTCATGGTCTGCTGGGGTCTTGGCAAAGAGGAAAGCGGCAGATTATAGCTGTCGCGTCCCGGGACTAACAGCGGTGACGGGCGGATGGTCGAAATGGACTGCAATTTGCCGACGTTCAGCCGTAATTAAGCCGGGGATTGTTATCATCGCGACCTCCTTCGCCTGGATAACCACCGTTTGCCATGTCCAACCTGACCGTTCGCGCCACCGCCGAGCGCCTGCCACTGGGCCTTCCGAACACTTTTTTCGACCGTGACGCGCAAGTGCTGGCGCGCGATCTGCTCGGCAAAGTCATCCGCCACCGGGTCGGCGATCTGTGGCTCAGTGCCCGGATCATCGAAACCGAAGCCTATTACTGCGCGGAAAAAGGCAGTCATGCCTCCCTCGGCTACACGGAAAAGCGTAAGGCTTTGTTTCTGGATGGTGGACACATTTATATGTATTACGCCCGTGGCGGCGATTCACTGAACTTCAGCGCTCAGGGGCCGGGCAATGCGGTGTTGATCAAATCCGCCTACCCATGGGTCGATGAGGTCAGCGGGCCGGCGAGCCTGGCGCAGATGCTGTTGAACAATCCCGATGCCCAAGGCCGCCCGCGTCCTTCGCAAAAACTGTGCGCCGGCCAGACGTTGCTGTGCAAGGCGCTGGGCTTGAAGGTACCGATGTGGGACGCCAAGCGTTTCGACCATGAACTGCTGCTGGTGGAAGACACCGGCCCGACGCCGACGCAGATCATTCAGACCACACGCCTGGGCATTCCCCAGGGCCGCGACGAGCACCTGATGTACCGGTTCGTCGACGCCACGTATGCCCAGTGGTGCACGCGGAACCCGTTGCGCCGGGGTCAGGTCGAAGGTCGCGATTATTTCCTGCTGTAAACACGTAACCCTGCAGGAGCTGCCGCAGGCTGCGATCTTTTGATCTTTTAACAGCAAAGATCGCAGCCTGCGGCAGCTCCTACAGGGATCATCAATGGTTTGGAGTTTTTTGGTATGGGCCCATGGCTCGATAGCGTAACCGGATGGCTGGCGGCCAATCCGCAGTGGCTGGCCGCTGCGGTGTTTATCGTCGCATTCGTGGAGTGTCTGGCCATTGCCGGAATAATCGTGCCGGGCACCGTGCTGTTGTTTGCCGTCGCCGTACTGGCCGGCAGCGGTGCACTGTCGTTGAGTGAAACCCTGCTGCTGGGCTTTCTCGGCGGGATTCTGGGCGATGCGGTGTCGTATTACCTGGGCCGTCACTTCCACCAGAACATCCGCCGCCTGCCGGGTTTGCGCCACCATCCGGAATGGATGGCCGGGGCTGAAACCTACTTCCAGCGTTACGGCATCGCCAGTCTGCTGGTCGGGCGCTTCATCGGTCCGCTGCGACCGATGCTGCCTATGGTCGCCGGGATGTGCGACATGCCCTTCCCGCGCTTCGCCGCCGTCAGCCTGCTGGCGGCGGCCGGCTGGAGCGTCGCCTACCTGCTGCCGGGCTGGGCCACCGGCGCGGCGATCCGTTTGCCGCTGCCGGAAGGTTTCTGGCTGCAGGCCGGCATCGTCGCCGCCAGTATCGCAGTGATGGTCGGCCTGAGCGTCAACAGCAGCTTGCGCCAGCATCGTCGGGCGACGATCTGGATCAGCAGCATGAGCCTGTTGATTCTGATCGGCCTGTTTATTGGCTATCCGTATCTGCACGCCCTCGACCAGGGCGTGATGACCCTGGTGCAGGAACATCGCCAACCGATGCTGGACGAGATTGCGGTGACGTTCACCCTGATCGGTGAATTCCGCAACATGCTGATGTTCAGCGCCCTGCTCACCGGCCTGTTGCTGCTGTGCCGGCAATGGCGTCAGGCAATCTTTGCCGGCGGCACGCTGCTGTGTACCGCGCTACTGAACACCGTCACCAAACAGTTTTTCGCCCGGGTCCGCCCGGAGGTGCTGACCGATCCACTGACCAGCTACAGCATGCCCAGCGGCCATGCCTCGGGTTCGTTTGCATTGTTTCTGGTACTCGCAGTCCTCGCCGGTCGCGGCCAACCGCCGCGCATGCGCCTGACCTGGCTGCTGCTCGGCTGCATTCCGGCGCTGTCGATTGCGTTGTCACGAGTCTATCTGGGCGCGCACTGGCCGACAGATATTCTGGCGGGTGCGATGCTGGCGGCATGCGTGTGTGCGGCGGGCCTGTGGCTGAGTCAGCGCAAGGCGCCGCTCAACGCCATGCCGTTCAAGGTCTGGTGGCTGATTCTGCCGGCACTGCTGGTGCTGTTCAGCCTGTTCGTTCTGCGGCATTTGCCGGACACGATGTTGCGTTACGCTTATTGAGAAGCAAAAGATCGCAGCCTGCGGCAGCTCCTACAAGGTTTTGATTTCACATGCGCAAGATGGCGCGGGTATGAAATGAATCTCATGTAGGAGCTGCCGCAGGCTGCGATCTTTTTCGCTCAGGCGAACAGCTCGCCCTGCAGCTCATCGAGCAGCGCCTGGATCGCATCCAGTCGCTGCTGCGGATCGTCGAGTTGCAGCAGGTCGATCTTGTCTTCTTCGGCGAACGGCAGCAGATACGCCAGTTGATTGGCCAGCGACTGCTGCCCCAGCGCTTCGGTGCCCATGTTCAGCGCCTCGACCATCGGGTGCTCGGCCAAGGCCTTGAGCAACGCCACCAGATCGGCGTCTTCGTCCTGCAGCGGTTGCTCCGGCTCATCGTCCAGCCATTCGACGTCGGCAAGGATCAACTGATCGCGCTGCACCTCTGTGCGCAACACCTGAAAACGCCGCCCGCCCTGCACCCGGATCCCGAGCAGACCGTTGTCCTGTTGCTGGAAATCGGTGATCCGCGCCTCGCAGCCGACCAGGGCAAAGCCTTCGGGCGCAACGCCGACTTCGTGGCCGTCGAGGATGCACACTACGCCGAAACCGCCACCCTGTTTCATGCAGCGGCCGATCATGTCCAGGTAGCGCGCCTCGAAGATCTGCAAGTCGAGGTTGCAGCCGGGAAACAGCACTGTGTTCAGCGGGAAAAGCGGCAGACTCATAGACATTTCCTTAGACCACCATCGACACCGCCAACGGCAGGAACACCGCCGTGGCCACGCCCATCAGACTCATCGCCAGCGCCGCGAAGGCGCCGCACTCATCGCTTTCCTGCAGCGCCACCGAGGTGCCAACCGCGTGTGCGGTCATGCCCAGCGCCATGCCGCGCGCTTCAGGACTGTGCACGCCGAGCCGGGTCAGCAACGCCGGGCCGAAGATCGCGCCAATCACTCCGGTGATCAACACGAACACCGCCGCCAGCGCCGCGACACCACCGATCTGCTCGGCCACCAGCATCGCAATCGGCGAAGTCACCGACTTTGGCGCCATGGTCATCAAAATCATGTGCTCGGCGCCGAACCACCAGCCGAGCAACACGCCCATGCCCGTGGCGACTACCCCGCCTATCACCAGCGTAGTAAAAATCGGCCAGAACAATTGGCGGATGCGCTTGAGGTTCAGATACAACGGCACCGCCAACGCCACCGTCGCCGGGCCCAGCAGAATGCTGAGGATCTCGGTGCTCTTGCGGTACTCGGCGTACGTCAGACCGCAGCCGACCAACACGCCGATCACCAACAGCATGGAGACCAGCACCGGTTGCAGAAAGATCCAGCGGGTTTTCTCGAACGCCGCCAGCACCAGTTGATAGGCACCGAGGGTGATGCCGATGCCGAACAGCGGATGATGAATGACCGAAGCCCAGGCACCTTGCCAATCGAAGAGCATCAGGATTCCTCCGACCGGGGCGCGTGGCGCTTGACCAGCCGTTGCATCAGCACCCCAGCGAAGGCCATCGACAGGATCAACGACAGCACCAGCGCGCCGACAATCGCCCAGAAATCAGCAGCAATGTCGCTCGCATACACCATCACGCCCACCGCTGGCGGCACCAGCAGCAACGGCAGATAACGCAACAGGCTGCCGGCCGCGAGGTTCAGCGGCTCGCCGACTTCACCACGCATGATCAGGAACACCAGCAACAGCAGCAGGCCGATGATCGGCCCCGGCAGCACCGGCAACAGCAAATGGTTGAGTGCCGTGCCGAGCAGTTGAAACAGCACCAGCATGGTCAGGCCACGTAACAACATCAGACATCTCCCCCGCAAGTCCTCGGCATTATAAGCACGGCGGCGCTATGGATCGGCATTCGCCAAAAGCATGGTCGGTTGACCGGAGCAAAACGCCATGATGATCTACAGTGGTTCGCAGGGCGGTCAAATCCCCCACCTGAAAAACTATAAAACCGATGAACCCAAGGAGAGTCTCAATGCCCTATGTTCCCGTTGCAGAGCTCAAAGATTATGTCGGCAAGGAACTCGGACGTTCCGAATGGCTCACCATCGATCAGGAGCGTATCAACCTGTTCGCCGAAGCCACCGGGGATTATCAGTTCATCCATGTCGATCCGGTCAAAGCCGCGCAAACGCCTTTTGGCAGCACCATTGCCCACGGTTTCCTGTCGCTGTCGCTGATCCCGAAACTGATGGAAGACATCCTCGTGCTGCCGCAAGGCCTGAAGATGGTGGTCAATTACGGCCTGGACAGCGTGCGTTTCATCCAGCCGGTGAAGGTCAATTCAAAAGTGCGCCTGAAAGTCGACCTGGCCGAAGTCACCGAGAAAAAACCCGGTCAATGGCTGCTCAAGGCCACCGCGACGCTTGAGATAGAAGGCTCGGACAAACCGGCCTATATCGCCGAACCGCTGTCGCTCTGCTTTGTTTGAGTCACCGGATGCGAAGCAGCGCACGCTGTTTCGCATCCGCGCTGTTTTCCCGGCTGTATAAGGTCACATGGCTGCGGCATACTCGGTCGCCTAATTGCCCGGATCCCGCTATGCGCCCACTCGCTTCTCTTGCACCCCTTGCCCTGACCCTGATGCTCACCGCGTGCGGCGACGGCGAATCGCTGTTGCCCCCGGATGCAAGGCTGCCGGACGGCGGACGCTATCGCGGTGAACTGGTCAACGGCTTGCTGCAAGGCCAGGGCCGCGTCGACTATCCCAACGGCAGTTGGTACGCCGGACAATTCGACAAGGGCCAATGGCATGGCCAGGGCGAATGGCACGGTAGCAACGGCGAGGTTTACCGCGGCCAGTTCCAGCAGGGCCTGTTCGACGGCCAAGGCAGTCTGACCACCAACGCCAGCAGTTACACCGGCGGTTTCAAGCAGGGCCGACGCGATGGCGAAGGCACGCTGAAAGAAAACGGCATGACTTACCGTGGCGAGTTCAAGGCTGACCAGTATTCCGGGCTGGGGCGTCTGGAAATGGACGACGGCAGTTCCTATCAGGGCCAGTTCGCCCACGGCAAACCCAACGGCGAAGGCCAGCGCGGCGATGCCAGCGGCAACACCTTCAGCGGCCATTTCGTCAACGGCCAGCTCGAAGGCAATGGCACCTTCAACAGCGCCGATGGCGACATCTATGTCGGCGGCTTCAAGAACAGCCAACTGCACGGCAAGGGCCGCTATGAAAACGCCGACGGCGACGTCTGGCTCGGCCAGTTCAAGGAAGGCGCGCTGACCGGCAAGGGCGAATTGATCGGCGCCGACGGCAGCCACTACATCGGCTATTTCAATGACTGGCGCTTCAGCGGCCAGGGCCGTTTGAACCTGTCTGACGGCAGCTTCTACATCGGCGAGTTCGACAGCGACAGCTACGCCGGGCGCGGCACCCTGGTGCTGACCGACGGCACCGTACTCAGCGGCACCTGGATCAACGGCCAGCGCGTGCGTGACGCCGCCGGCAAGCTGCTGCCCGACACCCTCGAACTCGGCTTGCTGGCCCAGGGCCGCCTGCTCGATAACGCGCTGGCCGCCGTGCCCGCCTCGACCCCGGCGGTGGAGTTGTACACCCTGACCCTCGGTGGCGACGGCAAGCAAAGCGTGTTCCTGCGCGAGTCCGACTACGTCGCCAACATGCTCACCACACGTTTCGGCGCTTACGGCCAGATCCGTCTGGTCAACCACCGTGACCACCTCACCGACCGGCCGATGGCCACCCGCGAAAACCTGCGCCGCGCCGCGCAGACCCTGGCCGAGCGCAGCGGCCCGGAAGACCTGGTGTTCATCTACCTGACCAGCCACGGCACCGCCGAACACGAACTGGTGCTCGACCAGCCGCGCATGGAACTGGCCGACCTGCCCGCCGACGAACTCGCCACGGTGCTGGCGCCGCTGAAAAACCGCGACAAGGTGATCGTGATTTCATCGTGCTATTCCGGTGGTTTCATCCCCGCGCTGAAAGATGAGCGCACCCTGATCATGACCGCCTCGCGCGCCGACCGCGTGTCGTTCGGTTGCTCGGAAGAAGCTAACTTCACCTACTTCGGCGACGCCTTGTTCGCTCAGGCGCTGAACCAAACCGACGACTTGGAGCAAGCCTTCAAACTGGCCAAGGCCACCGTCGCCGAGCGCGAACTGGCGGACAACTTCGAAGCCTCGGAGCCGCAGATCTGGGCGCCGAAAACCGTGCTGGCGCACTGGCAACTGCTGCGTAAGCAGCAGGCCAGAAAAGCGTTGCAGAGTGCTGCGTTGAACGACGGAGCCACAAACAGCAACTAAGCTGAACAGTATCAAGGGAGAAACACTATGTACTTGACGCCTCAGCACGTTTTGCTTGCCGGAGCCACCGGACTGACCGGTGAGCACCTGCTCGACCGTTTGCTCAACGAGCCGACGATCACCCGCGTGCTCGCCCCGTCCCGCCGGCCGCTGGCGGAACATCCGCACCTGGAAAACCCGGTGGGCGACCCGCAGGCGTTTCTGCCGCAGCTCAGTGGTCGCGTCGATATCGCCTATTGCTGCCTCGGCACCACCATCAAACAGGCGGGTTCCGAAGCCGCGTTCCGCGCGGTGGATCTGGACATGGTCGTTGCGTTCGCCAAACGCGCGCGGGAGATGGGCGCGCGACACCTGATCGTGATCAGCGCACTGGGCGCCGATCCGAAATCGTCGATTTTCTACAACCGGGTCAAAGGTGAGATGGAGCAGGCGTTGCGAGCGCAGGACTGGCCGCAATTGACCATCTGCCGACCATCGCTGTTGCTGGGCGATCGCACCGAGCCGCGCCTGGGCGAACAGCTGGCCGCGCCTTTTTCCAAATTGATTCCCGGCAAATACCGCGGCATCGAAGCCTGCCAACTGGCCCGGGCGATGTGGCGTCTGGCACTGGAAGAACAGGATGGGGTGCGGATCGTCGAGTCGGATGAGCTGCGCAAGCTCGGCAAGTAGTTTTGTGGTGCCTGGGCTGGCCTCTTCGCGGGCAAGCCCGCTCCCACAGTAGTCTCCAGCGAACACAAACCTGTCGCACGACATCAATCACTGTGGGAGCGTGGCTTGCCCGCGAATGGAGTGCGCAGCACTCCCCTAAAATCCACCCGTCGCCTGAAACCCGACGCCGATCACGGTCAGCAACGACAGCGGCAACAGCAGCGTATCGAGCAACGCACTCGCCGGCAGGTCCACCCCCGGATAGCTCGGCGCCTCAGCGCCGAAGCGATCCATCGCACAACATCCGCCATTCATCGCATACAAATCCAGACGCGTTCCGGAATACACCACTGGCGCGCCAGGTTTGGCTGCATCCAGCGTGCGCGCGGTGGCGCAACCGGCCAGTTGCAGCGCCAGCACAATCGTCAGCAGCTTATTCATCGCTGCTCAGATGATGCTCGCCCCAACGCGGCAGCATGTCCTGCGGAATGCCCAACAGATTGAGAATCCGCGCGACAACGAAATCGATCAGGTCGTCGATGGTCTGCGGCTGGTGATAGAAGCCTGGCGACGCTGGCAGGATGGTCACGCCCATGTTCGACAGCTTGAGCATGTGTTCCAGATGAATGCTCGAATACGGCGCCTCGCGCGGCACCAGAATCAACTGGCGACGCTCCTTCAAGGTGACGTCCGCTGCGCGTTCGATCAGATTGTTGCAGGCACCGGTGGCAATCGCCGACAAGGTACCGGTGGAACACGGCACCACAACCATCGCCGCTGGCGCGCCGGAGCCCGAGGCCACCGGCGACATCCAGTCTTCCTTGCCGTACACACGGATCTGCCCGGCAGCCGCTCCGGTGTACTCGGTGAGAAAAGCCTGCATCATCTGCGGCTTGGGCGGCAGCGTGACATCCGTCTCGGTGGCCATCACCAGCTGCGCAGCCTTGGAGATCAGGAAGTGCACTTCACGATCTTCGCGCACCAGGCAATCGAGCAGGCGCAACCCGTACTGCGCGCCGGACGCGCCGGTCATCGCCAGCGTGATGCGTTCCGGACCGCCGCTCTGGGCAAACGAGTTCATTGCAGGGCCTCGGCGAGCTTGCCGTGCAGGCCGCCGAAGCCGCCGTTGCTCATGATCACCACATGGGTGCCGGGCTGAGCCTGGCTCTTCACCCGTTCGATGATGCCTTCGAGCGAATCGCTGACAATCGACGGCACGCTGCACAGTGCCGCGGTGGCTGCCAGATCCCAACCGAGGTTGGCCGGGGCATACCAGATCACCTGATCGGCATCGACCACGCTGTCCGGCAGACCGTCACGGTGCGCGCCGAGCTTCATCGAGTTGGAGCGCGGTTCGATAATCGCAATCAGCGGTGCGTCGCCGATGCGCTTGCGCAAACCGTCGAGGGTGGTGGCGATGGCCGTCGGGTGGTGGGCGAAGTCGTCGTAGATGGTGATGCCGCGCACTTCGGCGACCTTCTCCATCCGGCGCTTGACGTTCTTGAACGCGCTCAGCCCGGCAATGCCCATCGCAGGCACCACACCGACATGCCGCGCCGCGGCCAGAGCAGCCAATGCGTTGGCCACGTTGTGCTGACCGGTCAATTCCCATTCAACGGTGCCTTGGGACTCACCTTCGAACAGCACTTCGAACGCCGAGCCATCGTCCTTGAGCAACTTGACCTGCCACTGACCGCCGGCACCGGTGGTTTGCACCGGGGTCCAGCAACCCATCTCGATCACGCGCTGCAAGGCCGGCTCGGTGGTCGGATGGATCACCAGGCCTTCACTCGGAATAGTGCGCACCAAGTGGTGGAACTGTCGCTCGATCGCTGGCAGATCGGGGAAGATGTCCGCGTGATCGAACTCAAGGTTGTTGAGGATCGCGGTACGCGGGCGGTAATGGACGAATTTCGAACGTTTGTCGAAGAACGCGCTGTCGTATTCGTCAGCCTCGATCACGAAGAACGGCGTACCGCCCAGACGGGCCGACACCGAGAAATTCTGCGGCACGCCGCCGATCAGGAACCCCGGGCTCATGCCGGCGTGTTCCAGCACCCAGGCGAGCATGCTGCTGGTGGTGGTTTTGCCGTGCGTACCGGCGACCGCCAGCACCCAGCGCCCTTGCAGCACGTGATCGGCCAGCCATTGCGGGCCGGAGACGTACGGCAGGCCTTTGTTCAGCACATATTCCACCGCCGGGTTGCCGCGCGACATGGCATTGCCGATCACCACCAGATCCGGTGCCGGATCAAGTTGGGCCGGGTCGTAGCCCTGGGTCAGTTGAATGCCCTGGGCCTCAAGCTGCGTGCTCATCGGCGGATAGACGTTGGCGTCGGAGCCGGTCACGTGGTGGCCCAGCTCTTTGGCCAGAACCGCCATCGAGCCCATGAAAGTCCCGCAGATACCCAGAATATGAATGTGCATAGTCGACCTCGTAAAACATCGCCGCAGGTTAGCGCAGGGAGGGGGAAATCGCACTCTTTAGCTGATCACCATCACCCCACCTGTAGGAGCTGACGAGTGCAACGAGGCTGCGATCTTTTGATCCTGTAAAGAACAAGATCAAAAGATCGCAGCCTCCGGCAGCTCCTACAGGGGGATTTATGCGGTTCGGGCGATTCCGTGTTTGCGCAGCTTTCTGTAGAGGGTGTTGCGGCTGATCCCGAGCTGCTGCGCGGTCTGGGTCATGTGCCAGCGCGCTTGCTCCAGCGCATTGAGCAACGCCAGGCGTTCGGCGTCCTCCAGCGGATGCTCGGACTCAACCGTCTTCAGCGCAAGCGGCGGCTGCGCCTGGCGAATCATCGCCGGCAAATCCTCCACCCCGATCCGCCCTTCATCGCACAACGCCGCCAGCGTGCGCAGGACATTGCGCAACTGCCGCACGTTGCCCGGCCAGTTGAACGCCAGCAACGCCTGACGGGCCGCCTCGTCAATCACGATTGTCTCGCCGCCGGCCTCCTCGGCCAGCAGGAAATCCAGCAACTGCGATTTATCACTGCGTTCGCGCAGCGCCGGCAGCGCAACTTCGAGGCCATTGAGCCGGTAATACAGGTCTTCACGGAAGCTGCCGTCTTCGACCCGCTCCAGCAGATGGCGATGCGTGGCGCTGATGATCCGCACGTTGACCGCCTCCGGCTCGCCGCCGATCGGCACCACCTGCCGGTCTTCCAGCACACGCAGCAAACGGGTTTGCAGCGCCAGCGGCATGTCACCGATTTCATCGAGAAACAAGGTGCCGCCATCGGCCTGCTGCAGCTTGCCGCGCATGCCGTCCTTGCGCGCGCCAGTGAAACTGCCACCGCGATAACCGAACAGCTCGCTCTCGATCAGGCTCTCGGGGATCGCCGCACAGTTGAGGGCGACGAAGGCTTTGTTGGCACGCTGGCTGGCATGATGCACAGCTTTGGCGAAGGCTTCCTTGCCGGAGCCGGTTTCGCCATTGATCAGCAGCGGCACGTCGCGCTCGAACACGCGCAGCGCCTTGCGAAAATCCGCTTGCAGCGCGGCGTCACCGAGGCAGATGCCCGCCAGTGGCTGAGCTTTGGCCACGACCGGGGCCGGCATGATCTTCGCCGGTTTGCGCGACTCGCCACGCAGCAAGGCAAACAGATGCCGCCCATCGCGGGTGCGCAGCGGCCAACTGGCGCTGGCATTGGCGCTGGCGCGACCGAGCAGCTCATCCAGCGAGCAATCGAAAAATGCTTCCACCGGTTTGCCGAGCAAACCACCGCGAATATGCCCCAACAGGTTCAGCGCACTTTGGTTGACCGCGCTGATCCGCCCTTCGCCGTCAAACGCCAGCAGCCCTTCGCTGAACAAGCCGACGGATTCGGCCTGCAGATGAAAACGCAGCAACCACTGGTTATCGAAGCAACGCAGGAAATAGCAGCTCTCGATCATCTTCGCCGACAGATTGACCAGCGCCATGGTGTGGAACTGGCTCTGGCGCGAAACGTCGTGGCGCGCCGAGGAGACGTCGAGCACTGCGAGCAATTCGCCGTGCGGGTCGAACACCGGGCTCGCCGAGCAGGTCAGGCCGGTGTGGCGGCCACGAAAGTGTTCGTCCTGATGGATGGTCAGCGCCTGGCGCTCGACCAGGCAGGTGCCGATACCGTTGGTGCCTTCGCAGGCTTCGCTCCAGTCGGCGCCGAGCCAGAGCCCGGCACGTTCGAATATCTTGCGCTCGGCGGGTGCGGTGACGCAGTTGAGGATCACTCCTCGCGCGTCGGTCAACAGCACCGCATGACCGGCGCCGGACAGTTGTTGATGCAGGCTGCTCATTTCATTGCCGGCAATCTGTAACACCTGTTGCAGGCGCTCGCGGCTTTCAAGCACGCGCCCGTGTTCGAGCACCGTAGGCGCCATCGTCAGGGCCGGATCGAGGTGGTAGTCCTCAAGACAGCGCAGCCACGAACGGGCAATCGACGGATCGGCACCCGGCCCGTGCAGGTGCGGCTTGCCCTGACTGACGGTGAGAACCTGCTGGGCATGGCGACTCAAATGGTTGTCGTGCATTTCTTATTATTCTCCCCGAAAGGTCGACGCAAACCTGGTGTAGGAGCTGCCGAAGGCTGCGATCTTTTGATCTTCAAAAACAAGGTCAAAAGATCGCAGCCTTCGGCAGCTCCTACAGGGTTTCTGTTGGCTGAGGATCCTCCAGGCAGGCCGGCATTGCAATGCTGGCAAGACCAGCCGGTCACAGGCTGTGCCAAAAGCGGTACAAACTGTCACCCGCTCTGTACCGAAACCATCACAGGCTGCGTCCGCCCGTCCGACACAAACTACGCAAGGCCTTGATTTGCCTGCCCTGCGCGGCAATGGCCCGACCTTTGCTCTACGCTTATAGCAAGCGCACTTGCGCGTTTCTCTAATAAGTACAAAGCCAAGGAGAACAACATCATGCGTTACGCTCACCCCGGTACTGAAGGCGCCAAAGTCTCGTTCAAGAGCAAGTACGGTAACTACATCGGCGGCGAGTTCGTCGCGCCTGTCAAAGGTCAGTACTTCACCAATACCTCGCCAGTGAATGGCCAGCCGATTGCCGAATTCCCCCGCTCCACTGCCGAAGACATCGACAAGGCACTGGACGCCGCCCATGCCGCTGCCGACGCGTGGGGTGCGACCTCGGTGCAGGCGCGCTCGCTGATCCTGCTGAAAATCGCCGACCGCATCGAACAGAACCTCGAAACCCTGGCGATCACCGAAACCTGGGACAACGGCAAAGCCATCCGCGAAACCCTCAACGCCGACATCCCGCTGGCGGCCGACCACTTCCGCTACTTCGCCGGGTGCCTGCGCGCCCAGGAAGGCAGCGCGGCCGAAATCGACGGCAACACCGTGGCCTATCACATCCATGAACCGCTGGGCGTGGTCGGCCAGATCATCCCGTGGAACTTCCCGCTGCTGATGGCCGCGTGGAAACTCGCCCCGGCACTGGCCGCCGGCAACTGCGTGGTGCTCAAACCTGCCGAGCAGACGCCGCTGGGCATCTGCGTGCTGATGGAGCTGATCGGTGATCTGCTGCCACCGGGCGTGCTCAACGTGGTGCAAGGCTTCGGCAAAGAAGCCGGCGAAGCACTGGCCACCAGCAAACGCATCGCCAAGATCGCCTTCACCGGCTCGACCCCGGTCGGCTCGCACATCATGAAATGCGCCGCCGAGAACATCATTCCTTCCACCGTGGAACTGGGCGGCAAGTCGCCGAACATCTTCTTCGAAGACATCATGCAGGCGGAGCCGAGCTTCATCGAGAAGGCTGCCGAAGGTCTGGTGCTGGCGTTCTTCAACCAGGGCGAAGTCTGCACCTGCCCGTCCCGTGCCCTGGTCCAGGAATCGATCTATGACGAATTCATGCAAGCGGTGATGAAGAAAGTCAGCCAGATCAAACGCGGTGACCCGCTGGACACCGACACCATGGTTGGCGCCCAGGCGTCCGAGCAGCAATTCGACAAGATCCTGTCGTACCTGGAAATCGCCAAGGGTGAAGGCGCCGAGCTGCTGACCGGCGGCCAGGTGGAAAAACTCGAGGGCAATCTGGCGACCGGCTATTACATCCAGCCGACCCTGCTCAAGGGCACCAACAAAATGCGCGTGTTCCAGGAAGAAATCTTCGGCCCGGTGGTGAGCATCACCACGTTCAAGGACGAAGCCGAAGCCCTGGCGATTGCCAACGACACCGAGTTCGGCCTCGGCGCCGGCCTGTGGACCCGCGACATCAACCGCGCCTATCGCATGGGCCGCGCGATCAAGGCCGGTCGCGTATGGACCAACTGCTACCACCTGTACCCGGCGCACGCCGCGTTCGGCGGGTACAAGAAGTCCGGCGTCGGCCGTGAAACCCACAAGATGATGCTCGATCACTATCAGCAGACAAAAAACCTGCTGGTGAGCTACGACATCAATCCGTTGGGCTTCTTCTAAAATCGGGGGCAACACAGATAATTCTGTGTTGCCCTCCAAACAGCTATCGCTGGCAAGCCAGCTCCCACAGGGATCTTTGCAGATCTTGATCGCGGGTACACCACAGAAACTGTGGGAGCTGGCTTGCCAGCGATGGCGTCCTCAATGACACAACACAAGGCCTGGCCGCTCTGGCACGGCACTTGCGTACCCGTCATTCAGGTTTTGCAAAAAAACTGCCGCTGCGTGAACAGCTTCCATCCACCTCAACCGCTGCACCCGAAAGTCCAACAGATCGAACAATAAAAAACAGAGAGGACTTATGACTTCCACCACACAGCTCAAACCCACACTCGGCACCCTGCACCTCTGGGGCATTGCCGTCGGCCTGGTGATTTCCGGCGAATACTTCGGCTGGAGTTACGGCTGGGGCACTGCCGGCACCCTCGGATTTCTGGTCACGGCGCTGATGGTCGCGACCATGTACACCTGCTTCATCTTCAGTTTCACCGAACTGACCACCGCAATTCCCCACGCAGGTGGGCCGTTTGCCTACAGCCGCCGAGCGTTCGGCGAAAAAGGCGGGTTGATCGCCGGCATCGCCACGCTGATCGAATTCGTCTTTGCCCCACCGGCGATTGCCATGGCCATCGGCGCCTACCTCAACGTGCAATATCCGGGACTCGACCCGAAAATCGCGGCGGTCGGCGCTTATTTCGTGTTCATGACCCTGAACATCCTCGGTGTCAGCATCGCCGCCACCTTTGAACTGGTGGTCACGGTGCTGGCGGTCGCTGAATTGCTGGTGTTCATGGGCGTGGTTGCACCGGGCTTCAGTTTCAGCAATTTCGTGCTCAACGGCTGGTCCGGCGCCAACGAGTTCACACTGGGTTCGATCCCCGGGATTTTCGCAGCGATTCCGTTCGCCATCTGGTTCTTCCTCGCCATCGAAGGCGCGGCCATGGCCGCCGAAGAAGCCAAGGATCCGAAACGCACGATTCCCAGGGCCTATGTCAGCGGCATTCTGACCCTGGTATTCCTCGCCATCGGCGTAATGGTGATGGCCGGCGGTGTCGGCGACTGGCGCCAGCTGTCGAACATCAACGATCCACTGCCGCAGGCAATGAAAGCGGTGGTCGGCAACAACTCCTCGTGGATGCACATGCTGGTGTGGATCGGCCTGTTTGGCCTGGTGGCGAGTTTCCACGGGATCATCCTCGGCTACTCGCGACAGTTCTTTGCCCTCGCCCGCGCCGGTTACCTGCCGAAAAGCCTGGCCAAGCTGTCGCGCTTCCAGACCCCGCACCGGGCGATTCTGGCTGGCGGCGTGATCGGCATCGCGGCGATCTACAGCGACGGCCTGGTCAACCTGCAAGGCATGACCCTGACCGCCGCGATGATCACCATGTCGGTGTTCGGCGCAATCGTGATGTACATCATCAGCATGCTCAGCCTGTTCAAACTGCGCAAAACCGAACCGCACCTGGAACGCACCTTCCGCGCCCCGGGCTACCCGGTGGTGCCGGCGATTGCGTTGTTTCTGGCGGTGGTGTGCCTGGTGGCGATGGCGTGGTTCAACACGCTGATCGGCTGCGTGTTCCTCGGCTTCATGGCCGCTGGTTACCTGTACTTCCAGCTGACCGCCAAACAACGCGCCGACGCCCCGGCAGACGCTATGCTCGAAGGTATCTGAACTGCCATATAAAAGTGCACAGCGCCCATCCAGGCACTGTGCTGGAACTCTGTAGGAGCTGCCGAAGGCTCGGGCCGCGTTCGGACGATCTTTTGATCTTGTTTTTAGAAAATCAAAGTCAAAAGATCGCAGCCTGCGGCAGCTCCTACAGGGGGTTTATCGTTTACAGGAGGATATTGTGGCCGCATTTACCCATTCCGTCGGCGCCCAGACCTATCGCTTCGACAGCCTCAAGGACGTCATGGCCAAAGCCAGCCCGGCGCGCTCGGGGGACTTCCTGGCTGGCGTTGCCGCGCTCAACGACGGTGAACGCGTGGCCGCGCAAATGGCGCTGGCCGACATTCCGCTCACGCATTTTCTGCAGGAAGCGCTGATTCCCTACGAAGCCGATGAGGTCACCCGACTGATCATCGACACCCACGACAAACAAGCCTTCGCCGTGGTCAGCCACCTCACCGTCGGTGGTTTCCGTGACTGGCTGCTCAGCGATGCGGCGGACGAGACCAGCCTGCGCAAGCTCGCCCCCGGCCTGACCCCGGAAATGGTCGCCGCCGTGTCGAAAATCATGCGCGTGCAGGATCTGGTGCTGGTGGCGCAGAAGATCCGCGTGGTCACAAAATTTCGCGGCACACTCGGCATGCGCGGACGCCTGTCGACCCGCCTGCAACCGAACCATCCGACCGACGAACCTTCCGGCATCGCCGCCAGCATTCTCGACGGCCTGCTGTACGGCAACGGCGACGCGATGATCGGGATCAACCCGGCCACCGACAGCATCGCCTCGATCTGCGCGATGCTGGAGATGCTCGACGCGATCATCCAGCGTTACGACATTCCGACTCAGGCCTGTGTGCTGACCCACGTCACCACCTCGATCGAAGCGATCAATCGTGGTGTGCCGCTGGATCTGGTGTTCCAGTCGATCGCCGGCACCGAGGCGGCCAACGCCAGTTTCGGCATCAATCTCAATGTACTGCAGGAAGGCTATGACGCGGGGCTGAGCCTGAAGCGCGGCACCCTCGGGCAGAACCTGATGTATTTCGAGACTGGCCAGGGCAGCGCGCTGTCGGCCAACGCCCACCACGGTGTCGACCAGCAGACCTGCGAAACCCGGGCCTACGCCGTCGCGCGGCACTTCAAGCCGTTTCTGGTGAACACCGTGGTCGGCTTTATCGGCCCGGAATATCTGTACAACGGCAAGCAGATCATCCGCGCCGGCCTCGAAGATCATTTTTGCGGCAAGTTGCTCGGCGTGCCGATGGGTTGCGACATCTGCTACACCAACCACGCCGAAGCCGATCAGGACGACATGGACACCTTGCTGACGTTACTCGGCGTAGCCGGGATCAACTTCATCATGGGCATCCCCGGTTCCGACGACATCATGCTCAACTACCAGACCACCTCGTTCCACGACGCGCTCTACGCCCGTCAGACTTTGGGCCTGAAACCGGCGCCGGAGTTCGAGCAATGGCTGGCGAACATGGGTATTTTCACCCAGGCGGACGGCAAGGTCCGCTTTGGCAACAACCTGCCGCCGGCCTTCCGCCAGGCGCTGGCGCAACTGGGATGAGTGTGATGGAAAAACCGCCTGTGGACCCGCAAAACCCTTGGCTGGAGTTGCGCCGCCTGACCCCGGCGCGCATCGCCCTGGGCCGTACCGGCACCAGCCTGCCAACCCGCGCCCAGCTGGATTTCCAGTTCGCCCACGCTCAGGCGCGGGATGCGGTGCATCTGCCGTTCGATCATGCCGGACTCAGCGCGCAACTGCGCGAACGCGGGCGCGACAGTTTATTGCTGCACAGCGCGGCGACTGATCGCAACAGCTACCTGCAACGTCCGGATCTGGGGCGCAAGCTCAGCGACACCTCGGCGCAGGCCCTGCATGAGCACGCGCAGGCCAATCCCGGCGGGGTCGACGTGGCGATTGTGGTGGCGGACGGTTTGTCGGCGCTGGCGGTGCATCGCCATACCTTGCCGTTTCTGAGCCGTCTGGAGGAGCAGATGAGCACCGACGGCTGGTCACTTGCCCCCGTGTTGCTGGTGGAGCAGGGTCGAGTGGCCATCGGTGACGAGATCGGTCAGTTGCTGGGCGCAAAAATGGTCGTGATGCTGATCGGCGAGCGTCCGGGCCTCAGCTCGCCCGACAGCCTCGGTGTGTATTTCACCTACAATCCAAAAGTCGGGCTGACCGATGCCTACCGCAATTGCATCTCCAATGTGCGGCTTGAGGGCTTGAGCTATGGCATGGCGGCGCATCGCTTGTTGTATCTGATGCGCGAAGCCTGTCGGCGGCAGCTGTCGGGGGTCAACCTGAAGGATGAAGCGCAAGTACAGACGCTGGAGTCGGACACGGGTGCGGACATGAAGGGAAACTTCCTGCTTGATCCACCCACAACCTGAACCGTTTCCGCATTGCGTTTCTGCGCTGCTTTAAGGCAGGATCGAAGCACGGCCGCAGGGTTTCCCATCGCCGTCAGAGCAGTTGAAGACAGCCACTTGAAGACGAGACCTATCATGCGGATTATTCAAGCGACCCTCGAACACCTGGATTTGCTGACCCCGTTGTTCGTCAAGTATCGCGAGTTCTACGGTTCCCTGCCTTACCCGGATTCCTCCCGCGCGTTTCTCGAAAAGCGCCTGCGACGCAAGGAATCGGTGATTTATCTGGCCCTGGCCGATGATGACGACAAGAAACTGATGGGGTTCTGCCAGCTGTATCCAAGTTTCTCCTCGCTGTCGCTCAAGCGCGTGTGGATCCTCAACGACATCTATGTCGCCGAAGATGCCCGCCGCCAGCTGGTGGCCGACAACCTGATCCGCACCGCGAAGAAAATGGCCAAGGAAACCCAGGCCGTGCGCATGCGCGTGTCCACCAGTGCTGACAATGAGGTGGCGCAGAAGACCTACGAATCCATTGGCTTCAAGGAAGACACCGAGTTCAAGAACTACGTGTTGCCGATCAGCGACGAGCTCTGAAATCAAAAGATCGCAGCCTGCGGCAGCTCCTGCAGGGATAACGCATTCCAAAGGTAGGAGCTGCCGCAGGCTGCGATCTTTTGATCTTTTATCAAACCCGAAGTCTGCCTGACATTTATTCACCCCCCGACATCCCTCGCTACAAAACCAACGCGCTTTTCACCTCTCAGACCGTATAATCCCGAGCTTTCCGGCTTGTAAGAAAAACTACACCCCGCTGTAGGCTTACACCCGAATCATCCGCACAGGCCTGCCGAGTCGGGCCGTCACCACAGGTGCCCCCATGGATTTCAACCCGCTCGACCTTATCCTGCATCTCGATGTGTACCTCGATTTGCTGGTCACCAACTACGGGCCGTGGATCTACGCGATTCTGTTCGCGGTCATCTTCTGTGAAACCGGTCTGGTGGTGATGCCGTTCCTGCCGGGTGATTCGCTGCTGTTCATCGCCGGTGCCGTGGCGGCGGGCGGTGGCATGGATCCGGTGCTATTGGGCGGTCTGTTGATGCTCGCGGCGATCCTCGGCGACAGCACCAACTACGTGATTGGCCGAACGGCGGGCGAAAAACTGTTCAGCAACCCGAATTCGAAAATCTTCCGTCGCGATTACCTGCAAAAAACCCACGATTTCTACGACAGGCACGGCGGCAAAACCGTGACCCTGGCGCGCTTCCTGCCGATCATCCGCACGTTTGCACCGTTCGTCGCCGGCGTCGGGAAAATGCCTTATCCGCGTTTCTTCGCGTTCAGCGTGTTCGGCACCGTGCTGTGGGTCGGCGGTCTGGTGACCCTGGGTTATTTCTTCGGCAACGTGCCGTTCATCAAAAAGAACCTGTCGCTGCTGGTGGTCGCCATCATCCTGCTGTCGCTGGTACCGATGATCATCGGTGTGGTGCGCAGCCGTTTCGGCGGCGCCAAAGTCGAAACCCACTGATCCGATGTGGTCACTGAGCGCCTGGCGTCGCCGGCGCATTCTGGCCAGGCACCCGATTGCCGACGAGATGTGGCAACGGGTGCGCCATCACCTGAGTTTTCTCGACGGCATCAGCGCCGCCGAAGACCAGTGGTTGCGTGAAGCCTGCGTCCTGTTCCTCGAAGAAAAACACCTGACCGCCCTGCCCGGTGTTGAATTGCATCAGGAACAACGCCTGTTGCTCGCCGCCCAGGCCCAGTTGCCGCTGCTCAATCTCGGCGACTTGAACTGGTATCAGGGTTTCCACGAAATCGTCCTTTATCCCGATGACTTTCTCAGCCCGCAACGGCATCGCGATGCCAGCGGTGTCGAGCACGAGTGGGACGGTGAACACAGCGGCGAAGCCTGGCAACAGGGCCCGATCATCCTCGCCTGGCCGGGGGTGATGGCCAGTGGTGGCTGGGAAGGCTACAACCTGGTGATCCACGAACTGGCGCACAAACTCGACATGCTCAACGGCGACGCCAACGGCCTGCCGCCGCTGCACGCCGACATGCGCGTCAGCGACTGGGCCGAGGTCATGCAACACGCCTACGATGACCTCAACCGCCAGCTCGACCGCAACCCCGACGCCGAAACTGCCATCGACCCTTACGCCGCCGAAGACCCGGCGGAGTTCTTCGCGGTCACCAGCGAATACTTTTTCAGCGCCCCGGATCTGCTGCACGCGGCTTATCCACAGGTCTACTTGCAACTGCAGCTTTTCTACCGGCAGGATCCGTTGGGAAGGCTGCGGCAACTTCAGGCCACAGACCCGGTCTATCAGGCGCACGCGTAAACGCTGCACGACTTCTGGTACGTGGCGTCGGCGTAGGAATATGCCTATAATCGCCGCCACTTTTTGGTCAATCCGGCCAAGTGTTTTTGGTCAACTACGGGGGCAATGCCCAATGAGCTACAGCAAGATTCCGGCTGGCAAAGACCTGCCGAACGACATCTATGTCGCGATCGAGATCCCGGCCAACCACGCGCCGATCAAATACGAAATCGACAAAGACAGCGATTGCCTGTTCGTTGACCGTTTCATGGCCACCCCAATGTTCTACCCGGCCAACTACGGTTACATCCCGAACACCCTGGCTGACGACGGTGATCCCCTCGACGTGCTGGTTGTGACCCCTTACCCGGTTGCTCCAGGCTCGGTGATCCGCGCGCGCCCAGTCGGCATCCTGAACATGACCGACGACGGCGGCGGCGATGCCAAAGTCATCGCAGTGCCACACGACAAGCTGTCCCAGCTGTACGTCGACGTGAAGGAATACACCGACCTGCCACCGCTGCTGATCCAGCAGATCGAGCACTTCTTCGCGAACTACAAAGATCTCGAAAAAGGCAAGTGGGTCAAGATCGAAGGCTGGGCTGGCGCTGACGCCGCTCGCGAAGCGATCACCAAGTCGGTTGCTGCCTACAAGGGCTAAGCACCTGCTGACTGCAAGATGCCTGAAGAAAACCCCGGTTGATCCGGGGTTTTTTGTGCCTGAGCAATGGCGTTTTAAACAGTGTGTTTATCACGGACTACAGAAAAGTTTCGATGTGAGTGATTTCCCACAAGCACGTCTTACATCCAGTCGCAAAATACAGCCTTTTTTTGAACACCCGGTTTATTCAAACCGCTCTGGCACGGCCGTAGACTCGGTGTTTATGAGAAAGAACACTAGCGGTCCAAGATTCAAGGCACTCCTGGAAGCAGCGAACATCACCACCACGGGATTCGCAAAGTTCTGGGGCACGGAAGCCCAAAACATTCATAACTGGTACACCCGGGGTGTCCCGGCGTATCGCATGGAGGAAGTCTCGCGCCTGCTCTCGGTCAACAGCGAGTGGCTGAAGACCGGCGAAGGCAGCAAGGAGTTACCGCGCCTGCAGACGCCTGCCAGCAACGGCGACACCTTTGATGCCGAGGCCATCTGCGGCGTCTACACCGTCATAGACCCCAGGGACATCGAACTGCCGTTTTTCAAGGAAACGCCGATCACCAACGGCGCCGGCAAAACCCACGTCATCCTCGACCCCGAACAAACCATCCGCCTGCCCCGCGCCCACCTCGATCAACTGGAAATCCGCCACACCGACGCCATCTGCGCACACATGATCGGCAACAGCATGGCCGAGCGCATCGAAGACGGCTCTATCGTCGGCATCGACCGCGGCCTGACCCAAGTCGTCGATGGCGAAATCTACGCCATCGAACACGACGGCATGCTGCGCATCAAATACCTGCACCGTATGCCCGGCAACGCCCTGCGCCTGCGCAGCCATAACAGCGCCGAACACCCGGACGAAATCTTTCGCGCCGCGCAGATCGAAGAGCAACGAATCCATATCCTGGGGTGGGTATTCTGGTGGTCGACCCTGGGCAAACGCCGGCCGGTGGTGCCGTTTCTCTGATCGGATACGGACCTTCGACCCTGCACCACCCCCTGTGGGCGCGAGCCTGCTCGCGAAGAGGCCCCGAAAATCAGTACAAATGACTAATTTTGCCCTCCGCAGTGGCTCTATTCCGCACTTGAGACTGGGAATCCCCGACAAAACTCAGTATCCTGCGCCCCACATTTGCGCATCGCCCCGCTCCTGCGGCCCAGATGACGCCTGACGCGGCAGACCAACGTCTGACCAAGTCCCACAGCCGGACGCAGATCCGGGTGTACGTTTTGAAGGCTGACGCGGTTTACCAAAAATAAACCAAGCCAGTCCCCGAGAAGCCGGCCACAAGCCGGCTTTTTAATGCCTGCTAAAAAATGTCCTATTCGGCCTTTCGGCATATAAATGAGCCGAGACACGGCGACTTACGCTTTTACCGCACCAGCGCTAACTCGCGAAGGCATCCTCAGCGAGCGTTAATTTATACTCGCCCGCCAGTCAGTTAAAAACACCCATCAGCACAGGGATGCGCCCATGTCCGTTCCAACCTACGATCAGTTCATTGAGCCGATCCTGCGTTTTCTCGCCACAAAGCCCGAGGGTGCTATTGCTCGGGACGCGCACGAAGCAGCAGCGAAAATGCTGCAACTGACCGAAGCACAACGCGAAGAACTGATCGCCAGTGGCCAAGCTACCTACAAGAACCGATCAGGTTGGGCGCACGATCGTCTCAAGCGTGCAGGCCTTTCCAGCAGTGCCAAACGCGGTTATTGGAAATTGACTGATGTAGGCGTGCAGTACGCCAAGGAGCATGCATTTCCACTGTCGGCCAAGGATGTGGAGCACTTAGCTATCGGCTACATGAATGTGAAGCTGAAAGTCGCGCCTGATGCCGAGCCACTGGATGACCAACCAAATGTAGAGCCAGATTTGGCCTCAGCCACCGAAAGCCCCGACGACCGACTGGAGCGAGCGCTAAAAGAATTGCGCGATGCCACGGCGGCCGACCTTTTGGATAACTTGCTGCAAGTCAGCGCCAACCGCTTCGAAGTGATCGTGCTGGATGTACTTCATCGCCTGGGTTACGGCGCCAGTCGTAATGATCTGCAACGTGTCGGCGGTTCCGGTGATGCCGGCATCGACGGCATTATTTCGCTCGATAAATTGGGGCTGGAGAAGGTTTACGTTCAGGCCAAGCGCTGGCAGAACACGGTTGGCCGGCCTGAACTGCAGGCGTTCTACGGAGCGCTCGCTGGGCAAAAAGCCAAGCGTGGCGTTTTCATCACTACGTCCGGCTTCACAGCGCACGCTGTCGACTTTGCCAAATCGGTGGACGGTATTGTGTTGGTAGACGGCACGCGGCTCGTGCATCTGATGATGGATCATGAGGTGGGCGTGACATCACGTTTGTTGCGGTTGCCGACGCTGGATCGCGATTATTTTGATGAGGAATGAGTTCAGTGGTGAGTCAATTTGGCCCGGTTATTCGATTCCTATATTGGGCTTGCCGTGAAAAGTGATGGCACATTAGAATCACGACAATTGTTCTACCAACCCCCACGGATCGAGGGTTACATCAGCACGGGGCGAGGCCGGGACTGAATTCAGTATAGGTTGATGTGCAGGTCAAGGAGACCACTATGTCGGACGTTAAAAGCATCAAGGATCAGAAGCTTCTCTACCATCTCACTTCAGTTGAAAACCTGGATGGGATTTTCAGGGATGGCTTGAAACCTCGCGCCGGCCTCTCGGGTTTCAAAGACGTCGCAGATGCTGAAATCCTGAAAAAGCGGCAGGCTCTGCAGCTCGACAACTACGTCCCCTTCCACTGGTTTGCGAAGAATCCATTTGACGGAAGCGTTCAGCGCAGTAGGCCAGAGGCACAATTTGTGTTGATCTCGGTCTACAGATCAACAGCCAAGCAATACGGCTGGAAAGTCATTCCACGCCACCCGTTAGCAGGCGACTCAATACAGCTACTTGATTACGAACAGGGTTTCGAAGCCATCGAGTGGAATGTCATGAGCAGTCGCGATTACCTAGACCCTCATTGCAAAAGCATCTGCATGGCAGAGTGTCTCGCACCGGGGGTTGTTAAACCTGATGCCTTCTTCAAAATCTTCACCCCCAGCGAAGAAGTTGATGCACTTTGCGTAGCTAAATTACAGGCGGCCGATGTTAATGTGCAGACCAGCGTAAACCAGAGAATGTTTTATCAATGATCTATACCAACCTGAATCCAGAGAAAGCTCTGATTTGGCGTATCGTCCATCGCGATAACCTGCCCTGGATTCTGGACAACGGTCTGCATTGTGCAAACTCGGAAGTACAGGCACCTCAGTACGTGAATATCGGCAACGTCGAATTGATCGACAAGCGCCGTACCCGTCAGGTGCCTATTGCGCCCGAAGGCGTTCTGGCCGACTACGTGCCCTTCTATTTCACACCTTTCTCGGTGATGATGCAGAACATTCACTCTGGGTGGAGTGTTCAGCAACGCAGCAACGACGAGATCGTGATTCTGGTCTCGAGCCTTTATCGCGTTGAAGAGCTTGGCCTACCGTTTGTCTTCACAAACGCACATGCTTACCCGAGTTGGACAAACTACTACAGCGATCTGGCGAATCTCGACCAGGTCGATTGGTCTATCCTTCAACGGCGCGACTTCAAGCGCGATCCTGACGACCCTCGCAAAATGGAGCGTTATCAGGCTGAGGCGCTGATCCACCATCATTTACCGATTACGGGACTACTGGGCATCATGTGCCACACCGATGCAATGAAAGTACGCATAGAAGCAGACGTTGCCGCCAGAGGCCTGACGTTGCCGGTTCATGCGCGCCCCACATGGTATTTCCAATGATCAGATTCACCCAAGGCAACCTGCTGGAAGCCAAAACCGAAGCCCTCGTCAACACGGTGAACACCGTTGGCGTGATGGGTAAGGGCATCGCGCTGATGTTCAAAGAGCGCTTTGCGCAGAATTACCGCGTGTATGCAGCGGCATGTAAGGCCGGGGAAGTAGAAACCGGCAAGATGCATGTGACGGCCACCAACGAACTCGATGGCCCCCGCTGGATCGTGAATTTCCCGACCAAGCGCCATTGGCGTTCTCCGTCGCAAATGGCGTGGATAACCGAAGGTTTGCATGACCTGCGACGGTTCCTGCTTGAAAACGATGTGAAGTCCGTTGCTGTTCCTCCGCTGGGCGCTGGTAACGGTGGTTTGAAGTGGCCCGAAGTGCGCGAGCAGATTGTAGAAGTGCTGGGTGACCTGGATGTCGATATATTAGTGTTCGAACCCTCCAATCAGTATCTGAATGTCGCTAAGCGCGATGGCGTTGAGCAGCTCACTCCGGCACGCGCACTGATTGCTGAACTGGTTCGGCGTTATTGGGTTCTGGGCATGGAATGCAGCCTGCTTGAAATTCAGAAACTGGCTTGGTTTCTTGAGCGTGCAATCGAGAAAACTCCAGATACCGAGAATCCGCTAAACCTCAAATTTGTCGCTCATAAATTCGGTCCGTATGCCAATCGATTGGAGCATCTGCTCAACAATCTGGATGGCAGCTATCTACATTGCGACAAGCGCATCAGTGATGCTGGAATCACCGATGTCATTTGGTTTGATCAAGATCGCAAAACGTTTTTGCAGACCTACCTCAAGACCGAAGCCAAGGAATACTCCCAGGCTTTAGAGCGAACGGCCGAATTGATCGATGGTTTTGAGTCACCTTTCGGCATGGAGTTGCTGGCGACCGTTGATTGGTTGCTGATTCGGGAAAGGATTGCTCCAACCATTCCTGCGGTACGTAAAGCAATGAAGAATTGGGACGGCGGAGCCGCAGCTGCGGTGCGTAAAAACAAGTTATTCGATGATCAGGCACTAGGCATTGCGATCGCTCGTCTGACATCCACCAGCTTCAGCCCGGAAATAGCGGCCTGACATCGTTATGAAATGGGGCAAGAAGTACTTGCCCCCTTACCATGCCCTGACTGAAACGGGCATCGCAATAAGCCATTAGCACATCCGCCCTAATTGCCCCGCGCCCAACCTCACCACTAAATTTCCATTCTGTTTTTGTGCATTACAAAAGCGCCAAGGAATGGAGCAACACCATGTCGTCGTTTTTCAAACTCAATCAATTCGCTGTTCTACTGACCGTACTCCTGACCGCTACCACTTCAGCCTTGGCAGACGAGCCGAAGCTCGTTGGTGACTGGTGGATCATTTACGGCAACGGTATTCCCCACAAGAATATCATGTATGTCGCCGACAGCACTTCAGTCGTGCCGTCGAAGCACACCAAGGGGGCCAAGTTGGTCGCCGTGACACTGGTGTATGAAGAACCCGGCAAACCGATGATCGATGCCTACAACCTCGAAGTTCAGTGTTCGACGAATAAGGTCCGAATGCTCAATGGCCAGTCGGTTGATCGCATCGCCTACATGATGCGCAACCTGAAAGTTAATGACCAATGGCAGCAGCCGAAGGAGTTCTGGGTGCAGCGCACCAGCGAGTTCGTTTGCTCACCTGCCAAAAAGGACATGATCGCGCTGGGCAAGATGGAGTACCTGCAGATGATTCAGGGTATGCAGCAGATGTTCTTCAAACTGGCGCCGATTCAGGAGAAAGGCCAGATGATGGATAACCTCGACTCGATCCTGGGCAACAAGTAAGCGGCGGGAATAACGATGAACCCATGGACTAAAACGTTATTGGCGCTGCTGATAACGCCCGCCGTTTTGCTGATCAATGGCTGCCACTTGATTGCGCAGTCGCGCTGGGAAGGACGCGATGTTCAGGAAGCGCTCGATCTGTTTGGCAAACCCGACTCGATGAAAAAACAGACCGGGGCCAACGGCGAGAATCTGGCTGTGCTCACCTGGTATAAATCGTCCAGTTGGACCACCACGGAAGCGGCCGGTACTTCAATGAATCACACCGGTAACGGCATGGTTTACACCGAGTATTACCAGACGGTCGGCCACAGTTCCGATTGCAAACTCGAAGCCACCGTCAACAAGGCGAAAAAGATCGTGCTGTTCAGGATCGAGGACGGAAAGATCATTCACGGCAAGTGCATCAACGTGCCGTTCGTGCCCGGTTATATTCCGCCCGGTTTCTAGTGCAACCCTGAGCAGGTACCTGCTCAGGGATAACTGAACGACTTCACCAACGTCAACTCCCCCACCACCCGCATCGGCACCACAAACGTCTCCATCTTCTCGCTCGGCGTGCCTTCCTCGGTAATCACCGACACCTGCGCCGTGGTCAGCGGCTGCACCGCCTCTTCCCCGCCTTCATCATCCCCGCGATAACCACCGCCGAAGTAGTTCACATACACCAGATACTGGCCCTTGATCGGTGCCGGCATGGCGAAGATTTCCGGGCCGTAGCCGGTAGTGACGTCGACGTCGAGCGCCGCGCCATTGGGCGCGACTCGATCGCCGTACCAGATGTGCGCGCCGTCGGGGGTGATCAGGTGCAGGTCGAGGTCGGTACCGTCGCTGTCCCACGACAGCAACACGCGCAGTTTGGCCGGAGTCGCGCCGCCGCTGGCGTTGAGGAACTGCGTGCGATGGCGTTGCTGGCCGTCGGGGCTGCGCACTTCGACGCTGTTGCTGCCGTTGGGGAAGGAGAACGGACGGTCGAAGCGGCCGCTGTCGTCGATTTTCAGCGGCATGCTGACACCATTGACGATCAACCGGCCGGGCTCCTTGTTCTTGGGGGTGGCTTTGATTTCGCCGCTGATGCGCGCGGTGTTGGCCTGGCCGACCGGGGTGTTGACCGAAGAAGCCGGGTAGTTGACGGTCTGGCGGAAGTTTTCGCCTTCGCCCTCGGGCGCGCCGGTGCGCCAGCCGCCGACCGGGGTGTCGAGTTTGACGCTGTCGGCGGCCATCGCCATCGGCCATGCATTGAACGCGCAGAGCAACAGCAAGACCTGTGGATAACGGAGTGTCATGGTCTATTCCAGCAAGAGGTGACGGGCGAGCCCTTCGATGTAGGTTTCATCCTGGCCGTTGGGATGTGCTTCAAAGGCCAGGTGCAGGTATTCGTGAGTCAGGTCGAGGCGATCCTGCAGCGTGAGCACGCCGCGCACGTAGATGCGCTGGCGTTCGCGATCGACGAACGGGCGGCCGAACGCCAGTTTGCACACGGCGAACGTGCTGACTTCGTTGTAGCCGGTTTCGCTTTCCAGGGTCGGACGCCAGCCGCGACGCTGCTTTTGCAGCCAGTCTTGCGCGGCAGGCAGCGCTTCGCAGGAAGCGACCGGGTTGTCCCAACGGCTGAGGCTGGCGCGCGGATAAGCGTGCAGCAGAATCGCGTCATAGCGCTGGCCGGCGCTGGCCTGCTCGACGGCTTGTTGCCAGGCGAGTTTGTCCGGGCCGGGTTGATCGGAGTGATAGGTGACGGTGCTGCCGGCCAACACCAGATCCGCGGTCCACGCCGCGATGTTGCGCGACTCGGCGGAGGCCGGGCGCGGAGCGACGCGCTGACGGTTGCTGCTGTCGTCGATGCTCAGGCAATCGCCGTTGCGCGTGGCGTTTTGCAGCAGATAGGTGCGGATCGCCACGGCCAAGGCTTTGGCAGCTTCGGCGGGTTCGGGTTTGGCTTCGCGCTCAAGGACGCGGGCGACGTATTCTTCGCGATCAAGTCTGGCGACCAGTTTGTCGTTGAGCAGAAACAGTTCGCCGGAACTGTGGATATCCAGCGCATTGCCGTTGGCGAATTCGACGCGGTAGTCGCCCTGCAAAGGCCCGGAACCAGCGACGCGCTCACCCGACATGACTCGCGAAAGCGGATAACGCGAGAACAGTCCGACCTCAACACAACGCCCTGCTTCCGCCGGCCAGGAAGCAGGCAACACCGTCGCCAACGCCTGCCCGTAATGGCGCAAAACCATCTGACTGGTGCCCCGGCCACCGGCCCAGATCGGCGAGCCGTCCGCCGTCCAACCGGCGAAACCACCCTGGCGCGACTGCGGATCCTGATCGCCGAGCCAGCTCCAGGTCTTAACCCGCAGGCGACCACCCAGTTCGCCGACGACATTGCCGTCCGCCGCATTCAGCACGACGTCGAGCAACACGCGACGCATCTGCTCCTGCGCTGGCAGCACCGACAACACCTTCAGCAAGTCCGTCACGGAAACCCGAGTAGCCGGTTGCACGGTCGGCAAATCCAGCAACCACGACGGGGCCTGCCGCGCCTGCCAATACGTGCGCCAATCGGCAGCTGTGATGCCCAACCGCGCAGGCTCGAAGTACAAGCCGCAGGATTTCACCAACGCCTGATCACGCTCGATCCTGCCGCCCGCCGAACAGCAATAAACCTCGTCCTTCGACTGTCCGCGACACTCATACGCCGGCTCGCGGGCACCGGTATCCACCAGCCACGCATAGACGAACAATTTCCACAGGCTGCCCAGCGGCGTCTCCAGCGTCGACGGCAACGGCTCGCGAGCGATCAGTTGCGTGTGATTCAACGACAGCAACTCACCCTTGTACGCCAGCCGCAGCGGCTCATCCTGCGCCGTCGCCAGCGCAGGCATCACACACATCAGCAGCCACAGCAGCGGCCGGTTCATGTCAGTTGACCGTGACCTGACCGAGGGCGGCTTTCGCTTCCCGGGCCTGATGCTGCGGCGCGTAGACCTGAGTGAAACGCACCGGCGGCAAGTTGAACTGGCCCTTCTGCGAGAAGCGCACCAGATGGCGCAAACGCAATTCGCCGCTCAGCGCATCCACCGGCACCGCGTAGGCCAGTTGCCCCGGCTCGAAGCGCGCCTTCTCCAGCGCGGTCGGCTCGGTGCCGTCCTTGCCCTGCAACTTGATGCCCCAGGTAGTGCGCTCGACATCGGCACCCGGTGGCAGCGGCACTTCAAGCATGCCGTAGCGCAGCGGTTTCGGCGCCTTGCTGGTGAGGATCACCTCGTCCAGGTACAGGCTGTCACTGGACAGCGGTTTAGCGCCGACCGGCTCCAGTTTGAAGGTGAACGCTTCGTCGCCCGGCACCAGTCGCGACAGACGCCGGGTGATCGTCACGGCCATTGGATCGACCGCCGGTTGCTGGGTCTGGAAGCTCAGCGCCGCGCGCAGCGGACGCTCCTGAGTGCCGGACACCGACAACACGCTCGGCACCGGCGTCGCACCCTGCCAGGTCCAGTACATCTCGCCGGTGGCGCCGTAGTTTTTCTTCCAGCCTTCACCCGGCAGCAGCGCGATGGTCGGCGAGGCCTGAGCGATGCTGCGTTGCAACCAGCTCAGCGCCAGCGCCCGTTCGAGGGTCGATTGCTGTGGCAACAGACGTTGCAGCAACGCCGTCGCGCGGGCCTGATCGAACGCTTGCAGCGACAAATTCAGCGCTTCGGCAAACGGCTGCGAACTGACCGCCAGACGCTGTTGCGCCGCACCGACCTGTCGATTGAACGCCTCCGGCAACGCGACTTTCGACTGCGTGGCCAGCGCCGCAGTCAATACCCGCGCCGCCGCCAGCCCTAGCGCCGAATCCGGATCGCTCATCACCAGGCTGTCTTCACCGTCGTCCATCAGGGTTTCGGCGTTGCCCTCACCGGCCTTGGCCAGATCGTCCATCAAACCGCTGAGCAAGGTGTTCACCGGCAAGTGCATCTGCCGAGCGAACGACAGAATCAGCGCCCGCTGCAGCAATGGCGTGTTCGGCGCTTGCTTGGCGTAGACCTCCAGCACCCGCTGCCAATGCTCCGGCGGCAAAGTCAGTTCCAGCACCTGACTGGCGTTCCAGTCGGCGTAGTAAGCGTAAGCAGTGAGGAAGGCGTCCGGCTCGCCGTCAAAGCCCCACCATGTAAAGCTCGCCGACGGTCCGGCCATCTGCACCAGACGCAGGCGGCTGTTCTGCATGATCAGGCGCAGTCGATCGCGGATCTGCGGGTTCGACGCCAGCGACGGATAAGCAATGCTCAGCGGCAGCAAGCGGCTGGCGGTCTGCTCGACGCCACCGTACGGGTAGCTCAGCAGATCATCGAGCGCGGAACGGAACAGCGCTTGCGGACTGTCATCCAGACGCAGGCGAATATCGGTGGCATCTGCTGGCAAACTCAACGGTGTGTCGCCGCTGGCCACGTCGAGGCTCTGGGTTTGCGTGACTTGCCAGCCGTCACCGGTCGCACTCAGGCGCACGGCGAGGGCGTCAGCGGTTTTGCCGTCCTGTACCAGTTCGGCAGTCCACTCACCCGAGGCCAGGGCGAACGCTGGCAGCGGCACATAGTTGATGCCGTTGTTCAGCGTCACCGGCAGGCGTTGTTCGGCGCCGGCGTAATGGCTGACCAGCTCAGCCTTGACCGGTTTCTCGGCCTGGCTGAAAGCGAATACACCGAGTTGTGGCTGATCGCCCTTGCGGAATTTGCTCGGCCCGCTCCACTTCAGGTACAGCGGTTTTTCCGAACGGACGAACTGCTTCTTCTGCCCGACCTGGCCGTCATCGGCGATGGCCCGCGCGGTGATGCGCCAGCGGGTCAACGAGTCCGGCATCTTGAAGGTGAAACGGGCTTTGCCGTCGGCACCGGTCAACAACTCTGGCTGCCATGCGGCGGTGTCGACGTCTTCACGACGCGGACGCTCCAGCACTTTCACCCCGCGCTCACTGCGGTTGGCCTTGCCCGGTGCGCCGGGGCTGCCCGGCAACGCCACGTCGTAACTGATGAACGACAGGCTGGCGCTGGTGCGCACGTTATTGCGCCGTGGGTGGTAGAAGAACTGGTCGATGGTCGGCGCGACTTCCGGTTGCAGCGCGTAGACCATTTCATCGACCACGCTGACGGTCAGGTGCGCCGGTACGGCTTTGCCGGCGAACTGCGTGGTCAGGTCGACGGTGACGGTGTCGCCCGGCTGATACACCGCTTTGTCGGTGCTGATCGCCACGTCGATTTGCGGTGCGACCACCTTGATCCCGGCGTTCTGGAAGCTGTACTGCCCGCCCTTGGTGTACAGCACCGAGAAGGTCAGGTTCGGCGCGAAATTGTCTTTCACCGGAATCCGCGCGCGGTATTGGGTGTCGCTGAGTTTTTCCAGCTTCAGCCAGTCGCCGCCTTTAGCCAGCAGCGCGGTGGCCTCGACCTTATCGCGCTCCAGCGACAGCAGGGCATCGTTGACCGGCTCCGGGAAGGTGATCAGCGCCAGCGCTTCATCGCCAGCCTTGTACTCAGGCTTGTCGAGGACGATTTCCACAGTGCCCGGCACCGCTTTGACACCCTCCCCCGTAACCGAATGACCGGTGGCGCCGAGAACCCGACCGTGCTGATCTTTCAGCGTCAAGTTGTAAGTGCCCGGACGTTCGAAGGCAATGCTGAAGCCCTTGTCGGTCGCCGCCAGTTTGCCTTCACCGGTGCTCTGGTCTTCCAGGCGCACCCAGCTGTAGGTGCTCGGGGTGACCGCTTTGCTCTGCTCGCTGCCGCCCTCGTTGACGTAGCGGAACGCGACTTTGTCGTTGACCGCGCTGAAGCGTTGCGGCGCGCTCAGGCGGAAGCTCGCGGCGCCACGGTCGATGAGGATTTCCTTAGTGGTCTTGACCCGATACGCCGCGCCATCACTGGCAAACACGGTGAGCATGTAGCGGCTCGGTTTGTCGGCGGCCGGCAGGTCGAGGGTCGCGTTGCCCTTGCTGTCGGTGGTCAGTTCGGTGCTGGTCAGCTCCACCGGGAATTGCCCGAGGTATTGCAACTCGTTGTCGACCATCGACAGTTGTTGGGCACGCAGGCTCAGGCTCAGTTTGGCGTTGGCCACTGGTTTGCCGTCCGGGTACAGCAGCACCAGACTGCCCTTCACCGGCTCACCAGTGCGGTAATCCTGCTTGGCCAGATTCAGCGAAATTTCGAAGTGCGGCTTGATGTATTCGGCCACACGGAAAGCGCTGCTGTAGGCCTGATCCTTGTAGTTGAAGCGGATCTCGTAACCACCGGCCACGGCATTGTCCGGCAACTGGAACCGGCCTTGTGTACCGGCCTTGGAATCGAGTTTCAGGTCGAGGTGTTGCAGCTCGGTGCCGGTGGCATCCAGTACGCTGACCGTTACGTCAGCCGCACCCGGCAATACCGAATCCCGCGCATTCTTGAATTCGCGACCGACGATTTTCAGCGACACCCAATCACCCGGGCGATACAGCGGCCGGTCGGTGAACGCGTAGAGTTTGGTGTCGTAGATTTCGCTGTCGTAGTAGAAGTTTTCCGAGACAAACACCCCGCCCTCTTCGTCCTCGCCAATGACGAAGGAACGCTCGGGGCTGACGTGTTTCAGACGCAGCAAACCATCGGCATCGGTGGCACCGCTGCTCATCACGCCGAGGCCGTCAGTCCACAGCACATTGACCTTCGGCACCGAACTGCCTTCGTGTTTGCGCGCGGCCCAGACCAGCAATTCATCACCGGCAATCTTGCTCACCGCCACGGTGTTGGAAACGAAGACCATGGTGGTCGCGCGGTACTTGCCGATCAGCGCTTCGACCAGGTACAGACCCGGCTTCAGGTTGCCCAGCGGGATGTACACGTTACCCGGCGCAACGCTGACGAACTCGCTGGACGACCCGGCCAGATTGACGCCGGCCGGCGGCTGGATCGGTTTGGCCTGCCACAGCGGATAACGGAACTGGCTGACCACCGGCAGACCCGGAATCAGCGCGAATTGCGGCTGCGCGTCGTACGGCGTCGGCGCAGCGATGGCGGTGCCCATCTTCAGCTCCGGCACTTCCTCGGTGACCTGCTTGCGCGACTCGTAGGAGAACGCGCGCTGCATCACCCGCCGCGATTTGCGGTACCAGTTGTCCCACAGGTACGCGAGGGTGTTGGACAGGCCTTCGCCCTTGAATTGGCCGTCGCTGACCACCCGGTGCAGGTTCTTCTGGCGCTTGAGGAAATCCAGCGGTTTGTCGATGCGGTACACGCGAATGTCGGCGCCGCCATACGGCTCCATGCGGAAACGGCGGTAGTCGCGGCCCGGTGCTTCGAGACGCACCATCGCCTGCTCGTCGGCGGCGAAACTGCTGTCGGCCAGCAGGAAGAAGCTTTCACCGGCGACTGGCGTGTAGCCGCTTGGCTCCACCGAATCTTCAGCGTTGACGGTCGCCAATGGCAGCAACAGCGCCAGCAGCAGAGGAATTCGAGCGCAGAGTCGCAGCATGCGGGCACCGGTCATTGGGAGAGAAAGTTCAGTCGATAGACGCCGATGAAGTTGGGGTTGGCTGCGTCGGGTATCCATCGGGTGTCCTTCCATGTCATGAGTTGCTGCAGGCTTGCCGAACGCATGCCGTTGTCAGTGGGGGTGGTCGTGCCGGTGTGATAGGCGATATAGCGGCCCATCCAGATCATCAGGTGCTGGTCGTCGCCCTGATCGAAAAACATCAGGTCGCCGGGGCGTGCCTGGGACACGTCGCGGCTGACCAGATGGCTGTTGAACTGAATCAGTTTGATCGCGTTGACGTACGGCCCGACCTTGCCGCCGCCCTGCTGCCATTGCTGGGCGAGCTTGCGCTGCTCATCGCTGAGCGACAGTTCCGGCGGCAGGTAGCGATTGGACAGGCCATTGCTGCGCAGCCATTTGTCGTCGTGGACCTTCAGCGCTTCGTTGGCGGCAAAACGCACGAGGCCTGCGCAGTCCTGCTGATACCAGCGCGGGCTCGGGCCCTGGCTCAGTTGCTCCTGAGCGATGCGCACGAACCAGGCGCGGAATACCTGGGACTGCGCCGGATCCAGCGCAGGCGTTTCGATGGCTCGGGCACTGGCGCTGAGCAACAGCGCGAGCAGGCCGAGGCTGCGGATCAATGCCGTCACAGCGCTTTCCATTCCAGCGGCAGCCATTGCCAGTGGCCGTCTGGCTCGCTGCCTTCGGGCAAGGTCAGGGCGTATTTGCCCATACCGCCGAGGGTGCGCAGTTTCGGCATCAGGTAGGTTTGCGCGGCGTTGTAGAACACCGGCTCCATGTCCTGCGGCAGGCTGTCTAGGGTTTCCTGCTGCATCAGTTGCGCCATCGAATCCGGGCCGAAGTAGATCGGCATCAACACATCTTTCGGCAGCACGTCAGCCATCGGCGGGAAGCGCTTGTCGAGGGTGCCGAGGGCCTTGTCGACCAGTTTGTCGTCGAGGGAGAACAGCAGCGTCGAACCGTGACGCGCGAGGCTGACTTTCATGAAAGCGCGGCCGCTGATCGCGTCCGGGTTCTCGGCAGTCTTGGCGGCGTACGGACCGAAGTTGGAGCTGACCTGACGCTGCCAGACATGACTCTGACCTTCCTGCTTCTCGACCACTGGAAACGCGTGTTCGTCGACATTCGACTCGTAGGCGCCCACCATCGAACCGAACAACGTGCCCAGGTCGCCATCGAGCTTGCTGCTGTCCTCATCCTTAAGGCTGGCGACCAGCAACGGCGTGTACAACCGCGAATCGGCGTACCAGCACAGGCCTGCCGCACCGGCGACGTGCTCGGTGAGTTTCTGCGCCACGGCTTCGTCGGCGCCGAGTTTCACCAGCAGCGGTTTCTGCGGTTCCGCCGCCACCGGCAAGGTCACGCAGGCACTGGCGCCCAGCGGCATGGCTTGCCACACCGGTTTGAAATCGAAGTCCGGTTGGTTATCCAGCTCATCCATGGCGAGATAGCTGTGCCAGCCTTTGTCGTCCATGTCGAAACGCAGCCCGGCGAAGTTCGGGATGAAGCGCTGATAGCCCATCGCAAGGACGCTGGAATTGACCGACAGACGCTGTTTGATCTCCGGCGCCCTGGCCGGCAGACCGAAGGCCTCGGGGAACAGTTTGTCGCCGTTGAGCAGCGCGGCCAGCGCCTGCGGCGAGACGTGCCCGGACTCTTCCGATTCGCCATTGGCCGGGTCGTAATATTTGTTCGGGTTGGACAGCACCACCAGTTTGTCGCCACGCGACGCGAACAGCAGTGATTTGCTGGCGTTGTAGCTGAGCTGGTACAGCGGCACTTCGTCACCGCCGACCTTGAGGCTGCCGAACACGCTGAGCTGCGCATCGTCCAGCGCGACTTTCGCCAACGGCTCAAGCAGCTTCGCCAACCCGCCGCGATCCATCACCAGCAGGAAATCCTTGAGCCGGCCGTCGGCACCGCGCCACAACGCTACATCGGCCGGTTGGTCGAAAAGCTGCTCGATCAGGCTGTCCTGCAGCTTCAAGTCGTGTTCGTAGATGATCCGGCGCAGGCTGCCGATCAGGCCGAGACGGTCGGCGTGGGTTTCGTAATAGAAGACGAAATCTTCGGTGAGCGTGGCCTTGAGGAACGGCACCGTCAGCAGGTCCTTGGGCAGCTGGCTCAGGGAGCGGGTTTCCAGCAGCGCATCCGGACGGCTCAGGCCGAGCTTGTCGCTGGCCAATGCCGCCGCCGGCACCTTGGGCTTGTGCAGCAGCCAGCCGAGACCACCGGCCACCCCGGCCACCAGGGCCAGGCCGATCAGCAGCGCCGGCCAGCGCCGGGAAGGTTGGCCGGCAGGAGTCGGGACAGCCGGAGAAGCAGCGTTATCACTCATGTTCACAAAACCCGAAGTTCATCCGTGGAGCGGGATGCTTAATAGTTGAAAGTCTTGACCAGCAGCAGATCACCGATCGCCCGCAGGGGCACGATGAATGTTTCGCGTTTTTCGTCGACCGTGTTTTCGTTGAGCACCAGCGTGATTTGCGAGGTGATGACCTCGTTCTGGTTGCTGGCCTCCTCGAAGTTATAGCCGCCGTCGCCGAAGTTGCCCCAATAGTTGACGTAAACCAGATAGGTGCCATGCAGCGGCGCGGTCATGGTGAACATTTCCGGGCCGGGGCCATCGACGCCATCCGGATCCAGACCGCCGCCGTTGGTTAATGCCGTGTGGGCGAAAAACGCATGCTGGCCGTCCGGGGTAATGATGTGCAGATCGAGTTCGGCCTTGGGATCATCCCAGCCGAGCACCACGCGGATCTTCGCCGGAGTGCGCAAGTTGTTCGCTTCATAGAACTGCACACGCTTGAGCGACTGCCCCTCGGCACTGCGCACTTCGACACTGTTGGAGCCGGCGCCAAACGCATAAGGCCGGGCGAAACGCCCGTCATCGTCGGTGTACAGATTCAATGGATTGCCGTTGACCGCCAGCGTATGCGGCCCGCGCTGATGACCGATAGCCTTGAGCTGGCCCTGGATCATCGTGCGATTGCGCTGGATGCCACGATCGATTGGCGGGGTGGGATAGGCGACTTGCGGGTTTTCACTGCGATCAAGCAGGCCGTGATAACGCCAGCCACCGGACGGCTCTGACAGCTCGGCAGTCGGCGCCGCCAGCAGCGCAGGCGCGCAAGCCCAACCGATCAGCAGCCAAAGAAATGAACGCATGTAATGCCTCCTGCCATGCCTGAACGAAACCTTGCACCCGATCCTCGGTACTTCACAGCGGTGGAAACTGCGTTTCGTCTGAAAGACCCCGTGACTAGCGGGTCGTAGAAGGCGCGAAGATTAGCGATTCGGCAGTTTTTTAACAATCGGATACATCTGGATTTGCGGCGAGAATCACGCCGTAAAGTGGACGGTGAGCCGAATAGCCGTCATATTCGGCTCACCAAATGAGCCGAATAGCGATTCTATTCGGCTCACAGCCCTATTACAGGCAATAACCGATGACGACTCAATGGATCTGGCAACAACCTGACTGGCCTGATTTCAACTGGCAGGCCGAACGTCTGGCACCCCTGTTGCGCGAGTGCGTACAGGCACAAGGCCAATTGATGGGCATGGCCGGATCTGTTGGCAACTCCCTGAGCGCTCAGACCGAACTCGATGCACTGCTGCAAAACATCGTGACCTCCTCGGCGATTGAAGGCGAGCAGTTGAATGTCGGCTCAGTGCGTTCGTCATTGGCTCGACGCCTGGGGCTGGAATTGCCCGACGGCGATAAAGTCAGCCAACGCAGCGAAGGCCTGGCGCAACTGATGCTCGACGCCACCCGGCGCTTCGCTGAACCACTGACGCTGGAGCGATTACTGGAATGGCATCGATGGCTGTTTCCGGATCAGGAAAGCGACTTTACCGCAAGGTCGATGCATGTCGGTGCGCTTCGCGGTGACGAACCGATGCAGGTAGTTTCCGGTCGTCTCGACCGCCCTACTGTGCATTTCGAGGCGCCACCGCGCCAAGGTCTCGAGCGGCAGCTCGACAGGTTTCTTGCCTGGTTCGAGGCCAGCCAGCATCAAACAGCGCTGGATCCGTTGCTGCGGGCCGGCATCGCGCATTTCTGGTTTGTCACGCTGCATCCGTTTGATGACGGCAACGGACGCCTGACGCGGACCATCACCGATCTGGCGCTGGCGCAAGGCGAAGCACAGGCCATCCGGTTTTACGCGATGTCGGCCAGCATCCTTGATGACCGAAGCGGCTATTACCGAGTGCTTGAGGCCAGTCAAAAAGCCACACTGGATGTCACCCAGTGGCTCACGTGGTTTCTGCAGACGCTTTTACGCAGTCTGCAGCAAGCCATCGCGCGGATCGAAAGTGTGCTGGGTAAAACCCGGTTTTGGCAGGCGCACCGTGAATCCGAGCTTTTGGTGGAGCAGATCAAAGTACTCGATCGTTTGCTCGACGGTGGAGAGCGCGGGTTCGAACACGGTATCAGCGCGGCGCAGTATCAGGCGGTTGCCAAGGTCTCCAAAGCCACGGCGACGCGACATCTGGCGGAACTGCTGGAAAAGGGTTGTCTGCAGCGAATGCCCGGAGGCGGACGGAGCACGCGATACAAAATCACCTACCCGGACAATTCCTCCAATTGAACCGCTGCCCCATTGGCGAGGGCTTACGAAAGCCCCGCTCATTTGCCCATAAACCCCCTATCTGCTAGTGTCGCGCCGGTTTAACGTCAACCGGAAATCGCCGCCATGGCCCGCAAAAAAGCTGCACTGGATTTCGAACAGTCCCTCGCCGACCTGCAAACACTGGTCGAGCGTCTGGAGAACGGTGAATTGTCGCTGGAAGACTCGCTGACCGCTTTCGAGCAAGGCATCGGTCTGACCCGTGACTGCCAGGCAGCGCTGGCCCAGGCCGAGCAGAAAGTGCAAGTGCTGCTGGAGCGCGATGGCGAACTCGCCGAGGAACCCTTCGACGCGGACCAGCCAGAATGATTGCGGCGTATTCGGCGACCAGCCAGGCGCGAGTCAATGCGGCACTGGAAATGCTCTTCAAGGCGCCGCTGCCGGAGCTGTCGCGCCTGTATGAGGCGATGCACTACAGCGTGATGATCGGCGGCAAGCGCGTGCGTCCGCTGCTGGCCTACGCCGCGTGCGAAGCGCTGGGCGGCAAGGCTGAGCAAGCCAACGGCGCGGCCTGCGCGGTTGAGCTGATCCACGCTTACTCGCTGGTGCACGACGATTTGCCGGCGATGGACGACGACGATCTGCGTCGCGGCCAGCCCACCACCCACAAGAAATTCGACGAAGCCTGCGCGATCCTCGCCGGTGACGGCCTGCAGAGCCTGGCTTTCAGCGCCCTGCTCGATCCGCGCCTGAGCAATCTGGATGCCGACATCCGCCTGCAACAGGTCACGGCGCTGGCGCACGCCGCAGGCCCGGCGGGCATGGTCGGCGGTCAGGCCATCGACCTCGGTTCGGTCGGTCTGAAGCTCGATCAACAAGCGCTGGAGCAGATGCACCGGCACAAGACCGGCGCGCTGATCGAAGTCAGCGTCAAACTCGGCGCTCTGGCCAGCGGCCGTGCCGAGCAGGATGAACTCAAGGCCCTGCAGACTTATGCACAGGCCATCGGTCTGGCCTTTCAGGTGCAGGACGACATTCTCGACGTCGAAAGCGATACCGAGACCCTCGGCAAGCGCCAGGGCGCCGACATCGCCCGCGACAAGCCGACCTACCCGGCCCTGCTGGGGCTGGAGGCGGCCAAGGCCTATGCCCTTGAGCTGCGCGATCAAGCCCTGCACGCGCTGCGACCGTTTGACGCGGCCGCCGAGCCTTTGCGCGACCTGGCCCGGTATATTGTCGAGCGGCGCAACTGACGGCGAATCCGCCAAAAAAGACCAACGCGTGGGCAGGGGGCGATGCATCAGGTAAACTGCCGCATCTTTTATACCTATAACGATTCGCCTGATGCCCACGACGTTTCATGAGATTCCCCGCAAGCGCCCGACCACGCCCCTGCTCGACCGCGCGAACACGCCGGACGGCCTGCGCCGGTTAGGCGAAGCCGAGCTGGAAACCCTGGCCGATGAGTTGCGCCTGGAATTGCTCTACACGGTCGGCCAGACCGGTGGGCATTTCGGTGCGGGCCTGGGCGTCATCGAGCTGACCATCGCGCTGCATTACGTGTTCGACACCCCGGATGACCGGCTGGTGTGGGACGTCGGGCATCAGGCGTATCCGCACAAGATCCTCACCGGTCGTCGCCAGCGCATGGAAACCTTGCGCCAGAAGGACGGCATCGCGGCCTTCCCGCGTCGCGCCGAGAGCGAGTACGACACCTTTGGCGTCGGCCACTCCAGCACCTCGATCAGCGCAGCGCTGGGCATGGCCATTGCCGCCCGCCTGCAAAACAGCGAGCGCAAGGCGATTGCGGTGATCGGTGACGGCGCGCTGACCGCCGGCATGGCCTTCGAAGCGCTGAACCACGCGCCGGAAGTCAACGCCAACATGCTGGTGATCCTCAACGACAACGACATGTCGATCTCGCGCAACGTCGGTGGCCTGTCGAATTATCTGGCGAAGATCCTTTCGAGCCGCACCTACGCAAGCATGCGTGAGGGCAGCAAGAAAGTCCTGTCGCGCCTGCCCGGCGCCTGGGAAATCGCCCGTCGCACCGAAGAATACGCCAAAGGCATGCTGGTTCCCGGCACCCTGTTCGAAGAGCTGGGCTGGAACTACATCGGCCCGATCGACGGCCACGACCTGCCGACCCTGATCGCCACCCTGCGCAACATGCGCGATCTGAAAGGCCCGCAGTTCCTGCATATCGTCACCAAGAAAGGCAAAGGCTTCGCTCCGGCGGAAGTCGACCCGATCGGTTACCACGCGATCACCAAGCTCGAACCGGTCGACGCTCCGGCCGCCGCGCCGAAGAAGGCCAGCGGGCCGAAGTATTCGGCGGTGTTCGGCGAGTGGCTGTGCGACATGGCCGCGGCTGACCCGCGTCTGGTCGGGATCACCCCGGCGATGAAGGAAGGCTCGGACCTGGTGGCGTTCAGCGAACGTTTCCCGCTGCGCTATTTCGACGTGGCAATTGCCGAACAGCACGCCGTGACGTTCGCCGCCGGCATGGCCTGCGAAGGTGCCAAACCGGTGGTGGCGATCTACTCGACATTCCTGCAACGCGGCTACGACCAGTTGGTGCACGACGTCGCGGTGCAGAACCTCGACGTGCTGTTCGCCATCGACCGCGCCGGCCTGGTGGGCGAAGACGGCCCGACCCACGCCGGCAGCTTCGACCTGTCGTACCTGCGCTGCATCCCGGGCATGGTCATCATGACCCCGAGCGATGAAAACGAACTGCGCAAGATGCTCACCACCGGCCACCTGTACAACGGCCCGGCGGCGGTGCGTTACCCACGCGGCACCGGCCCGAATGCGACCATCGACAAAGACCTCGAGCCGATCGAGATCGGCAAGGGCATTGTTCGTCGTCAGGGCAGCAAAGTCGCTCTGCTGGTGTTCGGCGTGCAACTGACCGAAGCGCTGAAAGTCGCCGAGAAGCTGGATGCGACCGTGGTCGACATGCGCTTCGTCAAGCCGCTGGATGAAGCGTTGGTGCGCGAGATCGCCGGCAGCCACGAACTGCTGGTGACCATTGAAGAGAACGCGATCATGGGCGGCGCCGGTGGTGCGATCAGCGAATTCCTGGCGCGAGAGAACATCCTCAGGTCGATGCTGCACCTGGGCTTGCCGGACATTTACGTCGAGCACGCCAAACCGGCGCAAATGCTGGCCGAGTGCGGGCTGGATGAAGTGGGCATCGAAGCCTCGATTCGCGAGCGCCTGACTCTGCTCAACAAGTAATCACCATCCCTGTGGGAGCGGGCTTGCCCGCGATGAGGTCGGCACAGTCAACATTGATGTTGGATGTACCGACGCCATCGCGGGCAAGCCCGCTCCCACAGTGTTTTGTGTCGCTAGAAATTTTGTGCAAACCAGAAACACCAACGGAACACCGATGAAACTCGCGCGCCTCGCCCTGCCCCTTTTCCTGCTTCCCACCGCCAATACCCTCGCCGACACCTTCGAGCGCGATCAGGCCCTGAAACTGCCGGACACGCTGATCAGTGCCAACCGCCAGGTCGAAGCGCGCAACGACAGCAGCGCCGCCAACACGGTGTTCACCCGCGAAGACATCGACCGCCTGCAACCGGGCAGCGTCACCGACTTGCTGCAACGGGTGCCGGGCGTGCAAGTGGCGCAGGCAGGCGGGCGCGGCAGCCTGCCGGGGATCTACATTCGTGGCACCCAGTCGGCGCAGAGTCTGGTGCTGGTCGACGGTCAGCGCATCGGCAGTTCGACCTCCGGCGACAGCAACCTGCAGCACCTGAACATCGATCAGATCGAACGTGTGGAAGTGCTGCGCGGTTCGCGTTCGGTGATTTACGGCAGCGATGCGATTGGCGGGGTGATTCAGATCTTCACCCGGCGTGGCAACGAGCAAGGCCTGCAACCACGTCTGCACGTCGGCTTCGGCAGTAACCAGACTTGGGAACGCAGCCTCGGCCTGTCCGGTGGCGACGAGAAGACCCGCTTCAACCTTGGCGCCAGCCTCGATGACACCGCCGGTATAGACCGTACCCACGAGTCGTACCCAAGCGACAGCGATCATGATGCCTATCGCAATAAATCCGTCAGCCTGAGCCTCAGCCATGCGCTGGCCGATGACATTGAAGTCGGCGCCAACCTGCTGGATAACCGTGGCAAGAGCGAGTTTGACAACCCGTTCGGCCGCTTTGACACGAGCACCTTCGAGTCAGTGCAGCAACAGCCTTACAGCGACTTCAACGTCAGCAGTGTCAGCAGCTACGTCGATGCGCGGGTCAACGAAACCTGGAAAACCCGCGTCGAATTCGGTCACAGCGAGAACCGCGAGAAAACCTTCGACAAGCTCAGCGACGAGCGCACGGTGTTCAATACCTATCGCGACTCGGTGAACTGGCAGAACGACCTGACTCTGGATGCGCGCAACAGCCTGATCCTCGGCGGCGACTGGTACGAGGACCGGGTCAACAGCAGCACCGCATTCAACGAAGACAGCCGCTGGAATCGCGCCGCGTTCATTCAGCATCGCTATCAGGCCGACAGCTTCTCCACAGAACTGGGTCTGCGTCACGACGATAATCAGCAATTTGGCACCCAGAACACATGGAGCGGCACCTTTACCCTGCCGCTGAACCCGGACAACGACCTGCTGCTGAGCTACAGCGAAGGCTTCCGCGCGCCGACCTTCAACGACCTGTACTACCCGGACTTCAGCAACCCGGATCTGAAACCGGAAACCTCGAAAAGCTACGAACTGCAATGGCGCAGTCAGTTGGGCGATAGCAGTCGGCTGGAAGCGTCGATCTACCGCACGGATCTGCAAGACGCGATCATCTTCGGCAGCAACTCGCGCCCGGAGAACGTGGCCTCGGCGCGGATCAATGGTTTCGAAGCCGCGCTGAAACAGGAACTGTTCGGCTGGCAGAGCAATCTCGGTGTGGCGATTATCGACCCGCGCGATCGTGATACCGGGCACACTCTGGCGCGTCGTGCGCGGCGCACATTGAGCTGGGATTTGGATCGCCAGTTTGACCAGATCGGCGTCGGTGCGAGCTGGCAGGCTGTCAGCAACAGTTATGACGACCTGAAAAATGAAAACCCGCTGGGTGGCTACGCCTTGTTCGGCTTGCGCAGCAGTTGGGCGCTGAACCGCGAGATCACGCTGGATCTGAAGGTCGATAACGTTTTCGACAAAGGCTACAGCCGGGCGAATTACAGCTATGACGGCAGCCAGTATGGCTATCGCGAGGAGGGTCGAGTCTGGATGTTTGGGGTCACCTGGACTCCAGGACTTAACTGAACTCCCTGTAGGAGCTGCCGAAGGCTGCGATCTTTTGATCTTGATCCTCAGCGACTCCAAGTCAGCCACAAGCAAGATCAAAAGATCGCAGCCTTCGGCAGCTCCTACAGAGGTCAGCGGCGGGGCTGGATGAGTTGGCAGAGTCTGGCGGTCGCTTCGATCATCTGGCCGCTTGGGCGCTCCAGGCCTTTATCCGTGACCAATAGCAATTGTCCTCTCCTCACCGCCGCCACTTGCGGCCAGGCTTTCCACGCGTCCAGCTGCGCCTGATCACCGGCCAGAATCACCTGCGGATCGCGCTGTAACACTGCCTCGATACTCACCTGCGGCGCGGGCACACTCAGGTCGGCAAACACATTGCGTGCGCCACACACCTCAAGCGCATCGCTGATGATCTGCCCGCCACCGACGGTGTACAGCGGTTTGTCCCAGACTTGATAAAACACGTTCAGCGGCGTGTCGCGACGATAGCGCTGGCGCAGGTCATCGACTTTCTTGCGCAGGTCTGCCGCCAGTTTCGTCCCACGCTCAGGTCGCCCGAGTTGCGCGGCAATCGTCTCGATCTGCGCTGACAACTGTTGGAGATTGTGCGGTTCGGCGACGTAGGTCGGGATGTTCAGGCGTTTGAGCTGGTCGCGCTGCGCCGCGCCGACACTGCCGGGCCACAACAGCAGCACATCAGGCTTGAGGCTGAGCAGGCGCTCCATGTCGAGTTGCCCATAGCGCCCCACCGAGGGAACACCGGCAATGGCGGCAGGACGCTCGCCAGCATCGAGTACGCCCACCAGCAGATCAGCCGAATCCAGCTCAACGACGATTTCCGACAGCGAAGGCGCGAGGCTGACCACCCGCAGACTCGCCAGCACCGGGCCCGCGCAGGCCAGCAGCAGAACCGCCAGCCACAGACGGCGCATCAGCCGAGTTGACGCGGGATACGGTAGAGGTAGAACAGCACGGCCGTGGACAGCGCCAGCAACATCAGCGGTACGGCTTCAAGACCGACGAACACCGCCAGCGCACCGATCCATGCCGGCAACGATGCCGCGAGCAATGCAATACGGCGCTGGGTGGCCAAAGCAATCCAGGCCGCCGGTTCATCAGGGGTGTCGAGGGCTTTCTGCGTGGTGATCAGCGCGTGTTTGTAGCGCCCGAAGAACTTCAGGCTGACAAACATCGACGCAACGCCGGCGATGAACAATGGCATGGTCAGCACCGGCACAATGCCCTCGCCCTGACCGAACAGCAGGTTCAGGACAAACAGCGGCAGCAGCGCCAACGCCAGATACTTCCACCAGTCGACCGCCAGGCGGCGTCGCACTTGACCGCGGGTCACGCGCGGTCTACCTCGCCCTGATGCTCGTTGCCCATCATGTGGTCGAGCTTGCTGGCCTTGGTTGCCAGGTACAGTTTGTTGTGCGGGTTGTGCCCGGTGTGCAGCGGCACACGCTCGGCAACGACGATGCCCATGTCGGTCAGGGCTTTGACCTTGCGCGGGTTGTTGGTCATCAGACGCAGCGACTTCACGCCCAGATGCTCGAGCATCGGCAGGCACATGGCGTAGTCACGCTGATCGGCGGCAAACCCCAGACGCTCGTTGGCTTCAACGGTGTCGGCGCCGCCGTCTTGCAACTCGTAGGCGCGGATCTTGTTCAGCAGACCGATGCCGCGACCTTCCTGACGCAGGTACAGCAGCACGCCACGGCCTTCACGGGCGATGGCCTTGAGTGCCGCTTCGAGTTGCGAGCCGCAGTCGCAGCGCTGGCTGAACAGCGCGTCACCGGTCAGGCACTCGGAGTGCAACCGGCCGAGCACCGGGGCACCGTCGGCGAAATCACCCAGGCTCAGCACAACGTGCTCGCGGCCGGTGGCCTCATCGAGAAAACCGTGCATGGTGAATTGTGCAAAAGGCGTTGGCAGCTTGGAAGCGGCGACAAAAACGACAGGCACCGGTGTGCTCCTGATCTAAAAGTCTGAAGATTCGCAGGCCGGCATTGTAACAGCAGGTTCCTGCAGACGCTTAGGCTGAATTATCGGGCATAACGATCAAAATGTTTGATGACTCCTCGGACAACCGGGATCCCTGCAGGAGCTGTCGAGTGAAACGAGGCTGCGATCTTTTTGACGGGTTGTATTGGTTCAAGATCAAAAGATCGCAGCGTGCCGCAGCTCCTACAGGGGTTCGCATCAGGGCGTCTCAAACGGATACGGCTGCTTCCACTGCTCGAAAACCGGCTTCAGCTCCCCGCTCTTGACCAGTTGCTCCATGCGCCTGTCGAACAGCGCCAACAGTGTGCGCGCTTGCGGCGTGTCGGCGAAGCACAGGTAGAGCGGCAATTCGGCGATATGCGTCTTGCGAAACTGCGTCGGATCCTTGGCCCGGCCGATCACATAATCGATTTCGGTCAAGGCATCGATGTAATAGTCAGCGCGGTTGTGGGTGAGCATCGACAGGATCCCGGTACGCCGCACGACCTCATTGTAGTTGCGCACATTGGGCAAATAATCCTGATAGTCGTAACCACGTACCCACGCCAGGCGATAGTTGCCGAGGGTCTCCGGGGTCGGTGACGGATTGCTCGCCAGGCCCAGGGCGTAGATGTGATCGGTGTCGAAGTTCCAGCGCGGGTATAGCAGGTCGCTGGCCTCGTTTTTATACGAACCGACGCAGGCATCGACTTCACCGCGCTCGGCCAGACCTACGGAGCGCGTATAGGGTTCAGTGCGGATGTCGAGCTTCACCCCGGCCGGTTCGAACACCTTGCGCAGCACGTCCCAGCCCAGGCCGTGGCCGTCGGCGGCGGTGTAGTCTTCCCAGTCTTCGCTGGCCAGATGGATGACCGCGGGCGTCGGCGCAGCTTCCTGCGCACTGGCAACAGTGCCCAGCAAGGTCAAAAACACAAGCGCCAGCCAGCGTCGAGCCATCCCTCGTTTCCTCACTTAACCCTGACGATACGGATCAGGCGAAAATCCACACCAGTCCCTGCATCGCCAGCCAGGCGAACACGCCGGCCAGCACGTCGTCGAGCATGATGCCGACGCCGCCGTGGACATGCCGGTCGATCCAGCGGATCGGCCATGGCTTGAGAATGTCGAAGAAGCGGAACATCAGGAATCCCGCAAGCAACCAGTACCAGCCTTCCGGCACCAGCCACAGGGTGATCCACATCCCGACCATTTCATCCCAGACGATGCCTTCGTGGTCGTGCACCCGCAGATCGTCGGCCACCTTGCCGCACAGCCAGAAGCCGAACAGCATGGTGATCCCGAGCATCAGCCAGTAACCCCAGTCGGGCAGCATCTGCCACAACGGGATAAAGGGTAGCGCAACTAACGAACCCCACGTGCCCGGTGCTTTCGGCAAGGTGCCGGAGCCAAAGCCGAACGCGAGGAAATGCCAGGGATTGCGCCAGACCGACGGCGGAACGAATTCGGCCGGAACCTGTTTCGGGTGATCTGTCACGGTGTCTCCTGAAAATGTTGATAACCGCGGATTTGCGGGGTGATATCGTGGCCTTCGCGATCCAGCAGCACCACACCCTGGCCCTGCGCCACACGCCCGATCACATGGATCGGCCAACCATCGGCCAGCAGCGCCGGCAACTCGACGGACGGTAGCGTGAAGGCCAGCACATAGTCATCGCCGCCGCTCAACGCTGCCCGTTCGGCACCACGCTGACCGAGAAACGCCACTAAAGCATCGGACAACGGTACGCGCTCGCGTTCAACTTCGAGTCGAACCCCCGAAGCCAGAGCGATATGCCCGCAGTCGGCGAGCAGGCCGTCAGAGATATCGAGAGCCGATGTGGCCTTGCCACGCAAGGCCTGACCGAGCGCCAGTTGCGGTTGCGGCGACCAGTAATGATCGAGCAACGGCTGGGCGATATCTGCTTCGGCCTCGCGCTGGCCAAGCACCAGCGGCAACGCCCCGGCGGCATTGCCCAGCTCACCGCCAACACAGAGCAGATCGCCCGGTTGTGCGCCGCTGCGGGTCAAGGCCTGCCCGACCGGAACGCGACCGAATACGGTCACCGTCAGGCTCAACGGCCCGCGCGTGGTGTCACCGCCGACCAGCGCGATGCCGCAGCTCTGCGCCATGCGGTTCAAACCGCGGGCGTAGGCTTGCAGCCAATCGGCGGTCACCGTCGGCACAGTCAGGGCAAGGGTAAAGGCAACGGGCGTGGCGCCCATGGCGGCCAGGTCGCTGACCGCGACGGCCAGCGAGCGCTGACCGAGCAGAAACGGATCGCAGGGATCGGCGAAATGCACGCCGGCCACCAGCGTATCGGTGGAAATCGCCAGCTGTTCCCCGGGGGGAACGGCGAGCAAGGCGCAGTCATCGCCGATCCCCAGAGCAACGCCCTCGCCGCCCTGCGCACAAGGCGCGGCGGCGAAGAAATTGCGGATCAGCTCAAACTCGCCCATGAGGTCTCAAGCGCGTATCAGCGCTTGAATGCCTTCACTTCAGCTTCACGCAGGCGCGGAGCCAGCTTGTCGAGTACGCCGTTGACGAACTTGTGGCCGTCGGTCGAACCGAAGACTTTCGCCAACTCGATACCTTCGTTGATCACCACGCGGTACGGCACATCGACACGCTTGAGCAGTTCCCAAGTGGACAGGCGCAGAACCGCCAGCTCAACCGGGTCCAGCTCTTCGATTTCGATGTCCAGGCACGGCTTGAGGGCGGTGTCGATTTCAGTCTTGAACTGCGGAACCCCGTGCAGGATCTCGCGGAAGTAGGCGCCATCGACATCGGTGAAATCGTTATCAACGCGAAACTGCGCTTCGATCTCGTTCAGCGATTGCCGGGCCATGTGCCACTGATACAGGGCCTGAGTCGCGAGCTGACGGGCTTCGCGGCGCTTGGCGCTCTTCGATGGCTTGCCGGCATCCGCAGGTTTCGGATCGCGCGGGTTGAAACGATCGCTATCGTCGCTAATCACTTGGCCTCCAACTGCGCCAGCAGGCTGACCATTTCCAGAGCGGACAGGGCAGCTTCAGCACCTTTGTTGCCGGCCTTGGTACCGGAACGTTCGATGGCTTGCTCGATGGAATCAACGGTCAGGACGCCGAACGCGACCGGTACGCCGAATTCCATGGACACCTGGGCCAGACCCTTGGTGCACTCGCCTGCCACGTATTCGAAGTGCGGAGTGCCGCCACGAATGACCGCGCCGAGGGCGATGATGGCTGCGAACTCGCCTTTCTGGGCGACTTTCTGCGCAACCAGCGGGATTTCGAAGGCGCCAGGTGCGCGGATGATAGTGATGTCGCTTTCGCTCACGCCGTGGCGAACCAGGGCATCAACTGCACCGCTGACCAGGCTTTCAACCACGAAGCTGTTGAAACGGCCCACTACCAGAGCGTAGCGGCCTTTAGGGGCGATGAAGGTACCTTCGATGGTCTTCAGGGTCATTCGTCAGATCTCTTAAAGAGCCGGGACGCGTCTCGTACGCATCCCTCAGTGATATTAGCCACAAATTCATGACCGGAAACATCGCATTGCTGTTCGACTACACCCTGTGGCGAGGGGATTCATCCCCGATGGACTGCGCAGCAGTCCCAACCAAATAGGGCCGCTACGCAGCCCGTCGGGGATGAATCCCCTCACCACAAGGAACTACATCAACAATGCCGAATTCACCGGGTCATTATTCGGAGGGCACGTATTCTACAACTTCCAGATCGAAACCGGATATCGCATTAAATTTCATTGGCGCCGACATCAGGCGCATTTTGCGCACACCGAGGTCACGCAGGATCTGCGAACCGGCACCGACGATGCTGTAGGTGGTCGGTTTTTTCACCGCCGCCTGATCAGCAGTTTCGCGGATGTGCGCCAGCAACACGTCGCCATCAAGCGGGTGCCCGAGCAACAGCACCACACCGCTGCCGGCCTCGGCCACCGCAGCCATCGCGGCACGCAGGCTCCAGCGGCCAGGTTGCTTGACCATCAGCAGGTCGCGCAGCGGGTCCATGTTGTGCACGCGAACCAGGGTCGGTTCCTCGGCGCAAACGGTGCCCAGCGTGAGCGCCATGTGCACGTCGCCTTCCACCGAATCACGATAGGTCACCAGGTTGAATTGGCCCAGTTCGCTGTCCAGCGGCTGCTCGGCAATCCGCTGAACGGTACGTTCGTGGATCATCCGGTAATGAATCAGGTCGGCGATGGTGCCGATCTTGATGTTGTGTTCGGCGGCAAAAGCTTCCAGTTCGGCGCGACGGGACATGGTGCCGTCGTCGTTCATCACTTCGCAGATCACGCCGCTCGGCTCGAAACCGGCCATGCGCGCCAGGTCGCAGGCGGCTTCGGTGTGACCGGCACGGGCCAGCGTACCGCCAGCCTGGGCCATCAGCGGGAAGATGTGGCCCGGGCTGACGATGTCTTCAGCCTTGGCATCTTTGGCCGCCGCCGCTTGCACGGTGCGCGCACGGTCGGCGGCGGAGATACCGGTGGTGACGCCTTCGGCGGCTTCGATCGACACGGTGAACTTGGTGCCGAAACCGGAACCGTTGCGCGGTGCCATCAGCGGCAGCTTCAACAGCTCGCAGCGCTCGCGGCTCATCGGCATGCAGATCAGGCCACGGGCGTGCTTGGCCATGAAGTTGATGTGCTCGGCCTTGCAGCATTCGGCGGCCATGATCAGGTCGCCTTCGTTCTCGCGGTCTTCGTCATCCATGAGGATGACCATCTTGCCTTGGCGGATGTCTTCAACCAGTTCTTCGATGCTATTGAGCGCCACAAGGCACCCCCTTCAGTCAGGATTTGAGGTAGCCGTTGGCGGCCAGAAAGCTTTCAGTGATACCACCGGACGTCGGCTCTGCAGCCTTGTCGCCCAACAGCAAACGCTCCAGATAACGCGCCAGCAAATCGACTTCCAGGTTCACCCGGCGGCCTGGCTTGTAGGAGGCCATGATGGTTTCGCTCAGGGTGTGCGGAATGATCGTCAGCAGGAATTCGGCGCCATCCACCGCGTTCACGGTCAGGCTGGTGCCGTCGACGGTGATCGAGCCTTTATGGGCGATGTACTTGGCCAGCTCTTTCGGCGCGCGGATGCGAAATTCCACGGCGCGGGCATTGTCGCTGCGCGACACCACTTCGCCGACACCGTCGACGTGACCGCTGACCAGATGCCCGCCGAGACGGGTGGTCGGGGTCAGGGCTTTTTCCAGATTGACCGGGCTGCCGCTTTTCAGGTCATTCATCGCGGTGCAATCGAGGGTTTCGCGGCTGACGTCAGCAGCAAAACCGTTGCCCGGCAATTCAACCGCGGTCAGGCACACGCCGTTGACGGCGATGCTGTCGCCGAGTTTGACGTCGCTCAGGTCGAGCTTGCCGGTTTCGACATGCACCCGCACATCACCGCCCTTGGGGGTCAGTGCACGGATACTGCCGATGGATTCGATGATGCCGGTAAACATGGGGTTCTCCTTGAGAACGAAGCCAGCGCTAAGGCGATGGCCGGGAATTATACGCTCGCCGAAACGACTGGCGTCGCAGTGACTCGCCAGTCATCGCCAACCGCGCGGATTTCAGTGATTTTCAGCTCCGGAGCGTCCTTCATATAGGCCAGCGGCCAGTCCAGCAGCGGCCGCGCCGTGGAACCGAGAAACTTGCCGGCGATGAAGATCACGAACTCGTCGACCAGACCACGCTGCGCGAACGCGCCGGCCAGACGCGGGCCGGCCTCGACCAGCACTTCGTTGACGCCACGGTTGGCCAGTTCGATGAGCAGTTGATGCAGATCGACCTGACCGTCATCACCCGGCACAATCAGGCATTCCGGGCCATTGGCGTATTGCTCTTCGACCGCCATGCAGGTGGCGACCAGCGCCGGGCCGGCCTTGAAGAATGGCGCATCCAGCGGCACCCGCAGACGCCCATCGATCAGCACCCGCAGCGGCGGACGGCTCATGGCCTGTGCCGTTTGTTCCGCATCCAGACCCAGTTCGTCGGCGCGCACGGTCAGGCGCGCACCGTCGGCCAGCACGGTGTCGGCCCCGGTCAGCACCACAGCAGCCTGCGCGCGCAGACGCTGCACGGCGGAACGCGCAGCCGGGCCGGTGATCCATTGGCTTTCGCCACTGTCCATCGCCGTACGACCGTCGAGACTCATGGCCAGCTTGACCCGCACGAACGGCAAGCCGTGTTCCATGCGCTTCAGAAAACCTTGATTGAGTTGACGTGCTTCGGCTTCCAGCACGCCGCTTTCGGTGGCGATGCCGGCATCGGCCAGGCGCTGCAAGCCACGTCCGGCGACCTGCGGATTCGGATCGCGCATCGCGGCGACCACCCGGGCAACTCCGGCATTTACCAGCGCATCGGCGCACGGCGGCGTGCGGCCATGGTGGCTGCACGGTTCGAGGGTCACGTAAGCCGTGGCGCCCCGGGCCAGCTCACCGGCTGCGCGCAAGGCGTGGACTTCAGCGTGGGGTTCACCGGCACGCTCGTGAAAGCCTTCGCCGACAATCTGCCTGTCCTTGACGATCACGCAGCCAACCCGGGGATTGGGATGGGTGGTGTAGTGGCCCTTGCGCGCCAGTTCCAGCGCGCGGGCCATGAAACGGGCGTCAAGGATCGCCTGCTCGGCGGCGCTGGTCATTCTTTCACCGGTTCGCGGGCAAGGCGGTCGATCTCTTCGCGGAATTCGTTGAGGTCCTGAAAGCGTCGGTATACCGAAGCGAAACGGATATAGGCGACTTCATCAAGCTTTTGCAGCTCGGCCATCACCAGTTCGCCGACCACGAGGGATTTGACCTCGCGCTCGCCGGTGGCGCGCAGCTTGTGCTTGATGTGGACCAGGGAGGATTCGAGACGCTCGACGCTCACCGGACGTTTCTCCAGCGCGCGTTGCATGCCGGCGCGGAGTTTTTCTTCGTCGAACGGTTGGCGGCTGCCATCGGTTTTGATCAGGCGCGGCAACACCAGTTCGGCCGTCTCGAATGTCGTGAAACGTTCGCCGCAGGCCAGGCATTCACGCCGGCGGCGCACCTGTTCGCCCTCGGCGACCAGACGCGAGTCGATGACCTTGGTGTCGTTGGCACCGCAGAAGGGACAGTGCATGGTGGCTGGCAACAAAAAAAGGGAGGGCCATGGTAGCGCATCCCGGTGGCAAGACAAGCCATAGGGTTTGCGGTATACAGACTGCCATGATCGTTTGATCCACGGATTTCATTTTCTGGAGCTGCCAATGTCGCTACGACCGCTCGTTTTGCTCAGTCTTTTCGCCCTGCTGGTGGCCTGCGGTAGCGATAAACCCAAACCGCAACCGCCAACACCAGGCCCGGCGCCGCAACAGGCGCAGAAAAAAGCCAAAGAAGCCGCCGACCTGGGTCCGCTGCCTGCCTATCAACGGGAACTGAGCGGTACCCTGCAAGGCGTGCCGGCCGGAGCCGAAGTCGAACTGGCGCTGCTGGTGATCGATGAAAAATCGCGTCCGCAACAATTGCTCGCCAGTTCCAGCCTGATTGGCAACAACCAGATCCTGCCGTTCCGCCTGCGCTTCAATCCGGAGTCATTTCCGGCCGGCGCACGGGTTGAGCTGCGCGGTCGTGCCACGCAGTCCGGCCAGTTGATCCTGCACCTGCCGTCGCAAACCATCACCCAGCCGACCACTCAGGCGCTGGGCCAGCTGCAATTTGTCAAAGCACCATGATCGTACCGCTCGAGCTGCAACAGGCGCTGGGTGAATTGCTCGGTGATGCGCGGCTCAAGGCCTGCGGATTGCCGGGCACCGATTTGCAGTTGTGGCTGATCGACGGCGACAACATGGATCGTGAATTCAGCCCGGATGAAACCCGGCGCATCCTCCACGAACCGCCCTACTGGAGTTTCTGCTGGGCCAGCGGCCTGGCGGTGGCGCGTTATCTGGCGGAGTTTCCCGAGTGGGTGCGTGGCAAGCGGGTGCTGGATTTCGGCGCCGGCTCCGGGATCGCCGCGATTGCGGCGGTCAAGGCCGGGGCGTTGGAAGTGGTGGCCTGTGATCTGGATCCGCTGGCGATTGCTGCGTGTCGGGCCAACGCTGAACTCAATGATGTGCAGATGAGTTATTCGACGGACTTCTTTGCCGAGGCTGATCGCTTTGATCTGATTCTGGTGGCGGACGTGCTCTACGACCGCGAGAACCTGCCGCTACTCGATGCATTTCTCAGCCGTGGCCGTGAGGCGCTGGTGGCGGATTCGCGGGTTCGGGACTTTCGTCATCCGCTGTATGAGCGGATCGAAATGCTTGAGGCGATGACCTTGCCGGATCTGGCGGAGCCGGAAGAGTTCAGACATGTCAGTCTTTACCATGCGCGGCGCTAACCAAAAGCATCGCGGGCAAGCCCGCTCCCACAGTGACCGAGTCGAACCAACATTTCTTCTACGACACAGAATCCTGTGGGAGCTGGCTTGCCAGCGATGGCGTCCTGCCTAGCGGTACACCTCTCAAATCTGCCCCGCTTCCGGCCACACCCCGCCAAGCCGTATAGTTGCCCCATCCACGCTTTTACGAGATCCCCCATGAGTCAGCAAACGCCGTACATCTTCGACGCCACGACTGCCGATTTCGACCAGTCGGTGATCGAAGCTTCCTTCAACAAACCGGTGCTGGTGGATTTCTGGGCCGAATGGTGTGCGCCGTGCAAGGCGTTGATGCCGATGCTGCAAGGTATTGCCGAGAGCTATCAGGGCGAACTGCTGCTGGCCAAGGTCAACTGTGACATCGAACAGGACATCGTCGCCCGCTTCGGCATTCGCAGCCTGCCGACCGTGGTGCTGTTCAAGGACGGCCAACCGGTCGACGGTTTTGCCGGTGCGCAGCCGGAGTCGGCCGTGCGTGCCCTGCTCGAACCGCATGTGCAGATGCCGCCGCCGGCCGCCGCCGATCCGTTCGAACAGGCTCAGGCACTGTTCGATGAAGGTCGTTACGCGGAAGCAGAAGCCGCACTGGTGGTGATGCTCACCGAAGACAACAGCAACGCCAAAGCGCTGATCCTCTACGCCCGCTGCCTGACCGAACGCGGCGAACTGGGTGAGGCGCAAACCGTGCTCGACGCAGTCAAGAGCGATGAGCACAAGGCTGCACTGGCCGGCGCCAAAGCGCAGATCAAATTCCTTGGCCTGGCCCGCGACCTGCCGGATGCCGCCGACCTCAAGGCGCGCCTTGCACAGAACCCGCAGGACGACGAAGCGGTGTATCAACTGGCGATCCAGCAACTGGCGCGTCAGCAATACGAAGCGGCGCTGGAGGCCTTGCTCAAGCTGTTCATCCGTAACCGCAGCTACGGTGAGGGTCTGCCGCACAAGACCTTGCTGCAGGTGTTCGAACTGTTGGGCAATGATCATCCGCTGGTGACTGCATACCGCCGTAAGGTGTTTGCTGCGCTTTATTAACATCAAAAGATCGCAGCCTGCGGCAGCTCCTACAGGTTCATCCGCAAAACATGGATGAAACTGTAGGAGCTGCCGCAGGCTGCGATCTTTTTCGTTTCACTCGATCCAACTGTAAAGCGGTGTATCGCCGCCGCTCGCCACTTTCACCTGTGAACTGTGGCGCAAGCGCACCAGCAGGCGCTTGCCCGCCGAGGCGCTGCCGGTCAGCCCCTCAAGTTGCTCCAGCAGATCCGGCCCGCTGAGCTGCCCGGCCTTGCGCAACAGATCCTGCGCAACCTGCCACAACGCATCGTCCTGGTTGAGCGGTTTCGCTACCGGCGCGCTCAATGCCGCTTCAGGCTGATCACCCTGCGGCTGCGCGCCAAGGGCTGCGCCGAGCTTCGCCCAATCACTGTCATCCAGCTCCACCGTCAAATCCACCGGCGTCGCGCCAACGGTTCCGCGTATCCGCAACATCTGCTTCGCTCCTGCACATTTCTGACCTGCATGCTCCCACGGGACTTGTGCAACGCCAAGCGCACGGGCAAACTCTGCGCACTTTCGTTATAAGATTACATAACAAACTCTTCACTTTACTTCCCGGAGACCGCCATGCGTCGTCTGCTCCTCGCTTTGCCGTTTGCCCTGTTGCCGCTGGCCATCGCCCATGCCGCCGATGAGCACGATCACGACCACGAGCACGGCAGCCTCGGTGCCCACGAACATGGCGTCGGCCGCCTGAACGCCGCACTCGACGGCCAGACTCTGGAGCTGGAACTGGAAAGCCCGGCGATGAACCTGGTGGGTTTCGAACATGCCGCCACCAGCGACGCCGACAAGGCCAAGGTCGCCGCCGCCCGCGCCAAACTGGAAAACCCGCTGGCGCTGTTCAGCCTGCCGGCCGCCGCCGGTTGCAAAGTCACCAGCCAGGAACTGGAAAGTCCGCTGTTCGGCGACAAGCCGGCTGCCGACGAGCATGACGATGATGACCACGACGAAGATGCCAAGGGTGGTGAAGCGCATCACCACGATCACAGCGAAATCCACGCCCACTATCAATTCAGCTGCGCGGCCCCGGGTGCTCTGAAGACCCTGGATCTGGCGAACCTCTTCAATACCTTCCCGGCGACCCAGAAAATTCAGGTACAACTGATCGGCCCGAGCGGCCAGCAAGGCACCGAAGTGACCGCCAAGGCTGCCGCCCTGAAATTCTGATTGCCTGAAATATCCCCTGTAGGAGCTGCCGAAGGCTGCGATCTTTTGATCTTGCCTTTTAAAAACAGGATCAAAAGATCGCAGCCTTCGGCAGCTCCTACACGGGCCCGTGATCAAACATGAAACTGGTGCCATGACCCAAGCACTCATCGAACTGTCCGACCTGGGCTTCAACTGGCCCGGCCACCCGCCGCTGCTGGACATCCCGACGTTTCGCCTGGAGCCCGGCGAAACCCTGTTCCTCAAAGGCCCCAGCGGCAGTGGCAAGACCACCCTGCTCGGCCTGCTCGGTGGCGTGCAGAAGCCCGGGCGCGGCAGCATTCGCCTGCTCGGCCAGGAACTGACCGAACTCGGTGCCGGCGCCCGCGACCGCTTTCGTGTCGATCACACCGGCTACATCTTCCAGCAATTCAACCTGCTGCCGTTTCTTTCGGTGCGCGAGAACGTCGAGTTGCCCTGCCACTTCTCCAGGCTGCGTGCCGAGCGGGCGAAACAGCGTCACGGCAGCGTCGACCAGGCTGCCGCCACCCTGCTCGCCCACCTGGGTCTGAAGGATGAAAGCATCCTCGGCCGTCGCGCCGATTCGCTGTCGATCGGTCAGCAGCAACGGGTCGCCGCCGCTCGTGCGTTGATCGGCCAGCCGGAACTGGTGATCGCCGACGAACCGACCTCGGCGCTGGATTACGACGCCCGGGAAAACTTCATTCGTCTGTTGTTCGCCGAATGCCGCGAGGCCGGCTCCAGCCTGTTGTTCGTCAGCCACGACCAGAGCCTGGCGCCGCTGTTCGACCGTCACCTGTCCCTGGCCGAGCTCAATCGCGCCGCCACGTCTGCCGAGGTCTGAGATGTATCTGTTTCGTCTGGCCATGGCCAGCCTGGCCAACCGCCGCTTCACCGCCCTGCTCACCGCGTTCGCCATTGCCCTGTCAGTGTGCCTGTTGCTCGCGGTCGAGCGCGTGCGCACCGAGGCCAAAGCCAGTTTCGCCAGCACCATCAGCGGCACCGACCTGATCGTCGGCGCCCGCTCCGGTTCGGTGAACCTGCTGCTGTACTCGGTGTTCCGCATCGGCAACGCGACCAACAACATTCGCTGGGACAGCTTCGAACACTTCGCCAGCAACCCGAAAGTGAAGTGGGCGATCCCGATGTCCCTCGGCGACTCCCATCGCGGCTACCGGGTGATGGGCACCACCGAAGCCTATTTCGAGCATTACCAGTACGGTCGTCAGCAACATCTGGAACTGGCCGACGGCCGTGCCTTCGCCACCGACCCGTTCGAAGTGGTGCTCGGCGCCGAAGTCGCCGAAGCGCTGCATTACAAGCTCGGCGACCAACTGGTGCTGGCCCACGGCGTAGCGGCGATCAGTCTGGTCAAGCACGATGACAAACCGTTCACCGTGGTCGGCATTCTCAAGCGCACCGGCACGCCAGTAGATCGCACGCTGCACATCAGCCTCGGCGGTATGGAGGCGATTCACATCGACTGGCACAACGGCGTGCCGGCACGCGGCAACGGCCGAATCACGGCGGATCAGGCACGCAACATGGATCTGACGCCACAGGCGATCACCGCGTTCATGCTCGGCCTCAACAGCAAGATTTCCACCTTCGCCCTGCAACGCGAGATCAATGAATACCGGGGCGAGCCAATGCTGGCGATCCTCCCGGGCGTGGCTTTGCAGGAGCTGTGGAGCCTGATGAGCACCGCTGAAAAGGCCCTGTTTGTGGTCTCGCTGTTCGTGGTGCTGACCGGGTTGATCGGCATGCTCACGGCGATTCTCACCAGCCTTAACGAGCGCCGCCGGGAGATGGCGATTTTGCGTTCGGTCGGTGCGCGACCGTGGCACATCGCAAGTCTGCTGGTGCTGGAAGCTTTCGCGCTGGCACTGACCGGCGTAATCGCCGGACTGGCGTTGCTGTACCTCGGCATCGCCGCCGCGCAGGGTTACGTACAGGCCAATTACGGGCTGTATCTGCCGCTGGCGTGGCCGAGCGAGTATGAATGGACGCTGCTCGGTGGCATTCTGGCGGCCGCGCTGCTGATGGGCAGCGTGCCGGCCTGGCGCGCGTATCGCCAATCCCTGGCCGATGGCCTGTCGATCCGTTTATGAGGATGTTCACCATGCCCCGCGCTGTGCTTGCGCTGCTGTTGCTGGTCGCCCTGCCCGTGTGGGCAGCGGCACCGAAAGACCTGACCTGGTCGGAGATGATCCCGCCGGACGCCGCGCCGGAAGTGCCGAACATGACGCCGTTGCACGACCTGTCGAAGATGGGCGACGCGCTCTCCGCCGAGTCGGCGCCAGCGGCGAAACAGGACATGCCCAACGCGCCGGTAGTGCAAAGTCTCGATGGGCAGAACATCCGCCTGCCGGGCTACATCGTGCCGCTGGAAGTCAATGAAGAAGGACGCACCACCGACTTCCTGCTGGTGCCGTACTTCGGCGCCTGCATCCACGTGCCGCCACCGCCGTCAAACCAGATCGTGCATGTGAAAAGCGAGCTGGGCGTGAAGCTCGACGAGCTGTATCAGCCGTACTGGGTCGAGGGGCCATTGCAGGTCAAGGCATCCACCAGCGAACTGGCCGATGCCGGGTATCAGATGGCGGCGGACAAGATTTATGTGTATGAGCTGCCGGAGTAGTTCCGGCACTTCTGTGATGTTTTTAATGGCCCCTTCGCTGGCAAGCCAGCTCCCACAGTGATCGAGTCGTTCACCCATTTTTTGAACACCAACGAAACCTGTGGGAGCTGGCTTGCCAGCGAAGGGGCCGGCCAAGGTTCCACAAAAAACCGGGGCATCACTGTTTCATTGAGCTGAGTCAAAAGACCGTATCAGTTGGCTTCATACCATAGGACATCAGACATTTTTAACGTCCTTTTGGAGCTCCCATGAACAAGTCCTTGCTCAGCGCCTCGCTGTTTGCAGTCGCGCTCGCAGCCCCGCTCGCCCACGCCCACGAAGCCGGTGACATCATCGTTCGCGCCGGTGCGATTACCGTCAACCCGAAGGCCGACAGCTCCAGCGTCAAAGTCGATCAGGGTCCGTTGAGCGGCACCAACCTGGGCGGCAAGGCGACCATGAGCAGCGACACCCAACTGGGTCTGAACTTCGCCTACATGCTGACCAACAACATCGGGATCGAGTTGCTGGCGGCCTCGCCGTTCGAGCATGACGTGAAGATCAAAGGCACCGCGCTGCCAGCGGCCAACGGCAAACTCGGCACCCTGAAACACCTGCCGCCCACCCTCAGCGTCGTGTACTACCCGCTGGATGCGAAATCGCCGTTCCAGCCTTACATCGGTGGCGGCATCAACTACACCTGGATCTACGACGAGCACGTCGGCAGCGAAGCCCAGTCCAACGGCTTCAGCAACTTCAAAGCGAAAAACTCCTGGGGCCTGGCCTGGCAGGTCGGCGCCGACTACATGCTGACCGACAACATCATGCTCAACGCCCAGGTGCGCTACATCGACATCGATACTCGCGCCACCGTCGAGAACAACGCCGTGGCACCGGGTACCCGGGCCAAGGTGAATGTTGATGTCGATCCGTTTGTGTACATGGTGGGTCTGGGCTACAAGTTCTAAGGCAGATTCAACCAGGAACGTTCACGTGGTGGTGAATGAGGCTTTGGGTGAGCAGGCTTAGAACTGACGACGATCACTTCGTGATCGATCGGGGATAAATCCCCTCGCCACAGGATTAGCGACACATTCCGGCCGTGAAAAAGGCGCCTGTCAAAAGGCGCCTTTTTCATGTCTGCGATAAACCTATTTGCCCAGCAACCGCGCCAGCCCCACACGCATCGGCGTCGGCTCTGGCAGCTTGAAACGTTGCAGCAAACGCGCGTTGTTCGCCCGCGAATGACGGATGTCGCCGGCGCGCGCCGGGCCATAGCTGACCGGTGGCAGTTCGCCGACCACTTCCTGCAGCGTTTGCAACATCTGCTTGAGGTTCATCGCCTGATTCCAGCCGACGTTCATCGCGCCCACTTCCACTTCAGGCTTGTCGATTGCCTGCACCAGCACGTCGACCAGATCCTCGACATAGAGGAAATCGCGGGTCTGCTCGCCATCGCCGAACACGGTGATCGGCAGACCTTTCTGCGCCCGCTCGCTGAAGATGCTGATGACCCCGGAATACGGCGAGGACGGATCCTGGCGTGGGCCGAAGATGTTGAAGAAGCGGAAGATCACCGGCTCCAGACCATGCTGGCGACGATAGAAATCGAAGTAGTGTTCGCCGGCCAGTTTGTCCGAGGCATACGGAGTCAGCGGGGCCTTTGGCGTGTCTTCGTCAATCGACTCGCCTTCGCCATTGTTGCCGTATACCGCTGCGCTCGACGCGTAGAGCACACGCTTGACCCCGGCCTGGCGCATGGCTTCGCAGACATTCAGGGTGCCGATGAAATTGCTCTGGTGCGTCTTCACCGGATCGTCCACCGACGCCTGCACCGAAGCGACTGCCGCCAAATGCGCAACGGCGCTGCAGCCTTGCATGGCTTGCGCGACCAGCGCGGCATCGGCGACGTCACCGACGATCAGTTCGACCTTCGGGTTGTCCAGCGGCAGGTTGGCGCGTTTGCCGGTCGACAGATCATCGAGAATCCGCACCGAATGGCCGGTGGCGAGCAATGCATCCGTCAGGTGCGAGCCGATGAAACCGGCGCCGCCGGTGATTAAAACAGGGCCTTCAGCCATGACGATAAAACCTATCCAGTAAAGCCGGGAGTGCGGCGCGCCAGGCGCGAGGCTTGATCCCGAAAGTGTGCAGAATTTTCTTGCAGGCGAGGACCGCGTGCTGCGGTTCCTCGGCGGCATCCGGCCGCGCGGCATGGGCCTGAGCGGTCGGCGCTTCGATCGCCAGCGGATGCAGGCTGCGTGCTTCGGTCAGAATCGCCTGACCGAGCGCCAGCGGTGTGGTCGCCTCGTGGCCGGCGTAATGGTAAGTGCCCCACAGCGGCGCCGCGCAATCGAGTTGCTTGAGCACCGAAATGATCACTCGCGCCGCATCGTCCACCGGGGTCGGATTGCCCCGGCGATCATCGGCCATCAGCAATTCATCCGGCTGTTCGGCGCGGGCGAGGAAGCGTCCGAGGGTGCCTTCAGGGCTGTCGTCGAGCAGCCAGCCGAAGCGCAGCAACACATGTTGCGGGCAGGTCGCGCGGACACTTTGCTCGATGCGCCACAGCGCCTGGCCGCGCAGGCCCAGCGGCACCGGCTCGTCTTTTTCGCTGTAGGCAGTCGCCCGCGAACCGTCAAACACCCGGTAACTGGACGGTTGCACAAGAATGATGTTGTGGTGCTGGCACAGTTCGGCCAGCCGCTCGATGGCGCGTTCCTGGCCGGCAAGACGGCTTTCGCTGACCGTCTCGGCCTGGAACCAGTCGAAATAGTAGGCGAGGTTGATCAACGCATCCGGACGGGTATCGTCGAGCAGTTGCGTCAGGCTCGCGGCATCCCAGCCGTCTTCTGGCGGGCGGGGGGCGAGGAAACCGATGTCTTCTTCCGCACCGAGGCGAATCAGCGCCTGCCCAAGGGCATTTCCGCCGCCCAGTAACATAAGGCGCATTCGCATAGAGTCAGCAGGCCCAGTCTGATTGGAACGATGGCTTTAGCGACGGTGCGGGTGACACCGTCATCGATAATTGCCGGAATCGTTGCATTTTGCGGGTTTAGTGCGCAACCGTCACCCGTAAAGTGTAGATCGCCGGGAATTGTGCTGAATCAACTGGCTCCATCGCTGGCAATCCAGCGCCCACAGGGTTCAGTGTTGATTGCCGAACTTTTGAACAACAACAAACACTGTGGGAGCTGGCTGGCCAGCGATGAGGCCCTGATGAACAGCGCAGATCCCCCAGCGGTACTTGCATCTTGCCGCCCCCACCCGCATAACTTGAGCATGAATCTGCCCATCCCCAAGGACGCCGCCCTGGCTGGCTTTCACCCCGCCGTCAGCGCCTGGTTCAGCAGCACCTTCCCGTCGGTCACCGCCGCCCAGGCCCGCGCATGGCCATTGATCCGCCAGCGCCGCTCGACGCTGATCGCCGCGCCCACCGGCTCCGGTAAAACCCTCACCGCGTTTCTCGCGGTGCTCGACGACCTCGTCCACCGTGGCCTGGAAAACCCCGAGGGCCTGCCCGACGAAACCCTGGTGGTCTACGTTTCACCGCTCAAGGCGCTGTCCAACGACATCCGCATCAACCTGCAAAATCCGCTGGCCGGAATTACCGAGCAGTTGCGCCAGATGGGCCTGGCCGAATTGCACATCACCACGGCGGTGCGCACCGGCGACACGCCACAGAAAGACCGCGCCGCCATGCGCAAAAGTGCGCCGCACATTCTGGTAACCACGCCGGAATCGCTGTACGTGCTGCTCGGCTCCGAATCCGGACGCAAAATGCTCGGCAGCACACGCACGGTGATCATCGATGAGATCCACGCCATCGCGGCTGGCAAACGCGGCAGTCATCTGGCGCTGAGCCTCGAGCGCCTGCAGGCGCTGTGCGCCGAACCCTTGACCCGCATCGGTTTGTCCGCCACACAAAAGCCGATCGAGGCCGTGGCGCGGTTTCTGGTCGGGACTGATCGCCCCTGCGAGATCATCGACATCGGCCACGCTCGCCCCCGAGACCTCGGCATCGAAGTGCCGCCGGTGCCGTTGTCGGCAGTGATGGCCAACGATGTTTGGGAACTGGTTTATGACCGGCTCGCCGAACTGGCCCGCGAACATCGCACCACGCTGATTTTCGTCAATACCCGGCGCCTGGCCGAACGCCTGAGCCGACACCTCAGCGAACGCCTTGGCAAACACGCCGTCGCCGCGCACCACGGCAGCCTGGCCAAGGAATCCCGCCTCGACGCCGAACAGCGGCTCAAGCGCGGCGAGCTGCAAGTGCTGATCGCCACCGCTTCGCTGGAATTGGGCATCGATATCGGTGAAGTCGACCTGGTCTGCCAAATATCCTCGCCACGTTCGATTGCCGGGTTTCTGCAAAGAGTCGGGCGCTCCGGGCACCAGGTTGGCGGCACGCCCAAGGGCCGCTTGTTCGCCACCACCCGCGACGACCTGATCGAGTGCGCCGCGCTGCTCGACTGCGTGCGCCGTGGCGAACTCGACACCCTGCACATCCCCGAAGCGCCGCTGGATGTACTGGCGCAGCAGATCATCGCCGAAGTCAGTTGTCAGGAGTGGCCCGAAGACGCTTTGCTCGCGCTGTTCCGCCAAGCCTCGCCGTACCGCGATCTCGACGAGAAACACTATCAGGCGCTGCTGACCATGCTCGCCGAAGGCTACAACGGTCGTCAGGGCATCCGCAGCGCCTACTTGCACCGCGACGCCGTCAGCCGCACCCTGCGTGGCCGTCGCGGCGCGCAACTGACCGCCGTGACCAGTGGCGGCACCATCCCCGACAATGCCGACTACAGCGTGTTGCTCGAACCGCAGGGTCTGAACATCGGCAGCGTCAATGAAGACTTCGCCGTGGAAAGCATCGCCGGTGATGTGTTCCAGCTCGGCAACACCTCCTACCGCATCCTGCGGGTTGAAACCGGCAAGGTGCGGGTCGAGGATGCCCAGGGCCAGCCGCCGACCATTCCGTTCTGGCTCGGCGAAGCCCCGGGGCGCAGCGATGAATTGTCGGCGGCGGTGGCGCGCCTGCAAGCGACTCTCGACCTGTTGCTGGGCGCCAGCCCCGGCGATCTGCAACCGGCGCTCGACTGGCTGACCGCAACCCTCGGCCTGAACCGTGCCAGCGCCGAACAACTGGTGGAGTATCTCGCCCGCGCTCGCCTGACCCTCGGCGCCCTGCCCTCGCAGGACACACTGCTGATGGAGCGTTTTTTCGATGAGTCCGGCGGTACTCAGTTGATCATCCATTCACCGTTCGGCAGCCGCATCAACCGCGCCTGGGGCCTGGCCTTGCGCAAGCGTTTCTGCCGCACGTTCAACTTCGAGTTGCAGGCAGCCGCCAGCGAAGACGCGATTGTCCTGTCGCTGTCCACCAGCCACAGTTTCGAACTGGATGATGTCTGGCGGTACCTGCACAGCAACAGCGCCGAGCACATCCTGATTCAGGCGATTCTCGACGCGCCGCTGTTCGGCGTGCGCTGGCGCTGGAATGCCGGCGTGGCCCTGGCGTTGCCGCGTTTTACCGGCGGGCGCAAAGTCGCGCCGCAGTTGCAGCGGATGAAAAGCGAAGACCTGATCGCCAGCGTGTTCCCCGATCAGATCGCCTGCCTGGAAAACCTAGCCGGCGAGCGGGAGGTTCCCGAGCATCCGCTGGTGGAACAGACCCTCGACGATTGCCTGCACGAGGCCATGGACAGCGACGGCTGGCTCACGCTGCTGCGGCGCATGGAGCGTGGCGAGGTGCGGTTGATCAGCCGCGATCTGCCGGCACCCTCGCCGCTCGCGGCGGAAATTCTCAGTGCGCGACCGTACAGCTTTCTCGACGATGCACCGCTGGAAGAACGCCGCACCCAAGCGGTGATCAACCGACGCTGGAGCGATCCGCAATCCACCGATGATCTCGGGGCACTGGACGCCGACGCCATCAACGCGGTGCGCGAGGAAGCATGGCCGACGCCGGCCAACGTCGATGAAATGCACGAGGCGCTGATGAGCCTGTCCTGCGCCAGCGAGGCGGAGGCGCAGGTCAACGCCTCCTGGCGCGAATGGCTGGATACATTGACTGACAGTGGTCGAGCCTGTCGCCTGAAGCTCAACCCTCAACATTCGTTGTGGCTGGCACGCGAACGCCTGACCTGCCTGCAGGCGCTTTATCCACACGCCACGCTACACCCGCCGCAGGAGGCTCTGCCCGGCTTCAACGAGCCGTGGACCTTCGAGGACGCGCTGGTCGAAGTGGTCCGCGCACGCCTCGGTGCGTTCGGCCCGCTGCCGCTCCCGGCAATTGCCGAGCCGCTGGCGCTGCCCACTGCACAAGTAGCACAAGCGCTCGCCCGGCTGGAGCGCGAAGGCTATGTGCTGCGTGGTCATTTCACTCCGGGCGAAGCAGTTGAAGAATGGTGCGAACGGCATCTGCTGGCGCGCATTCATCGCTACACGGTCAAGCGTCTGCGCCGGGAAATCGAGCCGGTGGCGTTGCAGGATTTCATGCGCTTTCTGTTCGACTGGCAGCACCTGTCCGCTGCTACGCGCGGTCAGGGGCACGCGGTGCTGCCGGCGATTGTCGGCCAGTTCGAAGGTTACCCGGCAGCGGCTTCGGCGTGGGACAGCGACCTTCTCCCGGCGCGCCTGAAAGATTATTCGCCGAGCTGGCTTGATGAGCTGTGTCGCAACGGCAAACTGGTGTGGACGCGCCTCAGCGCCCGACAGAAAGTCAGCGGCACGGCGTTGCGCAGTACGCCGATTGTGCTGCTGCCGCGCAGTCAGGTCGGCTTGTGGGGTGCGCTGGCCGAGCAGACGCCGGTCAGTGAACTGTCGCCGAAAACGCAAAAGGTTTATGAGGCGCTGAGTCAGCACGGCGCGCTGTTTTTCGATGAGCTGATTCACGAGGCGCATCTGCTGCGCACCGAGCTGGAAATCGCCTTGCAGGAACTGGTCGGCGCCGGCCTGGTAAACGCCGACAGCTTCGCCGGCTTGCGCGCCTTGATCACCCCGGCGAGCAAGCGCCAGCAACGCAGCAGTCGTCGTGGGCGCGGTGCGTTTGTCGGTGGCATGGACGATGCCGGGCGCTGGGCATTGTTGCGCCGCGGGCCACGGCAGGAAAGCGCTGAGATAGCGTCACCGGAAACCCTCGAACATGTCGCCATGACGTTGCTGCGCCGCTATGGCGTGGTGTTCTGGCGCCTGCTGGAGCGCGAAGCGGATTGGCTGCCGAGCTGGCGCGAATTGCTGCGCACGTTTCATCGGCTGGAAGCCCGTGGCGAGATACGCGGCGGGCGCTTTGTCAGTGGTCTGGCGGGGGAGCAGTTTGCCTTGCCGGAGGCGATTCCATTGCTGCGCGAGGTTCGGCGCCGGGCGCATGACGGCAGTCTGGTTGCGGTGTGCGGGGTTGATCCGCTGAACCTGGCAGGGACGTTGTTGCCAGGGGCGAAAGTGCCGGCACTGGTGAGTAATCGGCTGGTGTATCAAGATGGTTTGCCGGTTGCTGCCGAGATTGCCGGCAAGCAGGTGTTCTGGACTGAGCTGGATCAGGTAATCATGGAGCAGGTGCGCAGCAAGCTGATCCGGCATTGATGTCGACAGTTCCGGCCCTTTCGCGAGCAAGCTCGCTCCCACAATGATTTTTGGTGTGCCTACTATTTCAACATCACCCAGAACCCTGTGGGAGCGGGCTTGCCCGCGAAGAGGCCGGAACCCCCACTACACAATCCGCCCATCAAGTACTCGACTTTTGTGGCACCTCGCTCGCTACCCATTCCCCCTCACCCTGCCGCCTTGGCAACAAAACCTGCTGTGGATAAGTTTGCGCGAAATGCACCTCGGCGCTGTTATCCACAAGCTTTTTCAAACGCTGATTGAACGCCCGGCTCACCGCATACTGCCCGCCCGACACGGTACGGAATTGCGCGGTCAGCACTACGCCGTTCAAGTCCATCCTGTCCACGCCAAATACATCCAGCGGCCCCTGCAGGTTGTACTTGAGGAACGGGTCTTCACGGATCGAATCGCCGGTCTGGCGGATCAGTTCGATGGCCTTGTCGACATCGGTGTCGTAGGTGAACTGCACCGAGAAAAACGCGAAGGCAAACTGGCGTGACTGGTTGGTGACTGCCTTGATCTGACCGAACGGCACCGAGTGCACAAACCCCTTGCCGTCACGCAGGCGCAGGGTGCGAATGGTCAGGCCTTCGACGGTGCCGGCATGCCCGGAATCGAGCACCACCCAGTCGCCGATCGACAGCGTGTCTTCAATGATGATGAACAGCCCGGTGATCACATCCTGCACCAGTTGTTGCGAGCCAAAACCGATGGCCAGACCGACCACCCCGGCACCGGCCAACAGTGGCGCAACGTTGATCCCGAGGTTAGCCATGGTGGTGATCGCGCAGATCACCACCAGGATGATTTTGATTGCGTTGCGCAGCAGCGGCAGGATGGTTTTCACCCGGGTGCTGGGCTGGCGCGACGAGCGTTTGCTGACCGGTGGTTTCAGCGCTTCCTGAATCGCCGTGTCGAGCACCACCCACAACAGCCAGGTGACGAGGAAGATCAGGCCGATGCTGCTCAACGCATTGCTGATCGCCCGGCCGACGGTGCTGCTCTGGGCAAAGTCGAGCAGCGAAACACCCCAGATCCGCCCGAGAATATCGATGAAAGCAATCGCAATGACGATCCGCAGCAAGGCGTGCAACAGGCTGAGAAAGCGTTCCTTGTAAGCGCTGCTGCGCTGGATCGCTTCGGCTTTGCGCGACTTGAACAGGTGCTGGAGGATGGTGCTGAGGAACACCGTGCCGATCAGCAGCACGGTGGTGAACAACGCGCAGCGCAGAGCCTTTTGATTGTCCTCGCCGATGCCGATCAGATTGACCACCGAAACGAGCACCATCAACACGATAGGCCAGTACCAGAGCCCGGAAAAAATCCGCAGTGACTCCTGCAACGACGGCTGCTTCAGGCGCTGTTCCAGTGGCCGGTTGCGAATCAGATGTGCCACCGGCCGGCGCAGGCGAATCACCAGCAGACCGAAGATGATCGAGGCGATCAGCCCGGTGAACACCGCGACGCTGCTGGTGATGTTGCCGCCCAGCTGACGGGCGATCTGCGGGCTGGTCAACGCGTCACTGAGGGCCGCGAGGAAACCGATCAGGAACAGCGGTTTCGGGCAGTAGTGGCGGATGATCCGCGCGGCAGGCCGTTTGTGCCCGACGTTGAACATCACCACCACGCACAACAACATTGAAGTGGAGAAAATACCGCTGCTGGTGGCGTACGCCAGACACAGCGCCAGCGCCCGTCCCACCGAGGCTTGCAGAAAGTGGCTGACGTACAGCGTCAGCGGCAGACAGATCAGCGCCGGCAGCGTGTACGGCAGCAGGTAGCCGACCAGGTCCTGACTGCGCTGCCGGGTCCGCAGCCAACGGCCCTGACTCAGCCGCTTGGCCAGCAGGCTGCCGAGCACGGTCAGCAGCGCAAACGCGCCGAGCCAGACGCCGGACAACATCAGGAAATCACCGGCGACGCTCCAGCCGGACCGGTTCGACGGCTGGTTGACCAGTTTGTCGACCTCGTCCGCCGCGCGGTCGGCACGCAGGCGCCAGGCATCGACCAGATGTTCATTGAGGTCGAGTTTGTCCTGCACGTCGTCGATGCTCGAACTGATCGCGCCGAGCAGACCGCCCTGCACAATCGGCTCGGGTTTGGCCGGCTCTTCAGCGGCAGCCGGAACCCCCGGCAGCGCGGCGGCTTCGAGTTCGCTGGCGCCGAGAAACAGTAGCGCTCCCAGCAGAATGGCGATCCTGAACTTGATCAAAACTGCGATCCCTCTTGGCTGAACCTTTAAGGAACTGATCGGTGAATGGCGGACAAGTTCGGTTTTTGCCTGAATAACCCCAGTGCCCACTGCATTCCCCTCACCACAGGGTTCACAGCAGACTGTGGATATTTGCGTCAGCGGCAAATATCAAATACCTGGCCCCGTATTTTTCCGCAGGAGCCAAACCCCGACACTGCGCTCCATTCAAACCTCTACCGGAGTGCTGTCATGCCCATTGCCTTGCTCGCGCTGACCCTCAGCGCCTTCGCCATCGGGACGACCGAGTTCGTCATCGTTGGCCTGTTACCCACCATCGGCGCCGACCTCGGCGTCAGTCTGCCGTCCGCCGGCCTGCTGGTCAGCCTGTATGCGCTGGGCGTTGCCATTGGCGCGCCGGTGCTGACCGCCCTGACCGGCAAAGTCCCGCGCAAACTGTTGCTGTTGTCGCTGATGGTGCTGTTCACCCTCGGCAACCTGCTGGCCTGGCTGGCGCCCAGTTATGAATCGCTGGTGCTGGCGCGGATCGTCACGGGCCTGGCGCACGGGGTGTTCTTTTCCATCGGCTCGACCATCGCCACCAGCCTGGTGCCCAAGGAAAAAGCCGCCAGCGCGATTGCGATCATGTTCACCGGCCTCACCGTGGCGCTGGTCACCGGCGTACCACTGGGCACGTTCATCGGTCAGCATTTCGGCTGGCGTGAAACCTTCCTCGCGGTCTCGGCGCTGGGTGTGATCGCCTTCATCGGCAGCCTGCTGTATGTGCCGAACAACATCGCCCACAGCAAACCGGCGTCGCTGTTGCAACAACTGCAAGTGCTGAAACAACCGCGCCTGTTGCTGGTGTACGCCATGACCGCGATCGGTTACGGCGGCTCGTTCATCGCCTTCACCTTCCTGGCGCCGATCCTGCAGGACATCTCCGGTTTCAGCGCCAGTACCGTCAGCCTGGTGCTGCTGGTGTACGGCGTCTCGGTGGCGGCCGGCAATATCTGGGGCGGCAAAATGGCGGACAAGCGTGGGCCGATCAGCGCCCTGAAAATCATCTTCGCCCTGCTCGCCGCGGTGCTGTTCGTACTGACCTTCACCGCCGGCAACCCATGGCTGGCGCTGGCCACGGTGCTGGTGTGGGGCGCGGTGGCGTTCGGCAATGTGCCGGGGCTGCAGGTGTACGTGGTGCGTCAGGCTGAACATCACACGCCGCAGGCGGTGGACGTGGCATCGGGGCTGAACATCGCGGCGTTCAACCTGGGGATTGCCGGTGGCGCATGGGGCGGCGGGCTGATCGTCGAACACCTTGGCCTGATTCACACAGCATGGATCGGCGGGCTGGTGGTGTTGGTGGCGCTCGCGCTGACGGCGTGGAGCGGGCGACTGGATCGGCTCGGCCCGACCTATGCCGAAAGCACTACGCGAGTCGTCACCGGCCACTGATCAAATAGCTGTCTCAATGATATCCCCCTGTAGGAGCTGCCGAAGGCTGCGATCTTTTGATCTTGAAAAGCAACATCAAAAGATCGCAGCCTTCGGCGGCTCTTACAGACTACCGTCCGTAACGCCGTCGAAACTTTCCCGAACCGCCCACAGTCATCAACAGACACAGGCTGTATGAGGACTGACGACGGGAGGGCGGCATGGCAACGATTCACATCGGTATTTCCGGCTGGGGCTACGCTCCGTGGCGCGGGGATTTCTACCCGAAGGGACTGACCCAGAAGCGCGAACTGCAATTCGCATCACGGGCGGTCAACAGCATCGAAATCAATGGATCGTTCTACGCCCTGCAACGGCCCGAACGTTATGCGCAGTGGTACAGCGAAACGCCGGACGACTTCGTGTTCAGCGTCAAGGCGCCGCGCTTCATCACTCACGTGCGCCGCTTGCGCGAGATCGAGAAACCACTGGCGAATTTCTTCGCCTCCGGGGTGCTGGAGCTCAAGGAAAAGCTCGGGCCGATCCTCTGGCAGTTTCCGCCGAACTTCAAATTCGACCCCGAGCGCTTCGAACACTTCCTCTCATTGTTGCCCCACGATACCGAGGCGGCCGCCGCCCTCGCCCGCCAGCACGACGCGCACCTGCATGGCCACGCCAGCCTGAAAGCCTGGCGCAAAAAACCGCTGCGCCATGCCGTCGAAATTCGCAACGACAGCTTCATTGATCCCGACTTCGTGCGCTTGTTGAAACGCTACAACACCGCCCTGGTGATCGCCGACACCGCCGGCAAATGGCCGTATCGCGAAGACCTTACCAGCGACTTCGTCTACCTGCGCCTGCATGGCGCCGAAGAGCTGTACGCCAGCGGCTACAGCGAATCGGCGCTGCAGAACTGGGCCAAACGCATCGACGCCTGGCACCACGGTCAGCAGCCTGGCGATGCGCATCTGATCGCGCCGCGCCTCAAGCCTCGGGCGCGCAAGTCCCGCGAAGTATTCTGCTATTTCGACAACGACATCAAAGTCCGCGCGCCCTACGACGCGCGCCGTTTGCTCCACTGTTTTGAACTGGATAAAACACTCGCCACCGCCCCCGGCGAACCCGCTGCCGAAGGGGTGCTGACATGAGTACTCCAGAACCGGTCGGGTTCACCGACGAGCAGACCCGTGTCGAAGCCTCGGTGCGCCGTTTCACCGTGCTGACGGTCAACACCCACAAGGGTTTCACCGCACTCAATAGACGTTTCATCCTCCCGGAGTTGCGCGAAGCCGTACGCAGCGTGGCCGCCGACGTGGTGTTTCTGCAAGAAGTCCACGGCACCCATGAACATCATCCCAAGCGCTACAGCAACTGGCCGACGATGCCGCAGTACGAGTTCCTCGCCGACAGCCTGTGGCCGCAATTCGCCTATGGACGCAACGCGGTGTACCCGGAGGGCGATCACGGCAATGCGCTGCTGTCGAAATTCCAGATCATCCGCCACGACAACCTCGATGTTTCGATCAGCGGCCATGAGAACCGTGGCGTGTTGCATTGCGTGCTGCGCCTGCCGGGCGATGGCGTCGAGGTGCATGCGATCTGCGTGCATCTGGGCCTGCGCGAAAGCCATCGCAATGCGCAACTGAAGCTGCTGGGCGAGCGCATCGCGCAACTGCCGGCTGATGCCCCCGTGATCGTCGCCGGTGACTTCAATGACTGGCGCCAGCGCGCCGATGCGCTGCTCGAGCCCTGCGGCCTGCGCGAAGTGTTCGCCGAACATCACGGCAAACCGGCGCGCAGTTTTCCGGCACGTCTGCCGATCCTGCGCCTGGACCGCATCTACGTACGTAACCTCAAGGCCAGCCAGCCAAACGTGTTGACAACACGGCCTTGGTCACACCTTTCCGACCACGCCCCGTTATCGGTGGAGATCGAACTATGAGCAGCGCACCGCTGGAGAAATCCGCCGTGGAACCGATCAGCATCAACCCGCCGGTACGCGAGCCCGGACCTGTCGATGTCGAGTACAACTGGCAGGGCAACAACCGTGTCGAGTTGCTGGAAAACGGCGAGGAATATTTCCCTCGGGTGTTCGACGCCATGCGTGCGGCGAAGAGTGAAATCCTGCTGGAGACCTTCATCGTTTTCGAAGACAAGGTCGGCGCAGAGTTACAGCAGATCCTGATCGACGCCGCCCGGCGCGGCGTGCGCACCACCGTCAGCCTCGACGGTTTCGGCTGTGGTGAGTTGACCACCGGTTATCTCGCGGCATTGAGCGACGCCGGCGTGCACCTGCAGATGTTTGATCCGGCGCCCAAACACCTGGGTTTTCGCACCAACTGGTTCCGCCGTCTGCACCGCAAAATTGTAGTAGTCGACGGACTGATCGCGTTCATTGGCGGGATCAACTTTTCCGGCGATCACCTGGCCGACTTCGGCCCCGAAGCGAAACAGGATTACGCGGTGCAGGTTCAAGGGCCGGCGGTCGCTGACATCCATCATTTCGCCCTACTGCAAAGCGGTCGGCCGGGCCGCGCACGCTTCTGGTGGCAACGTCGGCGCCAGCGTCGGGCAGACATGGCTTTCAACGATCACGACGGTCAGGTGCGCCTGGTGTTTCGTGACAACGATCAGCACCACACCGACATCGAAGACGTGTACTTGCACGCATTGCGCCGGGCCAAACGCCGGGTGGTGATCGCCAACGCCTACTTCTTCCCCGGCTACCGCCTGCTGCGCGAGCTCCGCAACGCGGCGCGCCGTGGCGTCGAGGTGCGCCTGATCCTGCAAGGTCAACCGGACATGCTGGTGGCCAAACTGGCGGCGCGCATGACCTACGACTACCTGCTCAAGGCCGGGGTGCAGATCCACGAATATTGCCAGCGCCCGCTGCACGGCAAAGTCGCCTTGGTGGATGAGGAATGGAGCACGGTCGGTTCGAGCAATCTCGACCCGCTGAGCCTGTCACTGAACCTGGAAGCCAACGTGCTGATCCGCGATCGCACGTTCAATCAGCACTTGTTCCAGCGTCTCGAAGACCTGAGCCACAACCACTGCAAGGCGATGGACCCGAGCAAGGTGCCACGCGGACGGATCTGGCACATGACCGTGGGGTTTCTGGTGTTCCACTTCCTGCGGCATTTCCCGGCGATGGCCGGTTGGCTGCCGGCGCACAAACCACGGCTCAAGCCGTTTCGGGGGCACATGTCATGAGCCATTCCCCAGCGCAAGCAGCGCCCGCCGTGCATTCTCGATGGAGTCGCTGGAAACGCCCACTGACGCTGCTGTTCTTCCTCGCGTTGATCGTGTTGCTGACGATGTTTGCCACCCGCATCGAATGGGCGGAAGTGCTGCAGACCCTGGCCGACTTCAAGGTGCGCACACTGCTCATCGCCGCCGGCGTGACCCTGTTGAGTTTTCTCACCTACGCCAGCTTCGACCTGATCGGGCGCACCTACATCCGCCAGGACCTGACCTGGAAACAGATCCTCCCGGTGGGGATCATCAGCTATGCGTTCAACCTCAACCTCAGCGCCTGGGTCGGCGGGATCGCCATGCGCTATCGGCTGTATTCGCGCCTGGGGGTGAGCAAAAGCAACATCGCCAAGATTCTCGGTTTGAGCCTGGCCACCAACTGGTTCGGCTACATGACGATTGCCGGCGTGGTGTTCAGCAGCGGCCTGGTGAGCATGCCGCCGGGCTGGAAAATCAGCAGCGATGCGTTGCAGGGTATTGGCGTGCTGTTGCTGCTGCTGAGTGCCGGTTACCTCGCCGCGTGCCAGTTCTCCAAGCGCCGCGAGTGGTCGATTCGCGGGGTGGAAATCAACCTGCCGTCCCTGCGCATGGCCGTTCTGCAACTGCTGCTGGGGGCGCTGAACTGGTCGCTGATGGCGGCGGTGATTTTCACCTTGCTACCGGGCAAGCTGGATTATCCATTGGTGCTTGGCGTGCTGTTGATCAGTGCGATTGCCGGGGTCATCACCCACATTCCGGCGGGGCTTGGAGTGTTGGAAGCGGTGTTCGTCGCGCTGCTGCAGCACGAAGTTTCGCGGGGCAGTCTGGTGGCGGGATTGCTGGCGTATCGGGCGATTTATTTTCTTTTGCCGTTGTTGATCACCGTGGTGATGTACCTGCTGGTCGAGGCCAAGGCGAAGGCGTTGCGGATCGAGAAGACGCCCTCCTGAGTTTTTGGTAATGGCTTGCTCGCGAAGGTATCCGAAAAGACAAAACACACTATGTGGACTGAATAATGCTCAACCGCTCACCCACCACCATCTCGGTAATCCAGTCCACCAGAATCGAGGTGTAGGCCTGCTGCGAAACCGGGTCGCTCAGCGCATGGTCAGCACCGTCGATGATCCGGTGCGTCAGCGAATGCGTCTGCTGACACGCGGCGCGGTAACTCATGATCGTGGCGTGGGGCACGTAGTCGTCGGTTTCCGATTCCACCAACAACACATCCCCGGTGAACTGCGAACAGGCGTGCAAGGCGCGGTTACTGTCGGCACGCACCAGCGTCGCCCGATAGTCACGCAGATCAGCCTTGTCCAGATCCCGCTTGGGTGTATGCCATTGCTCGTCGCGATACAGCGCCGGCACTCGCAGCGCCAGCCAGCGCACCGGGCGCAGCGAGGTGAGAATCGACGCGAGATAGCCGCCATAACTGGTGCCGACTACCGCAATCGCCGAAGTGTCGAGCGCCGGATGCGCCAACAGGCGATCGTAGGCCGCGAGCAAGTCACGCAGGTTATCTTCGCGCGTCACCCGGGTCAGCGGAATGCCGGTGCCACCGGTGTGTCCGCGCAGGTCGAAGGTCAGGCACACACAACCCAGCCCGGCGATGCCCTTGGCGCGCTCCAGATCACGCTCCTGGCTGCCACCCCAGCCGTGCACAAACAACACGCCGGGGACTTTCGATTTGGGACTGAGAAACGTCCCGCTCATCTGTTCGTCATCAATGTCGATCTGAATGCTTTCGCTTCTAGCCGTCATAGGATTTGACCGTTACGTATTTGAGGAGAAAGTCGCTGTTCTCGGCCGGGCCGCGATAGATTTCGATGGCGTCCGCCGGCAGGCTTTGATCACCGTAGGTTTCTACGGTCGACACACGGATCGCCCGCATCTGCGGAGCGTTGACAAAGCTCTGCAGCGCGGCCAGTTCAGCGCTGCTGGCACCGCCCATGCGCCAGGATTGTTCGAGCACACCGCTGCGCGGTTTGCCATTGCTGTCCAGGCCTTGAGCGATGTCGTAGTTGCGCCGCGAGGCGTAGAAATCTGGATAAGCCTCATCCGCCGCCCGGTCGAAAATCTGGGCCTGCTTGATGGCCAGTCGCACGTCATCCGGCAAGTCCAACGCCAGCAGATCTTCGTAGCCGCCCTGCACTACCAACAGATTCGAACCACCATATACGTCTTCGCCATGGGCATCCTTGGTCAAGTATTGATCACCGCAGTAGCTCAGCACCTTGCCGCCGATGAATGACTGACCGACGCTGTGGGTGACGACCTTGCTCAAGTCCTGCTCCAGCACCACGCCATCGCGGAACAACGCTGCTGCATCCACTCGAGCGAGGACCTCGTCGAACGCGTCGAGGCTGTTGATAACTTCCTGACCGCGACCGGCACAGGCGTGAATCGGCTTGAGGCGAATGGGGCCGCTGTACAGCAGGTGTTCGGCGGCGGGCCGCGCGTCCTCCAGGGCAAACACGGTCAAGCCATCGAGCACCACGTCGCGCACACGCTCGCAGAACTGCGGCGCCCAGCCTTGCGGCGCGTAGGCCAGATGGCTGCGCAGGCCGTGACTGATGGCTTTGGTGCAGATGAAATCGTGTTCGACGAATCCGCCCCATAAATCATCCGCGCTTTTGATGCCCAAGGCCTGTGCCTGTCCGGCGCCGACAATGGTTTGCGTCGGCACCCAGTACAGATCACGACCGCGGTGTTTTTCCGGGTCGTAGCTGCCAGCAAATCTGAGCCCGAGAATCTGCGCCAGCCAACGGGCCAGCGCCTTGTTGGTCTGCACTTCATGGTGTGGCGCGCCAGCGCGCACCGAGTGCGCGACGACGATTTTTCTGCCTGGCGTCGGGGTCATGCGTCCCCCTTGCAGCGATGGGTGAATGGAGTGATGAACGGTGCAGAGATCAGGCCAATCGGGGGGCTGTGGAAAACTTCGGCAGATCAAATGCTTGCCGAAAACGTGATGGCATCACGCCCGTTTCAATCTGCACGACCGGGCGTCAGGATCCGGTAATTTGCACGATTTCAGCAGCCCCAGATTTCAATGCGGGTGGGGGCTTGCTTCCACAGGTCATGGCGTGTCTGGACTATCCCGAGACACCAAACCGCGCCCGATAATCACTTGGCGTCAGTCCGGTGATTTTCTTGAAGATCGCGCGAAACGCGCCGGGGTCCTGATAGCCCACAGTCCATGCAATGTGATCGATAGTGCCGTTGCTGTATTCCAGCAACTCTCGTGCCTTGCCGACCCGCAGATGCTGGCAATACTCGGTCGGTTTCAACCCGGTCGCCGCACGGAAGCGCCGCAAAAATGTGCGCTCCTCCAGGCCTGCCCGCTCTGCCATCGAGGTCAGCGAAACATCAGTGGCGCCGGTGCTCTGCAGCCAATGCTGAACCTTGAGAATCGCCGCGTCGCCATGACTGAGGATCGGTGCAAAATTGCTCCCGCAGGCACTGGCGCTGTCGCTGTGCTCCATCACCAGAAAGCGCGCGGTGCCGCTGGCGATGCTCGGCCCGAGCAGCCGGTCGACCAGGCGCAAGCCCAGTTCCGACCAGGCCATCAGCCCGGCGGTGGTGATCAAGTCGCCGTCATCGACAATCGGCGTATCCGCCTTGAGCCGGATGTTCGGATAACGCTCGGCAAACGCCTTGGCCGAGGTCCAGTGCGTGGTGGCGCTACGCCCGTCGAGCAGACCGCTTTCGGCCAGCAGCATCGACCCCACACAGACACCGCCGAGGGTTGCACCACGGGCATGCTGATCACGTAGCCATTGCAACCATTGCGCTGAAACGCTGGCCGCAGAAAAGCTGCCGAGGGACGGTGGAATCAGCACTGCCAGCAAATGACTGTCAGCGCCGGGATGACTGTCGTACACCCGCTGCGGCGTCTGCTCGGCGTCGGCTTTCCAGTGACTGACGCGCAGCACCGGTAACTGCGCCGCCTGACGCTCGGCAGCGATCCGGTTGGCGACCGCAAACAGATCGTTCAGCCCATGCACCGCCGCCAGTTGCACGCCCGGGTACATCAGTACGCCCAGTTCCACCGTGGCGGCCCTTTCTGCGCCCATGTCAGTTTTCCCCTGCTTATTGTCGGTCCGGCCAATCCTCGAAACGTCGGCCAGCGCCAATACTGAATCCACTTCCAGCCCATGCATCGAGGACACACCATGACCAGACAAGCGCTCATCGTAGTCGATATCCAGAACGACTACTTCCCCCAAGGCAAGTGGCCGCTGGTGGGGGCTGAAGCCGCCGCCGACAACGCCGCACGGCTGCTCGCCGCGTTCCGCGAAGCGGGCGATCCGGTGGTGCACATTCGCCACGAATTCACTTCGGCCGACGCGCCGTTTTTTACCCCGGGCTCGGACGGCGCAAAACTGCATCCCAAAGTACTCAATCGTCCGGACGAACCGGTGGTCCTCAAGCACTTCGTCAATTCGTTCCGGGAGACCGAGTTGCAATCGATTCTCGATGAACAAGGCATCAGGGATCTGGTGATTGTCGGCAGCATGAGCCACATGTGCATCGACGGCATCGCCCGTGCGGCAGCGGACCTGGGCTACGGCGTCACGGTAATCCACGACGCCTGCGCCTGCCGTGACCTGGAATTCAACGGGGTCACGGTGCCTGCCGCTCAGGTCCACGCGGCATTCATGTCGGCACTGGGTTTCGCTTACGCCAGCGTGGTCTCGGCGGAGGAGTTTCTGGGGCGCTGATCCATCACGACACACCCGGTAAAAACTTGCGCCCGCCACGTTGCGGGCGTTTTTTCGTCTGTCATGAAAATCTCACGCGTGAGCCATTGATGGCACTCTGAATTGGTTGTAGTGTGGCTCACGCGTGAGATGTTCATAACGGAGTCATTGCCATGAAAAGCCGCTCCCCCACTGTTGCGTCAGAGAGCCCAAAGGGAGAGCGCTCGAAATCGTCCGCGAAAAAACCGTCGAGCTTCTACATGAAGCAGATGCGCGCGGGCCTGGCTGCCGCCGGTTATGTGAAACACGAAACTTGGGTGCTTCCGGAAAACCGAAGCTTGCTCAAGCAGATGGAGCAACAGCTACGCCAACCGATTCTGGCTGGCTCATTCATGTCGGAGAATTACATGAGCGCAGGCAACAACTGGAACATCGATAGCCTCTTCAACGCCCTCAAGGCACTGGACGAGGTGGCTTCGCACGAGATCACGCTGTCTCTGATCCAGAGCTCCGAACCCAGCATCAAGCTGGAAATGAACGAATTCGGCGGTCTGCCGATTCACATCGCCGTGGCCGGTCAGCAGATCATCGTCGACACCGTGCTGGTGGACATCGATTCGATCACTGACGTGCGCGCCTTCAACGACGCCGTGCTGCGCAGCCGGGAAATGTTCCCGCTGTCATCGATCGGCATCGAGTCGATGCCCAATGGTCAGACCGTTTACAACATGTTTGGCGCTCTCAGCGCCGACTCGAGCCTGACCAACGTCGTCACCGAGGTGAAAACCCTGGTCGACAACGTGCAGCGCGCGAGCGAAGCCTTCGAACACTTCTTCAAGTAATCAACAGGGAATATCCAATGACTCAGTCCATCTGGAGCAAGTTGTTCACCGCTCTGCGCGGCGGCGCCAATGAAGTCGGCGAAGCGATCGTCGACCAGCAGGCCCTGCGCATCCTCGATCAGGAGATCCGCGACGCTGACACCGCGCTGTCGAACGCGCGCCGCGAGCTGGTCACCATCATGGCCAAGCACAAGCTGGCCGCCGACCGCGTGAGCGAGTACGACGCCAAGATCAAGGACCTGGAAGCCAAGGCGGTTGCCGCGCTGAACGCCGGCCGCGAAGACCTGGCCATGGAAGTGGCCGAAGCGATTTCGACCCTGACCAACGATCTGACCGCCGAGAAAGCCCAGAGCGACGAGTTCGGCACCTACGCCGAAAACATGCGCAAGGACATTACCAAGGCCGAGTCGCGGATCAAGAGCCTGCGCCAGCAAGTGGACATGGCCAAGGCCCGTGAAAGCGTGCAGAAGGCGCAGGTCAGCGCGTCCATCGCCAGCGGCGGCGCCAACGGCAAACTGGAAACCGCCGTCGGCACGCTGAACCGTCTGCAGGCCAAGCAGCAGCAACGCGCTGCCGAGCTGAGCGCCGCCGACGAACTGGCCGACGCTTCGACCGGCAACGACCTGGAGCGCAAACTGCGCGACGCCGGCATCACGCCGAACGAAGGCAGCGCCAATGCGATTCTTGAGCGGCTGAAACAGAAGTCCGCGCAGTAAAATCGCTCTCCTGTAGGAGCTGCCGCAGGCTGCGATCTTTTGATCTTCAATCCAGATCAAAAGATCGCAGCCTGCGGCAGCTCCTACAGGTTTTTTGCACCCGGAATATTTGCATTGTGCCTGCTCGTTCGTCGCCCGGCCCGGTACACTAGCGACGTTTTTTTTACCGACGAATACCTCCACCCGCCTCAAGGAATGTACCCATGGGATGGTTAAAAGATTTGCTGGGCACCAGCAACTGGCAGCCGGCTGCGCCCGCTCCGGTAGCCGGCGGCCCACTCGGAATGGCACAGGGCAAAGGCGTGCGATTCGATTCGACCCTGGCCTTGCTGCTTGATGGCAGCACCTCAGTGCAGGTTCCGGCGGCAGAGGCAATCTGGAGCGCTGGCTGGATCGACCTTGGCCAATCCAACAAACTGCATCGCTACTACCTCAACAACGAGGATTTCTGGCTGCAGATCCACGTCACCGGTGACGACCAGATCGAGTCGGTCACCCTGTTCAACTACCTCAACTACGTGACCGTCAACAGTGACGCCGAGCTCCAGCGCCTGGCCGGTCCTGCAAGCCCGATTGGCCTGCCGGCCTACACCCACGACGGCGTCCAGTACAGCCGCGAATGGGGCACCGAACTGGGCCAGACCGAACTGGTCCCGCTGACCGAACACGTGGTCAATCCGGACGAGAGTTACACCATCGAACACCACTCCATGCTTTATGCGCGCGAGACCGGCCTGACCGATCGCCGCGAATTGCTGCTGTTCTCCGTCGAACAGGACGAAGAAGGCACCGTCAGCCTGAGCACCTCGCTGGGCATTTCGCTGTACACGACTGATCTGAGCACCATTTAAAAAGGAAGTTTTCCATGCTGGAAGTGCTGGCCGTTTCCCTGAACAAGACCGCGCTGGTCGGTTTCGTCGTCTACCTGATCGGCGCTGTGCTGCTGTTCATGCTGTTTCAGTTCGTCTACACGCGCATCACGCCCCACAAAGAATTCGAGCTGATCCGCTCCGGCAACATCGCTGCCGCGATCGCCCTGTCCGGCGCGATCATCGGTTTTGCGATTCCGGCCAGCAATGTCATCGCGTTTTCGGTCAACGTCCTCGATTTCGTGCTGTGGGCAGTGATTGCGGCGGGGGTGCAATTGCTCGCATTCCTCGCCACCGGCCTGGTTCTCAAAGGCACCTCCAGGCGAATCGCCAACGGTGAAATCGCTTCGGGTATCTACGTGGCCGCAGTGGCCATCAGTGTCGGCATGCTCAATGCCGCGTGCATGACCCCGTCCAACTGATCGGCAGGAAGCCTTCGATGAAACGCAGCAAGTACGTTCAACTGTCCCTCGCCGCTTCGGTGGCGCTGGCGATTTCCGGCGAGGTTGCCGCGCAGGATCAGCAACGCTTTCAATCGGTCGAGGAGTGCGTCGGCGCCGAAGTGGCGGCCGATGTCTGCTCCAACGCCTACGTCGCAGCATTGACCGAGCACCGACGCATTGCCCCGGCCTATGCCGACAAGGACAAGTGCGACGCTGACTTCGCTGCCGACTGGTGCCAGAAAAACTCTGACGGCCGGTTCGTGCCCAAACTCGGCGGTTTCAAGGTACCGCAGAACGGCGAGCCCCCGCAGGACCTGAATGCGCTTGCCAATGCGCAGATGCCTGCCGGTGAAGCAGCGGCTGCGCAGAACGCGCAAAGCACTTCCCACGCCTCTGGTGGCGGCGGCAACGGCTGGCTCACGGGCTGGCTGATCGGCAATGCGATGAGCAACAACGCCAACCGCACCGTTTACCGCGATCGCGACACGCGTCAGACCTACAACACCTCGACGCAGTACCGCAAAATCGAATCGGCGCCGCGCAGTCAACCGGACTACGAGAGCAGCAAAAGCAAACCGGTGAACGTCGCCTCGTCGACCTCCCGTGGCGGCTTCGGCAGCCAGTCTTCCGCTCGCAGCGGTTGGGGTGGCTGGGGCAGCAGTTCCGGACGCTCGAGCAGCTGACCATGAAGAAGATCCACTGCGCCGAGCGCCCCGACTGGAAACAGACAGCCGAAAGCCTCGGCTTTCTGTTCCACACCATCGACGACGAGCCGTACTGGGACGAAAGCGCCTACTACCAGTTCACGCTCGCGCAGATCGAAAACGATCTGGAGGACCCGACCACCGAACTGCATGAGATGTGCATGGATCTGGTCGACCGCGTGGTGCACAGCGAAGAGCTGCTGGATCGCCTGAGCATCCCGGCGTCGTACTACGACATGATTCGTACTTCCTGGCTGGAAGGTCATCCGCATCTGTACGGACGCATGGACTTTTCCTACAGCGGCAATGGCCCTGCCAAACTGCTGGAGCTCAACTACGACACGCCGACCAGCCTCTATGAGGCGGCGGCGTTTCAGTGGGGTTGGCTGGAGCAATGCATCGAGCGCGGAATGTTGCCGCGCCACGCCGACCAGTTCAACAGCATCGATACCAGGCTGCATCAGGCGTTTGCCGAGTTGCAGCTCAAGCGTCCGTTCTACTTCGCCTCGATGAAAGACTCGGTCGAGGACAAAGGCACGACCGACTACCTGCGCCTGATCGCGGAAAAGGTCGGCATCGAATCCCGGCACATCGACATCGAAGACATCGGCCTGACCGCCGAGGGTCGCTTCGTTGACCTTGAGGATCGCTGGATCCCGCACCTGTTCAAACTGCACGCCTGGGAGTTCATCTTCCACGAGCCGTTCGGCGCGGCGATTGCCGAGTGCGATACACAGTTTTTCGAACCGGCGTGGAAGTCGATCCTGTCGAACAAAGGCGCGCTGCCGCTGCTGTGGGAACTCCACCAGGGCCACCCGAACCTGCTGGCGGCGCACCTTGATCCGAATCCGGCCAGTGCGGTGCCCAAGGGTTGGGTGCGCAAACCGTACTTCTCCCGCGAAGGCGCCAATATCGAACTGCACACGGCAGAAGGTCTGATCGTCAAAGAAGACGGGCCCTACACCGATGCGCCATTCATCCTGCAGGAATTTGCGCCATTGCCGAAGTTCGACGACAGCTACACGCTGGTCGGCTCCTGGGTGATTGGTGATCAGGCGGCGGGGATCGGCGTGCGGGAGGACAATAGTCTGATTACCAAGGATTCGAGCCGGTTTCTGCCGCACCTGATCCTCGACTGAGGCATGCATCCGCGCCCACAAAAAAGGCCCGTCGTTTTGAACGACGGGCCTTTTTTATCCAGCGTGGATGCAACATCCAATCAGAACGGAATATCGTCATCGAAGCTGTCGAAATCCGGAGCCGGTTGCGGTGCAGCCTGCTGTGGAGCCGGGGCTGGACGCTGTTGCGGAGCCGATTGCTGCGGACGCGGAGCCTGCTGACGTGGCGCCTGCTGCTGATAGTTGTTGCCACCGCCTTGCTGGTCGCCCTGTTGTGGACGGCCGCCGAGCAGTTGCATGGTGCCTTGCATGTCGACCACGATTTCAGTGGTGTAGCGCTTGATACCGTCTTTTTCCCATTCGCGGGTCTGCAGCTTGCCTTCGATGTACACCTGCGAACCTTTACGCAGGTATTCGCCGGCGATTTCCGCAACCTTGCCGAACATCGAAACACGGTGCCACTCGGTCTTCTCGACCTTCTGACCGGTTTGCTTGTCGGTCCACTGTTCGCTGGTTGCCAGACTCAGGTTGGTCACGGCGTTACCGTTAGGCAGGTAGCGAACTTCGGGATCCTGGCCGCAAGTGCCGACCAATATGACTTTGTTAACCCCACGGGCCATAACGTTCTCCTAGGCTTCGCAAGCAGCCCCGGCCGGGTTGTTCACCAGGCGTTCGAGGGTGTCGCGATCCACTAATTCTTTGTCCAGTTTGATGTAAACAGCTGCTTCATCAGCAACTATCACTGCATCTGTTACCCCTACGAGGGCCTTGAGGCGCTCGACCAGACCCGCTTCACGGATCGCCTCGGGCGACAACGGCAAGCGCAGGCTCGTCACATAGGGTGGTTCGCGCATGGTAACAGCAAAGGCCAGCCAGATGGCAGCCAGACCGGCACATCCAAGGAACACAACCGACAGACCGCCATGCTGAAACAGCCAGCCGCCGAGTATCCCGCCGAGTGCCGAACCGAGGAATTGGCTGGTGGAATACACGCCCATCGCCGTGCCCTTCCCGCCTGCCGGTGAAACCTTGCTGATCAGCGACGGCAGCGAAGCCTCCAGCAGGTTGAACGCGGTGAAGAATACCACCGTGCCGATCACCAGCGCCCGCAAGCTGTCACCGAACTGCCAGAAGAATAGCTCAGTGAGCATCAGCGTCAGGACGGCGCCGAGCAAGATTCGTTTCATTTTGCGTTTCTTCTCGCCGTAGATGATGAACGGAATCATGGCGAAGAAAGAGATCAGCAGCGCGGTGAGATAGACCCACCAGTGCTGCTCCTTGGGCAACCCGGCTTTTTCCACCAGTGCCAGCGGCAAGGCAACGAAGCTGGACATCAACATGGCATGTAACACAAAGATGCCGAGGTCCAGGCGCAACAGATCCGGATGCTTGAGTGTCGGCATCAAGGCCTGACGCGCCACGCCGGATTCACGATGGCTCAGCGGCCCGGTGGATTTCGGCACCATGAACATAATGATCAGGATGCCCACCAGCGCCATGCCGCCGGTGGCGAGAAACAGTCCGGACAGGCCAAAGGCCCGGGTCAACAACGGCCCGACCACCATCGCCACGGCGAACGACAGACCGATGGTCATGCCAATCATGGCCATGGCTTTGGTGCGGTGTTGTTCACGGGTCAGGTCGGAAAGCAACGCCATCACCGCCGCAGAAATCGCCCCGGCCCCCTGCAGGATACGTCCGGCGATCACGCCCCAGATCGAATCGGCCTGAGCCGCCAGCACACTGCCGAGGGCGAAAACGATCAGCCCGAGGAAAATCACCGGACGCCGGCCGATGCGGTCGGAAATGATCCCGAACGGAATCTGGAAAATCGCCTGGGTCAGGCCGTAAGCGCCAATCGCCAGCCCGATCAGGGCCGGGGTCGCTCCCGCCAGGTCCATGCCGTAGGTCGCCAGGACCGGCAACACCATGAACATGCCAAGCATACGGAAGGCGAACACCAGGGCCAGGCCGCTCGCTGCGCGGGTCTCGCTGCCACTCATGCGTTCGCTGTGGGGATCGTGCATGGAAAAACCTCGTGTGAACCGGCGGCGATTCTACCAGTCCCATCGAAAGACGGGGTATATCGCGACGCTATGACGCGTATAGATGAAACTCTCTTCATGCAAGGCAAAAAACCCTTCATTTGATAGTGTGCATCCATCCAGTATTTGCCCGTATACTCCTACGTTTTCGACGCCCGCCGAGCGAGGCCACTTTGGACAAGATCCTGATACGTGGGGCCCGTACCCACAACCTGAAGAACATCGACCTGACCCTGCCACGGGACAAACTGATCGTCATCACCGGCCTGTCCGGATCCGGCAAGTCGTCCCTGGCCTTCGACACGCTGTACGCCGAAGGTCAGCGCCGCTATGTCGAATCCCTGTCGGCCTACGCCCGACAGTTCCTGTCGATGATGGAAAAACCCGACGTCGACACCATTGAAGGTTTGTCGCCAGCCATCTCCATCGAGCAGAAGTCGACCTCGCACAACCCGCGCTCCACGGTCGGCACCATCACCGAAATCTACGATTACCTGCGTTTGCTGTATGCACGCGTCGGTACGCCACGCTGCCCGGATCACGACATTCCGCTGGAAGCACAGACCGTCAGCCAGATGGTTGACCTGGTGCTGGCGCAGCCGGAAGGCAGCAAGCTGATGTTGCTGGCGCCGGTTGTTCGCGAACGCAAAGGTGAACACCTGTCGGTGTTCGAAGAGCTGCGCGCCCAAGGCTTCGTCCGGGCGCGGGTCAATGGCCGCATCTGCGAGCTCGACGAGCTGCCGAAACTGGACAAACAGAAGAAGCACTCGATCGATGTCATCGTCGACCGTTTCAAGGTCCGTGCCGACCTGCAGCAGCGTCTGGCCGAATCGTTCGAAACCGCTCTCAAGCTGGCGGACGGCATTGCCCTGGTGGCGCCGATGGACGATGAGCCGGGCGAAGAGATGATCTTCTCTGCGCGTTTTGCCTGCCCGATCTGCGGCCACGCGATCAGCGAGCTCGAGCCGAAGCTGTTCTCTTTCAACAACCCGGCTGGCGCCTGCCCGACCTGTGATGGTCTGGGTGTGAAACAGTTCTTCGACATCAAGCGCCTGGTCAACGGTGAACTGACCCTGGCCGAGGGCGCGATTCGCGGCTGGGACCGGCGCAACGTCTATTACTTCCAGATGCTCGGCTCACTGGCCTCGCACTACAAGTTCAGTCTTGAGAAGCCATTCAACGAGCTGACCGCCGAACAGCAGAAGCACATCCTGCACGGCAGCGGCTCACAGAATGTCGACTTCAAGTACCTCAACGACCGCGGCGACATCGTCAAACGTTCGCATCCGTTCGAAGGCATCGTGCCGAACCTTGAGCGCCGCTACCGCGAAACCGAATCGGCCAGCGTCCGCGAAGAGTTGGCCAAGTTCCTCAGCACCCAGGCCTGCCCGGATTGCCGTGGCACCCGTCTGCGTCGTGAAGCGCGACACGTTTGGGTCGGCGAGAAAACCCTGCCGGCGGTGACCAACCTGCCGATCGGCGATGCCTGCGAGTACTTCGGCGAGCTGAAGATGACCGGCCGGCGTGGCGAGATCGCCGACAAGATCCTCAAGGAAATCCGCGAGCGCCTGCAGTTTCTGGTCAACGTCGGCCTCGACTATCTGTCCCTCGACCGCAGCGCTGACACATTGTCCGGCGGCGAGGCACAGCGGATTCGTCTGGCCAGCCAGATCGGCGCCGGTCTGGTCGGAGTGCTGTACATCCTCGACGAACCCTCCATCGGCTTGCACCAGCGCGATAACGACCGCTTGCTCGGCACCCTCAAGCACCTGCGCGATATCGGCAACACGGTGATTGTGGTCGAACACGATGAAGACGCGATTCGCCTGGCCGACTATGTAGTGGATATCGGCCCGGGTGCCGGCGTGCATGGCGGGCAGATCGTGGCGGAAGGAACGCCCGCCGAAGTCATGGCGCACCCGGACTCGTTGACCGGTAAATACCTGTCGGGCCGGGTGAAGATCGAAGTACCGGCCAAACGCACGCCGCGCAACAAGAAGCTGACGCTGTCGCTCAAAGGCGCGCGCGGCAACAACCTGCGCAATGTCGATCTGGAAATTCCGATCGGCCTGCTGACCTGCGTGACCGGCGTTTCCGGCTCCGGCAAATCCACGCTGATCAACAACACGCTGTTCCCGTTGAGCGCTACTGCACTCAACGGTGCCACCACGCTGGAAGCGGCCGCGCACGACAGCATCAAGGGCCTGGAGCATCTCGACAAGGTCGTCGATATCGACCAGAGCCCGATCGGCCGCACGCCGCGCTCCAACCCGGCGACCTACACCGGGCTGTTCACCCCCATCCGCGAACTGTTTGCCGGTGTGCCCGAATCGCGCTCCCGTGGTTACGGCCCTGGGCGTTTCTCGTTCAACGTCAAGGGCGGGCGCTGCGAGGCCTGTCAGGGCGATGGTCTGATCAAGGTCGAAATGCACTTTCTGCCGGATATCTACGTGCCGTGCGATGTGTGCAAGAGCAAGCGCTACAACCGCGAAACCCTTGAGATCAAATACAAGGGCAAGAGCATCCACGAAACCCTCGAGATGACTATCGAGGAGGCACGGGAGTTCTTCGACGCGGTGCCTGCGCTGGCGCGCAAGCTGCAGACGTTGATGGATGTGGGCCTGTCGTACATCAAGCTCGGGCAGTCTGCGACCACGCTGTCCGGTGGTGAAGCACAACGGGTCAAGCTGTCACGCGAGCTGTCCAAGCGCGACACCGGCAAAACTCTGTATATCCTCGATGAGCCGACCACCGGCCTGCACTTCGCGGATATCCAGCAATTGCTCGACGTGCTGCATCGCTTGCGCGACCACGGCAATACCGTAGTGGTGATCGAGCACAACCTGGACGTGATCAAGACCGCCGACTGGCTGGTGGATCTGGGGCCGGAGGGCGGCTCCAAGGGTGGTCAGATCATCGCCACCGGTACGCCGGAGGAAGTGGCCGAGATGAAGCAATCTCACACCGGTCATTACCTCAAGCCATTGCTGATTCGCGATCGGGCCTGATCTCCGGGCATGAAAAAGCCCCTGTCACTTCAACCGTGACAGGGGCTTTTTTGTATCTGGCAATCAGGTGTGGGATTGCAGGTAATTCTCGAGACCGATGAGTTTGATCAGTCCCAACTGCTTTTCCAGCCAGTAGGTGTGATCTTCTTCAGTGTCGTTGAGCTGAACACGCAGGATCTCGCGACTGACGTAATCCTTGTGCTGCTCGCACAACTCAATGCCTTTGCACAGAGCGGCGCGAACTTTGTACTCGAGACGCAGATCGGCTTCGAGCATCTCCGGAACGGTAGTACCGACGTCGAGATCGTCCGGGCGCATGCGCGGCGTGCCTTCGAGCATCAGGATCCGGCGCATCAGTGCGTCGGCGTGACCGGCTTCTTCTTCCATCTCATGGTTGATTCGTTCGTAGAGCTTGGTGAAACCCCAGTCCTCATACATCCGCGAGTGAACAAAATATTGGTCACGCGCGGCCAATTCGCCGGTCAGCAACGTGTTGAGGTAATCGATAACATCTGGGTGGCCTTGCATCGCCCTACATCTCCCTGCTTGAAAGTCGGTAGTTTGAACCAAGCCGACCGGAAGGTCACCCGTTTTGCGCAATAAAAGCGAAGATGTTCTGAGAAAAGCTGGCGAAATAACGCAAAAACCGCCCTCAATGAGGGCGGTTCTGCTTCTCGTTTAGACTTCGTTAAGCTGTACGTCGAGCAGCTTTGCGATTGCTTCTCCATACGCCGGATCGGCTTTGAAGAAATGCTGCAACTGACGGTCAACCACGTCGGGTGAAACACCGCTCATGGCGCCGGCGATGTTGCTGACCAGAAGCGCTTTCTGTTCGTCATTCATCAATCGGAACAACGCACCCGCATGGCTGTAGTAATCGCTGTCCTCGCGATGATCGTAACGATCTGCCGGACCGCTCAAGGCCAACGAAGGCTCAGCGTAACGCGGCGCCTGCTTCGGTGATTCCACGTAGCTGTTGGGCTCGTAGTTAGGCGCTGCACCACCGTTGCTGCCGAACGCCATCGAGCCGTCGCGCTGGTAGGTATTGACCGGGCTGCGCGGCGCATTCACCGGCAATTGCTGGTGGTTGGTGCCGACGCGATAGCGGTGTGCATCGGCGTAAGCGAATACGCGACCTTGCAGCATGCGATCCGGCGACAGACCAACACCTGGCACCATATTGCTTGGACCGAATGCGGCTTGCTCGACTTCTGCGAAGTAGTTCAGCGGGTTGCGGTTCAGTTCCAGTTCGCCGACTTCTATCAGCGGGAACTCCTTCTGCGACCACGTCTTGGTCACGTCGAACGGGTTCTCGTAATGCGCTGCAGCTTGAGCCTCAGTCATGATCTGAATGCACACGCGCCATTTCGGGAAGTCACCACGCTCGATGGCCTCGAACAGGTCACGCTGAGCGTAATCCGGGTCGGTACCCGCGAGACGCGCGGCCTCGGCCGGCGCGAGGTTTTTGATCCCTTGCCGGGTCTTGTAGTGCCATTTCACCCAGTGACGCTCGCCTCGAGCGTTGATCAGGCTGTAGGTGTGGCTGCCAAAGCCATGCATATGACGATAGCCGTCGGGAATCCCACGATCCGAAAACAGAATGGTCACTTGGTGCAGCGCTTCAGGCGAATGCGACCAGAAGTCCCACATCATTTGCGCGCTTTTCAGGTTGCTCTGCGGCAGACGCTTCTGGGTGTGGATAAAGTCAGGAAACTTCAGCGGGTCACGAATGAAGAACACCGGAGTGTTGTTGCCAACGATGTCCCAGTTGCCTTCTTCGGTGTAGAACTTCAGGGCGAAACCACGTGGATCACGCTCGGTGTCAGCCGAGCCGCGTTCACCGCCTACAGTGGAGAAGCGCAGGAATGTTGGGGTTTGCTTGCCCACGGACTCAAACAGTTTGGCACTGGTGTATTCAGTGATATCGCGAGTGACGGTGAACGTACCGTAAGCACCTGAGCCCTTGGCGTGCACACGACGCTCAGGAATGTTTTCACGGTTGAAGTGGGCAAGTTTCTCGATCAGGTGAAAATCGTCGAGCAGCAGCGGGCCACGAGGGCCGGCGGAGCGAGAATTCTGGTTATCAGCGACAGGTGCGCCACTGGCGGTCGTAAGCGTTTTGAACTGGCTCATACGGTGTTCTTCCTCTGTCAGTCTTGAAACTGCCGGCTAATCGGCTTGCTGGGAAGTATTGATCATCGATGTAACACCTACAAATTCATTAATCTGTAGTCATCGATAGATAATTACTAATTATGTTTCCCAACACATAGTGACAACAGAACAATGTCAGAAGCTTGTACGAACAGCGCATTTTCTTGCGGGCACAAAAAACCGGGCACTAGGCCCGGTTTTTCGTTTCAGACTGACGTCTTACTCGGCGGATACAGCTTCGCCAGCAGTAGCACGATCAACCAACTCGACGTACGCCATAGGCGCGTTGTCGCCAGCGCGGAAACCGCACTTGAGGATGCGCAGGTAGCCACCCTCACGGGTAGCGTAACGCTTGCCCAGGTCGTTGAAGAGCTTACCAACGATAGCTTTCGAACGAGTACGGTCGAAAGCCAGACGGCGGTTAGCCAGGCTGTCTGTCTTGGCCAGAGTGATCAGCGGCTCGGCAACGCGGCGCAGTTCTTTGGCTTTTGGCAGAGTAGTCTTGATCAGCTCGTGCTCGAACAACGACACCGCCATGTTCTGGAACATGGCCTTGCGGTGCGAGCTGGTGCGGCTCAGGTGACGCCCACTTTTACGATGACGCATGGTTCATTCCTTACCAAACACTACGTTCGGTGATTACGACGATCAGGCAGTCGCCTTGTCGTCCTTCTTAAGACTTGCAGGCGGCCAGTTGTCGAGGCGCATGCCGAGGGACAGACCGCGGGAGGCCAGAACGTCCTTGATTTCAGTCAAGGATTTCTTGCCCAGGTTCGGAGTCTTCAACAGCTCTACTTCGGTACGCTGAATCAGGTCGCCGATGTAGTAGATGTTTTCCGCCTTAAGGCAGTTAGCCGAACGTACAGTCAGTTCCAGATCGTCAACCGGGCGAAGCAGGATCGGATCGATCTCGTCTTCCTGCTCGACAACCACTGGCTCACTGTCACCTTTGAGGTCGACGAACGCAGCCAACTGCTGTTGCAGGATGGTTGCAGCGCGGCGGATAGCCTCTTCAGGATCCAGAGTACCGTTGGTTTCCAGATCAATAACCAGCTTGTCCAGGTTGGTACGCTGCTCGACACGGGCGTTTTCCACCACGTATGCGATACGGCGAACCGGGCTGAACGAAGAGTCGAGCTGCAAGCGACCAATGCTGCGGCTTTCGTCTTCATCGCTCTGACGCGAGTCGGCTGGTTCATAACCACGACCACGAGCTACGGTGAGCTTCATGTTCAGGGCGCCGTTAGACGCCAGGTTAGCGATTACGTGATCGGGGTTAACGATCTCGACATCATGATCCAGCTGAATATCGGCAGCGGTAACCACCCCCGAACCCTTCTTCGACAAGGTCAGCGTAACTTCGTCACGACCGTGCAGCTTGATGGCCAGACCTTTAAGGTTCAACAGGATTTCAATTACGTCTTCCTGTACACCTTCGATGGCGCTGTACTCGTGGAGCACACCGTCAATCTCGGCCTCGACTACTGCGCAGCCGGGCATTGAGGACAACAGGATGCGGCGCAGCGCGTTGCCCAGGGTGTGGCCAAAACCACGCTCGAGAGGCTCGAGAGTGATCTTGGCGCGGGTTGGACTGACAACCTGCACATCAATGTGGCGGGGTGTCAGGAACTCATTTACCGAAATCTGCATGGATGCACCTATTTTCTAGCCCTTACTTGGAGTAGAGCTCGACAATCAGGCTTTCGTTGATGTCGGCGGACAGATCACTGCGAGCAGGAACGTTCTTGAAAACGCCCGACTTCTTCTCAGTGTCTACTTCTACCCATTCTACGCGGCCACGTTGGGCACACAGATCGAGAGCTTGGACAATGCGAAGTTGGTTTTTTGCTTTCTCGCGAACTGCGACCACGTCACCAGCACGAACCTGATACGACGGAACGTTTACGGTCTGACCGTTAACGCTGATCGACTTGTGCGATACCAGCTGACGGGATTCGGCACGAGTCGAACCAAAGCCCATACGGTATACAACGTTGTCCAGACGGCATTCGAGCAGTTGCAGCAGGTTTTCACCGGTTGCACCTTTCTTGCCAGCCGCTTCTTTGTAGTAGCCGCTGAACTGACGCTCGAGAACGCCGTAGATACGACGGACCTTCTGCTTTTCACGCAGTTGGGTGCCGTAGTCGGACTGGCGACCGCGGCGTTGGCCGTGGATACCAGGTGCTGCTTCAATGTTGCACTTCGATTCGATCGCGCGCACGCCGCTCTTCAGGAAGAGATCGGTGCCTTCGCGACGAGCGAGTTTGCATTTTGGACCAATGTAACGAGCCATTCTTTACAATCTCCTGGATTACACGCGGCGCTTCTTCGGCGGACGGCACCCGTTGTGCGGGATTGGCGTCACGTCGGTGATGCTGGCGATCTTGTAGCCACAGCCGTTCAAAGCGCGGACTGCGGATTCACGACCTGGACCTGGACCCTTGACGTTAACGTCGAGGTTTTTCAGGCCGTATTCCAGCGCAGCTTGACCAGCACGCTCAGCAGCTACTTGAGCAGCGAACGGGGTGGACTTGCGGGAACCGCGGAAACCCGAACCACCGGAGGTAGCCCAGGAAAGAGCGTTACCTTGACGGTCGGTAATGGTCACGATGGTGTTGTTAAAAGAAGCATGGATGTGGGCGATGCCATCAACCACTGTCTTTTTAACTTTTTTACGAGGACGAGCAGCAGGTTTTGCCATGATTAAATTCCTGTCGATTCGCTGGGGCGATTACTTGCGGATCGGCTTACGCGGACCTTTACGGGTACGCGCGTTGGTCTTGGTACGCTGACCGCGTACTGGAAGACCGCGACGATGACGCAGACCGCGATAGCAACCGAGGTCCATCAAGCGCTTGATTTTCATGTTGATTTCGCGACGCAGGTCACCTTCAGTGGTGAACTTCGCCACTTCGCCACGCAGCTGTTCAATTTGCTCGTCGCTCAGATCTTTGATCTTTGCTGCTGGGTTTACCCCAGTGTCTGCACAGATTTTCTGCGCAGTAGTGCGACCGACACCATAGATGTAGGTCAGCGAGATAACAGTATGCTTGTTATCTGGAATGTTAACGCCTGCAATACGGGCCATTCAGTGGGACTCCAATTGACAGCTACCTACGCCCCGGAAGCCAAGAAATAGGGCGCGAGATAATATCGCTGTAATAACAAATAATCAACCCGGCAGCGCACTAGCTGCCGGGCTTGAAGCACAATCACACTCAGCCTTGGCGCTGTTTGTGACGCGGTTCCGCGCTGCAAATTACTCGAACAACACCTTCGCGGCGAATAATCTTGCAGTTACGGCACAGCTTTTTCACCGATGCACGAACTTTCATCACCAACTCCTCGAACCTTATGGGTACTCAGCGCAACATGCCGCTGCCGTAACCCTTCAGGTTGGCTTTCTTCATCAGGGATTCGTACTGGTGCGAAACGAGGTGCGATTGTACTTGGGACATGAAGTCCATCACAACCACGACCACGATCAGCAACGAGGTCCCGCCAAGGTAGAACGGAACGTTTGCTGCAACCACCAGGAACTGGGGCAACAGGCACACGGCCGTCATGTAAAGAGCACCGAACATGGTCAAGCGAGTCAGAACGCCATCAATATAGCGCGCAGACTGCTCACCTGGACGGATGCCCGGAATAAAGGCACCGGACTTCTTCAGGTTTTCCGCTACGTCTTTCGGATTGAACATCAACGCCGTATAGAAGAAGCAGAAGAAAATAATCCCTGCACTAAACAGCAGAATATTCAACGGCTGACCAGGAGCGATCGACTGCGAGATGTCCTGCAACCAGCCCATACCTTCAGACTGACCAAACCAGGCACCCAACGAAGCCGGGAACAGCAGAATGCTGCTCGCGAAAATAGCCGGAATAACACCGGCCATGTTCACCTTCAACGGCAAGTGGCTTGTCTGCGCAGCAAAAACCTTGCGGCCCTGCTGACGCTTGGCGTAGTGAACAGCGATACGACGCTGACCACGCTCAATGAACACCACGAAACCGATAATCGCTACTGCCAGCAAACCGATGGCAACCAGGGCGAAGATATTGATATCACCCTGACGCGCAGACTCGAAAGACTGCCCGATTGCTCTCGGAAGACCGGCGACGATACCCGAAAAAATCAACATCGAGATACCGTTGCCTACACCACGCTCAGTAATCTGCTCACCCAGCCACATCATGAACATCGCACCAGCCACAAAAGTGGATACCGCGACGAAATGGAAGCCAAAGTCACCAGTGAACGCAACGCCCTGCCCCGCCAGGCCAATGGACATGCCAATAGCCTGAACGAGAGCGAGGACGACGGTGCCGTAGCGGGTGTACTGGCTGATCTTGCGACGGCCAGCTTCACCTTCCTTCTTCAACTGCTCCAGCTGCGGGCTGACGGCGGTCATCAGTTGCATGATGATCGATGCCGAAATGTACGGCATGATCCCCAGTGCAAAGATGCTCATCCGTTCCAGCGCGCCGCCGGAGAACATGTTGAACAAGCTAAGAATGGTCCCCTCATTCTGTCGAAACAGGTCTGCGAGTCGGTCCGGGTTGATACCTGGAACCGGGATGTGTGCGCCTATTCGGTAGACGATAATCGCCAGGAACAGAAAACGCAGACGAGCCCAGAGTTCAGACATACCGCCTTTGCCGAGCGCAGAGAGAGCACCTTGCTTAGCCATTTATTCCTCGAACTTGCCGCCAGCTGCTTCGATAGCCGCACGCGCACCTTTGGTGGCGCCGATTCCCTTGCCGATAGTGACAGCGCGAGTCACTTCACCGGACAGCATGATTTTCACACGCTGTACGTTGACGTTGATCACGTTGGCATCTTTCAGGGACTGCACGGTGACGATGTCGCCTTCCACTTTGGCCAGCTCGGACAGACGCACTTCTGCGCGGTCCATGGCTTTCAGGGAAACGAAACCGAACTTCGGCAGGCGACGATGCAGCGGCTGTTGACCGCCTTCAAAGCCTGGAGCAATGGTGCCACCGGAGCGGGAGGTTTGACCTTTGTGACCACGGCCACCAGTCTTACCCAAACCACTACCGATACCACGGCCCGGACGATGCTTTTCGCGACGGGAACCCGGCGCTGGACTCAGATCATTGAGTTTCATCGATTAACCCTCGACACGCAGCATGTAGTAAGCCTTGTTGATCATCCCGCGATTCTCGGGAGTATCCTGGACTTCTACAGTGTGACCGATGCGACGCAGACCCAGACCCTTAACGCACAGTTTGTGGTTAGGGATGCGGCCGGTCATGCTTTTGATCAGCGTAACTTTAACGGTAGCCATGATCAGAAGATCTCCTTGACAGTCAGGCCACGCTTGGCAGCAATGGACTCAGGAGATTGCATAGCCTTCAGACCCTTGAAAGTGGCGTGAACCACGTTTACCGGGTTAGTCGAGCCGTAGCACTTGGCCAGAACGTTCTGAACGCCAGCAACTTCGAGGACAGCACGCATAGCGCCGCCAGCGATGATACCGGTACCTTCAGAAGCAGGCTGCATGTACACCTTCGAAGCGCCGTGAGCGGACTTCATTGCGTACTGCAGGGTGGTGCCGTTCAGGTCAACTTGAATCATGTTGCGGCGAGCAGCTTCCATTGCCTTCTGGATCGCAGCAGGCACTTCACGCGACTTGCCACGGCCGAAGCCAACACGCCCTTTACCATCACCAACCACGGTCAACGCGGTGAAAGTGAAGATACGGCCGCCTTTAACGGTTTTGGCTACGCGGTTAACTTGAACCAGCTTCTCGATGTAGCCTTCGTCGCGCTTTTGGTCGTTATTTGACATAACTTAGAACTCCAGCCCAGCTTCACGAGCAGCATCAGCCAGCGCTTTAACGCGGCCATGGTACTTGAAGCCAGAGCGGTCGAAAGCCACTTGCGAGACGCCAGCGGCCTTAGCACGCGTAGCGACCAGCTGGCCAACCTTTGTGGCCGCGTCGATGTTGCCAGTGGCACCATCACGCAGTTCTTTATCCAAAGTCGAGGCACTTGCCAGGACTTTGTTGCCGTCGGCCGAGATGACCTGGGCGTAGATGTGCTGCGACGAGCGGAACACGCAGAGACGCACGACTTCGAGTTCGTGCATTTTCAGGCGTGCTTTGCGAGCGCGACGCAGTCGAGTAACTTTTTTGTCGGTCATTTGCTATGCCCTACTTCTTCTTGGCTTCTTTACGACGGACGACTTCGTCCGCGTAGCGCACACCTTTGCCTTTGTACGGCTCTGGTGGACGGAAGTCGCGGATCTCAGCGGCCACTTGACCTACCAGCTGCTTGTCGATGCCCTTGATCAGGATATCGGTCTGGCTAGGAGTCTCAGCGGTGATGCCTTGCGGCAGTTCGTAATCCACTGGGTGCGAGAAGCCAAGAGCCAGGTTCAGCACCTGACCTTTTGCTTGCGCCTTGTAACCAACACCGACCAGCTGGAGCTTGCGCTCGAAGCCTTGGCTTACGCCTTGGACCATGTTGTTTACCAACGCACGCGTGGTACCGGCCATTGCGCGAGTCTGTTGATCGCCATTGCGAGCAGCGAAACGCAGCTCACCAGCTTCTTCAACGATCTCAACGGACGAATGGATGTTCAGTTCAAGAGTGCCCTTGGCACCCTTCACCGAAAGCTGTTGGCCTGCGAATTTGACTTCGACACCGGCTGGCAGCTTAACGGGGTTCTTAGCGACGCGAGACATGCTTATCCCCCCTTAGAACACAGTGCAAAGAACTTCGCCGCCGACACCGGCAGCGCGCGCAGCACGATCCGTCATCACACCTTTGTTGGTGGAGACGATAGACACGCCAAGACCGCCACGAACTTTCGGCAGATCTTCAACGGACTTGTACTGACGCAGGCCTGGACGACTAACGCGCTTGACTTCCTCGATGACCGGACGGCCTTCGAAGTATTTCAGCGAGATGGACAACGACGGCTTAGCGTCGGTGGTGATCTGAAAATCCGCGATGTAACCTTCGTCCTTCAGGACTTTTGCTACAGCCACCTTCAACGTGGAAGACGGCATGCTTACGACAGACTTTTCAGCCATCTGGGCATTACGGATTCGAGTTAGCATGTCCGCTAACGGGTCCTGCATACTCATGGGCTAGACGCTCCTAATACAGAAAAATTAGCCTTGCGGCTACTACTTGTCGCCGAGAAATTCCGGGCACGAAAAACACGGGCTCAGGCGAGCCGGTCATTCTAGACACACCCCAGAAATGAATCAAGCCCCAAAAGGGGCTTGATTCAAATTCAAGGCCACCGATGGTCAGGTTCTTGCGACCCCGACCATCAAGGCTTTGACAGCGATTACCAGCTGGCTTTAACCAGACCTGGAACGTCACCACGCATTGCCGCTTCACGCAGTTTGTTACGGCCCAGGCCGAACTTGCGGTAAACGCCGTGCGGACGACCAGTCAGGCGGCAACGGTTACGCATGCGCGAAGCGCTTGCGTCACGTGGTTGCTTCTGCAGAGCTACGGTCGCTTCCCAACGCGCTTCTGGACTTGCGTTCAGATCAACGATGATAGCTTTCAGCGCTGCACGCTTGACGGCGTACTTGGCAACAGTGAGCTGACGCTTCAGCTCACGGTTTTTCATGCTCTTCTTGGCCATTTTCCTACTCCAATCAGTTGCGGAACGGGAATTTGAAAGCACGCAGCAGAGCGCGGCCTTCATCATCGTTCTTGGCAGTGGTGGTCAGGGTAATGTCCAGACCGCGGAGAGCATCGATCTTGTCGTAGTCGATTTCCGGGAAAATGATCTGCTCTTTCACGCCCATGCTGTAGTTGCCACGACCATCGAAGGACTTGGCATTCAGGCCGCGGAAGTCGCGAACCCGAGGCAGGGAGATCGACAGCAGACGATCCAGGAACTCGTACATACGCTCACGGCGCAGAGTCACTTTGACACCGATCGGCCATCCTTCACGGACTTTAAAGCCAGCGATGGATTTACGAGCGTAGGTCACAACGACTTTTTGGCCGGTGATCTTTTCCAGGTCAGCAACAGCGTGCTCGATGACTTTTTTGTCGCCGATCGCTTCGCCCAGACCCATGTTCAGGGTGATTTTGGTAACGCGCGGAACTTCCATCACGTTCGAAAGCTTAAGTTCTTCCTTAAGTTTCGGAGCGATTTCCTTCCGGTAAATCTCTTTTAGTCGTGCCATGGTCTTCTACCTAGCAGTGTTCAAGCATCAACCGCTTTTTGGGTCGACTTGAAGACACGAATTTTCTTACCGTCTTCTACTTTGAAACCAACGCGGTCAGCCTTGTTGGTTTCGCCGTTGAAGATGGCGACGTTGGAAGCGTGCAGTGGCGCTTCTTTCTCGACGATACCGCCCTGTACGCCCGACATCGGGTTAGGCTTGGTATGACGCTTGACCAGGTTCAGACCACCAACAACCAGACGGTTGTCAGCAAGAACCTTCAGCACCTTACCGCGCTTACCTTTGTCTTTGCCGGCGATCACGATGATCTCGTCGTCACGACGAATCTTTTGCATGTCGGATCTCCTTACAGCACTTCTGGGGCGAGCGAGACGATCTTCATGAACTTCTCAGTACGAAGTTCACGGGTCACTGGCCCAAAGATACGGGTGCCGATCGGCTCTTGCTTGTTGTTCAGAAGAACAGCAGCGTTGCCATCAAAGCGGATAATGGAGCCATCAGCACGACGTACGCCGTGACGAGTGCGGACTACAACAGCAGTCATCACTTGGCCTTTTTTCACTTTACCGCGAGGAATTGCTTCCTTCACGGTAACTTTGATGATGTCACCGATACCAGCGTAACGACGATGGGAGCCACCCAGCACCTTGATGCACATAACACGGCGAGCGCCGCTGTTATCGGCCACATCGAGCATGGATTGAGTCTGAATCATATAATTTCTCCGACCCCTAGCCCTTAGACTTCCACAGCGCGTTCGAGAACATCAACCAGCGCCCAAGACTTGGTCTTGGCCATCGGACGAGTTTCACGAATAGTGACTTTGTCGCCGATGTGGCACTGATTGGTTTCGTCGTGCGCGTGCAGCTTAGTCGAACGCTTAACGTATTTACCGTAGATCGGGTGCTTAACGCGACGCTCGATCAGAACGGTGATGGTTTTGTCCATCTTGTCGCTGACAACACGGCCAGTCAGCGTACGGACAGTTTTTTCGGCTTCAGCCATGATCACTTACCTGCCTGCTGGTTGAGCACAGTCTTCACGCGAGCGATGTCACGCTTAACTTGCGAGAGCAGATGAGACTGCCCCAACTGGCCAGTTGCTTTCTGCATGCGCAGATTGAACTGGTCGCGCAGCAAGCCGAGCAGTTGCTCGTTCAGCTGCTGTGCGGATTTTTCACGAAGTTCATTCGCTTTCATCACATCACCGTCCGTTTAACAAAGGAGGTGGCGAGCGGCAGCTTTGCAGCAGCCAGGGCGAAAGCCTCACGCGCCAGCTCTTCAGAAACACCCTCGATTTCATACAGGACTTTGCCTGGCTGAATCTGGGCAACCCAGTATTCCACGTTACCCTTACCTTTACCCATACGAACCTCGAGAGGCTTTTTGGAGATCGGCTTGTCCGGGAATACACGGATCCAGATCTTGCCGCCACGTTTTACGTGACGGGTCAGAGCACGACGCGCTGACTCGATCTGACGAGCGGTGAGACGACCACGAGCAACAGACTTCAGCGCGAACTCGCCGAAGCTGACTTTGCTACCGCGCAGTGCCAGACCACGGTTGTGGCCGGTCATCTGCTTGCGGAACTTCGTACGCTTAGGTTGCAACATTTGGCGTACCCCTTACTTAGCAGCTTTTTTACGAGGCGCTGGTGCTTGCGGCTTCAGCTCTTCTTGGCGACCACCAATTACTTCGCCTTTGAAGATCCAAACCTTTACACCGATCACACCGTAAGTGGTGTGAGCTTCGTAGTTGGCATAGTCGATGTCGGCACGCAGGGTGTGCAGTGGCACACGACCTTCGCGATACCATTCAGTACGTGCGATTTCAGCACCGCCGAGACGACCGCTCACTTGGATTTTGATGCCTTTGGCACCAATGCGCATGGCGTTCTGTACTGCGCGCTTCATAGCGCGACGGAACATTACACGACGCTCCAGCTGCTGAGCTACGCTCTGCGCAACCAGCATACCGTCGAGCTCCGGCTTGCGGATCTCTTCGATATTGATGTGCACAGGCACACCCATTTGCTTGGTCAGGTCCTGACGCAGTTTCTCAACATCTTCACCCTTCTTCCCGATAACGATACCTGGACGAGCGGTGTGGATGGTGATGCGTGCAGTTTGAGCCGGACGATGGATATCGATACGGCTTACGGACGCGCTTTTTAGTTTGTCTTGGAGATACTCACGCACCTTCAGATCTGCGAACAAGTAGTCCGCATAAGTCCGACCGTCTGCGTACCAGACGGAGGTGTGCTCCTTGACGATTCCCAGGCGAATGCCAATGGGATGTACTTTCTGACCCATCTCTTCGACTCCGTTACTTGTCAGCAACCTTGACAGTGATATGGCAAGACCGCTTGACGATGCGATCAGCACGGCCTTTGGCACGTGGCATGATGCGCTTCAGCGAACGCCCTTCGTTGACGAAAACGGTGCTGACCTTCAGGTCATCAACGTCTGCGCCTTCGTTATGCTCGGCGTTGGCTACGGCCGACTCCAGCACTTTTTTCATGATCTCGGCGGCTTTCTTACTGCTGAAAGCCAACAGGTTGAGCGCTTCGCCCACCTTCTTCCCGCGGATCTGGTCGGCGACCAAGCGGGCTTTCTGGGCGGAGATTCGAGCGCCCGACAACTTAGCGGCTACTTCCATTTCCTTACCCCTTAACGCTTGGCTTTCTTGTCAGCCACGTGCCCACGATAAGTGCGGGTACCGGCGAACTCGCCCAGTTTATGGCCAACCATGTCTTCGTTCACAAGAACTGGGACGTGCTGACGGCCGTTGTGTACTGCAATGGTCAGACCGACCATTTGTGGCAGGATCATCGAACGACGCGACCAAGTCTTAATTGGTTTGCGATCGTTCTTTTCCGCCGCCACTTCGATCTTCTTCAGTAGGTGAAGATCAATAAAAGGACCTTTTTTCAGAGAACGTGGCACTGTCGTATCCCTCTATTTACTTGCGACGACGGACGATCATTTTGTCGGTACGCTTATTACCACGAGTCTTCGCGCCCTTAGTCGGGAAGCCCCATGGCGATACCGGATGACGACCACCAGAGGTACGACCTTCACCACCACCATGTGGGTGGTCAACCGGGTTCATGGCAACACCACGAACGGTTGGGCGAACGCCACGCCAGCGTTTGGCACCAGCTTTACCCAGCGAACGCAGGCTGTGCTCGGAGTTCGAGACCTCGCCCAGGGTCGCACGGCATTCAGCCAGGACTTTACGCATTTCACCGGAACGCAGACGCAGGGTAACGTACACGCCTTCACGAGCGATCAGCTGAGCCGAAGCACCAGCGGAACGAGCGATCTGTGCGCCTTTACCTGGCTTCAGTTCGATGCCGTGTACGGTAGAACCGACTGGAATGTTGCGCAGTTGCAGAGCGTTGCCTGGCTTGATTGGAGCCAGAGCGCCTGCGATCAGCTGGTCGCCAGCACTCACGCCTTTAGGGGCGATAATGTAGCGACGCTCGCCGTCTGCGTAGCAGAGCAGTGCGATGTGAGCGGTACGGTTTGGATCGTATTCGATACGCTCGACAGTGGCGACGATGCCATCTTTGTCGTTGCGACGGAAATCGACCATACGGTAATGCTGCTTATGACCACCACCGATGTGACGAGTGGTAATACGGCCATTGTTGTTACGACCACCAGTCTTCGATTTTTTCTCGAGCAGCGGTGCGTGAGGAGCGCCTTTGTGCAGCTCCTGGTTGACCACCTTGACCACAAAACGGCGGCCAGGGGAAGTCGGTTTGCATTTAACGATTGCCATGATGCACCCCTTCCTTACTCAGCACTGCTGCTGAAATCGAGATCTTGGCCTGGCTGAAGGGAGATAACTGCCTTCTTCCAGTCATTACGCTTGCCCAGACCGCGAGCAGTGCGCTTGCTCTTACCCAGAACGTTCAGGGTAGTGACGCGCTCTACTTTCACGCTGAACAGGCTTTCGACGGCCTTCTTGATTTCCAGCTTGGTTGCATCAGTAGCAACCTTGAAAACGAACTGGCCTTTCTTGTCTGCCAGAACCGTAGCCTTCTCGGAAACGTGCGGGCCAAGCAGAACTTTAAATACGCGTTCCTGGTTCATCCCAGCAGCTCCTCGAATTTCTTCACGGCCGACACGGTGATCAACACCTTGTCGTATGCGATCAGACTAACTGGATCGGAACCTTGCACGTCACGTACATCTACGTGTGGCAGGTTACGAGCAGCCAGGTACAGGTTCTGATCAACAGCGTCCGACACGATCAGAACGTCGGTCAGGCTCATGTTGTTCAGTTTGCCCAGCAGATCTTTGGTTTTCGGAGTTTCAACAGCGAAATCCTGAACCACGACCAGACGATCAGTACGCACCAGCTCAGCAAGGATGGAACGCATTGCTGCGCGATACATCTTCTTGTTCAGCTTCTGGGAGTGATCTTGTGGACGAGCTGCGAAAGTGGTACCGCCGCCACGCCAGATTGGGCTACGGATAGTACCGGCACGAGCACGGCCAGTACCTTTCTGACGCCATGGGCGCTTGCCGCCACCACGAACGTCGGAACGGGTCTTCTGCTGCTTGCTACCTTGACGGCCGCCGGCCATGTAGGCCACGACTGCTTGGTGAACCAGCGTCTCGTTGAATTCGCCGCCAAATGTCAGTTCGGAAACTTCGATCGCTTGAGCGTCATTTACATTTAATTGCATGTCAGCTTCCCCTTAACCGCGAGCCTTGGCTGCTGGACGTACAACCAGGTTGCCGCCAGTAGCGCCAGGAACAGCGCCCTTGACCAACAACAGATTGCGTTCAGCGTCCACGCGCACTACTTCCAGGGACTGCACGGTCACGCGCTCAGCGCCCATATGACCGGACATTTTTTTGCCCTTGAATACACGACCAGGAGTCTGGCACTGGCCGATAGAGCCTGGGACGCGGTGGGATACGGAGTTACCGTGGGTGTTATCTTGCCCGCGGAAATTCCAACGCTTGATCGTACCCTGGAAGCCTTTACCCTTGGACTGACCGGTTACATCAACCAGTTGACCAGCGGCGAAGATTTCAGCGTTGATCAGATCGCCAGCCTGGTACTCGCCTTCTTCAAGACGGAATTCCATGGTGGTGCGACCAGCGGCAACGTTCGCTTTAGCGAAGTGGCCAGCTTGAGCTGCTGTTACACGCGAAGCGCGACGCTCGCCGACAGTGACTTGCACTGCACGATAGCCATCGGTCTCTTCAGTTTTGAACTGGGTGACGCGATTCGGCTCGATCTCAATGACCGTGACCGGAATGGAGACACCTTCTTCGGTGAAAATACGGGTCATACCGCATTTACGACCGACTACACCAATAGTCATGTTGTAAACCTCATGAGTGTACGGGGCTTTCACCCGCTATGGCCGCCCATTTCAGAGCGTTACACGACCAAGACCGAGTCTTAGCCGAGGCTGATCTGCACTTCCACACCGGCCGCAAGATCAAGCTTCATAAGTGCATCAACGGTTTTATCCGTTGGCTGGACGATGTCCAGAACGCGCTTATGAGTGCGGATTTCGTACTGGTCACGCGCGTCTTTGTTGACGTGCGGGGAAACCAGAACGGTGAACCGCTCTTTACGGGTAGGCAGTGGAATTGGACCACGCACTTGAGCACCAGTACGTTTCGCGGTTTCCACGATTTCCTGGGTTGATTGGTCGATCAGGCGATGGTCGAAAGCCTTCAACCTGATACGGATTTGCTGATTTTGCATTGGATTTCAGACTCCGGCTGCTATTCCCACCGGGCGCAATACGCCCGTTAAAAGGAGGCGCAATTCTATAGACGCCCCAGATAGGTGTCAACCCAATAAAAAAGCCCCCGCTGAGCGGGGGCTTTTTCAATTCATCAAGCAGACTCTATAAAAGAGAATTACTCGATGATTTTGGCTACGACGCCAGCGCCGACGGTACGACCGCCTTCACGGATAGCGAAACGCAGACCGTCTTCCATCGCGATGGTTTTGATCAGGGTAACAGTCATCTGAATGTTGTCACCTGGCATTACCATTTCAACGCCTTCTGGCAGCTCGCAGTTACCAGTCACGTCAGTAGTACGGAAGTAGAACTGTGGACGGTAGCCTTTGAAGAACGGAGTATGACGACCGCCTTCTTCCTTGCTCAGAACGTAAACTTCTGCGGTGAACTTGGTGTGCGGCTTAACCGAACCTGGCTTGACCAGAACCTGACCACGCTCAACGTCGTCACGCTTGGTACCACGCAGCAGAACGCCGCAGTTCTCACCAGCACGACCTTCGTCGAGCAGCTTGCGGAACATCTCAACACCGGTGCAGGTGGTGGTGGTGGTGTCACGCAGACCAACGATTTCCAGTGCATCTTGAACGCGAACGATACCGCGCTCGATACGACCAGTCACAACAGTACCGCGACCCGAGATCGAGAATACGTCTTCGATTGGCATCAGGAATGGCTTGTCGATCATACGAACTGGTTCTGGGATGTAGCTGTCCAGAGTTTCAACCAGCTTCTTGACGGCAGTGGTGCCCATCTCGTTGTCGTCTTTGCCTTCCAGCGCCATACGAGCCGAACCGATGATGATTGGGGTGTCATCGCCCGGGAAGTCGTAGGTGGACAGCAGGTCGCGAACTTCCATCTCAACCAGTTCCAGCAGCTCAGCGTCGTCTACCAGGTCAGCCTTGTTCAGGAAAACCACGATGTACGGAACGCCTACCTGACGGGACAGCAGGATGTGCTCACGGGTTTGTGGCATCGGACCATCAGCGGCCGAGCAAACCAGGATAGCGCCGTCCATTTGAGCAGCACCGGTGATCATGTTCTTCACATAGTCAGCGTGACCTGGGCAGTCAACGTGAGCGTAGTGACGAATGTTCGAGTTGTACTCAACGTGCGCGGTGTTGATGGTGATACCGCGAGCTTTTTCTTCTGGAGCGCTGTCGATCTTGTCGAATTCAACTACGGCCGAACCGAAAACTTCGGAGCAGACGCGAGTCAGAGCAGCGGTCAGAGTGGTTTTACCGTGGTCAACGTGACCGATGGTGCCAACGTTGACGTGCGGTAGGGAACGATCAAATTTTTCTTTAGCCACGACAATTAACTCCTAGCCTAAAGGGGCTGAATCAGCCTTGTTTTTTGGTTACGGATTCGACGATGTGCGACGGAGCCGTATCGTATTTTTTGAATTCCATAGAGTAGCTTGCGCGACCCTGGGACATGGAACGAACGTCGGTCGCATAACCGAACATCTCACCCAGTGGAACCTCGGCACGGATAACCTTGCCGGACACTGTGTCTTCCATACCCTGGATCATGCCGCGACGACGGTTAAGGTCGCCCATTACATCACCCATATAGTCTTCAGGCGTAACAACCTCTACCGCCATGATCGGCTCGAGCAACTCACCACCACCCTTCTGGGCCAGTTGCTTGGTCGCCATGGAAGCAGCCACTTTAAACGCCATCTCGTTGGAGTCGACGTCGTGGTAAGAACCATCGAACACGGTAGCCTTCAGGCCGATCAGCGGATAGCCGGCAACAACGCCGTTCTTCATCTGCTCTTCGATACCCTTCTGGATAGCCGGGATGTATTCCTTAGGAACCACACCACCTACTACTTCGTTCAGGAATTGCAGACCTTCCTGACCTTCGTCAGCAGGAGCAAAACGGATCCAGCAGTGACCGAACTGGCCGCGACCGCCGGACTGGCGAACGAACTTGCCTTCGATTTCGCAGTTCTTCGTGATGCGCTCACGGTACGAAACTTGAGGCTTGCCGATGTTGGCTTCGACGTTGAACTCACGGCGCATCCGGTCAACCAGGATGTCCAGGTGCAGCTCGCCCATGCCGGAGATGATCGTCTGACCAGTCTCTTCATCAGTCTTAACGCGGAAAGACGGGTCTTCCTGAGCCAGTTTGCCCAGTGCGATACCCATTTTTTCCTGGTCATCCTTGGTCTTAGGCTCTACGGCAACCGAAATAACCGGCTCCGGGAAGTCCATACGAACCAGGATGATTGGCTTGTCAGCGTTGCAGAGGGTTTCACCAGTGGTGACGTCCTTCATGCCGATCAGGGCCGCGATGTCGCCAGCGCGCACTTCCTTGATCTCTTCACGGGCGTTTGCGTGCATTTGCACCATACGACCCACGCGCTCTTTCTTGCCTTTAACCGAGTTGATCACACCGTCGCCGGAGTTCAACACGCCCGAGTAAACACGGACGAAGGTCAAGGTACCCACGAATGGGTCAGTAGCGATTTTGAACGCCAGTGCCGCGAACGGCTCGTCGTCACTTGCGTGACGCTCCATTTCCTCTTCCTCGTTATCAGGGTTGGAGCCCTTGATCGCAGGAATGTCGGTTGGAGCAGGCAGGAAGTCGATAACGGCGTCGAGAACCAGGGGAACGCCCTTGTTCTTGAACGAAGAACCGCACACAGCCAGAACGATTTCGCCAGCGATAGTGCGCTGACGCAGAGCAGCCTTGATCTCTTCGATCGACAGCTCTTCACCTTCCAGGTACTTGTTCATCAGCTCTTCACTGGCTTCGGCCGCAGCCTCAACCATGTTGCTGCGCCACTCAGTAGCCAGCTCGAGCATGTCCGCAGGGATTTCCTTGCGAACAGGAACCATACCCTTGTCAGAGTCGTTCCAGTAAACAGCCTGCATGTTGATCAGGTCGATCTGGCCCTGGAAGTTGTCTTCCGAACCGATAGCCAGCTGGATCGGCACCGGAGTGTGACCCAGACGCTGTTTGATCTGACCGATCACGCGCAGGAAGTTGGCACCAGCACGGTCCATCTTGTTTACGTAAACAAGACGTGGAACGCCGTATTTGTTGGCTTGACGCCATACGGTTTCCGACTGAGGCTCAACACCCGAGGTACCGCAGAATACAACCACAGCGCCGTCGAGTACGCGCAGGGAACGCTCAACTTCAATGGTGAAGTCTACGTGGCCCGGGGTATCGATGACGTTGAAGCGGTGTTCGTGAGGATACTGCTTCTCGGAACCTTTCCAGAAGGCGGTGATGGCAGCAGAAGTAATGGTAATACCACGCTCCTGCTCCTGCACCATCCAGTCTGTGGTCGCGGCGCCGTCATGCACCTCGCCCATTTTGTGACTTTTGCCAGTGTAAAAAAGGACGCGCTCGGTGGTGGTGGTTTTACCAGCATCCACGTGAGCGACGATACCGATGTTACGGTAGCGACTAATCGGAGTAGTACGAGCCATAAAGCCCTCGCAAAATTAGTGAAGCTAAAATTAGAAGCGGTAGTGCGAGAAAGCTTTGTTGGCTTCGGCCATACGGTGCACGTCTTCACGCTTCTTAACAGCAGCACCTTTACCTTCAGCAGCATCCAGCAGTTCGCCAGCCAAGCGCAGAGCCATAGACTTCTCGCCACGCTTACGTGCGAAGTCTACCAACCAGCGCATTGCCAGAGCGTTACGGCGGGAAGGACGAACCTCGACCGGGACCTGGTAAGTAGCACCACCAACGCGGCGCGACTTCACTTCGACCAGCGGAGCGATGGCGTCGAGTGCTTTTTCGAAGAGTTCCAGGGGATCGGTGCCGGCCTTACGAGCCTTCACGGTTTCCAGGGCACCATAAACGATACGCTCGGCAACGGCTTTCTTGCCGCTTTCCATAACGTGGTTCATGAATTTGGCGAGGATCTGGCTTCCGTATTTCGGATCGTCCAGAATCTCACGCTTTGCTGCTACGCGACGTCTTGGCATGATAAGCCCTCAAGCGGTCTTCAGGTTAGTTCGGGACAGATCCAGTGGATGCAAGCCCGACCTTACTCTTATCGACTCAATAAAATGAAAATCTGCAAAACGGCCGATTACTTCGGACGCTTGGTACCGTACTTCGAACGACCCTGGTTACGGCCTTTAACGCCGGAAGTATCCAAGGAGCCGCGAACGGTGTGGTAACGAACACCTGGCAAGTCTTTTACACGACCGCCGCGGATCAGTACCACGCTGTGCTCTTGCAGGTTGTGGCCTTCACCACCGATGTACGAGGAAACCTCGAAACCGTTGGTCAGACGCACACGGCATACTTTACGCAGTGCCGAGTTAGGTTTTTTCGGCGTAGTGGTGTACACACGGGTGCACACGCCACGACGTTGCGGGCAGTTCTGCAGCGCAGGTACGTCGGATTTCTCGACGATACGCTTACGCGGCTGACGTACCAGCTGGTTGATAGTTGCCATCTACTAGCTCCACTGTTGTCTTGCGACGCTATTGTCTTGCAAGAAAAGCAAAATGACAGGAACGGATTCCCGCCAAATTTAGGGGATCAAGAGTCTAAAGAGGATCTTGCCCCCAGTCAAGGCAAGGCCCCGACCACCCCGCCCGTCGAACCTTGACAATTTGTCTCGATTCGACGAACGGAGCGATCAGGGCCTCAGCTTATTTACCGCAGAACTCAGTTACCGCTCGAGTTCAGCGCTTCGGTCAGTGCAGCTTCCACTTCACTGGCGCTTACGCGCAACGGCTTGTCTGCATCACGACGACGCTTGCGCTCGCTGTGATAAGCCAGACCGGTACCGGCCGGGATCAGACGACCCACGACCACGTTTTCTTTCAGGCCGCGCAGGTAGTCGCGCTTGCCGGTGACTGCCGCTTCGGTCAGTACGCGGGTGGTTTCCTGGAAGGAAGCCGCCGAGATGAACGATTCGGTCGACAACGACGCCTTGGTGATACCCAGCAGAACGCGGGTGAACTTGGAGACAAACTTGTCTTCCGCGTTCAGACGCTCGTTCTCTACCAGTACGTGAGTCAGTTCCATCTGGTCGCCCTTGATGAAGCTGGAATCGCCGGACTCGGAGATCTCAACTTTACGCAGCATCTGACGCAGGATGGTCTCGATGTGCTTATCGTTGATCTTCACGCCTTGCAGACGGTAAACGTCCTGGATCTCGTTCACGATGTACTTGGCCAGCGCGCTCACACCCAGCAGACGCAGGATGTCGTGCGGATCGCTTGGACCGTCGGAGATAACTTCGCCGCGGTTAACCTGTTCGCCTTCGAACACGTTCAGGTGACGCCACTTCGGAATCAGCTCTTCGTACGGATCGCTACCGTCGTTCGGGGTAATAACCAGACGGCGCTTGCCTTTGGTCTCTTTACCGAATGCGATGGTACCGCTGACTTCAGCCAGAATCGACGCTTCTTTCGGACGACGAGCTTCGAACAGGTCGGCAACACGCGGCAGACCACCGGTGATGTCGCGGGTTTTCGAAGTTTCTTGCGGGATACGAGCGATAACATCACCGATCGCAATCTTCGCACCGTCTGCAACACCGACCAGGGCGTTGGCTGGCAGGAAGTACTGAGCGATAACGTCAGTGCCTGGCAGCAACAGATCCTTGCCGTTGTCGTCGACCATCTTCACTGCTGGACGGATTTCCTTGCCCGCAGCTGGACGATCTTTCGCGTCGAGTACTTCAATGTTGGTCATACCGGTCAATTCGTCAGTCTGACGCTTGATCGTGATGCCTTCTTCCATGCCCACGTAGGTCACGGTACCTTTCATTTCGGTAACGATCGGGTGAGTGTGCGGATCCCACTTGGCGACGATTGCGCCAGCGTCGACCTTGTCACCTTCTTTAACCGAAATCACAGCACCGTACGGCAGCTTGTAACGCTCACGCTCACGACCGAAGTCATCAGCGATGGCCAGCTCACCGGAACGGGACACGGCAACCAGGTGGCCATCCACTCGCTCAACGTGTTTCAGGTTGTGCAGACGGACAGTACCGCCATTTTTCACCTGAACGCTGTCGGCTGCGGAAGTACGGCTTGCCGCACCACCGATGTGGAACGTACGCATCGTCAGCTGGGTACCCGGCTCACCGATGGACTGGGCAGCAATAACGCCGACCGCTTCACCGATGTTCACCTGGTGACCACGAGCCAGATCACGGCCGTAGCACTTGGCGCAAATACCATAGCGGGTTTCGCAGCTGATCGGCGAACGCACGATCACTTCGTCGATGCTGTTCAGCTCGATGAACTCGACCCACTTCTCGTCCACCAGAGTACCGGCAGGAACGATAACGTCCTCGGTGCCTGGCTTGAATACGTCACGAGCAATAACACGACCCAATACGCGCTCACCCAACGGCTCTACAACGTCACCGCCCTCAATGTGCGGAGTCATCAGCAGACCGTGTTCGGTGCCGCAATCGATCTCGGTTACAACCAGATCCTGCGCCACGTCTACCAGACGACGAGTCAGGTAACCGGAGTTCGCAGTTTTCAACGCGGTATCCGCCAGACCTTTACGAGCACCGTGAGTCGAGATGAAGTACTGGAGTACGCTCAGACCTTCACGGAAGTTCGCGGTAATCGGCGTTTCAATGATGGAACCGTCCGGCTTGGCCATCAGACCACGCATACCGGCCAGCTGACGAATCTGTGCTGCGGAACCCCGCGCACCCGAGTCGGCCATCATGTACATCGAGTTGAAGGACTCTTGGTCAACTTCGTCGCCGTGACGGTCGATGACTTTCTCTTTCGAGAGGTTGGCCATCATCGCCTTGGAAACTTCGTCGTTCGCCTTCGACCAAAGGTCGATCACTTTGTTGTACTTCTCGCCCTGGGTTACCAGGCCGGAGGCGTACTGGCTCTCGATCTCTTTCACTTCGTCGGTGGCTGCACCGATGATGCGGGCTTTTTCGTCCGGGATAACGAAGTCGTTAACACCGATGGAAACGCCGGAGATGGTCGAGTAAGCGAAACCGGTGTACATCAACTGGTCAGCAAAGATCACGGTCTCTTTCAGACCAACCACGCGGTAGCACTGGTTGATCAGCTTGGAGATCGCCTTTTTCTTCATTGGCAGGTTGACGACATCGAACGACAGACCTTTCGGCACCACCTGGAACAGCAGCGCACGGCCGACAGTGGTGTCGACGATACGAGTGTTGCTCACGCTGTTGCCGTCACGGTCGTTGACGGTTTCGTTGATGCGCACTTTAACCTTGGCGTGCAGTGCGGCCTCGCCGGCACGGAACACACGGTCAACTTCCTGCAGATCCGCGAACACACGACCTTCGCCCTTGGCGTTGATCGCTTCGCGAGTCATGTAGTACAGACCCAATACAACGTCCTGCGACGGAACGATGATTGGCTCACCGTTGGCTGGCGACAGAATGTTGTTGGTCGACATCATCAACGCACGCGCTTCGAGCTGGGCTTCCAGCGTCAGCGGTACGTGCACGGCCATTTGGTCGCCGTCGAAGTCGGCGTTGTACGCGGCGCAGACCAGCGGGTGCAGCTGGATAGCCTTACCTTCGATCAGTACCGGTTCAAACGCCTGGATACCCAGACGGTGAAGGGTCGGTGCACGGTTGAGAAGAACCGGGTGTTCGCGAATCACTTCAGCGAGAACGTCCCAAACCTCTGGCAGCTCGCGCTCGACCATCTTCTTGGCCGCTTTGATGGTGGTCGCCAGACCACGCATTTCCAGCTTGCCGAAAATGAACGGTTTGAACAGCTCGAGAGCCATCTTCTTCGGCAGACCGCACTGGTGCAGACGCAGGGTCGGGCCTACGGTAATTACCGAACGACCGGAGTAGTCAACACGCTTGCCGAGCAAGTTCTGACGGAAACGACCTTGCTTACCCTTGATCATGTCAGCCAGGGATTTCAGAGGACGCTTGTTCGAACCGGTGATAGCGCGGCCACGACGACCGTTGTCGAGCAGTGCATCGACAGCTTCCTGCAACATACGCTTTTCGTTGCGCACGATGATGTCCGGAGCGGACAGATCCAGCAGGCGCTTCAAACGGTTGTTACGGTTGATCACTCGACGATACAGATCGTTGAGGTCGGAAGTCGCGAAACGACCGCCATCCAGCGGGACCAGTGGACGCAGATCTGGCGGCAGAACCGGCAGAACGGTCAGCACCATCCACTCTGGCAGGTTGCCGGAACCTTGGAAGGCTTCCATCAACTTCAGACGCTTGGACAGCTTCTTGATCTTGGTTTCCGAGTTGGTTTGCGGAATTTCTTCGCGCAGACGGCCAATCTCGTGTTCCAGGTCGATAGCGTGCAGCAGTTCACGGACAGCTTCAGCACCCATGCGGGCGTCGAAGTCATCACCGAACTCTTCCAGCGCTTCGAAGTACTGCTCGTCGTTCAGCAGCTGACCTTTTTCAAGGGTAGTCATACCCGGATCGATAACGACGTAGCTCTCGAAGTAGAGAACGCGTTCGATATCACGCAGGGTCATGTCCATCAGCAGGCCGATACGGGACGGCAGCGATTTGAGGAACCAGATGTGGGCAACCGGCGAAGCCAGTTCGATGTGCGCCATGCGCTCACGACGAACCTTGGCCAGTGCGACTTCAACGCCGCACTTCTCGCAGATCACACCACGGTGCTTCAAGCGCTTGTACTTACCGCACAGGCACTCGTAATCCTTCACCGGGCCAAAGATCTTGGCGCAGAACAGACCGTCACGCTCAGGTTTGAACGTACGGTAGTTGATGGTTTCCGGCTTTTTAACTTCACCGAACGACCACGAGCGGATCATCTCAGGCGAGGCCAATCCGATACGGATGGCGTCGAACTCTTCGACTTGACCCTGGTTTTTCAGCAAATTCAGTAGGTCTTTCAAGGCCTTTCCTCCTGGCGGAGCAGAGAGCGGGCAGTCCTGCCCCGCTCTCGATCGCGTCACGTGTTATTCGGTTTCCAGATCGATATCGATGCCGAGGGAACGAATTTCCTTGATCAACACGTTGAAGGACTCGGGCATGCCCGGCTCCATACGGTGATCGCCATCCACGATGTTTTTGTACATCTTGGTACGGCCGTTCACATCGTCCGACTTCACTGTGAGCATTTCTTGCAGAGTGTATGCAGCACCGTATGCTTCCAGTGCCCAGACCTCCATCTCCCCGAAACGCTGACCACCGAACTGCGCCTTACCACCCAGCGGCTGCTGGGTAACCAGGCTGTACGAACCGGTAGAACGCGCGTGCATCTTGTCGTCTACCAAGTGGTTCAGCTTCAGCATGTACATGTAGCCAACGGTAACTGGACGCTCGAACTTGTTGCCGGTACGGCCGTCAGTCAGCTGCATCTGGCCGCTTTCCGGCAGGTCTGCCAGTTTCAGCATGGCCTTGATTTCGCTTTCCTTGGCACCGTCGAACACTGGAGTGGCCATTGGAACACCGCCACGCAGGTTCTTCGCCAAATCCAGGATTTCCTGATCGGAGAAGCTGTCCAGATCTTCGTTACGACCACCGATCTGGTTGTAGATCTCGTCCAGGAAGGTGCGCAGCTCAGCGACTTTACGCTGCTCTTCGACCATCCGGTTGATCTTCTCGCCCAGACCTTTGGCCGCGAGGCCCAGGTGGGTTTCAAGGATCTGACCAACGTTCATACGCGAAGGTACGCCCAACGGGTTGAGGACGACGTCGACCGGGGTGCCATTGGCATCGTGCGGCATGTCTTCAACCGGCATGATCACGGAGACCACACCCTTGTTACCGTGACGACCGGCCATCTTGTCGCCCGGCTGGATGCGACGACGGATTGCCAGGTAAACCTTGACGATTTTCAGCACGCCCGGAGCCAGGTCATCGCCCTGCTGCAGTTTGCGCTTCTTGTCTTCGAACTTGTCGTCCAGCAGACGGCGACGATCAACGATGTAGGCCTGAGCCTTCTCGAGCTGCTCGTTCAGAGCATCTTCAGCCATGCGCAGTTTGAACCACTGACCATGCTCAAGACCGTCGAGTACTTCGTCGGTGATGTCCTGACCTTTCTTCAGACCGGCGCCGCCTTCAGCCTTGTGGCCTACCAGAGCGGAGCGCAGACGTTCGAAGGTCGCGCCTTCTACGATACGGAACTCTTCGTTCAGATCCTTGCGGATCTCGTCCAGCTGGGACTTCTCGATCGACAGTGCACGAGCATCACGCTCAACGCCGTCACGGGTGAAGACCTGTACGTCGATGACAGTACCTTTGGTACCGGTAGGTACACGCAGGGAGGTGTCTTTAACGTCGCTGGCTTTTTCACCGAAGATCGCACGCAGCAGTTTTTCTTCCGGAGTCAGTTGGGTCTCGCCTTTCGGAGTGACCTTACCCACCAGGATGTCGCCTGCGCCTACTTCAGCACCTACGTAAACGATACCGGCTTCGTCCAGCTTGTTCAGTGCAGCTTCACCCACGTTCGGGATGTCCGCAGTGATTTCCTCTGGGCCAAGCTTGGTGTCACGCGCCACACAGGTCAGTTCCTGAATGTGGATCGTGGTGAAACGGTCTTCCTGAACCACACGCTCGGACAGGCAGATGGAGTCTTCGAAGTTGAAGCCGTTCCATGCCATGAACGCGATGCGCATGTTCTGACCCAGTGCCAGCTCACCCATGTCGGTGGACGGGCCGTCGGCCATGATGTCGCTACGCTGAACGCGATCACCCTTGCTCACCAGCGGACGCTGGTTGATGCAGGTGTTCTGGTTCGAGCGGGTGTATTTGGTCAGGTTGTAGATGTCGACACCGGCTTCACCGGTTTCAACTTCATCATCAGCAACACGAACCACGATACGGCTGGCATCAACGGAGTCGATCACGCCGCCACGACGAGCCACGACGCAAACGCCGGAGTCGCGAGCCACGTTACGTTCCATGCCGGTACCTACCAGCGGCTTGTCAGCGCGCAGGGTTGGTACAGCTTGACGCTGCATGTTCGAACCCATCAACGCACGGTTGGCGTCGTCGTGCTCGAGGAACGGAATCAGCGACGCTGCAACCGAAACTACCTGCTTCGGCGAAACGTCCATCAGGGTGACGTCTTCCGGCGCCTTGACGGTGAATTCGTTCAGGTGACGTACGGCTACCAGTTCGTCGATCAGGACTTTCTGCTCGTTCATGGTCGCCGAAGCCTGCGCGATCACGTGATCGGCCTCTTCAATGGCGGACAGGAACACGATCTCGTCGGTGACCACACCCTCTTTCACCACACGGTACGGGCTTTCCAGGAAGCCGTACTGGTTGGTGCGGGCGTAAGCAGCCAGGGAGTTGATCAGACCGATGTTCGGACCTTCCGGCGTTTCAATCGGGCAGACACGACCGTAGTGAGTCGGGTGTACGTCACGAACTTCGAAGCCTGCACGCTCACGAGTCAGACCGCCAGGGCCGAGTGCAGAGACACGACGCTTGTGGGTGATCTCGGACAGCGGGTTGTTCTGGTCCATGAACTGCGAGAGCTGGCTGGAACCGAAGAACTCCTTCACCGCCGCAGCCACTGGCTTGGCGTTGATCAGGTCTTGCGGCATCAGGCCTTCGCTTTCAGCCATCGACAGACGCTCTTTGACCGCACGCTCAACACGTACCAGGCCAACGCGGAACTGGTTCTCGGCCATTTCGCCTACGCAGCGAACACGACGGTTACCCAGGTGGTCGATGTCATCGACAATGCCTTTACCGTTACGGATGTCGACCAGAGTCTTCAGGACCGCGACGATGTCTTCCTTGCACAGCACGCCCGAACCTTCGATTTCGGTACGACCGATACGACGGTTGAACTTCATCCGGCCGACCGCAGACAGGTCATAGCGCTCAGGGCTGAAGAACAGGTTGTTGAACAGGGTTTCGGCAGCGTCTTTGGTTGGCGGCTCGCCTGGACGCATCATGCGATAGATTTCGACCAGCGCCTCCAATTGGTTGCTGGTGGAGTCGATCTTCAGCGTGTCGGAGATGAACGGACCGCAGTCGATGTCGTTGGTGTACAGAGTTTCAATGCGAATAACGCCCGCCTTGGCAATTTTCGCCAGGACTTCGGTCGACAGCTCGGTGTTGCACTCTGCCAGGATTTCGCCGGTAGCCGGATGCACGATGACCTTGGCGGTAGTGCGGCCCAGAACGTAGTCCAGAGGCACGTCCAGCTCTTTGATCCCGGCTTTTTCCAGCTGGTTGATGTGGCGGGCAGTAATACGACGGCCCTGCTCTACAATCACCTTGCCTTTATCATCCTGGATATCGAGGACAGCCACTTCACCGCGCAGACGCTGAGGCACCAGTTCCAGGCTCAGGCCTTCGCCTTTAACGTGGAATACGTTGGTGGTGTAGAACGCGTCCAGCACTTCTTCGGTGGTGTAGCCGAGCGCGCGCAGCAGTACCGAGGCCGGCAGCTTGCGACGACGGTCGATACGCACGAATACGCAGTCTTTCGGGTCGAACTCGAAATCCAGCCACGAACCGCGGTAAGGAATGATGCGCGCGGAGTACAGCAGTTTACCGGAGCTGTGCGTCTTGCCGCGGTCGTGGTCGAAGAACACGCCCGGGGAACGGTGCAGCTGGGAAACGATAACACGCTCGGTACCGTTGATTACGAAGGTACCGTTCTCAGTCATCAATGGGATTTCGCCCATGTAGACTTCTTGCTCTTTGATGTCCTTGATCGCTTTGTTCGACGATTCTTTGTCGAAAATGATCAGGCGCACTTTTACCCGCAAAGGTACGGCGAAAGTTACACCGCGCAATACGCATTCTTTGACATCAAATGCCGGTTCGCCCAAGCGATAACCGACGTACTCCAGCGCAGCATTGCCGGAGTAGCTGATGATCGGGAAAACGGATTTGAAGGCCGCATGCAGGCCCACGTCGCGGAACTGATCTTTAGTCGCTCCCGCTTGCAAGAATTCACGATACGAATCCAGCTGGATGGCCAGGAGGTACGGCACATCCATGACGTCCGGCAACTTGCTAAAGTCCTTGCGGATACGTTTTTTCTCAGTATATGAGTAAGCCATCAGCGTTCCCCAGCTTGGTCACCTGCTTGTTTGGCCCCTCCCGACGGGAGCAGCCAGAAAATCGTGCAAACCCCATGGTTTGCGCCACCGCATCGGGTGGTTACAGCGCCTTTATCAGCACCGACCCAGTCGGCTGCCAATAACGGAAAAAGGCCGGTGGCAAGAGCCACCAGCCATCAGCCTGTCGCTTGACGCTCGGGCTGGAGGAGCAAAGTCGATACTTATTTCAGCTCGACTTTAGCGCCTGCTTCTTCCAGCTTCTTCTTAGCGTCTTCAGCAGCTTCTTTCGAAACGCCTTCAGCTACAACCTGAGGAGCGCCATCTACTTTCTCTTTGGCTTCTTTCAGGCCCAGACCGGTCAGTTCACGAACTGCCTTGATCACGTTTACTTTCTTCTCGCCGGCTTCAACCAGAACAACGTTGAACTCGGTTTGCTCTTCAACAGCAGCAGCAGCTACAGCTGGGCCAGCCGAAGCGGCAGCAGCGGTAACGCCGAAGGTTTCTTCCATCGCTTTGATCAGCTCAACGATTTCCACTACGGATTTCTGGCCGATTGCTTCGATGATTTGTTCGTTAGTCAGAGACATGACTCAATTCCTGAATTGGGGGACGGCCTACGCGACCATCGAAATAAACAAAAAACGCGAGAAGTCGACGAGCCTTAGGCTGCGGCAGCTTCTTTCTGGTCGCGAATTGCCGCCAGAGTACGAGCCAATTTGCTGGTAGCGCCTTGAATCACGCTCATCAGCTGAGAAATTGCTTCGTCACGGGTCGGCAGAGTTGCCAGTACGTCGATCTGATTAGCTGCGAGGAACTTGCCCTCGAACGCAGCTGCCTTGATCTCGAACTTGTCCTGACCCTTGGCAAACTCTTTGAAGATACGGGCAGCAGCGCCCGGATGTTCGTTCGAGAATGCAATCAGGGTCGGGCCGGTGAACACGTCGTTGAGGACACTGTATTCAGTGTCAGCAACAGCGCGCTTGAGCAGGGTGTTACGTACAACACGTACGTAAACGCCAGCTTCACGAGCCTCTTTACGGAGTCCGGTCATTGCGCCTACTGTTACGCCACGGGCATCAACCACGACAGCGGACAGAGCGACTTTGGCAGCCTCGTTGACTTCAGCGACGATGGCCTTCTTGTCTTCGAGATTAATTGCCACGGGTTTAACTCCTGCTTGTTACCGTTTCACTCGGTCGAAACCGAATGTCGTTTTGGTGTCTGATTCGGTAAGGAACCGGGAGCACCATCTGCGTAGGCTTATGGTTTAAGACTTGCGTCGCCTACGGTCTTGGATAGCCCCCGCCAGGCAGGGACCCCAATCTTTCAATTGGCGCAATCAAACGCGCCAATCTTTGTCTTACGCGTCCAGCGAGCTCTGATCGATAACCAGACCTGGGCCCATAGTGGTGCTCAGGGTAACGCGCTTGACGTAGATACCTTTCGAAGAAGCTGGCTTGATACGCTTCAGATCAGCGATCAGGGCTTCAACGTTTTCCTTCAGCTTGACGGCATCGAAGCCGATCTTGCCAACGGAAGTGTGGATGATGCCGTTTTTGTCGGTGCGATAACGAACCTGGCCAGCCTTGGCGTTTTTAACCGCGGTAGCTACGTCTGGAGTTACGGTGCCGACTTTCGGGTTAGGCATCAGGCCACGTGGACCGAGGATCTGACCCAGTTGACCTACAACGCGCATGGCATCCGGGGATGCGATCACTACGTCATAGTTCAGGTCGCCGCCTTTCATTTCAGCAGCCAGGTCGTCCATACCTACACGGTCAGCGCCGGCAGCCAGAGCGGCCTCAGCAGCTGGACCCTGGGTGAACACAGCAACGCGAACGGTCTTGCCAGTGCCGTGTGGCAGCACAGTAGCGCTACGAACAACCTGGTCGGATTTGCGCGGGTCTACACCCAGGTTTACAGCAACGTCGAACGACTCGCTGAACTTGACAGTCGACAGCTCAGCCAGCAGAGCAGCAGCGTCTACAATGTTGTAGGCCTTGCCTGCTTCGATTTTGCCGGCGATAGCCTTTTGACGCTTGGTCAGCTTAGCCATTACACACCCTCCACGTTAAGGCCCATGCTACGAGCAGAACCGGCGATAGTACGCACGGCTGCATCCATATCAGCTGCAGTCAGATCCGCGTTTTTGGTTTTCGCGATTTCTTCCAGCTGAGCACGGGTAACAGTGCCAACCTTAACGGTGTTCGGACGAGCGGAACCGCTGGTCAGACCGGCCGCCTTCTTCAGCAGAACCGAAGCAGGGGTGGATTTGGTTTCGAAAGTGAAGCTACGGTCGCTGTAGACAGTGATGATCACTGGAGTCGGCAGACCTGCTTCAAGACCCTGAGTACGGGCGTTGAAAGCCTTGCAGAATTCCATGATGTTCACGCCGTGCTGACCCAGAGCAGGACCAACAGGTGGGCTTGGGTTAGCCTGAGCGGCCTTCACTTGCAGCTTGATGTAAGCGGTAATCTTCTTGGCCATGAGGCACTCCAATTACGGGTTCGAACGCCTCGAAAGGCTCCCCGGTTACTTGCGCGTTTATCCCAGTGACGACAAAACCCCACAGCCTAGGGCTGCGGGGTTGGGATGCTTGTTCAGTTAGACCTTTTCGACCTGACTGAACTCCAACTCTACCGGAGTAGAGCGACCGAAAATAAGCACTGCCACCTGGACACGGCTCTTTTCGTAATTAACTTCTTCGACAGTGCCGTTAAAGTCAGCGAATGGACCATCGGTAACCCGAACCACCTCACCCGGCTCAAACAGAGTCTTCGGCTTCGGCTTATCACTACCATCGGCCACGCGACGCAGAATGGCTTCCGCCTCTTTGTCGGTGATTGGAGCAGGCTTGTCGGCGGTACCGCCAATAAAGCCCATCACCCGAGGAGTATCCTTGACCAAGTGCCAAGTACCCTCGTTCATATCCATCTGTACCAGCACATAGCCTGGGAAGAACTTGCGTTCGCTTTTGCGCTTCTGGCCATTACGCATTTCAACCACTTCTTCAGTGGGAACCAGAATTTCGCCGAAGCCATCTTCCATGCCAGCCAGCTTAACGCGCTCAATCAGCGAGCGCATGACATGCTTCTCGTAACCCGAGTAAGCATGCACAACGTACCAACGCTTAGCCACGGGACACCCTTAGCCGACAATCAAGGAAACAAGCCAGCCGAGCAGGGAATCAACCCCCCACAACAGCAACGCCATAACGATAACCACAGCAACAACAATTAGCGTTGTCTGCGTAGTTTCCTGGCGAGTTGGCCATACGACTTTACGAATCTCGGTGCGCGCTTCCTTAACCAGTACAAAGAACGACTTGCCCTTTGCAGTCTGCAGGCCTACAAAGGCAGCTACAGCAGCAATCACGAGCAATGCGAGTACACGGTACAGGATCGGCGAAGCAGCGTAATACTGATTGCCAACTACACCCACAACTACCAAAGCGGCTACCACAAGCCACTTTAGCAGATCGAAGCGAGAGCCTTGAGCTTCAGCCTTAGGAGTCATCTATGAAGATCCTGTGAAAAGAAAGCCAGACACACCGAGTGAATCTGGCAGGTCAGGAGGGAATCGAACCCCCAACCTACGGTTTTGGAGACCGTCGCTCTGCCAATTGAGCTACTGACCTAAAACAAAATCAGGCCGACCATTATGCCGGCCCGAAAAATACATTACAACTGCTTATTCGATGATTTTGGCCACTACACCAGCGCCGACGGTACGACCGCCTTCACGGATAGCGAAACGCAGACCGTCTTCCATCGCGATGGTTTTGATCAGGGTAACAGTCATCTGAATGTTGTCACCTGGCATTACCATTTCAACGCCTTCTGGCAGCTCGCAGTTACCAGTCACGTCAGTAGTACGGAAGTAGAACTGTGGACGGTAGCCTTTGAAGAACGGAGTATGACGACCGCCTTCTTCCTTGCTCAGAACGTAAACTTCTGCGGTGAACTTGGTGTGCGGCTTAACCGAACCTGGCTTGACCAGAACCTGACCACGCTCAACGTCGTCACGCTTGGTACCACGCAGCAGAACGCCGCAGTTCTCACCAGCACGACCTTCGTCGAGCAGCTTGCGGAACATCTCAACACCGGTGCAGGTGGTGGTGGTGGTGTCACGCAGACCAACGATTTCCAGTGCATCTTGAACGCGAACGATACCGCGCTCGATACGACCAGTCACAACAGTACCGCGACCCGAGATCGAGAATACGTCTTCGATTGGCATCAGGAATGGCTTGTCGATCATACGAACTGGTTCTGGGATGTAGCTGTCCAGAGTTTCAACCAGCTTCTTGACGGCAGTGGTGCCCATCTCGTTGTCGTCTTTGCCTTCCAGCGCCATACGAGCCGAACCGATGATGATTGGGGTGTCATCGCCCGGGAAGTCGTAGGTGGACAGCAGGTCGCGAACTTCCATCTCAACCAGTTCCAGCAGCTCAGCGTCGTCTACCAGGTCAGCCTTGTTCAGGAAAACCACGATGTACGGAACGCCTACCTGACGGGACAGCAGGATGTGCTCACGGGTTTGTGGCATCGGACCATCAGCGGCCGAGCAAACCAGGATAGCGCCGTCCATTTGAGCAGCACCGGTGATCATGTTCTTCACATAGTCAGCGTGACCTGGGCAGTCAACGTGAGCGTAGTGACGAATGTTCGAGTTGTACTCAACGTGCGCGGTGTTGATGGTGATACCGCGAGCTTTTTCTTCTGGAGCGCTGTCGATCTTGTCGAATTCAACTACGGCCGAACCGAAAACTTCGGAGCAGACGCGAGTCAGAGCAGCGGTCAGAGTGGTTTTACCGTGGTCAACGTGACCAATGGTCCCTACGTTGACGTGGGGCAGGGAACGATCAAATTTTTCCTTAGCCATCGATAACACCCTCAACAGAAGAATTAGACGAACGATATCTACCATTAAAACAAAGGCAGATATTTTCATATCTGCCTTGTTATATGGAGCTCTTGAGCGGATTTGAACCGCTGACCTCACCCTTACCAAGGGTGTGCTCTACCAACTGAGCTACAAGAGCGTAACACTTTGCACAACCTGCAAACTTGGAGCGGGTAGCGGGAATCGAACCCGCATCATCAGCTTGGAAGGCTGAGGTTCTACCACTAAACTATACCCGCGGAGCTTGCAGCTCACGCTAAAAATGGTGGAGGGGGAAGGATTCGAACCTTCGAAGTCGTAGACGTCAGATTTACAGTCTGATCCCTTTGGCCGCTCGGGAACCCCTCCTAAGCGAGCCGGCATTCTATACTATGCCGACCTTCTGTCAAGCATTTTCTCATTAAAAACCTGAGGTTAGCTGCGTTGACACCACTCCGCGCTGACCACCTGCTTAGGTGTTCGCTGTGGAGCGGGCGCCATTCTATGCAAACTATTCCAGCGGTGCAACCCCCTCACACAGCATTATTTTATGTTTTAACTCATTGAATTCCTTGGAAAGGTTCTGCAACTGCACATCCCCTAATAAACGCTGGCTTTCGGGCGCAATGCGCAACCAATAACCAGGCTCGGAGAGATCTTTTTGCGACGCCTGAACCTTCACCCCCATGGCCGCTAAACGCAGCTGCAGCGCGGAAATGATGCTTTCTTGAGTCAAACCACCCAAAAATAGACACTCTTGCCCAGCTCGGAGCACGCCCTGCCCTCCCCCAGAGCCACCATTCGCCTCACTCAATAAGCGAATATCTTGTTGAGACCCGCGGTACATGCTGAGGGGCGTGACATCTTTCGCACGCAAGGGAGCTTCCTGCTGATGCCAGACGTAATAAAACACATTGAGAACAACGAGCAGCAGGAACAACCAACGCATACAAACCTCAAGTTAACGGACAGGCCATCGCCAACCCTATGAATACCAGGTCAGGGACGATCCGCGCTTCAGGCACGATGTCCGCCACCAACCCAGCATCGCCACCGGTAATAAAAACAGTAAAGCGCTCTCCCCAATAGGATCGAGCCATTTCCATCTGGGTCAGGACAAAGCCTCTCAACATTAAAGAGCATCCACGCTCCACCGCTTCGACGGTACTGCGCCCCGGAGCATGGCTCGCCAGCGCTCTTTCGGCAGCCGAGTCCCCATAACGGATTTTCCGGGTATGTGTACGCAATTGGTTACGCATTAAGGGCATCCCTGGGCAAATGAATCCCCCAAGGTGCTCACCTTCGGCATTAATAAAGTCAGCCGTCACTGCAGTGCCGAAATCCAGAATCAAACAGGCGCCCGCAGCCAAATGAAAGCCACCAAGCATCGCCAACCAGCGATCCAGCCCCAAGCGTTCATAGTCGTGATAGCCATTCCTGACACCAGCCATTTCACTGGACGACGTGGCGCACACAACCGAGACACCGAACGCCTGCTCGAGAATCCGGGTGAGCGCGGCAGTTTCTTCGCTGGTTCTTACGCTGACCAACCGACATTTACGCAACGACAGGCTATCAAATGCGCATAGGCTATCCACCAGAGCTTGATCCGAGTCGACAACACCCTCCGCGAAAAGACCGCCAGCGGCCGTATTCAATACACGCCACTTGATAAAGCTATTCCCACAGTCGAGCTCAAGAATCATCACGCAACCTCAGGCTGAGCTCACCACCACTAAAAACCTTTTCCACGCCGTCCACCTTCAAGCGCAGCGCACCTTGGCTATCGATGCCAAGCACAACGCCTTCTATATGACTAACCCCGGCAATCAAAGAAACCGGGCGACCTTGCCACATGTGATCCTTTTCCCACTCTTCCTGGAGCGCAGAGAAACCATCAACCTGATGGCGCTGGATATAGCCGCGCAGCTGCTCGTTCAACTCAGCCACCAAGACGTTGCGATCGCAGCTTTTGCCGGTCTCGAGTCGAATCGACGTCCATTGTTGGCCAACCGCCTCAGCAACCTGCATGTTCACGTTAATACCTATACCCAGCACCACGTGGCAAACATCTGCCGGATCCCCTACTAGCTCAAGAAGAATACCGGCGATTTTCTTGTTTCCGACCAGCACATCGTTGGGCCACTTTAATCCTGCGCCCGCCACCCCCAACTTTCGCAAGGCGTGCATAACAGCCAAACCGACCACCAGACTCAAGCCTTCAAGCTGACGCATGCCACCATCTATGCGCAGAACGAGGCTGTAGTAGAGATTTTCAGCAAAAGGGCTTACCCACTTGCGTCCCCGGCGGCCACGACCGGAAATCTGTCGCTCTGCCAATACCAGAAACGGCGCCGCTCGACCCTGATTGATCGCGCGAAGCGCCTCTGCGTTAGTGGAGTCAATGGAGTCAAAGACTGTAATCGGCCAAACCGCTGCCAAGGCGCCAATCTTCAAGGGGTCGAGCAGCGTCAGGGGTGCAGCCAGTTGATAGCCTCTGCCCCGGACTTTGTTAATTGACAATCCGAGCTCGGCCTCAAGATGCTGAAGCTGCTTCCACACCGCACTTCGACTGATTCCCAGAGCAATCCCCAAAGCCTCGCCGGAATGGAATCGACCATCCTTCAAAAGATTCAACAACGTCAACATGCAGGTCTCGCCTCACAATGAGGCCCGAATAATAGCCATGACCCGGGCAATTGCATAGAAATCAAGCAAGCCACTTTCCTGCGGGCAAAACAAAACCCCAACTGCTTTCGCAATTGGGGTTTCGGAATTTAATCTTGACGATGACCTACTCTCACATGGGGAAACCCCACACTACCATCGGCGATGCATCGTTTCACTTCTGAGTTCGGGATG
>Ga0209426_1000082_pt1 | contig 160446 bp, 114 predicted proteins | sample Deesub1362B_J571_FD_187697 | JGI IMG/M metagenome (GOLD analysis project Ga0209426, IMG submission 187697) | Deep oceanic, basalt-hosted subsurface ecosystem from Juan de Fuca Ridge flank, Pacific Ocean, CORK Borehole 1362B_J2.571 (SPAdes)... ...
GGGGGCAGCGCCTACGGTTTGCTTCGCTGCACCTCCTCTCGCTGTGTTTGGCTGCGCCAAACGGTCGCTGCGCTCCCACCCCCGGATAAATCCCTCCACTCAGCCTGCCGACGGGCCCTCAGATCAAAAGCTTTACTCGAGCTAACGCTCATTGTGTTGAGTGGGGCGGCTTCGCCGCATGGGGTGTGCACGAATAAAGTTGTGGGAGCTGGCTTGCCAGCGATGGCGGCCTGACAGCCGACCAATCTCTAACTGAAAACATCCGATCCCACTGTGGGAGCTGGCTTGCCATCGATAGCGGCCTGACAGCCGACCCAATCTCTAACTGATGACACCCGATCCCACTGTGGGAGCTGGCTTGCCAGCGATAGCGGCCTGACAGCCGACCAATCTCTAACTGATGACACCCGATCCCACTGTGGGAGCTGGCTTGCCAGCGATAGCGGCCTCCCAGTCAACAAATTGCTTGCTGAGGCAACCCTTCCTCACAGAGTTTGCTCTCCACAAAATCGACAGCCAATTCCCTCATCCCCCTCCAGTTCACTGGCGCTCGCCGGGTAGTCGGCTATAAAGAATGAGTGGTCAGGTCTTCCGCCATCCGCGGTATTCGTGCGCGATAGCGGAAGTGGCTCTTCCATTCACCGCGGGTCGTCCTATGAATAATCCTGGGAAACGCGTGTATCTGCCGTTGTCGCTGGCTTTCTCTGTCGCGCTATTGAGCGGCTGCGCCAGTCCTCCGCCACCGCCTCCTGCTGCGCCGCCACCAGCGCCGGTGCGTACCTGCCAGACGCTGGAGAACACTCAGGTGTCTGGCGATATGTACGTTGACGAGCAGGTCACGCGCCATATCACCACCACCCGGTGTGTCACGCAGTAGCGTGGGGCGGCTTGGTTGGCGGTGCATTTTGGCTGGCATCTGGCCAAGGTCATTGCCTGACCTCAATCCCGTGTAGGAGCTGCCGAAGGCTGCGATCTTTTGATCTTTATCTGCAAAGTCAAAGTCAAAAAATCGCAGCCTTCGGCAGTTCCTGCACAGGCACGTCTGGTTTAGGACAGGAACCCGCCGTCCACATTCAGCGCAACCCCGGTGGTGTAGCTCGACGCGTCACTGGCCAGGTACAACACCGCCCCGGCCATTTCACTCGGATCGGCTACGCGCTTGAGCGGAATCTGCGTCAGCGCCTGCTTGAGGATCGCGTCGTTCTTGACCAGTGCCGAGGCGAATTTGGTGTCGGTCAGGCCCGGCAGCAGGGCGTTGCAACGGATGCCGAATTGCGCGCATTCCTTGGCGAAGACCTTGGTCATGTTGATCACTGCCGCTTTTGTCACCGAATAGATGCCCTGGAAGATCCCCGGTGAAATACCGTTGATCGACGCGACGTTGATGATGCTGCCGCCACCGTTTTCGCGCATCAGCTTGCCGGCTTCTACCGACATGAAGAAGTAGCCGCGGATGTTCACGTCGACGGTCTTCTGGAATGCGCTCAGGTCGGTGTCCAGCACGTTGCAGAACTGCGGGTTGGTTGCGGCGTTGTTCACCAGGATATCGAGGCGACCGAACTGTTCCTTGATCCCGGCGAATACCTGGCTGATCTGTTCCATTTCACCGATGTGGCAGGCCACGGCGGTGGCTTTGCCGCCAGCGGCGATGATCGCGTCGGCGACATGCTGGCAACCTTCGAGCTTGCGGCTCGAGACGATCACATGGGCGCCTTGCTGGGCCAGCAGTTTGGCGATGGCTTCACCGATGCCGCGGCTGGCGCCGGAGACGAAGGCGATTTTGCCGTCGAGGTCGAACAACTGAGTCTTGGACATGGGGGTTCCTTGGTATGGGCCGTCAGAGGCTCGATTTCGCAATGACCTGCAGGCTCATGTGCTCCAGCAGTTTGTTCATGTGAATGAACTGCGCGAAGCGTTTGTCCTGAGTCTGGCCGTGGTAGAAGCGGTAGTAGATCTGCTGCACGATGCCGGCCAGGCGGAACAGGCCGTAGGTGTAGTAGAAGTCGAAATTGTCGATGCGGATGCCCGAGCGTTCGGCGTAGTAATCGACGAACTCGCGGCGGCTCAGCATGCCCGGGGCGTGGCTGGGCTGGCGGCGCATCAGTTGCACGGGGGCCGGATCGTCCGCCTGAATCCAGTAGGCGAGGGTGTTGCCCAGGTCCATCAGCGGATCGCCGAGGGTGGTCAGTTCCCAGTCGAGCACGCCGATGATCTGCATCGGGTTGTTCGGGTCGAGGATCACGTTGTCGAAACGGTAGTCGTTGTGCACGATGCTTGAGGTCGGATGGTCGGCCGGCATCTTGTCATTGAGCCAGGCCTTGACCGTTTCCCAGTGCGGCGCATCCGGGGTCAGGGCTTTTTCGTAACGTTCGCTCCAGCCCTTGATCTGACGGGCGACGTAACCTTCCGGCTTGCCCAGATCGCCGAGGCCGCAGGCGTTGTAGTCAACCCGGTGCAGTTCGACGAAACGGTCGATGAAGCTCTTGCACAGTGCTTCGGTCCTGGCTGCATCGAGGCCCAGTTCTGGCGGCAGATCTGAGCGCAGGATGATGCCCTTGACCCGCTCCATCACATAGAACTCGGCACCGATCACCGACTCGTCGGTGCAGTGCACGTAGGCTTTCGGGCCGTAGGGGAAACCGTCGCGCAGTTGATTGAGGATGCGGAATTCGCGGCCCATGTCATGGGCGGATTTGGCCTTGTGGCCGAACGGCGGACGGCGCAGGACAAATTCCTGGTCCGGGTATCCCAGCAGGTACGTCAGGTTCGACGCGCCGCCGGGAAACTGGCTGATCTGCGGCGTGCCGGTCAGGCCCGGAATGTGGGCCTTGAGGTACGGGTCGATCAGGCTGGCATCGAGTTCTTCGCCAGAGCGGATACGGGTGGACTGGTCAGTAAGCGCCATGCTTATCCCTTCTGCTTATTTTGGAGGCCAGACATCATTGGCTAATCTAATGGCGCACCAGGGCGGCCACAAGCGCGCAGCGGTCTTATAGGTTAGCGTGTTGCAGGATAATCAGCGTTTCGAATAGGCACCGGCAGCAGGGTGCTGCCGGCGCTTGTTAATGCACGCGCTGGTTGGTGAGTCTCGGTGGCAGGATGACTGGCGTGAGCACTGGTTGCCCCGAAAAGAATGCCATCAGGTTTTTCCCCACCAGTTCCACCGTACCTTGTGTGGCTTCCGGCGACAGACCGGCGACATGCGGCGTGAGAATCACATTGTTCAGGGTTTTCAGCGCATCCGGCACCTGCGGTTCGTGATCGAACACGTCCAGCGCAGCCCCGGCAATCCGTCGTTGCTCAAGCGCGCTGATCAGCTCTGCGGTGGCGATCACACTGGCCCGGGCGATGTTGACGATGAAACCGGTCGGGCCCAGAGCATCAAGTACCGGGCGCGTCACCAGATGCTGGGTGCCAATCCCGCCCGGCGTGGCGACGATCAGAAAATCCGAGGCCCGTGCCAGTTCGGTCGGCGTGGAGCAGAACGCATAGGGCACATCACTGCGCAGCTGCCGGTTGTGGTAACTGATCTGCATGTCGAAACCAAGGTGAGCACGCTTGGCAATCGCCATGCCCACCGCCCCCAGGCCGAGAATCCCCAGGCGTTTATTGGCCAGCGACGGGCGCATGATCTTCGGCCATTCACCCCGGCGCACCGCCGCGTCGCAGCGCGGAATGTCGCGTACCAGTGCCAGCAGCATGGCCAGGGCATGGTCGGCCACCGACGAGGCGTTGACCCCGGCGCCGTTGGTCACGGTAATCCCGCGATCGCTGGCGGCCTGCAGGTCGACGTGTTCGTAACCGGCACCGATCACGGTGATGATCTTCAGCGCCGGCAGGGCGGCGATTTCCTCGGCGGTCAGGCCCAGCGGGCCACGAGTCAGTACCGCGTCGATCCGTGCCCCGTGGGTGGCGATGGCTTGCGCGCGTTCGGCAGGGGTTGGTGCGAGGATCAGATGAAAGCCCTGATGCTCGAGAATCGGCAGATAGTCATTGATGGTTTCAACCAGTACCAGAACGGTGGCGGGCATTGCGCGGCTCCTGTGATCAATGGCGGTTCGGTCGCGAAGTCGTGTCAGGGTGCTGATTCCAGAGCTGTTTGGCAATGATGGCCGCAGCCCCGCTTCAGCCAGTGTAGGAGCTGACACGGGGAGCGCGCGGGCGCTTCGTCAGAAGCTCGCCCCGGTATTGTTGATCGGCTGCACGAAGACGCCAGCGAGTCCAGTCAACTGGCGTATTGGGCGATGCCGTTGCCGAACGACCAGTTCTCCTTTTTGACTTCCACCAGATTGATGAACACGTCTTCCAGGCGAATGCCCAGTTGACTGTTCAGGCTGTGCGCGATGGTCTGGTACAGGGCTTTTTTCTGCTCCAGCGTCCGGCCTTCATTGAGGGTGATCTGGATGATCACCAATCCATCGCTGCGCTGGATGCCCAGGTACTGCGGGTCGAAGATGAAATGCTCGCCGTCGTGTTCGTTGAGGATCTGGAAGTTGTCGTGCTCCGGTACGTTGATGGTGCTGCGTATGGCGGCGTAGATCTGCTCGCCGATGCGTTTGGCGAAGGTGGGATCAGAGTGTTTTTTGATTTCGACGCGGACGAGGGGCATGGGCAAAGACTCCGTGGGGGCAAGGAACTCCTCTCACGCTAGAACATGTCGGCCAGATTGAAAGTGTGAGGTGATGAGCTCGCCGCTGTTTTTGTACGAGGCTACCTACGTTTTTCGCGGATTTTGCCTACGAATTTGGCAGATGCGTCTGCTACCCGAATGATGATGAACAAGCAATCATGAGGCACAAAGCAGCTCGGGCAGTGACTGCAATAGCTAAGGAAGGCGAATGCTCAAGAACGATCTTGAAAATCTGGAACTCGACAGGCTGGAGAATGAGTCAAGAAAGCTTGTAGCCGAGAGAAAAAAGCTAACGGCGGAGGAGAAAAAGCTTAATAGAGAGAAAGATTTGTATCCGCTCGCAGTATTGGCTGGGGTGGTGACAGCAATCACCGCAGTAGCAGGCGTTTTCTTCAAGTTCTGATGTTCGCGTTCCACAACTGTCAGACCATGACCCCAAAAAGGAAAATTCACATGAGTACCTATGATCGCAAAGCCAGAATGGAAGAGCTGGAACGTGAGCACGATGAATGGGAAGAAAGAATGCGCATCAAAAACAAGGGCGATATGTACCCAATCTGGGGAATGCTGGCGTTCGGCCTGTTTTGCATGTCACTCGGATTTCTCCTCGCTCGATCAATCTGATCGTCTTGCCGGTGGAGTTGTCGCTGGAACTTGTCGAAAAACGACATTTCACTTATCCGAAGCCGACAGCTATTTTCCCGAAAACGACAACCCGCTGATCTGCTCCGTACAACCATTCCTCAGCTAAGTCTTTGCTTCTGCTCATTTATCACGGAGAATCGCGCCCCTGTTTCGGCCGGAGCATGTCTGTCGGTTTTTTCCGACGCGTCCCGACCGAGTGGCAAGTGACCGGAATGCGGAGATCCGACCGGATGAATGATCAGGCCAATAGCGTCGACGAACGCTATGAAGCGGCAGCACCAGCTGAACTGTCGAGCTGGAATCGCCATGACACCACGTGGATGTTGGGACTGTTCGGGACGGCCATTGGCGCCGGTACCCTGTTTTTGCCGATCAACGCCGGTCTGGGTGGCTTCTGGCCGCTGGTGATCCTCGCGCTGCTGGCCTTCCCGATGACGTTCTTTGCCCACCGAGGCCTGACCCGCTTCGTCCTCTCCGGTCGCGAAGGCGCCGACATTACTGATGTGGTCGAGCAGCATTTCGGCATCAAGGCCGGTGCGCTGATCACCCTGTTGTACTTCTTCGCCATCTTCCCGATCCTGCTGATCTACAGCGTCGGCCTGACCAACACGGTCGCCAGTTTCCTCGAACACCAACTGCACATCACGCCGCCACCGCGCGCGCTGCTGTCATTCGTGTTGATCCTCGGCCTGCTGGCCGTAGTGCGTTGCGGCGAGCAGGCCATCGTCAAGGCGATGAGCCTGATGGTGTATCCGTTCATCGTTGCGCTGCTGTTCCTCGCGGTGTACCTGATTCCGCACTGGAACGGCGGCATTCTTTCCACCGCCTCGCAAGTGCCGGCACCGTCGGCGTTGCTGCACACCCTGTGGCTGGCGATCCCGGTCATGGTGTTTTCGTTCAACCACTCGCCGATCATCTCGGCGTTTGCGGTGGATCAGAAGCGTCGCTACGGTGTCAACGCCGACCAGCGCAGCTCGCAGATCCTCTGCCGCGCCCACCTGTTGATGGTGGTGATGGTGCTGTTCTTCGTCTTCAGTTGCGTGCTGACCCTGTCGCCGGAACAACTGGCCGAAGCCAAGGCGCAGAATCTGTCGATCCTGTCGTACCTGGCCAACCACTTCAGCAACCCGACCATTGCATTCGCGGCGCCGCTGATTGCGTTTGTGGCGATTTCCAAGTCGTTTCTCGGTCACTACATCGGCGCCAGCGAAGGCCTCAAGGGCCTGATCGTCAAGAGCGGCAAGCGTCCGGGCGCCAAGGCGCTGGATCGCATCGTGGCGGCGTTCATGCTGGTGGTGTGCTGGATCGTAGCGACCCTGAACCCGAGCATTCTCGGGATGATCGAGACCATCGGTGGCCCGGTGATCGCTGCGATTCTGTTCCTGATGCCGATGTACGCGATCCGCAAAGTACCGGCGATGGCGCGCTATCGCGGTCAGGCGTCGAACGTGTTTGTCACCGCCGTAGGTCTGGTGGCGATTTCGGCGTTGATTTATTCGCTGACTGCTTGAAGATCAAGAGATCGCAGCCTGCGGCAGCTCCTACAGGGTTTATGTATACCTGTAGGAGCTGCCGAAGGCTGCGATCTTTCGCTTTTCAGCTACAGTGGCCGCTGTGCGTGATGCGCACAGCGGCTTTTTTTTGTCTGGAGACAGTGGATTGTCGAGTACGGCCCAACCGGTAGAACCCACCAATCGCTGGCGTGACATCCTCGCCGGCCTGTCGATTGCCGGGCTGCTCTTGCCCGAAGCGGTCGCTTATTCGACCATCGCCGCGCTGGCGCCGCAGGCCGGCGTGATTGCCCTGTTTGCCGGATTGCTCTGCTACGGACTGTTTGGCACCAGCCGCTTTGCCATTGTCTCGGCCACGTCTTCGTCAGCGGCGGTGCTGGCGGCGACCACCGCGACCATGGCTAATGGCGATCCGCAGTTACGCGCGACGCTGGCGGTCGGCTTGGTACTGGTCACCGGTGGGCTGTTCTTGCTGGCGGGGATCTTTCGCTTCGGCAGCGTGACTTCGTTTATCGCCAAACCGGTATTGCGCGGTTTCGCCTTCGGCCTGGCGCTGACGATCATCCTCAAACAGGTCGCCAGCGTGGTCGGCGTGCACCTGACCGACGCCAATCTGGTGCGCTTCGCCCCGCAATTGCTCGAACAACTGCCGCAATGGAACTGGCCGGCGGCTGCTGTCGCTGCGGTGGCTCTGCTGTTGTTGAGCCTGTTCTCCCGTTTTCCACGGGTGCCCGGCGGTTTGCTGGTGGTAGTGATCGGTATCGTCGCCGGGCAATGGCTGAACCTGCCGGCCCACGGTGTGAAGTTGATCGGCTTGATCGACCTGAGCCTGGAAGTACCGAATCTGCCGGTGCTGCCGTTTGCCGACTGGCTGCGGCTGGGGGAGGTGGGGTTCGCGCTGGTGATGATTCTGTATGCAGAGTCGTACGGCTCGATCAGTGCGTTCGCCCTCAAACACGGTGATCGTGTGACCTCCAACCGTGATCTGCTGGCGCTGGGGGCCTCGAATCTGTTGTCCGGATTGTTCCATGGCATGCCGGCGGGGGCCGGGTATTCGGCGACGTCGGCGAACGAGGCAGCCGGGGCGACGTCACGCTGGGCCGGTGGCGTGGCGGCGCTGGTGGTGCTGGTGATCGTGCTGACGGTATTGCCGTGGATCGCCCTGACGCCGGAGCCGATTCTGGCGGCCATCGTGATTCATGCGCTGGCGCGTGGCTTGAGTCTGCAGCCGCTGGGGCGCTACTTCGTCTGGCGCCGGGATCGGCTGCTGGTGATGTGCGCGGTGGGGGCGGTGCTGGTGCTGGGCATTCTCGACGGCTTGCTGGTGTCGGTGGCGATCAGCGTGTTGCTGATGCTCAAACAGATGTCGGCGGCGGACATTCAGGTGCTCGGGCGAATCGACGGCGGGCACGATTTTGTCGATTTGCAGCGACATCCAACGGCGACGGTTGAGCCGGGAGTGCTGATTGTGCGGCCCAGTGAGGCATTGTTTTTCGCCAATGTGGAGCGGATTCTCGGTGCGGCGCTGCATTTGATTCGTCATTCGGAGGCGCCGGTACACACGGTGATCCTCAGTCTGGAGGAAACCCCGGACCTGGACGGCACCAGTATCGAGGCGATGCAAGAGTTTTTCCTGCGGGTGCATCAGGAGGGCAAGCGGCTGATTCTGGCGCGGCTCAAGCAGGAAGCGCTGGTCGCGTTGGAGGCGTTGCCCGAGGTAACGGCCAACGCGGTGATACTCAGCGGGCTGAGCGTCGATGGGGCGGTGCAGCAAGCCTTGAAATCTGACGCCTCCCTGTAGGAGCTGCCGGAGGCTGCGATCTTTTGATCTTGCTTTTTAAGATCAAGAGCAAAGATCGCAGCCTTCGGCAGCTCCTACAAGGAATGATGTGGAACAGAGCACGCATAAAAAAACGCCGCACATCTCACGATGGGCGGCGTTTTTTCATTGCGTTGCAGCGTTAGGCTTGAACGACCGGAATCTTGGCGTTCGCAGCCGCTTCACGGAACTCGGCGATCTGGTCGAAGGACAGGTAGCGGTAAACATCGGCCGCCATGCTGTCGATCTTGCCAGCGTATTCCATGTACTCTTCGACGGTCGGCAGGCGACCCAGGATCGAAGCCACGGACGCCAGTTCGGCCGAAGCCAGGTAGACGTTCGCGCCGTCGCCCAGACGGTTCGGGAAGTTACGGGTCGACGTCGAGACCACGGTGCTGTTCGGCTCAACGCGTGCCTGGTTACCCATGCACAGCGAGCAGCCTGGCATTTCCATGCGTGCGCCGGCCTTGCCGTAGATGCCGTAGTAGCCTTCTTCGGTCAGTTGGTGAGCGTCCATCTTGGTCGGCGGCGACAGCCACAGACGGGTTGGCAGCTGACCCTTGACCTGATCCAGCAGTTTACCGGCAGCGCGGAAGTGACCGATGTTGGTCATGCACGAACCGATGAACACTTCGTCGATCTTCTCGCCAGCGACGCTGGACAGCAGACGGGCGTCGTCCGGATCGTTCGGCGCGCACAGTACCGGCTCGTTGATGTCGGCCAGATCGATTTCGATGATTTCGGCGTATTCGGCGTCGGCATCGGCTTCCATCAGTTGCGGGTTGGCGATCCAGGCTTCCATCGCTTGCGCACGACGTTCCAGGGTACGTGCATCGCCGTAGCCTTCGCCGATCATCCAGCGCAGCAGGGTGATGTTGGACTGCAGGTACTCGGTGATCGATTCTTTCGACAGCTTGATGGTGCAACCGGCAGCCGAACGTTCGGCCGAGGCGTCGGACAGTTCGAATGCCTGTTCCAGGGTCAGGCCTTCCAGGCCTTCGATTTCCAGGATGCGGCCGGAGAAGGCGTTTTTCTTGCCTTTCTTCTCGACGGTCAGCAGACCGTTCTGGATGGCGAAGTAAGGAATGGCATGAACCAGGTCACGCAGGGTGATGCCAGGTTTCATTTTGCCTTTGAAGCGCACCAGGATCGATTCCGGCATGTCCAGCGGCATGACGCCGGTGGCAGCGGCGAACGCGACCAGACCGGAACCGGCCGGGAACGAGATGCCCATCGGGAAACGGGTGTGCGAGTCACCACCGGTACCTACGGTGTCCGGCAGCAGCATGCGGTTCAGCCACGAGTGGATGATGCCGTCGCCCGGACGCAGGGAAACGCCGCCGCGGGTCATGATGAAGTCAGGCAGGGTGTGGTGGGTGGTCACGTCGATCGGCTTCGGATACGCCGCGGTGTGGCAGAAGGACTGCATCACCAGGTCAGCGGAGAAGCCCAGGCACGCCAGGTCTTTCAGTTCGTCACGGGTCATTGGACCGGTGGTGTCCTGAGAACCTACGGTGGTCATTTTCGGTTCGCAGTAGGTGCCAGGACGAACGCCTTTGCCTTCTGCCAGACCGCACGCCTTGCCGACCATTTTCTGCGCCAGGGTGAAGCCCTTGGTGCTTTCAGCCGGTGCTTCCGGCTTCTTGAACAGGTCGAACGCAGGCAGACCCAGTTCGGCGCGAGCCTTCTCGGTCAGGCCACGGCCGATGATCAGCGGGATACGACCGCCGGCACGGACTTCGTCCAGCAGCACAGGGGTCTTCATTTCGAAGGTGGTGATGACTTCGTCGGTACCGTGCTTGCAGACTTTGCCGGCGTGCGGGTACAGGTCGATCACGTCGCCCATGTTCATGTTCGACACGTCGAACTCGATCGGCAGTGCGCCGGCATCTTCCATGGTGTTGTAGAAGATCGGAGCGATTTTGCTGCCGAAGCAGAAACCGCCAGCGCGCTTGTTCGGCACGTAAGGGATGTCGTCACCGAAGAACCACAGCACCGAGTTGGTCGCCGATTTACGCGAGGAACCGGTACCGACCACGTCACCGACGTAGGCGATCGGGAAGCCCTGGCCGCGCATTTCTTCGATCTGCTTCATCGGGCCGGTCTTGCCTTGCTCGTCCGGAACGATGCCGTCACGGGCCATTTTCAGCATGGCCAGGGCGTGCAGCGGGATGTCAGGACGCGACCAGGCGTCTGGTGCCGGGGACAGGTCGTCGGTGTTGGTTTCGCCGGTGACTTTGAACACCCGCAGGCTGATCTTGTCGGCCAGCACCGGGCGCTTCTTGAACCACTCGCCGTCAGCCCAGGATTGCAGCACGGCCTTGGCGTGAACGTTGCCGTTCTTGGCTTTTTCAGCCACGTCGTGGAAGGCATCGAACATCAGCAGGGTGTGCTTGAGTTCTTCGGCAGCCACTGGCGCCAGCTCGGCGTTGTCCAGCAGTTCAACCAGAGTCACGATGTTGTAGCCGCCCTGCATGGTGCCGAGCAGTTCTACAGCGCGCTTCTTGTCCAGCAGAGGGGAGGTGACTTCGCCTTTGGCCAGGGCCGACAGGAAACCGGCTTTGACATAAGCGGCTTCGTCCACTCCTGGTGGTACGCGATTGGTGATCAGGTCAACGAGGAAAGCTTCTTCGCCAGCCGGAGGATTCTTCAGCAGCTCGACCAGGCCTGCAGTTTGTTCGGCGTTAAGCGGCTGGGGAACGATACCCAGGGCTGCACGCTCTTCGATATGTTTGCGGTAGGCTTCAAGCACAGTTATTACCCTCATCAGTGGTCCCAAATGGGTGTCCGGGACGCTCATCCCGAAATTGCCGTACTCATGCACCGCACGACGTTGTGAGTCGTTTGGCCAGAATTACCGGCAATTCCTTACAGAAGCTGCTTTCAAAGTTTTACGCCTGCAGAACGGGGAGCTGATGAGGGTTGGCGTTGGGCTTTTCCCCGCTGGAAAAACCCTTCGCCAACACCGCTCTGAAGGAACGACTGTGCTCGTGACGCTTTGAAAACAGCTTCTAACGGACATTGGCGCCTTAAAAGGCTGGCTGATTCTACGGCAAAAAAAATTTAAAGGTAAGTCGCGCTCTATTGGACTTTGGTGGCGTTGTGCACGGGCGCGCCAAACCGCGATCCAGCGCTTGCCCCTGACGTTTGAGGGGTGATCAATGGCCGACAAAGGGCTAACATGCCGACCTGTTCCGCGTTTCAGTGTTTTGCCAATTTATGCCCAATCAGACCATCAAGACCCCCTGCGTCGGCCTCTGCTCCACTGTTTACGGAGATCTGGTGTGCCGTGGCTGCAAGCGTTTCCACCACGAAGTGATCCACTGGAACGGTTACGGCGAGGAGGAAAAGCGTGCGGTGTGGTTGCGTCTGGAGCAATTGCTGTCACAAGTGATGGCGAGCAAGGTCGAGATCTTCGATTCGGCGCGTCTGCGCCAGCAACTGGAACAGCGCAAGATCCGCTTTGTACCGCATCAGTCGGAGTATTGCTGGGCCTATCAGCTGATTGCGCGCGGGGCGCGGGTGATCATTAATCTGGAGGCCTACGGGATGGTGTTGCTGCCGGAGTTCCGCGACTGGAACCTGCCGGAACTGCGCGATGCCATTGATCGGGAATTCTTCCTGTTGTCGGAAGCGCATTATCAGCGCTATATCGCACCGGGCTTTCTCAAGGACGCCTTCGGCGCCTAGCAGCTTCGCGAGCAGGCTCGCTCCCACAATGATCGGAGTGAAATGCAAATATTGTGGGAGCTGGCTTGCCAGCGATGAGGGCGGTGCATCCAATATCAATGTTGACTGACCCACCGCTATCGCTGGCAAGCCAGCTCCCACAGGGATATGCATTCCAACGGTGGGAGCGAGCCTGCTCGCGAAGTCGCCGGTTCAGGCACCGTAATCCTCAGTGTTTCACCGCCAACTCCACCAGATGATCCTCAACCTCCTGCGGCTTGAGCACCAGCACGTCGCTTTCCAGGGCATCCAGCACCACTTCAGCGGTATTGCCGATCAACGCGCCCGACAACCCGCTGCGCGCCACGGTGCCGATCACGGTCACCGCCGCCTGCAGCTTGTGCGCCATGAACGGAATCAACACATCCGCCGGGCCTTCCTCGATATGCAGGTGCTCGTCGTCCACATCGAACTCGGCCTGAAACGCCTTGCACTGCTCGCGGTACCGCGCTTCGATGGTTTCCTTGAGCTGGAAGGTCGGATCCGCGGCCGAGAGCATGGGCGACGGATGCGCCGTGATCACATGCAGATGCGCCTTGGCCAGGCTGGCAATGTCGTAGCCATGATCAATGATCGTGGTGTGCAAATGCCGGTGTTCGCCATCGGCATTGCCCACATCCACAGCCGCAAGAATCACTCGGTCTTTCCAGGAGGTGGATGTTTTCACCAACAGCACCGGAGTCGGGCAGTGGCGCAGCAGTTTCCAGTCGGCCGGGGTCAGCAGGGCCTTTTTCAGCGCGCTGTCGGGATAGTGCTGTTTGATCACCAGCCCGCAACCTTCGGCCTGCTGCACGTCGATGATGGTCTCGTGCAGGCTTTCGTTCCACGCCTGTTCGGTGGTCACGCTGTAGCCATCCGCCAACAGCGCGGCTTTGAGCACGCCAAGCATGCCGGCATGGTCGTGCTTGCGGTCACACACCAGCAGGTGCAGATGGGCCTGGGTCACGCCGGCGATCAACTTGGCGCGCTTGAGCGCCAGGCTTTCCGAATGTTCGGGTTCGATGACCACCAGAATGCTGCGAATGGCTTGCATGAGCGGAGTCTCCAGCAAAGAAAAGGCACGGCGTTGCACAACTATAGTTGCTGCTCATGCGCCTGCGACTTGATGCACATCAACGCCTGCGACTGGTGGTCTGCGGGCAGGCCGGTATAATCGGCGGCCTTTGCTCGTACACCTTTTACCGTGAGCCTCATGATCCTTCCCGAAATCCACGAATTCCTTGGCTGCCGCACGCCCGACGCCTGGGTCCAGGCCGCACTGGCCGATCAGGAAACCCTGCTGATCGACCACAAGAACTGCGAGTTCAAGGCCGCCAGCACCGCGCTGAGCCTGATTGCCAAGTACCATTCCCACGTCGACCTGATCAACATGATGTCGCGTCTGGCCCGGGAAGAACTGGTGCACCACGAACAGGTCATGCGCCTCATGAAACGCCGCAAGATCGAGCTGCGCCAGCTGCACGCCGGGCGCTACGCCTCGGGATTGCGCAAAGTGGTGCGCAGCCACGAACCGGTGAAACTGGTGGATACGCTGGTGGTCGGCGCATTCATCGAAGCGCGCAGTTGCGAGCGTTTCGAAGCGCTGGTGCCGCATCTGGACGAAGAACTCGGCAAGTTTTATTTCGGCCTGCTGAAAAGCGAGGCGCGGCACTTCCAGGGTTATCTGAAACTGGCTTACCAGTACGGCGACGCGAAAGACATCGCTCAGGTGATCGACAAGGTGCGTGCTGCCGAGCAGGAACTGATCGAGTCGCCGGACGACGAGTTCCGCTTTCACAGCGGTGTGCCGGCTGCCGCATAACCTGTAGGAGCTGCCGAAGGCTGCGATCTGTTGATCTTGTTTCAAAAATCAAAAGATCGCAGCCTTCGGCAGCTCCTACTTGTTAAAAACTCTTAAGAGTATGAAATATCACCGAAAACCGGCCCCTGCGGCCGGTTTTTGTTGCCCGAAACAACGCCTTGCGAACGATTGCCGCCATACTGTCGACCATTTCACACATGGGTTGGCAGACGGTCGTTATGGATAACCTGGGTTTTGGCAAAGTCCTGCTGGTCGAAGACGATGAACGTCTGGCCACGCTGATTGCGCACTTTCTCGAGCAGCATGGCTACGAGGTGCGCGCGGTGCATCGCGGCGATCAGGCGGTGGCCGCGTTTCTCGAATTCCAGCCCAAAGTGGTGGTGCTTGATCTGATGCTGCCGGGGCAGAGCGGGCTGCACGTGTGCCGGGAAATCCGCAGCGTGTCGGACACGCCGATTGTCATCCTCACCGCCAAGGAAGACGACCTCGACCACATTCTCGGCCTGGAATCCGGCGCCGACGATTACGTGATCAAGCCGATCAAGCCGCCGGTATTACTCGCCCGGCTACGCGCCTTGCAGCGTCGGCAGATGCCGGAGGTCGGCGTGGTCAGTGCGCTGGAATTCGGCCGCTTGAGCATCGACCGCAGCTGCCGCGAAGTGCGGCTGGCTGGCGAGATCATCGAAATGACCACCATGGAATTCGAGCTGCTGTGGCTGCTGGCCAGCGCCGCCGGCAAAACCCTGTCCCGCGATGACATTCTCAACCGCATGCGCGGTATCGCCTTCGACGGGCTCAATCGCAGCGTCGACGTGTACATCAGCAAGTTGCGCAACAAACTCAAGGACAATCCCCGTGAGCCGGTGTGCATCAAGACCGTGTGGGGCAAGGGTTACCTGTTCAATCCATTCGCGTGGGAGCTGTAGATGCTGCGGTTATTCCTCGGGCTGTTTCTGGTGATGACGGTGGGCCTGGTCCTGGCCCTGCAAACTGTCGAACACACCTTCAACGCGTTGCTCGACAACCAGATGCAGGCCTACAACCGTGAGGCGGTGCGCGGGCAGGCGTGGTCACTGGTCGAGCACATGCGCGATCAGCAAGGCGCGGCCCGAGAACAGCAGCTGGAAGCGTTGCGCCCGCACTACGGCTTGTCGCTGAAGCTGATCGAAGCCGATCAACTGGACCTCAGCACCGAGGAGAAGGCCGAACTGGCGCAAAACCTGTTGGTGATCCGCGACAACTACACCCAGTTCATCAGCAACATCGACGGTGGCGCGCAACTGCTCAGCATCAAGCTGCCGCCCGAGCCGAGCCTGATGCCGTTCTACATCGCGGTGGCTTATGCGATGCTCGCGGTGCTGATCGGCATCGTCCTGTTCTTCTGGGTACGCCCGCACTGGCGCGATCTGGAAAAACTGCGTCTGGCCGCCGAGCGCTTTGGCGATAACGATCTGTCGGTGCGCATTCAACTGTCGAAACGCTCGAACATCCGCGATCTGGCGGAACACTTCAATCTGATGGCGGCGCGCATCGAGAGCCTGATCGCCAATCAGCGCGAGCTGACCAACGCGGTCTCCCACGAATTGCGTACGCCAATTGCACGGCTGTCGTTTGAACTCGACCAACTCAAGCAACAGCCGGATGCCAACCAGAACCGCGAACTGATCGCCGACATGTACGCCGACCTCGGCGAGCTGGAAGAAATGGTCTCCGAACTGCTGACCTACGCCAGCCTCGAACGCGGCGCGACGGTGATCAAACGCGAAAACATTCAAGCGGCCAACTGGCTCGACAGCGTGGTCGGCAGCGTTGCGCTGGAGGCGGAAGCGGCGGGGGTGCAGTTGCTGATTGGTGACTGCCGGCTCGACACCGTGCGCATCGAGCCGCGGTTCATGGCGCGGGCGGTGATCAATCTGCTGCGTAATGCCATTCGTTATGCCGAGCAGCGGGTCGAAGTGACGCTGGTGCGCAGCGGCGATTACTACGAGGTGCGGGTCAACGACGATGGCCCTGGGGTGCCAGTGGAGGGCCGGGAGAAAATTTTCGAACCGTTCTCGCGACTGGATGCCAGCCGCGACCGGCGTACCGGTGGCTTTGGGCTGGGCCTGGCGTTGGTGCGACGGGTGTCGCAGTCCCATGGCGGGCAGGTCGAGGTCGGGGAATCGGTGTGGGGTGGGGCGTCGTTCCGGATGACCTGGGCGCATCTGGACTGATCTGCGTTGTCGGTTCCAGCCCTATCGCTGGCAAGCCAGCTCCCACAGGTTTTGTGTACGCCGAGGAACCTGTGGGAGCTGGCTTGCCAGCGATAGGGCCATCAAAGCCAGCGCAAATCAATGCTCATTTGACCAGCCCCAAGCGCTCATGCCACTGCGCAATCGACTCTTCGGGATACACCGCAAACTGTTTGTCCTTGGGCTTGGCATCCACTTCGACCCAAGGCGCCTTCGACCCCAGCATCAAATGCGTGTGTTGCGGCGGCACCGGCAGCGGCGTATCGATGGCCGAGGCGAACGGGTGAATCAGCTCCGGCCACTCAGGGCTGAACAACCATAAACCGCTGCCGCACTGTGAGCAGAAATGCCGTTCGGCTGTGCTGCGATGGGCACGTTTGTCACCTTCGTCCTTCATCTTCGCGTGGTAGATGCTGATGTGCTTGCGCCCCTGAACCTTGAGGCTGGCCGCGTCGCCACCCAGGTTGATCGCGTAACCGCCACCGCCCTGGGTCTTGCGGCAGATCGAGCAGTAGCAGCGTTGATAGGGATAGGGATGGGCGCTGGTCAGGCTGAAGGTGACGGCGCCGCAGTGGCAGGAGCCTTCGAGGTGCATGAGGGGCCTCCGGTTGGCTGGATGGGTTTGAATGAGCCTAGAAGAATTGTGTGAATGTGCCGACGCCATCGCTGGCAAGCCAGCTCCCACAGTGATTTTTTGGTGTGCGCGACTTTGCCGTTCGACACAAAACCTGTGGGAGCTGGCTTGCCAGCGATGAACGATAACGCGGAGCCACTGGACGCCTGCTCAAGGCCCAGTCAGCATGTCCCCAAAAAAGGCACCCCAACCCATGCGAAGACTCCCCTCACTGGCCGCCCTCAGAACCTTCGAATGCGCCGCCCGCCACGCGCATTTCGGCCGGGCTGCCGCCGAGCTGTGCGTCACCGACAGCGCGGTCAGCCACCAGATCCGTCAGCTCGAAGAGCAGCTCGGCGTCTCGCTGTTCATCCGCGAAGGCCGGCAGATCCGCCCGACCATCGCCGCCGGGCGCCTGATGCAGAGCCTGCAGCAGGCCTTCGAATTGATCGGCGAGGCCTGCGATGAACTGCGCGACCCATCCTCGCTGGCGGTCGTGCGTCTGGCGGTCACAGCCGAGCTGGCGCAGAAGTGGCTGATGAACCGCCTCACCGATTTCTATGCGCGCTATCCGCACATCACCCTGCATCTCTACGAGCAGCCGATCGACGCCAGCGCGCCCGGCGAGGACATTGATCTGGCGATCACCTATGGCACCGGACCTGTCGACAGCAGTTCCTGCTTCGTGCGGCCGTTGCCGGCGCTGCAATTCTTCCCGGTGTGCAGCCCCGGGCTGTTCAACCAGGGCACTTTGAAGTCGCCGAAGGACCTGGTACGCCATTGCCTGCTGCACGACGATCAGGATGGCAAGACCTGGACAACGTGGCTCACCAGCCACGCCGGCGATCTGCGCCCGCAGCGTCAGCTGTATTTCGCCCATGCCGGGTTGGCGCTGGAAGCGGCGGCGCAGGGGCAGGGCGTGGCGATGGGCGACAACCTCACCGCGCAAGAAGACCTGCTGAGCGGGCGACTGGTGCGGCCGTTCAGCGCGAGCATGACCGCGCTCGGCCAATACGCGCTGGTCTGCGAGCGGCTGCGGCTGGAGCGTCCGGCGGTGGCGCAGATGCTCGAATGGTTCAACGATCAGTTGAGCGATTGATGAGTTGAATTCAACGGTTCCGCAATAATCATCGTTGGCGAGCCTGCCGTCCGCGACCTTAGCCTGTGGTCATTCCCCACCCAAGACGAGGTTTGACCATGGCACGTTTGCTCGACTCCACCCCCAAACACGACGGCTTCCGTCTGCCCGGCGAATTCGAAGCCAAATCCGGCTGCTGGCTCGGCTGGCCGGAGCGCACCGATGTGTGGCGCAACGGCGCGAAACCGGCGCAGAAAGTCTGGGTGCAGATCGTCACCGCCATCTCCCACAGCGAACCGGTCACGGTCTGCGCCTCCGCCGCGCAATTTGCCACCGCCCGCCGCCAATTACCGCCGCAAGTGCGCGTGGTCGAGATGACCTGCAACGACACCTGGTTTCGCGACAGCGGCCCGTGCTTTGTGGTCAATGATGAAAGCGGCGAAGTGCGTGGCGTCGACTTCGAGTTCAACGCCTACGGCGGCCTCGACGGTGGCTTGTATTACCCGTGGGACAAGGACGACCAGATCGCCAGCAAGATCCTCGAAATCGAACGCTTCGACCGTTACCGCGCACCGCTGATTGCCGAACTCGGCGGCATCCAGAGTGACGGTCAGGGCAGCATCCTCACCACTGAGCAATGTCTGCTCAACCGCAATCGCAACCAGCATCTGGGCAAGGACGAGGTCACTCGGCGCCTGACTGATTACCTTGGCGCCGAACAGGTGATCTGGCTGCCGCGCGGCTGCAAGTTCGACGAAACCGATGGCCATGTCGATGACCTCGCGTGCTTCGTGCGCCCCGGCGAAGTGGTGTTGCAATGGACTGACAACCGCGATGATCCGCAATGGGAAATCTATCAGGAGGCCTACGACATCCTGCGCAGCACCCGCGACAGTCGAGGTCGCGCGTTGATCGTGCACAAGCTGCCGCAACCGGACGTGCTGGAGTGGACCGCCGAGGAAGCCGAAGGCCTCGATCAGCAGGACAGCACCCACACCCGTCAGGCCGGCACCAGAATCTGCGCGTCGTACATCAACTACTACGCCGGCAACAGTTCGATCGTGGTGCCGCTGTTCGGTGATCGCAACGATCAGGTGGCCATGGCGACCCTCGCCGAACTGTTCCCGCAGCACAAGATTGTCGGCATCGAAAACTCCCGGGAAATCCTTCTCGGCGGCGGCAACGTCGCGTGCATCACCATGCCGCAATACGCTGGCACGCCAAACATCAAGGGGGTGTGATGATGGGCCTGCACAAACTGACTCAAGCGTTATTGCTGGTGCTCGCACCCCTGTGTGTGCAGGCCGCCGACACCGCCAGACCGGTGGTCAATCTGTACATCTGGGGCGAGTACCTGGCCCCGGATACGCTGAAGAATTTTGAAGCGCAGACCGGCATTCAGGTGGTCGCCGATCACTTCGATTCGCTGGAAACCGTGGAAACCAAACTGCTCACCGGGCGCAGCGGTTATGACCTGGTGCTGACCGCCGGCCAGCACCTGTCGCGGGCCATCGAGAGTGGTGCGATCCAGCCGCTGGACAAGGCGCAAGTGCCGCACTTTGCCGGGGTTGGCGAGGAGTTTCGCCAGCACATGGCGGTGTTCGATCCGGGCAACCGCTACGCCGGGATTTACGCCTGGGGCACCACGGGGGTGGGCTATCAGGAACAGGCGATCAAGCAGCGCCTGCCTAATGCGCCGACCGACAGTTGGGCGATGCTGTTTGACCCGGCCGTGGTGGCGAAATTTGCCGATTGCGGGGTAAGTCTGCTCAACGATCCGAACGAAGTGTTCGCGGCGGTCATGAAGTACATGGGCCTGGACATCAACCGGCAGAACCTCGATGACCTGAAACTCGCCGAGCAGCAACTGGCGAAGATCCGCCCGTACATCCGTTACTTCGACAACGACCTGAACATCAGCGACCTGGCCAACGGCAACACCTGCGTGGCGATGTCATGGAACGGCAACGTGGCGATTGCAGCAGGGCAGGCGCAAGCGGCGAACAAGCCGTTCCAGCTCAGTTACCGCATCCCCAAAGAAGGTACGTTGATCTGGTTTGACGCCATGGTCATTCCCAAGGATGCGCCGCATCCGCAGGCCGGGCTGGCGTTGATGGATTATCTGATGACGCCTGAGGTGATTGCGCCGATCACTGATACCATCCACTACGCCAATGCGATCACGGCGGCGGATGCTTTGGTTGACGCGTCGATCCGCAATGATCCGGGGACGTACCCGTCAGCGGCGGTGCGGGCTTCGCTGTACAGCAAGAACGACAATGGCAAGGCGTTCAATCGGGCTTTGATTCGGGCGTTCAGCAAGTTGAAGTCAGGTCTGTGATTTGAGATTGAATCAACTGGTGCCTTCGCGAGCAGGCTCGCTCCCACCTTTGCAACGCATTCCCCTGTAGGAGCTGCCGCAGGTTCGGGCAGCTCCTACAGGGGTTTGGGTACGCGCCACAAATACCAGGCCGCCACCGTCCGATACGGGCTCCACGCCAAGCCGATCTCGATCATTTGCTTGCGCGTCGGCTGCACCTCCAGCCCCTTCAATCGGCGATAGCCCTCGCGCACGCCAAAGTCATCCGCCGGCAAAATATCCATGCGTTCCAGGCTGTAGATCAGCAGCATCTCCACCGTCCAGCGGCCAACCCCGCGCAGGCTGACCAGACGTTCAATCAGCGCCTCATCGTCCATCGCCAGCGCGCTGGGGTAGTTCGGTACCACGCCGTCCAGCGTTGCCTGGGCGATGCCCTGAATCGTTGCAATCTTGCCCGCCGAAAAGCCGCAGCCGCGCAGTTGATCAAAGTCGGTCGCGAGAATCTGTTCAGGCCGGGGAAACGTCTGCCCGGGAAACAACGCCACCAGGCGCCCGACAATCGCGTCCCCGGCCTTGGCGTGCAGTTGCTGATAGGCAATCGCCCGCACCAGCGACTGATACGGATCACGCGTCGGGTGCGGCTGATGCAGGCAGGGGCCGACGGCGGCAATGTGGCGCTGCCAGTCCTCGTCGAGTGCGGCCAGAAACTCACTGGCCGCCTGATAACGATCCGGCATGCTATTTCAGCAGACCGTTGACTTCGCCGTAGGTCAGCGCCTTCAGATCATGGGTATCGAGCTTGCCGCTGGCGAGGAAGCTTCTCACCAGCGCACCCATCGCGCCATAGAGGAATTCGGCGATCCCGGACCCGGCGCTCAAGCGCCGCACGCCCAGGGCTTGCAGCTCGGTCGGCGAGGGCAGGCAGGCGAAGCCGAGCACGTTCACCGGCAGTGACGTGCCCTTGCAGATTGCCTCGATTTCATAAGCGGCGGTCACGCCAGCGGCAAACAGCCCATCAGCCCCAGCCGCCTGATACAACGCCGAACGGCGCAGGGTTTCGGCGACGCGATCCTCAGCCGGTACCAGACCCTTGAGGTAGACGTCCGTGCGGGCGTTGATGAACAGCTTCACATTGCGCTTGCGAGCGGCTTCGCGGGCGACTTCGATCTTGCGTGCCAACAGTTCCGGGGCGCCGCTGCCGTCCTCGATATTGATCCCGACCGCACCGGCAGCGAGCACCGCATCAATGACTTCGGTCACGCGCCCGAGGTCATCGGAATAACCGGCCTCGATGTCCACGCTCAGCGGCACCTGGATCACCCGCGCGATGGATTCCACGGTTGAAATCAACCGTTCAAGGGGCAGGGTGTTGCCGTCTGGGTAGCCATGCGCCCACGCGACTGCCGCGCTGCTGGTCGCGACCGCTTTACCGCCCGCATGCTCGACCAGCCGCGCACCGGTAGCGTCGGCGACGTTGGTCAGGATCAGCAGACCCTCCTGGTGTAACTGGTGGAACCGAGTGTCGAGCGGGTTCATCGAAATCCCTTTTTGTGAGTGGAGCGAAGTGTCAGAAAGCCAGGGGTTGTGTGATCTGCACCGCAGCGTTTTCCAGCCTCAGCAGAAACGCCTTGCGCGGCTGCCCACCCCCATAGCCGGTCAGTGAGCCATCCGCGCCAATCACCCGATGGCACGGCACCACGATCGACAACCGATTGTGCCCGTTGGCCAACCCCACCGCGCGACTGGCGCCGGGTTTGCCCAAACGTGCCGCGATGGCACCGTAGGTGCTGGTGTGGCCGAAGGGAATGTTCAGCAGTTCGTTCCAGACTTGCCGGTCGAACGTGCTGCCGGGCAGGTGCAGTGGCACGCTGAAGGAGCTGCGGGTGCCGGCGAAATATTCCTTCAGTTGTTGTTCGATCTGCTGCAGATGGGCATCGTGCCCCGGTGCGACCACGTAGCCGTGACGGGCCTGCAATTCCTCGACTTCGCGGGTCAGCGCCGGGCGGTCGAGAAACTCCAGCAACACCAGTCCCCGACGTTCGGCCATGGCGATCATCGGCCCCAGTGGTGTGGTCAGGCGGGTGAACAGCAGCGGTTCGCTGTTGGCCGCGCGTCCCGGCGTGATGTGGAAGGATTTCTGGAATGCGTCACGAAAACCGCTGAGTGATTCATAGCCGGAATCAAATGCCGCGTGATCAATCGAGGCGCCCTGGCGAATGCCACCCAGCGCCATGCCGAGCCGGCGCGTGCGCAGCCAGGCATGGAAGGTCATGCCGAAGTGCTGCTTGAACCAGCGCCGCAGCTTCAGCGGTTCGATGCCTTCGGCCAGCAACTGGGCGTCGCTCCAGCGCATTTCGGGGTCGGCATCGACGGCTTTGAGCAGGCGCTGCACCCAATCGGGCGCGATGGCCGCAGCGTCCAGCGGCTTGCAGCGCAGGCAGGCGCGATAACCGGCGCTCAGGCACTCATCGGCATGGGCGAAAAATTCGACGTTTTCCGGCTTCGGCTTGCGCGCCGTGCAACTGGAGCGGCAGAAGATCCCGGTGGTTTTCACGGCCGTGAAGAACACCCCCTCGTAGGCGGTGTCGCGTTCGAGCATGGCGCGAACCATCTCGGCGTGGGGCGGCAGCAGTGCGGTTTGTATGTTCATGGCCTGAGCTTAAATCCAGGATTTCGATGGCTCCACCGAAAAATCGACAGTGAATTTCCAGAACCTCTGAACTACCGTGTAGGAGCTGCCGCAGGCTGCGATCTTTTGATCTTGTTTCTTAAAATCAAAAGCAAAAGATCGCAGCCTGCGGCAGCTCCTACAGAGTGGGTGAGGTGTCGAGTTTATGCATCCGTTTTCGATTCAACATATTGATCACATCGTCCTGCGCGTCGCCGATCTGCAGCGCAGTATCGATTTTTACCGCCAGGTCTTCGGTGCCGAGGTGGTCAGGCACAACGAACCATTGGGTCTGGTGCACCTGAGCGCCGGGACTTCGATGATCGATCTCGTCGACTTGCAAGGCGAGCTGGGCAGGAAGGGCGGCGGTGCCGCTGGGACCGAGCGGCGCAACGTCGATCACTTCTGCCTGCGCATCGAACCGTTCGACGAGGCGGCGCTGGTCAGCCACTTGCAATCCTGCGGCCTGACCGTGGAAAAAGCCGCCCGACGCTTCGGCGCCGAGGGCTACGGCCTGTCGTTGTATTGCTTCGACCCGGACGGCAATCAGGTCGAACTCAAAGGCCCGTCCGAGGCTTAAGCGCGCTTGGCGAACAACAGCACTGAAGCGGCCGCCGACAGCAGCCCTGCGCAGCAACTGTTGAAGACCCGTTTGCCGCGCGGCTCGGCGAACCAGCGACGCATGTGCAGACCCATCCACGCATAGGCACCGATCGCGATCCATTCCAGCAGCAGGAACAGTGCACCGAGCACGGCGAATTGCGCCGGCACCGGGCGGCTCGGGTCGACGAATTGCGGCAGGAACGCGGTGAACAGCAAAATCGCTTTCGGATTGCCCGCCGCCACCAGAAACTCCTGACGCGCCAGGCGCCAGAATCCCACCGACGCTCCCGCCATTTGCTGCTCGGCCTCGGGATTGGCGCGCCACAGTTGCCAGGCCAGGTACAGCAGATACGCCGCGCCGATGACCTTGATCGCATGGAACAGCCATTCCGAGGTCTGCAGCACCACTGACAGTCCGGCGCCGGCGAGGGCGATCATCCCGGCGAACGCGATAATCCGCCCGATACCGGCGGCGCAGGCCCGGCGATAGCCATAGCGGGTGGCATTGCTGACCGACAGCAAATTGTTCGGGCCGGGGGCCATGTTCAAGGCAAAGCAGGCCGGCAGAAACAGCGTAAGCGTGGCGAGATCCATGGATGTGGGCTCCAGAAGCGATGCCGCTTTTTTATCACAGGCGGCGGCCGCGTTGACCCATACAGTCGCGCGGCGCTGTCGCGGTACAGCCTTGGCAGTTCCTTCAATCCAGTCGAACTTTTCCGATTGGCCGGAACTCTCAAAAGTCTGAAGGCGCTGGTTTCGTCAGAAAAATCTATGCGCCAAGTCAGAAAAAGGCGTTTGCCGTGTAATATTCGTCCAAAGCTGCAAACACCCTGCCGGCCCCGAAGCGGCCCCACCAAGAGCGATTTACATGCAAGCAAAGGCCCGTGAAGTTTATGTGCCGCCGGTGCTGCAAGATCTGCGAGCCGGCACTGCCGAACTGCACATCGCACTGGAAAAACGTCTTCCTTTTTTCTCCAATACCCTCGATTTCAAGGCTTTCGTACGGTTGATGCAGGCTTATTACGGCTTTTATCGGCCACTGGAAAACGCATTGCTCGACAGCGGCGCGATCCCGGTGGATTTCGATCTTGCGCCACGCCTCAAATCGCAGATTTTGCTCGATGATTTGCAGGCTCTGAGTCTGACGACCGAGAACATCGCCCGTTTGCCACAGTGTCAGACGTTGCCCGTGATCGACTCCGGGCCGACTTGCCTGGGTGTGCTGTACGTGCTGGAAGGGGCAACCCTCGGCGGGCAGATCCTGCGTCGCGAAATCGCTTCGCGGTTGCGTCTGGACGCCGACAACGGCGCGGCATTCCTCGACGTTTACGGCGCTGCCACCGGCCGCCGCTGGCGCGATTTCATTGATTACCTGGGCAGTCGACCGCTGAGTGCGGATGAACGTGAAGCCGTGGTTGCGGCGGCCCAATCCACATTCAGTTGTTTCGAGCGCTGGCTCGAAAGCCGGGAGGTACTGGCATGAACCCGCAAGACCAAGAAGCCTTTGAAGAACTGCTGGCCAACTGTGCCGACGAACCGATCCGCTTTCCGGGTGCCATCCAGCCCCATGGCCTGTTGCTGACCCTGAGCGAGCCGGCGCTGGACATCATTCAGATCAGCGCCAACGTCGAGACCCTGCTGGCACGCCCGGCGCAAGAACTGATCGGCCAGCCACTGCACGAATTGCTAGGTGAGACGCACGCGGCGGTCGTGCGCGAGGCGTTGCAACAACCGGTATTTGCCGATGCCGGACCGCTGCATTTCCGCCTCAACGGCACCGCGTTCGAAGGTCTGCTGCACCGTCATCAAGGCGTGTTGATTCTGGAACTGGAAATCCACGTCGAAAACTTCCAGCCGCGTAACGTCGCCGGCAACCGGACCCATCTGGGCCGCATGCTTCAGCGCTTGCAGGCAGCCACCACATTGCAGGCGCTGTATGACATCAGCGTCAAGGAAATCCAGGCGATGACCGGTTACGACCGGGTGCTGATCTACCGCTTCGAAGAGGAGGGCCACGGCCAGGTGATTGCCGAGGCGTCCGATCCGTCGATGGAAGTGTTCAACGGTCTGTTCTTCCCGGCTTCGGACATCCCCGAGCAAGCGCGCGAGCTGTACCGCACCAACTGGCTGCGGATCATCCCGAATGCCGATTATCAGCCAGTGCCGCTGGTGCCCAAGCTGCGCCCGGACACCCAGACCCCGCTGGACCTGAGTTTCGCCACCCTGCGCAGTGTCTCGCCGATTCATTGTCAGTACATGAAAAACATGGGCGTTCTGTCGTCGATGAGCATCTCGCTGCTCAAGGGTGACAAACTCTGGGGCCTGATCAGCTGTGGCAACCGCCAGCCGCTGCATGTGCCGCACGAGTTGCGCAGTGCCTGTCAGACCATCGGTCAGGTGCTGTCGCTGCAGATCAGCGCGATGGAGGCGCTGGAACTCAGCCGTCAGCGTGAAGAAAAGGTCGAGGCGCTGGCGTTGCTCAATCAGGCCATGATCGACTCGCCGCAAAACGTCTTCGATGGTCTGGCGCAACAGCCGCAAGTGTTGATGGCACTGGCCGGGGCCGGGGGCATTGCGATCATCGAAGACAAGCAGTTGCACCGTTACGGCAACTGCCCGGAACCGGAAGACATTCGCGCCCTGCACAAGTGGCTGCAGGAAACCGGCGAGCCGGTGTTCGCCAGTCATCATTTGGCCAGCGTCTATCCGCCGGCCGCGCAGTTTCAGCAAGTGGCCAGCGGCGTGCTCGCCATGAGCCTGCCCAAACCGGTGGACAACGGCGTGTTGTGGTTCCGCCCCGAGGTCAAGGAGAACATCAACTGGAGCGGTGATCCGCGCAAGCCGCTGGACCTGGAAAACTCCGATGCCGGCCTGCGTCTGCGCCCGCGCACCTCGTTCGAAATCTGGAAAGTCGAGATGGCCGGGATCTCCACCAAGTGGAGCCACGGCGATCTGTTTGCGGCCAATGACCTGCGCCGCTCCGCACTGGAAAACGACCTGGCCCGGCAGGTGCACCGCGAGCAGGAAGCGGTGCGCGCCCGGGATGAGCTGGTGGCAGTGGTTTCCCACGACTTGCGCAATCCGATGACCGTGATTTCCATGCTCTGCGGCATGATGCAGAAGACCTTCAGTTCCGACGGCCCGCACACTTCGCGGCGCATCTCCACCGCGATCGACACCATGCAACAGGCGGCGGGGCGGATGAACACGCTGCTCGAAGACTTGCTCGATACCTCGAAAATCGACGCCGGGCGCTACACCATCGCCCCGCAGACCCTGGACGTCGGGCAGATGTTCGAGGAAACGCAATCCCTGCTGGGGCCGCTGGCGCTGGACAAGGACATCAGCATCTCGTTCCAGGCCGACCCCGACCTGAAAATCCATGCCGACCCGGAGCGCCTGTTTCAGGTGTTGTCGAACCTGATCGGCAACGCGATCAAGTTCACCCCGCGCAAAGGTTCGGTGGGCGTGCTGGCCAAGTCTGACGGCAAGGAAATCGTGTTTACCGTGCGCGATACCGGTGAAGGCATTCCCAAGGAAAACCTGGCGCGGGTGTTTGACCGCTACTGGACGGTGAAGGAGGGCAACCCGACCGGAACCGGACTGGGTCTGTACATCACGCAGGGGATTGTTGAAGCTCACGGCGGACGCATCGAGGCCAGCAGTGAGCCGGGTGAGGGCACGGAGTTTCGGTTTACCGTGCCGGCGATGGTCGGGAGCGACTGACAGCCGTGAATCGTGACAGAACACAGCCCGGCAGGCGCTGGCCGGCCGGGCTGTGGGTCTACTCAGCGTGGCGATTTTGCGGGTTTTCAGTCCAGACCATGCAGCGCGCTGAATGCTTCTTTCGACAGCGGATTGAACCGGTTCTTTCGTATCTCGCTGATCGCATACAAGGCACGGCCCGTGCGGCCATTTCCATCACCAAAACCGTGGAAGCCAACCACTGTGCCGAGTAGCTGTTTGCTGAAGTGCTCGTGAGCGGTGTCCAGTTTCTTCAAATGCTCCTGCATCACGGCAAAGCCACTGATGCTACTGGCGTATTTCTTGTCGTTGACGCCTACACGAACAACGTCCGAGGTGGCAGGTGCGATGCTGACATGTAGCTGTCTGATCACGTCGGGGTCGGTCAACGCCTTATTGCTGTTAGCGTACTCTCGCAAGACGGCCACGATGCTGGCGAGATCGTTACCCTGAGAGTTCGAGGCATGAACGATCCAGGCGCCGGCTCGTTGGGCGTTATCGGTGAAGCCTTGAACGTTGTAGTGCGACTCTGGCAGCACGCCGTTGTAAGGGGCTTTTCCCAGATCCTGTCTCAGCAGATTCTGCTGATGGCCTTTCATGTAGTTGACCTTGCGTGCCTCGATCTCGCTGACCGTTTCCAGCAAGTCGGTATATCCCTTGCCCGCCGAGCGTGCGGCCTGGAGATCGATACCGTTCTTTGCCAAGACCGTCGCCAGCAGTTCATCGATTGCGGTTTTGCCGATCAACGCTTCAAGCTCCTGCGCTTTTTGCAGCCTTCGCGTAGTGTCGATGACGGCTTTGTTGAAGAGGTGTTCCAGCTCCGCAGGGCTGGCGGTTTTCGGTAAAGGAATTTTCGTGTCTGTCAGTCGATTGAGGATTTGGCTGGCACTTTCCAGGGTGTCATCCTTGAACAGTGCCCGCGCATGAGCCACCGTCGGCAGGGTCATGCGAATCTCGGCCGCCGCCCCGGACTTGCTCAACGCTTTGACCAGGTCGTAGGAGCCACTGCTGGCGGTCGTCAGTCGACGCAACTGGCGGGCGGCTGTCATGCTGATCGAACTGCCAGCCTGGCTGAGTTTCAGCGCGCCTTTGCCTGCCAGTTTCCCGGCGCCGACGATCACTTGGGGAACACCGTCAACGGGGTTGAAGATTGACACCAGAACACTGCCGGCCACGCGCCCCAGGCTCAGCAGCCTGGTGCTGCTTGCCACAGCCTTTGCCAGCGCACCGGCCGCGCCGATAAAGACAAAGGACACCGCGAGGGCGTCGATGACGCAACTGAAGGCGGCCCCGCTGCGTTTATCCGGATCATCCGAAGTCAGTTGCTGGATACAGCCTCTGAATGGAATGAAGATATTCAGAATGATGTTGGCAACGCGCTCGTACGCTTCCTGCTTTTCCTCGTATTCAGTCTGGTCATAGCCCATCCGGTAGTATTCGTCGTAGGTGATCGGCGGGTTCTTTTGCGCAATGAAGTCGGCAATGTCTTTCAGCCTCGGCGATTGGTAACTTTCCATTGGCGATGTGTACCAGGCTGACTCTTTGTCGTATGGCGCAAATTGACCAAACCGATCAAGCAGCATGCCGAACTCGTGAACATCTGCGTGTTCGGCCAGTTCCCAGTGGCGGCGCGGCAGTAATTTATTGATGTCTGCCTGTTCGCTCTGGGAAGGCGTTGCACCCTGAAAGTACGCCGCGTGCTCGGTAATGATGTTTTCCAGATAGGTAAGGCGCGGGAAGTTCCCGTTCTTGCCGTTGGTCGCTCCGTCGAAGCTTGCTGTGTCTTCGTTAAATACATGACCGCTGGCGAAAGCCTCGGCCAGGCGATCGCTTTTGCGGCACAGTCCTTGTAACGGGAACAACTCATAGCAATGGTTTCTCGATTGGTGACGGCACAGGATGACCACCCCGTGCGGCGAGAAGTGGTCGGCGCTGTGCCCGGGGATATTGCGGTTGCCGCGCACCAGATAGAGCGTTAATGCGCCCTGTGTCAGTGCTTCTCGATCACTCAGGCCGAGGCGGGAAAATGCCAGCCGGATCATGGTGCTGATTCCCGACTTGAAGGTTTCGTGCTGCCCCTTGATCTTTGCGGCGTACAATTGATTGACGGGCGCAAGGCTGGCCAATGTCGGATGCACGTCGTGCAAATTGCGCCGGGTCGATGTGTTGGTGAGGTTTTTACGGTGTAACTGGTTGGCAAGGTAAAGATTGATCACCGTGTCGCTGATCAGTCCCCCTTTATTGTGCGGCGAACGAAATACCTCCTGATGGTGGTTGATGTCGGCATCGAACAGCGTTTGCTGCGCCAGGTTCCTTCGGCTGACCGGCGCAGTGGTTATAGACTTCAGTGCCGCCTCCAGTTCATCGGCATATGTGTTGTAGTGATTCATTGCCGCTGTTGCGATTTGTGCTTCGGATAATGTCGAATCTTCACGGAGCATCACTTCGTTGATGTTTGCCCAATCCAGCACGCACTGCAGATTGAGTAATTGATGCAGGGAGCGTTGTGCATCGCTGAGCGGCGCCAGTTCGGCAAATTTCATCAGTTGCTCATAAGACAGTTTGCGCGACAACCCGGGAGCGATCCTTTCTGTCAGCATGACCGCCTTGCGCAACATGACCCAGCCTGGTGAGCCGATCAGCAGTGTCGGCGGGGTAACGACCAGAAACTCTGGTGATTGCCCCGCCAGCACCAGTTCCACTGCCAGGTAAGCGGCAAACAGACTGACGCGGTTGATCTGCTCAAAGTGGCGCTTGAGACGAGTCCGCGCCTGCGCCGGGGTTTCATGCACATACAGCGATTCATAACGCAGACTTCGATGAGTTTCGACCCGTTCCTCCGAGCCCATGTCCAGGTCCAGCACGACCGCGGCCAGCAACAGCCGGCTGCGGGTGACCTCCGTTACGGTGGGTGCCTTGCCTTCGATCAGAAGTGCATCGAAACAGCTCTGAGCCAGACGGTGTGCCTCGCTCGTTTGCATCAAATACTCCCACGCCAGTCGCGGATCTTCCTGCAGCAAGGCGCCGCTTTTTCTCTTGAGCACCACATCCGTCAGGTAGTTGATCAACGGTTCGGAATGCCGCCCCAGGTCGGCCATCAACTTTCGCACGACCTGCATGATCACAGGATACTGTGCGGGCTCGATGATCAGTGCGACATCCTGAGTCTCTTCGGAAATGCCCCAGTAGTTAGCGAATTTTGGCGGTGCGGGCATTTTGAAGTTGAGGCAGTCAATCAAGTTTGCAAGGTCTGCGTAGTCGTTGGGCGGATCGATTTCCTGAAACGCCAGCCAGTTGCGCAGTGGCACGGTGGCGCTGGAGGAAATAATGCCGCCAGAACGCCATGCGGTTTTAGACAGGAGTTCGATATCGGGCCGTAAAGATTCGATCTCATACAGTTCGTCGGTAATGATGGTGGATTGGATGTAAAAGCCCGTAGCACCGAATTCCTCATAGGCGGCGTAAACTTCACCATTGCTTCTGACCATGAAAAAGTGATCGGCAGGAAGGTCGAAGGAGGCAATGAATTCAATGAATTCCGGATGTTTGCTGAGTGAGCGCAGCAATAATTTGCCAGCGAGATGTTCGCTGTCGAAACGACTTCCCGACACCACTTCCGTGGCGAGTTGCATGAGGTCTTCTTCAGCACGAAAAGATTGTCGAAGGAAATTTCGGTTCTCCAGAGCCCTGGCGATTTTCAATCGTTCTACTTCTTCGGCCGATGCAGGGGTCGTTGCAAAAAGGTTGCGGTTAATATCCATATTGAGTTGTTCTGGTCCGTGTTGGTTAGTGCGGCAATCAGCCAGGTTAACGTGGCTGGTTGTGAAGGGGGCGGGAATATAAAACATCGAGCAAAGTTGGTTTTTTATTTTAAGTTGCAAGTTGTTTTTGAAAGTGTCGAGATGTCTCTTTGAGGTATTAAGTGGCAACAGAAACTTCGTCGCCGGTTTCAATGGCCTGAGTGGTGGCGCGGGTCGTGGGTGATTTTGTTCAATACGCGGGCGCACGGCGCTGTCTACTGTTGACTCCTTGTTCCCCAATTTGCAGCAGGTGCGTAATGAGTCTGATTGTGTCGATGGCGGCGTTTGCGCTGGTGGCATCCATAACCCCGGGGCCGGTAAATATCGTCGCGCTGAGTTCCGGGGCGCAATACGGCTTTCGGGCCAGTCAGCGGCATGTGGCGGGGGCGACGCTGGGCTTTGTGCTGTTGCTGGTGCTGATGGGGTTGGGCCTGCATGAAGTCCTGAAACTGTGGCCATTCCTGACCCGGGTGGTGCAATTGGCCGGGGTGGCGTTTCTGTTGTTCATGGCCTGGAAGCTGGCTGCCGATGACGGCCAGTTGCATGCCGGCGAAGCGGGGCGGGCGCCGTCGATGCTGTACGGCGCGGTGATGCAATGGCTCAACCCGAAAGCGTGGCTGGCCTGTGTGGCAGGGATGGGCGCGTTTGTCGCCGATGGCGAGGCGCGGCTGGTCTGGCAGTTCGCCGCGGTGTATCTGGTGATCTGTTATCTGTCGGTCGGATGCTGGGTGTACGCCGGAACGTTTTTGCGGGGGTATCTGGGCAATCCGGCGGGGATGCGCCTGTTCAATCGCTTGATGGCTTTGCTGCTGGCAGCGAGCGCGGTTTATCTGCTGTTGCCGTGAGCCCGAAGTCGATGGTCAGCCGCGATATTGGCCGGGTGTCGCGGCCAGATGCTGTTTGAATGCACGCTGAAAATGAGCCTGATCGGCAAACCCTGCATCCAGTGCAACATCAGCGATCAGCTGGCCGCTGCGCAGACGTTCGCGGGCAAACTGGATGCGCTGGTTGACCAGGAACGCGTGCGGCGTCATGCCGTAATGCTGCTTGAATGCGCGGATCAGATACGACGCTGATAACTGCGCCGCCGTGCAGATGTCCTCCAGGCTGAGCAGGTCAGTGCAATGTTCGCGGATGAAATCGGCGGCGCGTTCGAGCTTGAAATTCGGTTCGCGCAGCGCCGGTTCAGCCGGGTTCAGGCGCCATTGCAAATCACTGAAAAACTCCACCGCTGCGCTGTGTTTACGCAGTGCGTCCTGCTGCTCATCGACCAATATGGCGTAAAGCCCTTGCAGGTCACGAAACAGTCGCAGGTCATCCAGGTGCGTGGTGGCAAATCGGCGAAACTCAAGTTCGGCACTGAACCCCAACTGATGCTGCAGATCGGTCAGCCATGGCGTCTCGACATACAACATCAAGTACGACCACGGCTGATCATCGATCGGATTGCAGGCATGCACGTCGCCCGGATTCATCAGCACCACGGTGCCGGCGGCCACTTCGAATGTCGATTGCTCATGCACATAAATGCTGCGCCCGGCCGTGATCGCGCCGATGGAAAAGTGCGCATGGGAATGGCGTGAGTAGCAGACCTCACGACCATCGGCGATGGCCCGCGCTTCGATGAAGGGCAGGGCATCGTCCCGCCAGAAGCGTGGGGCTTTTTGAGGATTTTTGGCGGCAGCGTGTTTCATCGTTATGGTTCCCGGCAGGCCAGACCCGGAGTGTATTAGCTCTGGCCGGCAAAGGCCCGCTCCAGTTCGGCGATGTCGAGTTTTTTCATCGTGAACATGGCCTGCATTGCCCGTTGCGACTTGCTGGTGTCAGGGTCCTGCATCATGTGCATGAACGCCACGGGCACGATCTGCCACGACACGCCGAACTTGTCCTTGAGCCAGCCGCATTGCTGGGCCTCGACCGGGCCACCGGCCGACAGGTTGCCCCAGAAGTGGTCGATTTCTTCCTGATTCTGGCAGTTGACCTGAAACGAAATTGCCTCGCTGAACTGGAACATCGGCCCGCCATTGAGACCGGTGAAACTGTGGCCGTCGAGTTCGAAACTGACGGTCATCACCGCGCCTTCCGGCTTGCCGTGGAATTCCTCGCCGACCTTGCTGTAGTGGGTCAGTCCGGTGATTTTCGAATGATCGAAGATCGAGCAATAGAACTTCGCAGCCGCTTCGGCCTGATCATCGAACCACAGGCACGGTGTGATTTTCTGGAAACGTTGCATGGCAGTCATCCTCGGCAGGTTAGACACGCGGGATTTACAGCGTAGTCAGTCCTTGGTCGACTGGCGGTGCCGTAGATCGACAAGTGCAGTGCAATTCAGCAACACCCTGAACCTGTGGGAGCTGGCTTGCCAGCGATGAGCCGGCACGTTCAGAAGTGATGCTGTCTGAGCCACCGCCATCGCTGGCAAGCCAGCTCTCACAATGTCTGTGACTCAGTCAGGATGTGCAGGAAGTCAGCGCCGTTCGGCGACCATCAGCAGCGATTGCGGCACGGGGCTTTGCGGATGCTGCGGCTCCTGCAAACCGAGCATGTGAAACCCGGCCATGTCCAGCGCGGTGCACCAGCTCGACAGCGTGCGGAAATACCACGGCATCGGCTGCCACTGGCCCTTGAACGCGGCAAACGATTCTTCACGCCAGCCATCCTGATAATTGCCGGCCGCCACGGCCCACGGATGCAGGGTCTGAATGATGATGGCGCCGCCGGGAACCAGCAACGCATGCATCGCAGCAAGCAGCGGGATGATGTCCTGATGCAGCAGCGAAAAGTTGGCACAGATCAAATCGTAATCACGGCCAATATCAATCTCGGCGTCGACCAGCGCCGCGTAACGGGCGACATGCACCTTTGTCGAACCGGCCGCGCGTGCCGCCTCGATCAGACTCGCATCGCCGTCGACACCCGCCGCATCAATGCCGCGATCCGCCAGCGCGCGCAACAACCAGCCTTCGCCGCAACCCAGATCCAGCACGCGTTCCGGTTGGCGGCCCATGATCGCCAGCAGGATCGCCTGATCGGTGACCTGCTGACGGCTTTCGATGGCACCGCTGCGGATCACCTCGATCCAGGCTTCAGCGTTGGCGTGCCAGCTCTGCAACAAGGTGGATTCAAGGGAGGGCATGGCGCTGTCTCCGAAATTGTGAGCGTTCGCTTGTACGGCTGCTATGTTCAAAGGCTGAACAAAGTCTGGCAGAGGATAGACACCATGACCCCATTAACCGGCGGTTGCCTGTGCGGCGACGTTCGCTTCGAAGCCGCGGGCCAACCTTACCGCATCGGCATTTGCCATTGCCTCGATTGCCGCAAACATCACGGCGCATTGTTTCACGCATCGGCAATATTTCCCGAGAAGGCGGTGACCGTCAGCGGGACTCTCGGCGAGTATCAAGGGCGGGTGTTTTGCCCGCGCTGTGGTTCGCCGGTACTAGCGCGTTCGGGGGATGAAATTGAAGTGAATGTCGGCTCGCTGGACGAGCCGAACCAGTTCAAGCCGACTTATGAGCTGTGGACCATCCGCCGCGAGGCCTGGTTACCGGCGTTGCCGCTGGCGCACCACTACGAACGTGATCGCGAAGGGACGGGCCGTACCGAGGCGTAGTACGCAGTCAAGCCAATCACCCAGTCCCCTGTGGGAGCGAGCCTGCTCGCGAATGCGGGGGGCAGCCAACCCATTACTGACTGACCGATTGCCTTCGCCAGCAGGCTCGCTCCCACACGGTTTCTGGTGTGACCGAGTATGCAGCAGGCATCTGAAAACCTGTGGGAGCTGGCTTGCCAGCGAGGGGGCCGGCACATCCACAGTTGATGTTGCCTGACCCACCGTCATCGCTGGCAAGCCAGCTCCCACAATGATGTGTGTCAGCCGCGAATAAACGCCAACAAATCCGCATTGATCGTCGGCGCTTCAGTTGTCGGCATTCCGTGCGGAAAGCCCGGATACGACTTCAGCGTGCCATTTGGCAGCAGTTTCGCCGACAAAGGCCCCGAGTTCGCATACGGCACGATCTGGTCGTCCTCGCCATGCATCACCAGCACCGGTACGGTGACCTTCTTCAGGTCTTCGGTGAAGTCGGTCTGCGAGAAGGCAACGATCCCGTCGTAATGCGCCTTGGCCCCGCCGATCATGCCCTGACGCCACCAGTTGCCGATGATCCCTTCCGAAGGTTTTGCTCCCGGGCGGTTGTAGCCATAGAAAGGACCGCTGGGAATGTCGCGATAGAACTGCGCGCGATTGGCCGCCAGTTGTGCCTGAAAATCATCGAACACCGATTTCGGCAAACCACCGGGATTGCTTTCGGTCTGGACCATCAACGGTGGCACCGCGCTGATCAGCACGCCTTTGGCCACGTTGTCCTGCCCATGCCGGGCGATGTAGTGGATGACCTCACCGCCGCCGGTGGAGTGGCCGACGTGCACCACGTTCTTCACTCCCAGATGCTGAACCACCGCCAGCGCATCGTCGGCGTAATGATCCATGTCGTGACCGTCCCAGACCTGGCTCGATCGCCCGTGCCCGCGCCGGTCATGGGCAATCACCCGAAAGCCCTGGGCCAGAAAGAACAGCATCTGCGCATCCCAGTCGTCCGAGCTGAGTGGCCAGCCGTGGTGGAAGTGGATCACCGGAGCGTCCTTCGGGCCCCAGTCCTTGTAGAAGATATCGACGCCGTCTTGAGTGGTGACAAATCCCATGTTCGCGACTCCTGACCAATGTGATGGGTGACCGCGCTCGTCGCAGGCCGGTGGTGCTGGCTCGGGTGAGCGCCGTTATCAGCCAGAAGATTAAAGTCGACATTTTTACGTTGAGGCATGACCGGTGGTCGCAACGTCTGGCTTGCGGCGCAATTTGGGCTTTGCTGAAAGGGATAAGCCGAGGCGCGCACAGGCTTCGATGGCCGTAGCGACGCCCCTTCAGAACACCGTGAGTCTGAGGAAAATCCCCGATGCTGACCTTGAATATCAATGGCAAGGATCAGGAACTCGATGTGCCGGCAGACATGCCGCTGCTTTGGGTCCTGCGTGATGTGGCGCACCTGACCGGTACCAAATTCGGCTGTGGCATGGCCCAGTGCGGCGCCTGCACCGTTCACGTGGATGGGGCACCGTTGCGTGCCTGCATCACGCCCGCCACTGCCGTGGCCAACGGCCAGAAAATCCTCACCATCGAAGGCCTGTCCACCGACGGCTCGCACCCGGTGCAGCAAGCCTGGGCCGAACTGGATGTGGTGCAATGCGGTTACTGTCAGTCCGGGCAGATCATGTCTGCCGCGGCGCTGCTGGCGAAAATCCCCAAACCTACCGACAGTGATATCGATCAGGCGCTCTCCGGCAACATTTGCCGCTGCGGCACCTATCCGCGAATCCGCGCAGCAGTGAAACGTGCGGCCGAAATTGGCTGATTGGGAGACAGACGATGAACAGTCCTGTATCGCGTCGCGGCTTTCTCAAGGGCAGTGCCGTGCTGGGTGGCGGTCTGGTGGTGGCGTTTGTCGTGCCCGGTGCCCATCGGTTTGCGCGGGCAGCGGAGAATGAAGGCAAGGTCTTCGCGCCGAATGCGTTTTTGCGCATCGCCGCCGACAACAGCGTGACGGTGTTGCTCGGGCATTCGGAAATGGGCCAGGGCATCTGGACTGGCCTGACCATGCTGATCGCCGAAGAGCTGGACGCCGACTGGTCGACGATCCGCGTCGAGCACTCGCCGGCCTCGGCGGCCAATTACGGCATGCCGGCGTTTGGCGGAATGCAGATTACCGGCGGCTCGACTTCGACCTGGATGGAGTTCGATCGTTACCGGCTCGCAGGGGCCACGGCGCGGCAGATGCTGGTGGAAGCGGCGGCCAAGCGCTTCAACGTTGCGGCGTCGACGATTCGCACTGAGTCGGGCGTCGTGATTGCCGGCGATAAACGCGCGACGTATGGCGAGCTGGCAGACGCTGCCGGGCAACTGCCGGTACCGGATCCGAAGTCGATCACCTTCAAGGAGGCGAAGGACTGGAAGGTCATCGGCAAACCGACCAAACGCCTCGACACCCCGGAGAAAATCACCGGGCGCGCCAAGTTCGGCATGGACGTGCAGTTCGACGGCTTGATGACCGCGATGGTCGCGCGGGCGCCGGTGTTCGGTGCCACGGTCAAATCCTTCGAGGGGGCCGAGGCGCTGGCGGTGCCCGGCGTGCACAAAGTGGTACAGGTGCCGACCGGCGTGGCGGTGATTGCCGATCATTACTGGGCGGCGAAACTCGGGCGTGATGCGTTGAAAGTCGATTGGGACATGGGCCCGCACACTGACCTGAGTAGCCAGGGCCTGCTCGACAGCTTTCGCAAACTGGCGGCGACACCGGGGACTTCCGCCAGCCAGGCCGGGAATCCGCAGGGCAACTTCAATAAGGCGGCGAAGAAAATCGACGTCGAATACAGCGTGCCGTATCTGGCGCATGCACCGATGGAACCGCTCAACTGCACGGTGAAGATCAGCGCCGACAAGTGCGAAATCTGGACCGGCACGCAATTCCAGACCCTCGACCAGATGGTCGCCGGCAAGATCACCGGGCTCAAACCGGAGCAGGTGGAGATTCACACCGAGTTTCTCGGTGGCGGTTTCGGGCGCCGGGCCAATCCGACCTCGGACTTCGTCGCTGAAGCCGTGCAAGTGGCGAAAGCGGCCGGGATGCCGGTGAAAACCGTGTGGTCCCGTGAGGATGACATTCGTGGCGGTTATTACCGCTCGATGTTCCTGCATCAGGCGCGCATCGGCCTCGACGGGCAGGGCATGCCGTTGAGCTGGCAGCATGTGCTGGTCGGTCAGTCGATCATGGCCGGCACGATGCTTGAACAGACCATGGTCAAGAACGGCATCGACGCGACTTCGGTCGAAGGTGTGGCTGACAGCCCGTATATCAAAGGCCTGGCTCATCAACAGGTCGAGCTGCATTCGCCGCAGACCGGGATCAATGTGTTGTGGCTGCGCTCGGTCGGGCACAGCCACACCGCGTTTGTCATGGAGTCACTGATCGATGAAATGGCCACGGCGGCCGGCAAGGACCCGGTGGAATACCGGCGAACGTTGCTCAAGGATCATGCGCGCCATCTCGGTGTGCTGAATCTGGCGGTGGAGAAGGCCAACTGGACAGCGCCATTGCCGGACGGGCATGCGCTGGGCGTGGCGGTGCACGAGTCGTTCGGCAGTTATGTGGCGCAGGTGGCCGAGGTCTCCCAGGACAATCTGGCGATCCGCGTGCACCGCGTGGTGTGTGCGGTGGATTGCGGGATCGCGGTCAATCCGCAGAGCATCGCGGCGCAGATGGAATCGTGCATCACCTTTGGCCTGGGCATGGCGCTGCACAGCAAGCTGACGGTCAAGGACGGCGCGGTGGTGCAATCCAACTATCACGACTATCAGGTGCTGCGCCTCAATGAGATGCCGCTGGTCGAGGTGCATATCGTGCCCAGCCGCGACAAACCCGGCGGCATCGGCGAGGCCGGTGTTCCGCCTACCGCGCCGGCGGTGGCCAACGCGGTGTATGCACTGACCGGGCAACGCCTGCGTGAACTGCCGCTGCAACTGTCGGGGGTGTGAGATGAAACGACATCTGCTGTTGGGCACGGTGATTCTGCTGGGGCTGGGCGGCTACGCTTCGGACCTGTTCGCCGATGATCAGGAGGCGCTCAAGGCGTTCGGCACGGTGCAGAAGGTGTTCCAGAGCCCGCGTTGCCAGAACTGCCACATTCCCGGCGACTCGCCGCTGCAATTCGATGCCGGCAAACCGCATGCGATGAATGTCGTGCGCGGCATGGATGGCAAGGGCGCCGCCGGTTTGCCTTGCGCCACCTGTCATGCCGAGCGCAACCCGCCCGACAGTTATGGCCCGCATGCGCCTCCGGGGGCGCCGCACTGGAGCCTGCCACCGGCGGCGCACAAGATGGCCTGGATTGGCCTGCCGCCGGACAAGTTGTGCGCGATGATCAAGGATCGTTCCAGCAACGGCGACCGTGATTTCGCCGCGCTGATCAAACATGTCAGCGACGACAAACTGGTGCTGTGGGGCTGGAATCCCGGAGCCGGGCGCGCGCCGGTGCCAGTGCCGCATGATATTTTTGTGGCCCAGTTCAAGCTTTGGGCCGATGCCGGCGGGCCGTGCCCGGTGGCGGGCGGTTGAGTGTGTGAGTCGCTGGCGATTCAAGCTACTCTAACGGTCGTTGACCCTGATGGAGTGCGTGATGCTGGCCCCGATCAAACCCGCCAATGAAGCTGTGCGAATCCAGGCATTGCACGGACTGAACGTCCTGGACTCTGCGCCCGAAGAGCGTTTCGACCGTTTGACGCGTCTGGCCAAACGGCTGTTCAACGTGCCGATTGCGTTGGTCACGCTGGTCGACAAGGATCGGCAATGGTTCAAGTCGTGCGTCGGCCTCGACGTCAACGAAACGCCACGGGATGTGTCGTTCTGTGGGCACGCGATTCTTCAGGATGAATTGCTGCTGGTGCCGGATGCCAAGCAAGACAAACGCTTTCATGACAATCCGCTGGTGACCGGCGAGCCGAACATCCGTTTTTACGCGGGCTACCCGCTGACCGTGCCCAACGGCAACAAGATGGGCACGCTGTGCCTGATCGACACCAGGCCGCGCGAGCTCGATGATGAAGAGCGCGGGCTGTTGCGCGATCTGGCCGGCATGGCCGAACAAGAGTTGATGGCGGTGCAGATGGCGAACATGGACGAGCTGACGCTGCTGTCCAACCGCCGTGGCTTCAAGGCGCTTGCTCAGTATGCGCTGGAGGCCTGCAAGCACCGGGACAAACCGGCGACGCTGCTGTTTTTCGATCTCAATGACTTCAAACACATCAATGATCACTATGGGCATGCCGAAGGCGACAGTGCGCTGAAGACCTTCGCCGACGTGCTGCGCATCGCTTTTCGCGAGAGCGACGTGGTCGGGCGCCTGGGCGGTGATGAGTTCGTGGCGCTGCTGACCGGCTCCAGTCACGTCGAAACCACGGCGATCATGGCGCGGCTCAAGGACATCCTCGACGAGCGCAATACGATGTTGCAACGCGGCTACGACATCCGCTTCAGCGTCGGCCAGATCGAATACGATCCGCAACAGCATGACACGGTGGATCGGCTGCTGGCCGATGCCGATAGCGCAATGTACGAACACAAGCAGCAATTGAAGCGCGGCCATTGAGGGCCTCATCGCTGGCAAGCCAGCTCCCACAGATTTCGCGGCTGCCCACACAATCCAGGGACTGCACGTAACCTTGTGGGCGCTGGCTTGCCAGCGATAGCGGCCGGTCAGACGCCACACTTTTATTTGGCAAACAACTGCCCGATATCCTTGAACGCCTTGAACTCCAGCGCATTGCCACACGGGTCGAACAGAAACATCGTCGCTTGTTCGCCCACCAGGCCCTGAAAGCGAATCCCCGGCTCAATCACAAACCGCGTGCCCAGCGATGTGAGGCGTTCGGCCAGCGCCTGCCATTGCGCCATCCCCAGCACCACTCCGAAATGCGGCACCGGCACGTCATGCCCGTCCACGGCATTGGTGTGGGCAGCTTCCTGTGCAGCGTTTTTCGGCGCCAGATGAATCACCAGTTGATGGCCGAAGAAGTTGAAGTCGACCCAGTGTGCGCTGGAACGACCTTCCTCCAGCCCGAAAACTTCGCGGTAAAAGTGCCGTGTGGCGGCCAGGTCATAGACGGGGATGGCCAGATGGAATGGGCTGAGTGACATAGGTGCGGTCTCGATCAACGGTTGGGGTGAGCTGAGTCTAGCGCTGTGCATTTCGATTGAAAGACGATAGTTTTTGCGCCGAGCTCAAATTATTTCGATCAATCGAGGTGTCCATGCTGCGTGAACTCAAGACCTTTCTGGCGGTGGCGCAGCACGGCACGTTTGCCGCGGCGGGTCTTCATGTCGGCCTGACGCAATCGGCGGTCAGCGCGCAGATCCGCAATCTGGAACAGACCCTCGGCGTAAGGCTGTTCGATCGCACCGGTCGGCAGGCGATCCTCAATCCGGCAGGGCAGCGCGCGGTGCCGATGGCGCAGGAAATGCTCGCCACCTTCAGCCGCATGGCGATCAGCGAAGACGCCAGCGAGTTTTGCGGCGAGCTGAGAATCGGCGCCGTGGCCACCGCGCAGACGGGGTTGTTGCCTCAGGCCTTGCTGCGCTTGCGCCAACAGGCGCCCGGCGTGGAGCCGAAACTGGTGCCTGGTGTGTCGCTGAACCTGCTGAGCCAAGTGGATGCAGGGCAGGTCGATCTGGCGGTCATGATCAAGCCGCCGTTCGAATTGCCCAAGGAGCTGTCAGCGCAGGTGATCCGACGCGAACCGTTCGTGCTGATCGTACCGCGCGGTGTCGAGGGCGATGATCCGCTGCAATTGCTCGCCGAGCATCCTCATGTGCGCTACGACCGTAACTCGTTCGGGGGGCGACTGGTGACGCGCTTTCTGCGTGAGCAGCGGATAGACGTCCACGTAGCGCTGGAGCTGGATGAGCTGGAAGCGATCGTTAAAATGGTCGAATGCGGGCTCGGGGTTTCGTTGCTGCCCATGGCTGGGCTGTGGCTGGAGCATCCGCTGAGGGTGAGAGTGATCGACCTGGGCGAGCTGAAGTTTTATCGGGAGATGGTGCTGTTGCAGCGTTACAGCCAGCGCAGCCAGCCGATTCAGCAGTTGTTCGCCCGTTGCCTGGCATCGCAGGCATGAAAAAGCCCGCCAATTGGCGGGCTTTTTATCGGCAGCGCGAAGATTACTCTTCGATGTTGCCCATGGCGGTGGTGTTGAAGCCGCCGTCCACGTACATGATTTCACCGCTGATGCCCGACGCCAGGTCGGAGCACAGGAAGGCGCCGGCGTTGCCGACTTCTTCGATGGTGACGTTGCGGCGCAGTGGAGTTTGCGCTTCGTTGGCGGCCAGCATCTTGCGGAAGTTCTTGATGCCGGAGGCGGCCAGGGTACGGATCGGGCCAGCCGATACGCAGTTGACGCGGGTGCCGTCCGGGCCCAGGGAACCGGCCAGGTAACGTACGCCAGCTTCCAGCGAAGCCTTGGCCATGCCCATCACGTTGTAGTTCGGCATGGTGCGCTCGGCGCCCAGGTACGACAGGGTCAGCAGGCTGCCGTTGCGGCCTTTCATCATTTCGCGGCCAGCCTTGGCCAGGGCCACGAAGCTGTAGGCGCTGATGTCGTGAGCGATGCGGAAACCTTCACGGGTGGTGGCTTCGGTGAAGTCGCCGTCCAGTTGGTCGCCCGGGGCGAAGCCGACGGAGTGCACGATGCAGTCCAGGCCGTCCCACTTCTTGCTCAGTTCTTCGAAGACCTTGGCGATTTCTTCATCGCTGGCCACGTCGCACGGGAAGCACAGCTCAGGGCTCGAACCCCAGCCCTGTGCGAACTCTTCAACGCGACCCTTGAGTTTGTCGTTCTGATAAGTGAAGGCAAGCTCAGCGCCCTCGCGATGCATGGCGGCAGCGATGCCGGATGCGATGGACAGCTTGCTGGCGACACCGACGATCAGTACGCGCTTACCGGCGAGAAAACCCATGTGTTGCTCCTCTTTCAGGTTATTGCGCAGTGGCTGGTGCCAGAAAAGCGGCTTCCAGCAACTGCTGTGTATACGAATGTTTGGGAGCGGCAAAGATGGCTTGCGCGTCTCCCTGTTCGACCACTTGGCCATGCTTGACCACCATCAGCTGGTGGCTCAGCGCTTTGACGACAGCCAGGTCATGGCTGATGAACAAATACGTCAGGTTGTACTTGGCTTGCAGTGAACGCAACAGCTCCACCACTTGCCGCTGCACCGTGCGGTCGAGCGCCGAAGTGGGCTCGTCCAGCAGGATCAGCGCCGGTTTCAGCACCAAGGCCCGGGCAATGGCGATACGTTGCCGTTGCCCGCCGGAAAATTCGTGGGGGTAGCGGTGCCGGGTTTCCGGATCCAGACCTACCTCCTTCAATGCCGCAATAATCGCCGCTTCCTGCTCGGTCGCGGTGCCCATCTTGTGAATCCGCAGGCCTTCGCCAACGATATCGCTGACGCACATTCGCGGGCTCAGGCTGCCGAACGGGTCCTGAAACACCACCTGCATCTCCCGCCGCAACGGGCGAACCTCGTTCTGCGTCAGGCAGTCTAGCTGCTTGCCCTCAAAGCGGATCGCGCCTTTGCTGCCGATCAGCCGCAAAATCGCCAGACCCAGCGTGGATTTGCCGGAACCGCTTTCCCCCACGATCCCCAGAGTCTGTCCCTGAGGCAGGCTGAAATTGATGCCGTCCACTGCCTTGACGTAATCCACCGTGCGCTTGAGCAGGCCTTTCTTGATCGGGAACCAGACTTTCAGGTTCTCGACTTCGAGCAGCGGCGCCCCGATTTTATTGGTCGCCGGGCCTCCGCTGGGCTCCGCGCCGAGCAATTCCCGAGTGTACGGATGCTGCGGCGAACGGAACAGCTCTGCGCACGATGCCTGTTCGACGATGCAACCGCGCTGCATGACACATACGCGATGCGCAATTCTTCGCACCAGGTTCAAATCATGACTGATCAGTAACAGCGACATGCCCAATCGAGCCTGAAGTTCCTTGAGCAAATCGAGGATTTTCAGCTGAACGGTCACGTCCAGTGCGGTGGTTGGCTCGTCAGCGATCAGCAGTTCCGGCTCGTTGGCCAGCGCCATGGCGATCATCACCCGCTGGCGCTGGCCGCCAGACAATTCGTGGGGCAGGGCCTTGAGACGTTTGTGCGGCTCGGGGATGCCGACCATCTCCAGCAGCTCCAGCGTGCGCTTGGTTGCGACTTTGCCGCTCAAGCCCTTGTGGATGCCCAACACCTCGTTGATCTGCTTCTCGATCGAGTGCAGGGGGTTGAGCGAGGTCATCGGCTCCTGAAAGATCATCGCGATGCGGTTGCCACGGATGTGGCGAATGGTCTTTTCGCTCAGGTCCAGCAGATTCTGCCCGGCATAGGTGATGCTGCCGGCCGGATGGCGGGCCAGCGGGTAGGGCAGCAGGCGCAGGATCGAGTGCGCGGTCACCGATTTGCCCGAGCCGGACTCGCCGACCAGCGCCAGGGTTTCGCCGCGCTTGATGTCGAAGCTCACGCCCTCGACCACCCGGTGCAGTCGCTCATTCATGCCGAACTCGACGGCGAGGTCGCGCACTTCGATCAGATTGTCCTGATTCATTTCACTTCCTCGGGTCGAAGGCATCGCGAGCGGACTCGCCGATAAACACCAGCAAACTCAACATCAGCGCCAGCACGGCAAACGCGCTGATGCCCAGCCACGGCGCCTGCAGGTTGGATTTGCCTTGGGCCACCAGTTCACCCAGCGACGGGCTGCCGGCCGGCAAGCCGAAGCCGAGGAAATCCAGCGCGGTGAGGGTGCCGATGGCGCCGGTGAGGATGAACGGCATGAAGGTCATGGTCGAGACCATCGCGTTGGGCAGAATGTGGCGGAACATGATCGCGCCGTTCTGCATGCCCAGCGCCCGCGCCGCACGCACGTATTCGAGGTTGCGCCCACGCAGGAACTCGGCACGCACCACGTCGACCAGGCTCATCCACGAAAACAGCAGCATGATCCCCAGCAGCCACCAGAAATTCGGCTGGACGAAACTGGCGAGGATGATCAGCAGGTACAGCACCGGCAGCCCCGACCAGATTTCCAGAAAGCGCTGCCCGGCCAGATCGACCCAGCCGCCATAAAAACCCTGCAACGCGCCGGCAATCACGCCGATGATCGAGCTGAGCACGGTCAGGGTCAGGGCGAACAGCACCGAGATGCGGAAGCCGTAAATCACCCGCGCCAGCACATCGCGGCCCTGATCGTCGGTGCCCAGCAGGTTGTCCGCCGAGGGCGGGGCCGGGGCCGAGACTTTCAGGTCGTAGTTGATGCTCTGGTAGCTGTAGGGAATCGGCGCCCACAACACCCATGCGTCCTTGGCCTTGAGCAGTTCGCGGATATACGGGCTCTTGTAGTTGGCTTCCAGCGGGAATTCGCCGCCGAAGGTGGTTTCCGGGTAGCGCTTGATCGCCGGGAAGTACCAGTGGTTGTCGTAATGCACCAGCAGCGGCTTGTCGTTGGCGATCAGCTCGGCGCCGAGGCTCAGGCCGAACAGAATCAGAAACAGCCACAGCGACCACCAGCCACGCTTGTTGGCTTTGAACAGTTCGAACCGGCGGCGGTTGAGCGGGGACAGGTTCATCTCAATGCTCCCGGCTGGCGAAGTCGATGCGCGGATCGACCAGGGTGTAGGTGAGGTCGCCGATCAGTTTCACCACCAGCCCCAGCAGGGTGAAGATGAACAGGGTGCCGAACACCACCGGGTAATCGCGGTTGATCGCCGCTTCGAAACTCATCAGGCCCAGGCCGTCGAGGGAGAAGATCACCTCCACCAGCAACGAGCCGGTGAAGAAGATGCCGATGAACGCCGACGGAAACCCGGCAATCACCAGCAGCATGGCGTTGCGGAACACGTGGCCGTAGAGCACGCGGTTGCGCGTCAGGCCCTTGGCCTTGGCGGTGACCACGTACTGCTTGTTGATCTCGTCGAGGAAGCTGTTTTTGGTCAGCAGGGTCATGGTCGCGAAGTTGCCGATCACCAGCGCCGTCACCGGCAGCGCCAGGTGCCAGAAGTAGTCGAGAACCTTGCCGCCCAGGCTCAGCTCATCGAAGTTGTTCGAAGTCAGGCCGCGCAACGGGAACCAGTCCAGATAACTGCCGCCGGCAAACACCACGATCAGCAGAATCGCGAACAGGAATGCCGGGATCGCGTAGCCGATGATGATCGCCGAACTGGTCCACACGTCGAAGTGGCTGCCGTGCCGCGTGGCCTTGGCGATCCCCAGCGGGATCGACACCAGGTACATGATCAGTGTGCTCCACAGCCCGAGCGAGATCGATACCGGCATCTTCTCCTTGATCAGGTCGATGACCTTGGCGTCGCGGAAGAAGCTGTCGCCGAAATCCAGCTTCGCGTAGTTCTTGACCATGATCCACAAGCGTTCCGGGGCCGATTTGTCGAAGCCGTACATGTGCTCGATTTCCTTGATCAGCGCCGGGTCCAGGCCTTGCGCGCCGCGATAGGCGGAGCCGGCCACCGAGACTTCGGCGCCGCCACCGGCGATGCGGCTGGTGGCGCCTTCGAAGCCTTCAAGCTTGGCGATCATCTGCTCCACCGGGCCGCCTGGCGCGGCCTGGATGATGACGAAGTTGATCAGCAGGATGCCGAACAGGGTCGGGATGATCAGCAGCAGTCGCCGAAAAATATACGCCAGCATCTGATTACTCCGTGCCCACAGGGTCGGCTTGCAGTTTGGTTTCGACTTCTATGGCGGGTTTCGCGTCAGGCTTGACCCACCAGGTGTTAATCCCGATGTCGTATTTGGGCGAGACTTTCGGGTGACCGATGTGGTTCCAGTAAGCCACGCGCCAGGTCTTGATGTGCCAGTTGGGGACTACGTAGTAACCCCATTGCAGGACCCGATCCAGCGCCCGCGCATGGGCCACCAGGCTGCTGCGTGAATCGGCGTTGATCAGGCTTTCCACCAGTTGATCGACGATCGGATCCTTCAGGCCCATGGTGTTGCGGCTGCTCGGTTTGTCGGCGGCGGCGCTCATCCAGAATTCTCGTTGCTCGTTACCCGGCGAGTTGGATTGCGGGAAGCTGCCGACCATCATGTCGAAGTCCCGCGAGCGCACGCGGTTGATGTATTGCGAAACGTCGACACGGCGGATCACCAGATCGATGCCGAGGTCGGCCAGATTGCGTTTGAACGGCAGCAGCACGCGTTCGAATTCGGTCTGTGCAAGGAGGAACTCGATGACCACCGGTTTGCCGCTGGCGTCGACCATTTTGTCGTCGACAATCTTCCAGCCGGCCTCTTGCAGCAGTTGATAGGCCTCGCGCTGCTGGGCGCGGATCATGCCGCTGGCGTCGGTCTTGGGGTTCTCGAAGGCTTCGCTGAACACCTGCGCCGGCAGTTTGCTGCGAAACGGTTCGAGGATCGCCCGTTGTTCGGCGTCGGGCAGGCCGGTGGCGGCCATTTCCGAGTTCTCGAAATAGCTGCGGGTGCGGAAGTAGGCACCGTTGAACAGCTGTTTGTTGGTCCACTCGAAATCGAACAGCAGACCGAGCGCCTGGCGCACCCGCACATCCTGAAACACCGGACGGCGCAAATTGAAAACGAAGCCCTGCATGCCGGTCGGGTTGCTGTTGGCGATCTGTTCCTTGATCAGCCGGCCTTCGGTGACCGCCGGAATGTTGTAGGCGTTGGCCCAGTTCTTCGCGGTCATTTCCAGCCAGTAATCGAACTGCCCGGCCTTCAGCGCTTCGACGGCGACGGTGTTGTCGCGGTAGTAATCGGTGGTCATCACGTCGAAGTTGTAGAACCCGCGATTGACCGGCAAATCCTTGCCCCAATAGTCCTTGACCCGCTCATAGCGCACCGAGCGCCCGGCCTTCACTTCGGCGACCTTGTACGGGCCGCTGCCCAGCGGGATTTCCAGATTGCCCTTGGTGAAATCGCGATTGGCCCACCAGTGTTTCGGCAGCACCGGCAACTGGCCGAGGATCAGCGGCAACTCGCGATTGTTGGTGTGCTTGAACTTGAACAGCACCTTGAGCGGGTCTTCGGCGATCACCTCATCGACGTCGCTGTAGTAGCCGCGAAACAGCGGCGAACCGTCTTTGGTCAGGGTCTGGAAACTGAATACCACGTCTTCGGCGCGCACCGGATGGCCGTCATGAAAGCGCGCTTCCGGACGCAGGTAGAAACGCACCCAGCTGTTGTCCGGGGCTTTCTCGATCTTCGCAGCGATCAGGCCGTACTCGGTGAACGGCTCGTCGAGGCTGTGCTTGGTCAGGGTGTCGTAGATCTGCCCGACATCATCGGCCGGCACGCCTTTACTGATGAACGGATTGAGGCTGTCGAAGCCGCCGAACCCGGCCTGGCGGAAGATCCCGCCCTTGGGTGCATCGGGGTTCACGTAATCGAACTGTTTGAAGTCCGCCGGGTATTTCGGCGGTTCGTTGTACAGGGTCACCGCGTGTTGCGGGGCGGCAATCGCCAGCCCGGCGAACAGCAGACCGCTGGCCTGCAGGAGCAGGGCACGGATGGGGGTCATTTATTGTTCTCCGAAGATTTCAGCCACCACGCGCTCAGGCCCAGGGTGTAGGGCGGCGTGGTGACGAAAGCCAACCGGTTGCGGTAGGCCAGTCGGTGATAATTGAGGTACCAGTTGGGAATGCTGTAGTGCTGCCACAGCAGCACGCGGTCCAGCGCCTTGCCGGCGGCGACCTGTTCGTCGCGGGTTTGCGCGGCGAGCAATTGTTCGAGCAGGTGATCGACCACGGGGTTGGCGATGCCGGCGTAATTCTTGCTGCCCTTGACCCCGACCTGACTGGAATGGAAGTACTGCCACTGCTCCAGGCCCGGGCTGAGGGTCTGGTTGAGGGTCATCAGGATCATGTCGAAATCGAATTGATCCAGACGCTGTTTGTACTGGGCGCGATCCACCGTGCGCAGGCGCGCGTCGATGCCGATGCTGTTGAGGTTTTCGATGTACGGCTGCAGGATCCGCTCAAGGTTCGGATTGACCAGCAACAGTTCGAAGCTCAGCGGCTGCCCGGCAGCGTTTTGCAGGCGCTGGCCGTTGAGCTTCCAGCCGGCCTCGGCGAGCAGGGTCAGGGCCTTGCGCATGGTTTCTCGCGGGATGCCACGGCCATCGGTTTGCGGCAAGGTGAACGGCTCGGTGAACAGCTTCGCCGGTAACTGATCTTTATACGGCTTGAGCATCAGCCATTCGTGCCCGACCGGCAGGCCGCTGGCGCTGAATTCGCTGTTGGGGTAGTAACTGGTGGTGCGTTTGTAGGCGTCGCTGAACAGCGCGCGGTTGGTCCACTCGAAGTCGAACATCAGGCCCAGCGCTTCGCGCACCTTGACGTCGCTGAAGGTCGCGCGTCGGGTGTTCATGAACAGGCCCTGGCTCTGGGTCGGGATCTGATGCGCGATCTGCGCCTTGATCACGTCGCCACGGCGCACCGCCGGGAAGTTGTAGCCATTGGCCCAGTTCTTCGCCTGATGCTCGATGTAGATATCGAATTCACCGGCCTTGAACGCTTCGAAGGCCACGTCGCTGTCGCGGTAAAACTCGACTTCCATGCGATCAAAATTGTACTTGCCGCGATTGACCGGCAGGTCCTTGCCCCAGTAATCCTTGACCCGCTCGAAGATCAGCTGCCGCCCCGGCGTCACCGAGGTGATGCGATACGGCCCGCTGCCCAGCGGTGGATCGAAGGTGGTGGCCTTGAAGTCGCGATCTTTCCAGTAATGCTGTGGCAGCACCGGCAGCTCACCGAGGCGCAGAATCAATAACGGATTGCCCGAGCGTTTCATCACGAAACGAATGCGCTGCGGGTTGAGGATGTCGACCCGCGAGACTTCCTGCAGGGCGGTGCGGTACAGCGGATGGCCGTCCTTGAGCAGCAAACGATAGGAGAACGCCACGTCGTAGGCGGTGATCGGTGTGCCATCGTGGAAACGTGCTTCCGGGCGCAGATTGAACACCACCCAACTGCGATCTTCGCTGTATTCCACCGATTGCGCGATCAGGCCATAGCTCGATGCCGGCTCGTCGCCGGACGGCGAATACTGGCCGGTGCCGACCATCAGCGGCTCGTTCAGCTCATTGATGCCGTACTGCAGGAAATTCGGCGTGGTGACCGGGCTGGTGCCCTTGAAGGTGTACGGGTTGACCGTATCGAAGGTGCCGAACGCCATCACCCGCAACGTACCGCCCTTGGGCGCTTGCGGGTTGACCCAGTCGAAGTGGGTAAATCTGGCCGGGTACTTGAGCGTGCCGAACTGCGCATAACCGTGACTCTCGGTAATCGTCGCGCTTGCGGGTGAGCTCAAGGCCAGGCTGATCAGGAGCAGGAGGAGGGGACGCTTCAAGTCAGATCCGATCCAGGCGGCTTGGGCTTTGTGGGCCGTACAGTAACAGCTTGTCTGGACAGGAAAAAGATGCGGGTTAATGGGCTGTTAATCGGCGTGCAATTCTCACCCGGTTTGCATTGTAGCGAGGGGATTTATCCCCGATGGACTGCGCAGCAGTCCCCGTGGTTTTTGGAAGGCAGGGGCCGCTTCGCGCCCCATCGGGGATAAATCCCCTCACCACAAGGAATCCATCGGGGACAATAATTCGGGCAATAAAAAAAGCCCCTGAATTTCAGGGGCTCTTTGTCAGTGCGGCTGGTAAACCGTGAGCATCTGCCCAGGCTTGAGGGCCTTGCCGGCGCCCGGGTTCCAGCGCTTGAGATGCTGCATCTCGACGTTGAAACGCTTGGCCACCACGTACAGGGTGTCGCCACGCTTGACCTTGTACTGGGTCTGCTGCTGGTTGTCGGCCTTGCCTTTGGTCTTGCTGTTGGCTGCAATCACCGTGTTGATCCGGCCACTGTTACGAGCCGGGGCGCGCTTGGTGGTGTCCTGCATCACCAGGGTCTGGCCGACCTTGAGGTTCTTGCCGGTCAGCTTGTTCCAGCGCTGCAGGTCCTTGACTTCGACCTTGTTGGCCTTGGCGATGGAACCGAGGTTGTCACCGCGTTTGACCCGATAGGCGCGTTTGAGCTTTGCCACCTCGGTCGGGTCGGCACCGTCGAATACCGGTTTCAGCGAACGGGGACTGATCAGTTCTTCAGGCCGCATGGTCTGCAGGCTGGCGGTCAGCAGTTGCGCCTTGGACGTCGGCACCAGCAGATGCTGCGGGCCGTCGATGGTGGTGCGTTGCTTGAAGGCCGGGTTGAGCTGGAACAGTTCGTCTTCGTCGATGTTGGCCACCGCCGCGACCTTCGACAGGTCCATGCGCTGGTTGATTTCGACGACCTGGAAATACGGTTCGTTGGCGATCGGGTTGAGGTTCACCCCGTAGGCTTCCGGGGCCAGCACCACTTGCGACAGGGCCAGCAGTTTCGGCACGTACGCCTGGGTTTCCGCCGGCAACGACGACAGGTTCCAGTAGTCGGTCGGCAGGCCGAGCTTCTCGTTGCGCTCGATGGCACGGCTCACCGTGCCTTCACCGGCGTTGTAGGCCGCCAGGGCCAGCAGCCAGTCGCCGTTGAACATGTCGTGCAGACGGGTCAGGTAGTCCATCGCTGCGGTGGTCGAGGCGGTGATATCGCGACGGCCGTCATAAAAACGGGTCTGGCGCAGGTTGTAGTAGCGACCGGTGGACGGAATGAATTGCCACAGCCCCGAGGCGTCGGCGCGCGAGTAGGCCATCGGGTTGTAGGCGCTCTCGATCACTGGCAGCAGGGCCAGTTCCAGCGGCATGTTGCGCTCTTCGAGACGCTCGACGATGTAATGAATGTAGAGACTGCCGCGTTCGCCGGCATTCTCGAGGAAAGAAGGGTTGCTGGCGAACCACAGGCGCTGTTGCTCGATGCGCGGGTTGACGCCCAGGCCGTCCTGCAGCTGGAAACCACCGCGCATGCGCTCCCAGATGTCCTGAGGCACCTGCGGGCTGGGCTTTTCGCTCAGCCAGATCGGTTTCTGCTTGGCTCGCGCAGCAATGTTCGGCGTATGGGTCGCTTCAGTCTGCGGAGCATGGCTGGAACAGCCCGCCAATGTGGCGGACACAGCCACCGCGATGGCTTGGGCCAGGCGGGTCAACGTGTCTGAATTGACGGACTTACGTATGGATGACGACATTGGCTGGAAGTAAGTTCCGGGCAAAAATGTCGGGCGATTCTAGAAAGCGCACCCCCTGCGGTCAACCATTCAGAATTTTTGTACCAGGGGGCGAGTCACTTAGAATTTATCTTTCCACGCCCGCAGAGCCGCAAAAACCTCACTCGGCGCCCGGTTTTGAGCGCCTGCCCGTTCGTCCACTTTTTGTGTAACTAATGTTTCAGAGGTGCGCAGAAACGGATTGGTGAGCTTTTCCAGGGCCAGGGTCGACGGCAGGGTCATCACGCCTTTTTCCCGTTGTTGAGTGACTTTTTCCAGACGGGCGGCAATGTCCGGGTTGCCCGGTTCGACCGCGGCGGCAAACTTCAGGTTGCTCAGGGTGTATTCATGGGTGCAATACACCAGCGTATCCTCGGGTAACGCGGCGAGGCGGCTGAGCGAGTGGTGCATCTGTTGCGGCGTGCCTTCGAACAGGCGCCCGCAACCGGCGGCGAACAGGGTGTCACCGCAAAACAGCAGGCCGTGGTGGTAATAAGCAATGTGGCCGAGGGTGTGACCGGGCACCGCATAGACATCGAAGTCCCAGCCGAGGACGCTGACCGTGTCGTTGTCCTTGAGCGCCACATCGCGCCCCGGGATGTTTTCGCTGGCCGGGCCGTAGACTGTGGCGCCGCTCGCGGCTTTCAGGCGTTCGACGCCGCCGACGTGGTCGTGGTGGTGATGGGTGATCAGAATGTCGCTCAGCACCCAGCCCGGGTGTACGGCGAGCCAGGCCTGCACCGGCGCGGCATCGCCCGGATCGACCACGGCGCAGCGCTGGGTGCGGTGATCCTGTAACAACCAGATGTAGTTGTCGGTGAACGCGGGCAGGGCACTGATCTGTATCATCGTCGGAATTCGCCAAGCGGAAAACATTGGCGCATCTTAGAGCTTCTAGCGGCGTTGGAGAATGACATGACCGATAAAGCGTTCGCTCAGGCCGATCCCGACTGGCTGGCGTTGATCGGCGCGGCCCGTGAATGGCTCGCCGGCCCGCTCGGGCAATTTCTGCTGGATGAAGAACGACGCATGCTCGAAGACGAGTTGGGGCGGTTCTTCGGCGGCTATCTGGTGCATTACGGGCCATCGGCGCAGACCCCGCCGTCGGCGCCACAGGTGCAGCGCAACGTGCGGCTTGGCGCGCCATTGCCGGGGGTCGAGATCGTCTGCGAGGAACAGGCCTGGCCGTTGAGCGAGCACGCCGCCGACGTGGTGGTGTTGCAGCACGGTCTGGATTTCTGCCTGTCGCCCCACGGATTGCTGCGTGAAGCGGCGAGCAGCGTACGCCCCGGCGGGCATCTGCTGATCATCGGCATCAATCCCTGGAGCACCTGGGGCCTGCGCCATGTGTTCGCCCACGACGCCTTGCGCCAGGCGCGCTGCATCTCGCCGTCGCGGGTTGCCGACTGGCTCAACCTGCTGGGCTTTGCGCTGGAGAAACGCCGCTTCGGGTGCTATCGTCCGCCGCTCGCGTCGCCCAAGTGGCAGGCCCGACTGGCCGGCTGGGAACGCAAGGCCGGCGACTGGCAACTGTCGGGCGGTGGCTTCTATTTATTGGTCGCGCGCAAGATCGTGGTTGGCCTGCGACCGTTGCGTCAGGAACGTCGCGAGCCGATGGGCAAGCTGATTCCGCTGCCGATGGCCAAGGTCAACCGCCGTCGGATCGAACCGTAAACCTTCTTTTTATAGTGGCCGGACCTGCTCCGGCCGCGGCCATCGTCGATCCGCGATTGACGGGGCCAGGCATTTATCTGGATAGCGTGGCATGAGCGAAAGCGTCGATAGCGTAGAACTGTTCACCGACGGCGCCTGCAAGGGCAACCCCGGCCCGGGCGGCTGGGGTGCCTTGCTGGTGTGCAAGGGCGTGGAAAAGGAACTGTGGGGCGGCGAAGCCAACACCACCAACAACCGTATGGAACTGCTCGGCGCCATCCGTGGCCTTGAAGCCCTGAAGCGTCCTTGCGAAGTGCTGCTGGTGACCGACTCGCAGTACGTGATGAAAGGCATCAACGAGTGGATGGCCAACTGGAAGAAACGCGGCTGGAAAACGGCCGCGAAAGAGCCGGTGAAAAACGCCGACCTGTGGAAAGAGCTGGATGAGCAGGTCAACCGCCACAAGGTCACCTGGAAGTGGGTGCGCGGGCACATTGGTCATCACGGGAACGAACGGGCTGACCAATTGGCCAACCGTGGGGTAGATGAAGTGCGCGGCTACAAGCAGAGCTGATTGCCAGCAGGCTCACTCCTGCCATCTGGAATGCATTCCCCTGTAGGAGCTGCCGCAGGCTGCGATCTTTTGATTTTGTTTTTTCGAAAGCAAGATCAAAAGATCGCAGCCTGCGGCAGCTCCTACAGGGTTATCGGCGCCGATCAAGCGGTGGTGGGCGACGCGCACCGTGAGCGTGTTAACATCGCCGCTTTTGCACGATTGACCCCGTTGAGAACTGAACACTGATGGCCACCAGATCCGTTGTACTCGATACCGAAACCACCGGCATGCCGGTGACCGATGGTCACCGGATCATTGAAATCGGCTGTGTCGAACTGATCGGTCGGCGCCTGACGGGCCGGCACTTTCACGTTTACCTGCAACCGGACCGCGAGAGTGATGAAGGGGCGATCGGCGTTCACGGCATCACCAACGAATTCCTCGTCGGCAAACCGCGTTTCGCCGAAGTCGCCGACGAGTTCTTCGAGTTCATCAATGGTGCGCAGCTGATCATCCATAACGCGGCGTTCGACGTTGGCTTCATCAACAACGAATTCGCCTTGATGGGCCAGCACGATCGTGCGGACATCACGCAGCACTGCACCATTCTCGACACCCTGATGATGGCGCGGGAACGTCACCCGGGGCAGCGCAACAGCCTCGACGCCTTGTGCAAGCGTTATGGCGTCGACAACTCCGGCCGTGAACTGCACGGCGCTTTGCTCGACTCGGAGATTCTCGCCGACGTCTACCTGACCATGACCGGTGGCCAGACCAGCCTGTCGCTGGCCGGCAACGCTTCCGACGGCAATGGCACAGGTGAGGGCGCGGACAACTCCGCCACCGAAATCCGTCGTCTGCCGGCGAATCGTCAGCCTGCGCGGATCATCCGGGCGACGGAAGACGAGCTGGCGGAGCACCTGGCGCGGCTCGAGATCATCGCCAAGTCGGCCGGTGGCCCGGCGCTGTGGACGCAGATCGCCGAGGCTGACGCTCAGGCCTGAAAGATCAAAAGATCGCAGCCTTCGGCAGCTCCTACATTGGAATGCGATCCCTGTAGGAGCTGCCGAAGGCTGCGATCTTTTGCTTTTGGCTGAGTGAAGCCAACTGGCCACCCTCGCCACTTTCGCTGCAACCCTCTACCCTGAGTGCATTGGCAGACATTGATCCGCCGCCTCGGGACACTGAGCCTCATGTACAAAGATTTGAAGTTTCCGGTGTTGATCGTCCACCGCGACATCAAGGCCGACACGGTCGCCGGCGAGCGTATCCGGGGCATCGCCCGGGAGTTGGAGCAGGAAGGTTTCAAGATCGTTTCGGCCATCGACTACACCGAAGGGCGGTTGGTGGCGTCAACCCATCATGGTCTGGCGTGCATGCTCATCGCTGCCGAAGACGCCAGCACCAATTCCCATCTGTTACAAAACATGGCCGAACTGATCGGTCTGGCGCGGGTTCGGGCTCCGGATCTGCCGATCTTTGCCCTCGGCGAACAGGTCACCCTGGAAAACGCCCCCGCCGATGCGATGGCCGAACTCAATCAGTTGCGCGGCATTCTCTATCTGTTCGAAGACACGGTGCCGTTTCTCGCCCGGCAAGTGGCGCGGGCGGCGCGCAAATACCTGGATGGCCTGCTGCCGCCTTTTTTCAAGGCGCTGGTGCAGCACACCGCCGACTCCAACTATTCCTGGCACACCCCCGGGCATGGCGGTGGCGTGGCCTACCACAAGAGTCCGGTGGGGCAGGCGTTTCACCAGTTCTTTGGCGAAAACACCCTGCGTTCGGATTTGTCGGTGTCGGTGCCGGAGCTTGGTTCGCTGCTCGATCACACCGGTCCGTTGGCTGAAGCCGAAGAGCGCGCGGCGCGCAACTTTGGCGCCGATCACACGTTTTTCGTGATCAATGGCACCTCGACTGCCAACAAGATCGTCTGGCACTCGATGGTCGGTCGGGATGATCTGGTGCTGGTCGATCGCAACTGCCACAAGTCGGTGCTGCACGCGATCATCATGACCGGCGCGATCCCGTTGTATCTGTGCCCGGAGCGCAATGAACTGGGGATCATTGGTCCAATTCCGCTGAGCGAATTCAGTCGCGAATCGATCCAGGCCAAGATCGACGCCAGCCCGCTGACCAGGGGCCGCGCGCCGAAAGTCAAACTGGCGGTGGTGACCAACTCGACTTACGACGGCCTGTGCTACAACGCCGAGCTGATCAAGCAGAGCCTGGGCAATAGCGTTGAAGTGCTGCATTTCGATGAAGCCTGGTACGCCTATGCGGCGTTTCACGAGTTCTTCGCCGGGCGTTATGGCATGGCCACCTCGCGCACAGAAGACAGCCCACTCGTGTTCACTACACATTCCACGCACAAGCTGCTCGCTGCGTTCAGCCAGGCCTCGATGATTCACGTACAGGACGGTGGTGCGCGGCAACTGGACCGTGATCGTTTCAACGAAGCGTTCATGATGCACATCTCGACCTCGCCGCAATACAGCATCATCGCCTCGCTGGACGTGGCCTCGGCCATGATGGAAGGCCCGGCCGGGCGCTCGCTGTTGCAGGAAACCTTCGATGAGGCGCTGAGTTTCCGCCGGGCGCTGGCCAATCTGCGCCAGCACATTGCGGCGGATGACTGGTGGTTTTCGATCTGGCAGCCGCCCGGCGTCGAAGGCATCGACCGGGTGCAGACCGAAGACTGGCTGCTGCAGCCGGACGCCGACTGGCATGGCTTCGGTGAAGTCAGCGACGACTACGTGCTGCTCGACCCGATCAAAGTGACCCTGGTCATGCCTGGATTGAATGCCGGCGGCGCGCTGAGCGAGAAGGGCATCCCGGCGGCGGTGGTCAGCAAATTCCTCTGGGAGCGCGGATTGGTGGTGGAAAAGACCGGGCTGTATTCGTTCCTGGTGTTGTTCTCGATGGGCATTACCAAAGGCAAGTGGAGCACGCTGCTCACCGAGTTGCTCGAATTCAAACGCAGCTACGACGCCAACGTCAGTCTGGCGAGCTGCCTGCCTTGCGTGGCGCAGCAAGACACCGCGCGCTATCGCGGCATGGGCCTGCGTGACCTGTGCGATCAACTGCACGCCTGTTACCGCAGCAACGCCACGGCCAAGCATCTGAAACGCATGTACACGGTGTTGCCGGAAATCGCCATGAAACCGGCCCACGCCTACGATCAACTGGTGCGCGGCGAGGTCGAGGCGGTGCCGATCGATGAGCTGGAAGGACGGGTCGCGGCGGTGATGCTGGTGCCGTATCCACCAGGGATTCCGTTGATCATGCCCGGCGAGCGCTTCACCGAGGCAACCCGCTCGATCATCGACTACCTGAAATTTGCCCGCACGTTCGATAGCAGCTTTCCCGGTTTTGTCGCTGATGTGCATGGACTGCAACATGAAGATGAAGGCAATGGACGGCAGTACACCGTCGATTGCGTCAAGGAATGAGGACTTTTCCGAGTATGCAACCGGTCATGAATCCAAAATACCCAGGACTGTCGGTGCGCGTCGCCGACGATGGTTTTGCGACGTACATCTGGGGCAGCGACTTCAGTTTCGAGGTGGCTGCGTATGGCGCGGCAGTCATTGGCCAGCCGGTCGAGCGCTGGGCGGTGACGCCGATCGTGCCGTACCGCAAGTGCTACGGCATCGATCCTGAAGAGTTCAGCAGCTATCGCGACGCCGCCGACAGCGCGATTTTCATGGCGTATCTGGACGACGAACCGGTCGGCCATCTGGTGATCAGCACCAACTGGAACGGTTTTGCCCACATCGATGAATTGGCGGTGCACGCACCGGCGCGCCGCCATGGCGTCGCCAAGGCGTTGCTGGATGTCGCGCAGTTCTGGAGTCGCAAGAAGAAGCTGCCGGGGATCATGCTCGAGACGCAGAACAACAACCTCGGTGCCTGTCGTTTGTACGAACGTTGTGGCTACGAGATTGGCGGTATCGACCATTTGCGTTATCGCGGGATAGACCCGAATACCGCCGAAATTGCGCTGTTCTGGTATCGACTGTTCGACAACCCGCTGGAAAACCCGCTCAGCTCGCCAGCATCGCCTCGGCTTGTTCCGTGACGATCGCCAACAGCGTTTGAATTGCAGCCGGCGTGGCGCTGTGTCGGTAGCTCAGCGCATACAGGCTGATCGGCACCGCCGGTGACAACGGGCAGACGTCCAGGCCGCCCGCCCGTGCACCGAGCGCAGTGAACGGGTCGACGATGGCCAGGCCTTCGCCGGCCTCGACCATGCTGCGCATCATCTGATGGGTTTGCACCCGGGTCTGGATGCTCGGCGCCGGGCGCAGGGCCTGGAGTTTGTTCTCCAATGCCGGGCTCAGCGGGTCGTGGCCTTCGAGGCCGACCATCGCCTGGCCGGCGAGATCCTGAAGGGAAATGTACTTCTGCTTCGGTTGCAGCCAGCCGTGCGGCGCGAGCAGTTGCAGCTTGCCGTGGGCCAATGGCTGGCAGTGGATGTCGGGGTGTTCCGGATCGTGCAGGCTCAGGCCCAGATCGCTTTCGCGCAGCAGCAGGCTGCGAACGATGTCGCACGTGGGCGAGCTGAGCAAGCGGCAGGGCGCGTCGGGCAAACGTCGGCGCAACAGCGCGATGCTTTGCGGCAACAGCAGTTGCGCCAGCGGCGGGGTGCCGATGATGCGCAGGGGCGGAGCGAGGTATTGCTTGAGGCTGCTGGCCAGACGCTGCACCGGCTCCAGCGCCTGATAGACGTGAGCGATTTCCACCTGCAGCGCCCGCGCTTCGGGCGTTGATTGCAATCGACCGCGCACGCTGGCGAACAGCATGAACCCCAACTCGCTCTCGGCTTCGCGCAAACGCTCTTCGACGTCAGTCACCGGGAGCTGCAGCCATTCGGCGGCGGTGCCCAGGTGACCAGTCTGCAAGAGCGCCTGAATCACTTCGATATGACGTAAACGCATGCGTGAAGTCCATGTTCAGCAGGTGGGGTCAGTGGCTGAATCCTACCCCAAGTCTGCGCACATGACTTCTGCTCATAACGCGCGGTTATTGAGCAACGGTTGGCTCGGGTTCGCGGATCAGGGTGATGTCCGACTGAACCAGCAAAAACTCATTGTCGCTGAGCTTCTTGACTCGATCGCCAATCGCCAGTTTGTAGGTGGTGACAGGCTCCATGCCGGTGAAACCGTCTGCCGACGGGGTGGATTCCTGGAACTCATGCACGGAATAAACGCGGCCTTCCGCATCTCTTGCATGGAACTGACCGACGAGTACTGCTGCCATCTGCTTAGAACCTCTGGAGATAAAACGCTTGATTTGCGGCTTGGTAGACCGTCATCAAGCCCTGTAAGTTTTCCTGCAGGAAAAAAATAATCAGCGCGGAGGAATTTATTGCGCACGCTGGTGAAACGGTCATCGAATCATCTATAACTACTGGCTCTTCCCACGGACAGTCGAGAGTCTTCCATGAGCAATGTCTACAACGTCGCTGTAGTCGTCGGCAGCCTGCGCAAAGCATCGATCAACCGCAAAGTGGCGCTGGCACTGGCCGAGCTGGCACCGGCGAACCTGAAACTGAAGATTGTCGAAATTGGCGATCTGCCGCTTTACAACGAAGACATCGACGGCGATTCACCGCCGGCAGCCTACAGCACTTTCCGCCAGCAGGTGGGCTCTTCCGACGCGGTGCTGTTTGTCACCCCGGAATATAACCGCTCGGTGCCGGCGCCTTTGAAGAATGCGATTGACGTGGGCTCACGGCCTTATGGCAAAAGTGTCTGGAGCGGCAAGCCGGGAGCGGTGATCAGCGTGTCGCCGGGGGCCATTGGCGGTTTTGGTGCCAACCAGCACCTGCGCCAGTCTTTCGTGTTTCTCGATGTGCCGTGCATGCAGCAGCCGGAAGCGTACCTGGGCGGTGCGGGTTCAGCGTTTGACGAGGCGGGCAAATTGAGCGAGTCGGTCAAGCCGTTCCTGCAAAATTTCATCAATGCGTATGGGGAATTTGTGGAACAACACAAAAAATAATCGGGTCAGAGCTGCGGCTTGAGAAAATCCTGTGGGAGCGAGCCTGCTCGCGAAAGGGTCATCAGCCACACCTCGTGGTGACTGACAGTCCGCTTTCGCGAGCAGGCTCGCTCCCACAGTTGTGTGGTTTGGTTTATTTCATTCATTAAGGCTGTCGCGAATGCTCGCTGCGTCACTGATCTTCCTGCTGACCATCACCCTTGTCATCTGGCAACCCAAAGGCCTCGGCGTCGGCTGGAGCGCGACGCTCGGCGCCGTACTCGCATTGATCTTCGGCGTCGTGCACCTGAGCGATATTCCGCTGGTGTGGCAGATCATCTGGAACGCCACCGGCACCTTCGTCGCACTGATCATCATCAGTCTGTTGCTCGACGAAGCGGGATTCTTCGCCTGGGCCGCGCTGCATGTGGCGCGCTGGGGGCGGGGCAGTGGGCGCAAGCTGTTTGCCTACATGGTGCTGCTCGGCGCGCTGGTGTCGGCGCTGTTCGCCAATGATGGCGCGGCACTGATCCTCACGCCGATCGTGATTTCGATGCTGCTGGCACTGCGCTTTTCTCCGGCGGCAACCCTCGCGTTCGTCATGGGCGCCGGTTTCATCGCCGACACCGCGAGCCTGCCGCTGGTGGTGTCGAACCTGGTCAACATTGTTTCGGCGGACTTCTTTCACATCGGCTTCAACCGCTATGCGGCGGTGATGGTACCGGTCAACTTCGTCAGCGTGGCCGCGACCCTGGGCGTGCTGATGTGGTTTTTCCGCCGCGACATCCCCAAGGCCTACGATCCCGAACAGCTCGAACAGCCGCACACGGCGATCCACGACAAGGCCACGTTCTACGCTGGTTGGGTGGTGCTGGTGATCCTGTTGATCGGCTGCTTCTTCCTCGAACAGCTGGGCATCCCGATCAGCGCGATCTCCGCAGTCTGCGCTGCGTTGCTGCTGGGGATCGCTGCCCGTGGTCACAAGATCTCCACGCGCAAGGTGCTCAAAGAAGCGCCGTGGCAGATCGTGATTTTCTCGCTGGGCATGTACCTGGTGGTCTATGGTCTGCGTAATGCCGGGCTGACCGGGTATCTCGCTGGATGGCTGGATGTGTTCGCCGGTTATGGCGTGTGGGGCGCGGCGCTGGGCACCGGGGTACTGACAGCGCTGTTGTCGTCGATCATGAACAACCTGCCGACGGTACTGATCGGTTTGCTGTCAATTGATGCCAGCCAGGCGAGCGGTGTGGTCAAGGAAGCGATGATTTATGCCAACGTGATCGGCAGCGACCTGGGGCCGAAAATTACCCCGATCGGCAGTCTGGCGACGTTGCTCTGGTTGCATGTACTGGCGCGCAAGGATATCCGGATCGGCTGGGGGTATTACTTCAAGGTCGGGATTGTGCTGACGGTGCCGGTGTTGTTGATGACCTTGGCGGCTTTGGCGTTGCGGTTATCCCTTTAGACCGAGTTGATCCCATCGCTGGCAAGCCAGCTCCCACAGGTTTTGTGATGCGGCTCAGAAAGTGAGCACACAGAAGATCGCTGGCAAGCCAGCTCCCACAGGTTTTGTGGTGCGGCTCAGAAAGTGAGCACACAGAAGATCGCTGGCAAGCCAGCTCCCACAGGTTTTGTGATGCGGCTCAGAAAGTGAGCACACAGTAGATCCCTGTGGGAGCTGGCTTGCCAGCGATGGGGCCGGTGCAAACACCGCAAAATCTCAAGCCTGGCCCGGCACATTCGGCCAGAGATCCGCCACCAGAAACAACCGCTCCGCCTCTTCCCATTCGCCCCGGGCATTCTCGGTCAGGCGCACCATCAGTTGCGCCGGAGCCATCGGTTCCAGGGTGTCCAGCCACCTCTGCAGGTGTTCAGCGCTCCAGGTCTGATCTGCCGGGTAGCGTGCCGGCGCCAGCCACGCATGGCGGGGCAGCGGTTGCCAGCGTCCGGCCGGGCGCTGGGCGACGAACGCCGGCCAGTCCTTCTGATGCAACCAACTGCCGCGCAGATGCTGCGGATGCGCCCCTTTCGGCGGCTCGGCATGACCGGGCCACGGGTACAACAGGTAGCCGCCCAGCCACAACTGCGCACTGAACACTTCGATATCCAGCGTGGCCAGTGCCGCACGGCTTTCCGGGCGCGCCGAGATCGGCAGCTGGTGTTCGGCCAGATGCGCCAGTTTGCGGTCCAGTCGATCATGACAACCCGGCCCCAGCCATTGCGCCGCGTCGTGGCCGTCACCGTGCTGCGGCCCCAGGTACAACTTGATCGCCAGCTCCAGGTGATGCACGCCGTCGCGGTCGCGCAGCAGCATGTCCAGTTCACCGAGGGTGTGGCCTTCGCGGCGGATCGGCAGGTTGGCGGCAATCAGTTCAATGCCCGGCGCATGCTCCACGGCAAACTGCCACAACCGCTCGTAATACAGGCCCAGTCGCCGGGTGCGCGCCTGCGCCAGCCAATGCAGCAAGCCATAACTGTCCCGGTCAAGTTGCCGCAGCCACTGCTCCAGGCGCGCGGGATCGCTGACCCAGTCGCTGCCGGCCAGCGGATGGCGTTGCGGCCAAGGCGTCGCCGCGAGCATCGGCGGGGCGAGAATCACCCACGCCAGATCCCGCACTTCGGGATGGCGTAATTGATGTGGCAACAGGAGCAGGTCGGGAAACAGGATCATCTTGCGAGCATAGCCTGAAACACGCGCGCACCCTTGAGGCTGAAAGGATTTTGTCTATGGCGGGCTTTCGCCCATAATCGTGCTTTTCGCGTTTTCGATTGTCCGCAGAGGTCCCATGGAGCAATTTCGTAATATCGGCATCATCGGTCGCCTGGGCAGTTCCCAGGTGCTGGATACCGTCCGCCGACTGAAACGCTTTCTGCTCGATCGTCACCTGCACGTGATTCTCGAAGACACCATCGCCGAAGTCCTGCCGGGCCACGGCCTGCAAACCTCGTCGCGCAAGATGCTCGGCGAAGTCTGCGACATGGTCATCGTCGTCGGCGGTGACGGCAGTTTGCTCGGAGCTGCACGCGCATTGGCCAAGCACAATATTCCAGTGCTGGGGATCAACCGTGGCAGCCTCGGCTTTCTGACGGATATTCGCCCCGATGAGCTGGAAGTCGAAGTGGCCAAGGTGCTCGACGGCCACTATCTGGTGGAAAACCGTTTCCTGCTGCAAGCCGAAGTCCGCCGCCACGCCGAGGCCATCGGCCAGGGCGATGCGCTGAACGATGTGGTGCTGCACCCGGGTAAATCGACGCGGATGATCGAGTTCGAGCTGTACATCGACGGCCAGTTCGTCTGCAGCCAGAAGGCCGACGGTCTGATCGTCGCCACCCCGACCGGTTCCACCGCTTACGCGTTGTCGGCGGGTGGCCCGATCATGCATCCCAAGCTCGACGCCATTGTGATCGTGCCGATGTACCCCCATATGTTGTCGAGCCGGCCAATTGTGGTCGATGGCAACAGTGAGCTGAAAATCGTCGTGTCGAAAAACATGCAGATCTACCCGCAGGTTTCCTGCGACGGGCAGAACCACTTCACTTGCGCGCCGGGCGACACCATCACCGTCAGCAAGAAAGCCCAGAAGCTGCGGCTGATTCATCCGCTCGACCACAATTACTACGAAGTCTGCCGGACCAAACTCGGCTGGGGCAGCAAGTTGGGTGGTGGAGGCGACTGATGCTCGATCCCGCGCGCAGTTATGACTTGATTGGTGACGTGCACGGATGCGCCCTGACCCTCGAACACTTGCTTGACCGCCTCGGTTATCACAAGCAGGGCGGGGTCTGGCGGCACCCATCGCGCATGGCCGTGTTCGTCGGCGACATCATCGACCGTGGCCCGCGGATCCGCGAAGCCCTGCACATCGTCCACGACATGGTCGAGGCCGGGCAGGCGCTGTGCATCATGGGCAATCACGAATTCAACGCACTGGGCTGGAGCACGCCGGCGCTGCCGGGCAGCGGCAAGCAGTTCGTGCGCGAACACACGCCGCGTCATGCACGCCTGCTGCACGAAACCCTGACCCAGTTCGAAGACCATCCGGGCGACTGGCATGACTTCCTCAACTGGTTCTACGAACTGCCGCTGGTGGTCGATGCCGGACGATTCCGCGTGGTGCACGCCTGTTGGGATGCCAGCCTGATCGAACCGTTGCGCGGTCTGTTCCCCGATGCGCGTATCGACGAGCACTTTCTCCAGGCCTCGGCCGTGCCCGGCAGCTTCGCCTGCACCGTGTTCGACCGCTTGCTGCGCGGCACCGACATGCGCCTGCCGGATGGCCTGACCATGACCAGTGGCGACGGTCTGGTGCGTTCGTTCTTCCGTACCAAGTTCTGGGAAGACGATCCGAAAACCTACGGCGACATTGTCTTCCAGCCGGATGCACTGCCTGAGCCGGTGGCGCAGAAACCGCTGACCTCCAGTGAAAAAAACAACCTGCTGCGCTACGGCATCGACGAGCCGTTGTTGTTCGTCGGCCATTACTGGCGCAGCGGCAAACCGGCGCCGATCCGCCCGAATCTCGCGTGTCTCGATTACAGCGCGGTGCTCTACGGCAAACTGGTGGCCTATCGTCTGGATCAGGAAACACGCCTGGATCCGCATAAATTTGTCTGGGTCGATGTCGAGCGGCCGGAGGTGCTGCAATGAGTGCGGTAGCGGTATTGCGTCTGCCACTGGCGGTGGATTTGAGTGGTTTCGTCAAGCTGCTGCAACGGATGCAGGTGCCGCATCGGGTCAGTGAAGAGGCGGGCGAGCAGGTGCTGTGGGCGCCAGCGGAAATCAGCGAAGACGTACGTTCGCTGTACGAGCGCTTCCCGGCCGGCGATCCCGATCAGCAACTGGACATCCCGCTGGCGCCAACCTTCAAGCGCCCGAGCTTCGCCGAACAACTCAAACACGCCAAGGCCACCGGGTTGATCCTGCTGCTGAGCCTGCTGGTCGGTGGCCTGACCTATCTGGGCGACAACCTCGAAACGATCCGCTGGCTGACTTTCCTCGACTTTCGCGTGGTCGGCGAGTACATCCAGTTCACGCCGCTGGCCGACAGCCTGGCGGCGGGGCAGTGGTGGCGCCTGTTCACGCCGATGCTGCTGCATTTCGGCATCCTGCACCTGGCCATGAACGGCATGTGGTACTGGGAGCTGGGGCGGCGCATCGAGTCACGTCAGGGCAGCATCAATCTGCTCGGGCTGACCCTGCTGTTCAGCCTGGTGTCGAACTACGCGCAGTTTGCCTGGAGCGGCCCGAGCCTGTTCGGCGGCTTGTCCGGCGTGCTTTACGGACTGCTTGGCCACTGCTGGATTTTCCAGTTGCTGGCGCCGAACCCGGCGTATCGCCTGCCGCGTGGGGTGCTGGTGATGATGCTGGTGTGGCTGGTGATCTGCATGTCCGGGCTGGTTTCGATGATCGGTTTCGGTCAGATCGCCAACGCCGCGCACGTCAGCGGGTTACTCATCGGATGCTTCACCGGTTTGTTGGGCGGTTTGTATAACCGCCGTAAACTGGCCGCCTAACATTTTCAGTGAATAGAGAGCACGGAGACCCAGATGTCCTCTTTTAACGACATGATCAACAACATCACCCCGGACATCTACGAGAGCCTGAAACTGGCCGTGGAAATCGGCAAGTGGTCCGATGGCGGCAAACTCACCGCCGAACAGCGCGAGCTGTCGCTGCAGGCGATGATCGCCTGGGAAATCCAGAACCTGCCTGAAGACCAGCGTACCGGTTACATGGGCCCGCAGGAATGTGCGTCGAAGTCGATCGAAGTGCCGAACATCCTGTTCAAGTCGGATGCCATCCATTGATCGAGATTGGCCGCGGTGCAATCAGCAAAATGTCGGCGCGCCTGGACGGGCCGAACGTGCAATACGCGTTTCGTCTCGATGACGTCGAGGTGCCGGTCAACCCCATGATCGGCACTACGGTGCGTCTGGAGTACCTGGGGGCGATTCATTGCACCCATTGCGGGCGCAAGACCAAAACCAGTTTCAGCCAGGGTTACTGCTACCCGTGCATGACCAGACTGGCCCAGTGCGACCTCTGCATCATGAGCCCGGAGCGCTGCCACTTCGAGGCCGGCACCTGCCGTGAGCCGGAGTGGGGTCAGAAGTTCTGCATGACCGATCATGTGGTGTATCTGGCCAACTCGTCGGGGATCAAGGTTGGCATCACTCGTGCTACCCAGTTGCCGACCCGCTGGCTGGATCAGGGCGCGAGTCAGGCGCTGCCGATCATGCGCGTCGCCACGCGTCAGCAGTCGGGCTTCGTCGAAGACCTGTTCCGCAGCCAGGTGGCCGACAAGACCAACTGGCGCGCCTTGCTCAAGGGCGATGCGGCGGCGGTGGACCTGGCGCAAGTGCGCGATCAACTGTTTGAAAGCTGCGCTGAAGGCTTGCAAGGTCTGCAACAGCGATTCGGCCTACAGGCAATTCAGACGATTGCCGATGTAGAACCGCTCGAAATCCGCTATCCGGTCGAGCAATACCCGGCCAAAATCGTCAGCTTCAACCTGGACAAGAACCCGATTGCCGAAGGCACGCTGCTGGGGATCAAGGGTCAGTACCTGATTTTCGACACCGGCGTGATCAACGTTCGTAAATACACGGCCTATCAACTCGCCGTGCATCAATAAGGATTCCAGCATGCGCACCGAACAACCGAAGATGATTTACCTGAAGGACTATCAGGCGCCCGAGTACCTGATCGACGAGACGCACCTGACCTTCGAGCTGTTCGAGGACCACAGCCTGGTCCACGCGCAACTGGTGATGCGCCGCAACCCGGAGCGTGGCCCGGGCCTGCCGCCACTGGTACTCGACGGCCAGCAGCTGGAACTGCTGTCGGTGACCCTGGCCGACCAGGAACTGGGCGCCGGCGATTATCAGCTGACTGAGAACACCCTGACGCTGCAGCCGGCCAGCGCCAGCTTCACGGTCGACACCAGCGTCAGAATCCACCCGGAAACCAACACCGCGCTGGAAGGCCTGTACAAGTCCGGCACGATGTTCTGCACCCAGTGCGAGGCCGAAGGCTTCCGCAAGATCACTTATTACCTCGACCGCCCGGACGTGATGAGCAAGTTCACCACCACGGTGGTCGCCGAGCAGCACAGCTATCCGGTGCTGCTGTCCAACGGCAACCCGATTGCCTCCGGGCCGGGCGAAGACGGCCGGCACTGGGCGACCTGGGAAGACCCGTTCATGAAGCCGGCGTACCTGTTCGCGCTGGTGGCCGGTGATTTGTGGTGTGTCGAAGACACCTTCACCACCATGACCAATCGCAATGTTGCACTGCGCATTTACGTCGAGCCGGAAAACATCGACAAGTGCCAGCACGCAATGAACAGCCTGAAGAAGTCGATGCGCTGGGATGAACAGGTCTACGGTCGCGAGTACGACCTGGACATCTTCATGATCGTCGCCGTCAACGACTTCAACATGGGCGCGATGGAGAACAAGGGCCTCAATATCTTCAACTCCAGCGCCGTGCTGGCCCGCGCCGAAACCGCCACCGACGCCGCGCACCAGCGGGTCGAGGCGATCGTCGCCCACGAATATTTCCACAACTGGTCGGGCAACCGCGTGACCTGCCGCGACTGGTTCCAGCTGTCGCTCAAGGAAGGCTTCACCGTGTTCCGCGACGCCGGTTTCTCCTCGGACATGAACTCGGCCACGGTCAAGCGCATCCAGGACGTGGCGTACCTGCGTACCCACCAGTTCGCCGAAGATGCCGGTCCCATGGCCCATGCGGTGCGTCCGGACAGCTTCATCGAGATCTCCAACTTCTACACCCTGACCGTGTACGAAAAGGGCTCGGAAGTGGTCGGCATGATCCACACCCTGCTGGGCGCCGAAGGCTTCCGCAAGGGCAGTGACCTGTACTTCGATCGCCATGACGGCCAAGCCGTGACCTGCGACGATTTCGTCAAGGCCATGGAAGACGCCAACGGTGTCGACCTGACCCAGTTCAAGCGCTGGTACAGCCAGGCCGGCACGCCGCGTCTGGCGGTCAGCGAGTCCTACGACGCTGCGGCGAAAACCTACAGCCTGACCTTCCGTCAGAGCTGCCCGGAAACGCCGGACAAAGTGGAAAAACTGCCGTTCGTGATCCCGGTCGAACTGGGCCTGCTCGACAGCAAGGGCAACGAGATTGTCCTGCGTCTGGCCGGTGAAGCGGCAGCGCAAGGTACCAGCCGTGTGATCTCGGTGACTGAAGCCGAGCAGACGTTCACCTTCGTCGACATCGCTGAACACCCGCTGCCATCGTTGCTGCGTGGTTTCTCGGCGCCGGTCAAACTGAGCTTCCCGTACAACCGCGACCAGTTGATGTTCCTGATGCAGCACGACAGCGATGGCTTCAACCGCTGGGATGCCGGTCAGCAACTGTCGGTGCAAGTACTGCAGGAATTGATCGCCCAGCAGCAGAAGGGCGAGAGCCTGGTGCTTGATCCACGTCTGATCTCGGCGCTGAAAACCGTGCTGTCCGACGAGTCGCTGGATCAGGCCATGGTCGCTGAAATGCTTTCGCTGCCGAGCGAAGCGTATCTGACCGAAATCAGCGAAGTGGCGGATGTCGAGGCGATCCACGCCGCTCGCGAGTTTGCCCGCAAGCAACTGGCGGACAACCTGTTCGAAGCGCTGTGGCTGCGTTATCAGGCCAACCGCGATTTGTCGAAGCAGACGCCATACGTGGCCGAGGCCGAGCACTTTGCCCGTCGTGCACTGCAGAACATTGCGCTGTCGTACCTGATGCTCAGCGGCAAGCCGGAGGTGTTGGCCGCTGCACAGGAACAGTTCGAAAACAGCGACAACATGACCGAGCGCCTCACCGCGTTGGCGGTGCTGGTCAACTCGCCGTTCGAAGAACAAAAGGCCAAAGCGCTGGCAACTTTCGCCGAGCACTTCAAGGACAACCCGCTGGTCATGGATCAGTGGTTCAGCGTGCAGGCCGGCAGCACGTTGCCGGGCGGTCTGGCGCGGGTGAAGGCGTTGATGCAGCACCCGGCGTTCAACATCAAGAACCCGAACAAGGTACGTGCGCTGGTCGGTGCGTTTGCCGGGCAGAACCTGATCAACTTCCACGCCGCCGACGGTTCGGGCTACCGCTTCCTCGCGGATCTGGTGATCGAATTGAACGGCTTCAACCCGCAGATCGCCTCGCGGCAACTGGCGCCACTGACCCGCTGGCGCAAATACGACAGCGCCCGTCAGGCCTTGATGAAGGCTGAGCTGGAGCGGATTCTGGCTTCTGGGCAGTTGTCGAGTGATGTGTACGAAGTGGTGAGCAAAAGCCTGGCGTAAGTAGGGATAAGATCAGACCTTGTGGGAGCGGGCTTGCCCGCGATGGCGGCCTCAGATTCAACGTTGATGTTGACTCATCTACCGCTATCGCTGGCAAGCCAGCTCCCACAGGTTTTTGCGTTTTCTGTTATTTCAGGTCAAACCGATCCAGCTCCATCACCTTGGCCCACGCCGCCACGAAGTCCTTCACGAACTGCTCCTTCGCGTCAGCACTCGCATACACCTCGGCCAGCGCGCGCAAAATCGCGTTGGAACCAAACACCAGATCCACCCGCGTCGCCGTCCACTTCACGCTGCCGGTCTTGCGGTCGCGTCCTTCGAACTCGTCTGCTGCCGGTGAGGTCGGCTTCCACTCCACGCCCATGTCCAGCAGGTTGGTGAAGAAGTCATTGCTCAGCGTTTCAGCGCGCGAGGTGAACACACCATGCCGACTTTGCCCGACGTTGGCCCCCAATACCCGCAGACCACCGACCAGTACGGTCATTTCCGGGGCGGAGAGGGTGAGCAGTTGCGCCTTGTCGATCAGCAATGCTTCGGCGGAAACGGTGTATTTGCCTTTGCTGTAGTTACGGAAACCATCGGCAATCGGTTCGAGGAAACCAAACGACTCGACATCGGTTTGCTCCTGAGTCGCATCGGTTCGACCTGGATTGAACGGCACCGACACCGAGTGCCCGGCGTTTTTCGCCGCTTGTTCGACCCCGGCGTTACCTGCCAGCACGATCAGATCCGCCAGCGAGACTTTCTTGCCGGATGATCCGGCGTTGAACTCGTTCTGAATGCCCTCAAGGGTTTTCAGCACCTTGTCCAGTTGCTCCGGCTGATTGGCCTGCCAGAATTTCTGTGGGGCCAGACGCAGACGGCCACCGTTGGCGCCGCCACGCTTGTCGGAACCACGGAAGGTTGATGCGGCGGCCCATGCGGTGGACACCAGTTGCGACACCGACAGCCCGGACGCCAGCACTTTGCTTTTCAGCGCCGCCGCGTCGTTGCTGTCGATCAGCGGGTGCGTGGCCTCAGGAATCGGGTCTTGCCACAGCAGTTCCTCGTTCGGCAGTTCCGGGCCGAGGTAGCGCGACAGTGGGCCCATGTCACGGTGGATCAGCTTGTACCAGGCGCGGGCGAAGGCGTCCGCCAGTTGGTCCGGGTTGGCCAGGAAGCGTCGGGCGATCGGCTCGTAGATCGGGTCGAAGCGCAGCGCCAGGTCTGAAGTGAGCATGGTCGGCGAGAGCTTTTTGCTCGGATCGTGCGCATGGGGAACGGTACCCGCCCCGGCGCCATTTTTCGGTTTCCACTGGTGCGCACCGGCCGGACTCTTGAACAGTTCCCACTCGAAACCGAACAGGTTTTCCAGGTAGTTGTTGCTCCACTGGGTCGGAGTGGTGGTCCAGGTGACTTCGAGGCCGCTGGTGATGGCGTCGGCGCCTTTGCCGGTGCCGAACGCGTTGCGCCAACCGAGGCCTTGTTCTTCCAGTCCGGCCGCTTCCGGCTCAGGCCCGACATTGTCGGCCGGGCCGGCGCCGTGGGTTTTGCCGAAGGCGTGACCGCCGGCGATCAGGGCCACGGTTTCTTCGTCGTTCATGGCCATGCGGCCAAAGGTTTCGCGGATATCGCGACCCGAGGCGACCGGATCGGGATTGCCTTCCGGACCTTCCGGGTTGACGTAGATCAGGCCCATCTGCACGGCGGCCAGCGGGTTTTCCAGGTTGCGTTCGCCCTGATCGGTGCGGCTTTCCTCTTTGCCATGCAGATCGGGTTCGGCCACCAGTGTACCGTCCCCGGGTTCTTGCATGGCTGACTTGTCTTTGCCGTAACGGCTGTCGCCACCGAGCCATTCGCGTTCCGAACCCCAGTACACGTCTTCATCCGGCTCCCAGACATCGGGACGGCCGCCGGAGAAACCGAAGGTCTTGAAGCCCATGGATTCCAGTGCGACGTTGCCGGTGAGCACGATCAGGTCGGCCCAGGAAATATTGCGACCGTATTTCTGTTTGATCGGCCACAGCAGGCGCCGGGCCTTGTCGAGGCTGACGTTGTCCGGCCAGCTGTTGAGCGGGGCGAAACGCTGCTGGCCGGAGCCGGCGCCCCCGCGCCCGTCGGCGGTGCGATAGGTGCCGGCACTGTGCCAGGCCATGCGGATGAACAGCGGGCCGTAGTGACCGAAGTCGGCTGGCCACCAGTCCTGCGAGTCGGTCATCAGCGCGCGCAGGTCTTGTTTCAGGGCCTGGAAGTCCAGGCTCTTGAAGGCTTCGGCGTAGTTGAAGTCCTTGCCCAGCGGATCGGACTTGGGCGAGTGCTGGCTGAGGATCTTCAGGTTCAGTTGATTCGGCCACCAGTCACGGTTCGTCGTACCACCACCGGCAGCGTGGTTGAACGGGCATTTCGATTCATTTGCCATGTTCGGATCCTTATCAGGTCTTGTGCGGCCGGCTCATGCCGACTTCGGACTAGTAAGGCTAGACCCGACTTGGGCAACCAGCTAATAGGCCGACTATTGGAGGTTGATAGGCGCAGTCTTTCAGCGTTTTTGCCTGTTGCGCAGGTTGGATGATTGTCTGATTCGACCTTGAAATCCCCGTGCTTGAGGGCTTGCTGCAAAACGGATTGCGAGAATCGTGATGACATAAAGAAATGTTATTGTATAACATAAAAAAGATTTCATTCTGTTTCTGCCAGCGTTACTCGCCAAACGCCGGCAGCGATCTCATTTTTCTGCTCATGGAAGTTCTGAAATGCCTGCCCGTTCCCAACCCCTTCAACGACGCCTGACTCCTCTGGCCGCCGCGCTGCTTGTTGCCTCACCTGTGTTCGCCGCCGAGCCGCTCGAACTGCAACCGCAAGTCATCACCGGCAATCCGCTGGGCAGCCAGACCCTGGCATCGCCCTCGACCGTCCTCAGCGGCGACGACCTCACGTTGCAGCAGAAGGGCAGCCTCGGCGAGACGCTGAACAAGCAGCCCGGCGTGTCCTCGTCGTACTTTGGCCCGGGCGCGAGTCGGCCGATCATTCGCGGGCAGGACGGTGACCGCATTCGCATCCTGCGTAACGGCGTCGGCGCGCTGGACGCCTCGTCGCTGTCCTACGATCACGCGGTGCCGCTGGACCCGGTCAACGTCGAGCGCATTGAAATCGTCCGTGGCCCGGCGGCGTTGCTGTACGGCGGCAGCGCGATCGGCGGGGTGGTCAACACCTTCGATAACCGCATCCCCACCGAAGCCATCGAAGGCATTCACGGGGCCGGCGAGTTGCGTTACGGCGGTGCCGACACGACCCGCAGCAGCGCGGGGAAACTCGAGGCCGGCAACGGTCAGTTCGCCTTGCACCTGGACGCCAGCGCCCGTGAATTCAATGACCTGAAAATTCCCGGCTACGCCAAGACCGGCACGGCGCGCGCCAACGACGACGGCGACTCGCGCAAGCATCGGCTCGCCAACAGCGACGGTCGTCAGGATGGCGGCGCCGTCGGCAGTTCCTACACTTGGGATGACGGTTACGCCGGTCTGTCCTACAGCCATTACGATTCGAACTACGGCTCGCCCGCCGAAGACGACGTGCGCATTCGCATGCAGCAGGAGCACTACGCGTTCGCCTCGGAAATGCGCAATCTCGACGGGCCGTTCAGCTCGATCAAACTCGATGCCGGCTACACCGATTACCAGCACCGGGAAATCGAGGGCGGTGAAGTCGGTACCACCTTCAAGAACAAGGGTTACGAAGCTCGGGTCGAGGCCCGGCATCAACCGCTGGGCCCGTTCAACGGGGTAATCGGCGCCCAGGTCAGCCGCAACGAATTCTCGGCACTGGGCGAAGAAGCCTTTGTGCCGCACACCGATACTGACGCTGGCGCACTGTTCATTCTGGAAGAGTTGCAAGCCACTGAGCGCCTGCTGTTCACCCTCGGCGGACGCCTCGAACACACCACCGTCGACCCGGACGCCAAAGGCAACGAGCGCTTTGCCAATGCCGACCGCTCCAGCAGTTTCACCGCCGGCAGCCTGTCGTCCGGCGCGGTGTACACGCTGACGCCGATCTGGTCGGTCGCCGCGACATTGGGCTACACCGAACGCGCGCCGACCTTCTATGAGTTGTACGCCAACGGCGCCCACGTCGCGACCGGCACCTATGAAGTCGGCGATGCCGGGCTGTCGAAAGAAAAAGCCGTGTCCAGCGACCTCGCATTGCGCTTCGACAACGGCACGCACAAGGGCAGTGTCGGTGTGTTTTACAGTCACTTCTCCAACTACATCGGCTTGCTCGGCACGGGCCGTACACTGAATGACGAAGGCGAAGAGGATGCTGGCGGGATTGCCGAATACACCTACTCGGGTGTGCGTGCACGTTTCAGTGGCATCGAGGCGCAGGATCGCTGGACGCTTGGCGAAAATGCCTACGGCAAATTTGCTTTGGAGCTGTCAGGCGATTACACCCGCGCCAAGAATCTCGACAACGGCCAGGACCTGCCGCGCATCGCGCCGCTGCGCTTGAACAGTGGTTTGCTGTGGGAACTGGATCGCTGGCAGGCGCGGATCGATATCGAACACGCCAGCTCGCAGCATCGTGTGCCAGACAACGAAAGCAGCACCGACGGCTACACCACGCTGGGCGCCAATGTGGGTTATCACTTTGATGTCGGCCAGAGCAAATGGCAGGCCTTCGTCAACGCCGAGAACCTGACCAACCAGACCGTGCGCTATGCCAGTTCGATCCTGCGCGATATTGCACCGGCAGAAGGTCGCAGCATTCAGGTCGGGTTGCGCACGACGTTCTGATAGCCCTTCGCCCCCCCTGTCGGAGCTGCCGCAGGCTGAAATCTTTTGATCTTGAAAAAACGAAATCAAAAGATCGCAGCCTGCGGCAGCACCTGCACGGGCATCAGCTTGATTGTGCGGTGTCATCCTCCGGCAGCGCATCCAGCGGATCTTCCTGCCCCGGCAATTCGGTGATCACACTGAAATCCGTGACCTCGACCGCGCCCAATCCATAGCCCAGCAAATGGAACGAGAAGGCCTTGCGCTGTTGCGGGTTGTCGAAGCTGAAATCCATCTCCAGCGGCTGGTCCGCCGTGGCGACCATCTCGGTCGGCAGGCCCAGTTGCACGTCCTGTTCGAACTCCTTGGCCTTGAGCTGAATGTACGCCGCCTGCTGCGGGTCCACCGAGCGCACGGTCAGGCGCACGCGGGTGTGCGAGCCCTTGGGCATTTCCAGGTACTGCGCGCCGATCAGGTTGTCGGCCCAGTCATCGTTGATCTGCGCCTGCAGCGGGATGACATTATTGCTGCCGAACTGGTAACGCTGATTGAGCGGGGTGCGCAGCAGCGACAGGTCCAGCGCCATGGCCCGCGCGGCAATCTGCCGGGCCTGCTGGCTGCTTTCATTGCCCTTGAAGGTGGCACGCTCGGCAATGAACCCGGCGCTTTCGTAGTAGCGGCAACGGCGCGGCATGTCGCACTCGGAGAAGATCCCCTGACCATTGTGGTAGCGCAGTTTGCCGTTGGTGTAGGACATGATTTCGCGCCCGCTGTCGTAGTCGCGAAACAGCGAGCGCCCGCTCAGCGCCGTCGGCACTGGCAAGTCGAAATAATCGAGGATCGATGCGCTCAGGTCGACATGTCCGTACACCCCGGCATTCAGTCGCGGCAGTTGCTCATGTTCCGGTGCCAGCGTCAGGTTGAAGCCCCACGACGACGCCAGACGCACACCATCGATGCCGTGGGATTCGTCCGAGGTGATCACCACCAGCGTGTCCTTGAGCACGCCCTGGCGTTCGAGGCCGCTGAGGAACTGCCCCAGCGCATCGTCGAGATAACCGACAGCGGCCTGCTTCGGTGTCTCGTAGCGCGCCAGATAGTCTTCCGGCGCGGAGTAGGGCTGGTGGGTGCCAACGGTCAGCAGGGTGAGCATCCACGGTTGCTTCTGCTGCTTCAGTTGACCAACGTAATCCAGCGCGCCTTCAAAGAACGCCTTGTCATCCTTGCCCCACGGAAACTCCAGATAGTTGGCGTTAGAGAACCATTCCAGACCGTGGGTCGCATCGAAACCGATGTGCGGCATGATCTTGTCTTTGGCCATGAAGCGCAGACCGGCGCCTTGCAGGTAGTGGGTGCTGAAGCCGTGCTGGCGCAATTGCGCCGGCAGGCAGGCCTGATTGCGCTCCTGTTGGGTGAGCATTTCCACGCCTTTGGGCGTGCCGTTGTTGAGCTTGTCGTAATCGCCGCAGAGCATGGCGTACAGGCCGCGAATGGTCTGGTGCGTATGCAGCACGTAATCCGGGGTGTTCATGCCGCGCTCGGCCCAGCGGCTGAGATTGGGCATCAGGTCTTCCTGATAATGGCTGCCGATGGCCTCGCGATTGGCGCGGATGTACGCGCCGGGAATGCCTTCCAGGGCGATGATCAGCACGTTGCGCGCCTGCCCCGGCGCGGCCAGCAATTTGTGGCCATTGAGATCCAGATCGGTCAGCCCGGCCATCTGTGGCGCGGCGGGTTCGGCGTCACCGTCCAGCCATTCCTCGGCCTGCAACTGCAGATCGGCGACTTGTGAGGCGAGCAACTGATGCGGCAAGTTGTACATGCGCCACGGATCTTCCTCGCTCGGCCACTGGTTTTGCACACCCCAGTGCGCGGCGAACAGCAGCGCCGGTGCGGCCCACACGGCACGGGGCAGGGCAGCAGCGGGTTGCGCGCGATTGGCGAACCGCGTCAGCAACCAGAACAGCAGCGCCAGCAACAGCGCCACAGCCAGCGCCGGATGGGCAAAGCCGCCAACGGTGGAGTTTTCCACGAACTGCGGGTCAATCAGGTAATGCAGGTCGGCAGGATTCGGCAGCCGGCCGACAGCACTGACCAGTTCCGCCGTCGCCACCGCCAGCAACCCCCAGAACAGCAGCAACGGCAACCCCAGCCACCACGCCCGGCGATGCAGCAACATCACCAGCAAACTGCCAATCGCCAGGTCGGACAAATAGCCCAGCGGCGACGACCATCCCAACGCCGCGCGCAGGCACACCGGTACGATCAGTACCAGCAGAATCAGGGAAAACAGGCGGGCATGCGGCTGCCGCAACCAACGCAAAAGAACGCTCACAAACACAGACCTTCCAGCCATCAAACCGTCATAAAAGTGTGCGCGATGATACCAAGGGTGGGCTGTGTGATCGCCCTTTTAAACGCGTGGCTGATCTGCTCGCGCAGGCGCGGTAAAGGGCTTGAGGACGGTGACCAGCGGTGATGTCAGCCCGCTAGCGGTCGACGCACAGCGTGTAACCGATGGCAGATTTATTGTTTCAGGCTGTTTAAATCAGCGCATGACGGCCCATGCGAGCGTGCTATGGATATTCGATAACGGTATTTAATTTCTGTTTTTTATAGCGATAGAGTTCGGCCTTTCAGCCAAATCCACCCCTGCTGCGAGGTTGTCATGGCCACACCGTTCAAACATTCTGCGGTGACCCTGTTGGCCGCATCTCTGGCGAGCAGCATGCTGTTCAGCAGCGGTGCGCAGGCCGAAGGCAAGATCAGCATCGCCCAGCAATTCGGCATCGGTTATCTGATTCTCGATGTGGTCCGTGATCAACAACTGATCGAAAAACACGGCAAGGCGCAGGGGCTGGAGATCAAGGTCGACTGGAACAGCATCTCCGGCGCCACAGCCATGAACGAAGCACTGCTGACCGGTGCGCTGGACGTGGTCTCCGCCGGGGTGCCACCGATGCTTACCGTGTGGGATCGCACCCGCGACAAACAGAACGTCAAGGCCATTGCCTCGCTCGGCTCGATGCCCAATTACTTGCTGACCAACAACCCCGACATCAAGACCCTGAAGGACTTCAGCGACAAGGATCGCATCGCCGTACCCGCAGCGGGCGTGGGTTTCCAGTCGCGGACCCTGCAGATCGAAACGGCCAGGGAATTCGGCAATAACCAGTACAAGAAATTTGACGACATCTCGCTCAGCTTGCCGCATCCGGACGCTACGGCGGCGCTGATTGCCGGCGGGTCGGAAATCAACGCGCATTTCTCCAGTCCGCCGTTCCAGTATCAGGCGCTGCAAAACCCCAACGTGCACAAAGTGCTGAGTTCCTACGATGTGCTCGGTGGTCAGGCCACCTTCAACGTGCTCTACACCACGGAAAAATTCCACGACGACAATCCCAGGACCTACAAGGCGTTCTACGATGCGCTGGCCGAAGCGGAAAAAATAATCAAAGCCGACAAACCCGCCGCCGCCCAGGCGTACATCCGCGTCGAACAGTCGAAGCTGCCGCTGGCGCTGGTCGAGAAGATCGTCACCGATCCGGAAATCGACTTCACGGTGGTGCCGCAGCGCACGTTCATCTATGCCGAAAAATTGCAGGAACTGGGCGTGCTGAAGAACAAGGCCGGCAGCTGGAAGGATTACTTCTTTGAAGAGGCGCATGGTGGCGCGGGGAGCTGATGCATAAAAACAGCCGCCGAGCGGCGGCTGCCTGAGTTGAGTGATCAGGACTGCAAGGCTTCCATCAACACCTGCACCAGTTGGCCACCCTCAGGGGTTGCCCAACTGCCGGCCAGTTCGGCGATCAACTGATTGGTCGTGGTCAGGGTCACCCCCCCTTTGTCCATGCGGCGCAAGGCGATATCGTCGGCCATGACGCTCGGCGATCCGCCGCCATCGGCAACCACCTGCACTTCATAACCGTCGCGCACCAGACTCAACGCCGGGTATACCGTGCAGACGTCGTTGGTTACCCCGGCAATAATCAGCTTCTTGCGTCCGGTCGCCTTGACGGCGCCGGCAAAGTTTTCATCATCCATGGCGTTGACGATGCCCAAGCGTTTGACTCGTGCGGCGAACTCGGCAGGCAGGATCGTCTCAAGTTCGCTGAGCAATGGACCCTGAGCGTATTCCTCCATACTCGACGTCAGCACCACCGGCAGTTTGAGAATGCTTGCGGTTCTGGCGAGCATCAGGGCATTGCGTTTGAGTTCTTCGAACGGAATGGATTTCACCCAGCCCATGGTGCCCACCTGATGGTCGATCAACAGCAGGGCAGCATTATTGGCACTGAATTTCTCGTAACTCATGGTATCTCTCCTGGCAGATGTTACGGGGCACGGCGCCCCGGTCGATGGAACGGTTCAACGGGGTTGCAGAGTTCCGAACTCACCGCGCTGATAGGCCGCAACCGCCCGGCTCAGCGCGTCTGACGAGGCAAGTGCCAGCGGCCCCTGCCAATACACCGGTTGATGCAATGGCACACCACGAAACACCACGGCGTGGGCGGGTGCATCTGTAGCCCGCAGGGTGATGCTGTGCGCTTCGCCGATGGCCAGGCTCACGGGTACCTGCGCGTTGTCGATGGTGAAACGCTGGTCGTCGATCCAGATGTCGCCGTCGATTGGCATGACGAACGCCGACTCGCCGCTGGCAACGGGAATCCGCACTTCGTGCCTCGGCTTGATGCTGATATCGAGCAGGCTTACGTCGGTCGGCAGATCCAGCGGCGAGCGGGTGTCGAGAAAGGCACCCAGTGGCACCCGGATTTCGGCCCCCGGCAAACGCAAGACCGGCACGTCTTCAGGGGCAAGACTGAGGGCAAAAGGCGCAGCCTCCTGAAATGCGAGCGGCAAATTGATGAAAATTTGCAGCATGTGTACGGTCTTGCCGCTTTCGTTCGGGACCTCTTCGTGAACGATGCCTTTGCCGGCGGCTGTCCAGTGCAGGCCACCTGGTCGAATCAAGTTGCGGTTGCCCAGCGAATCACGGTTGTCGATTGCGGTTTGCGAGTCGGCAAACAGATACGACACCGCGCTGAACCCAGCGTGTGGGTGGGGCGCAAACGTCGGCCCGCTGATCCACGCATGGTCCACGGCAAGAAACGGGTCGATGCTGACATCCGGCTGCCCGCCGTGCAGAGAAAAGGCACGGAAATGGCTGCCGTGACGCATGGACTTCAAGGAGGCGCGGGCGGACATAGCAGACTCCTTACACTTGGCTCAATGTCGGATAGTCGATATAGCCCTTGGCGCCCGGGGTGTAGAACGTGTCTTTGTCCGGTGCATTGAGTTCGGCACCGAGACGCAGACGCTCGGGCAGATCCGGGTTGGCAAGGAACGCACTGCCGAACACCACAGCATCCGCTTGTGCGTTTTCGATCAACGCCTGGGCGGCGGCTTGATCGAGTCCTCCACCGATCAGGTAGCGACCATCGAAGAGTGGCCGCAGCAACGCGTGATAGTCGGTCTTGGCGCCAAACAAGGCGACGTGCAGATAAGCAAGGTCGAGACTGTGCAGGTGCTCGACCAGATAGGTGTACGTTGCTTGTGGGTCGGCATCGATGATGTCGTTGAAATTCATCTCGGGGGAGATTTTCAAGCCCACGCGATCACTGCCAATTTCCGTGGCAACTGCCGCCAGCACTTCGAGGAGGAACCGCGCGCGATTTTCCACCGAGCCGCCATATTCATCACTGCGCTGGTTGCTGCCAGAGGAGAGAAACTGCTCTGGCAGATACCCGGAGGCCCCATGCACTTCAACACCATCGAAACCGGCCTCAATCGCCCGGCGAGCTGCCTGACGGTAGCCTTCAACCACTGCGGCAATTTCGACCACGCTCAGTGCATGCGGCGTGACGAAGTCTTGCAGGCCATTCGAGGTCCAGGTCTGACCAGCCGGTTTGATCGCCGACGGTGCCAGGGGCAGGGCGCCGCGGGGTTGCAGCGACGGATGGGAGATTCGTCCGCTGTGCATCAATTGCATGAAAATTCGGCCGCCTTGAGCATGCACCGCGTCGGTGACTTGTTTCCAGGCGCTGACCTGTTCGTCGGTCTCGATCCCGGGAGTACGCACGTAGCCTTTACCCGTCCCCTGGGGATACACGCCTTCACTGATGATCAGGCCGGCGCCGGCGCGCTGCGTGTAATAAGTGGCGACCAGATCACTGGGTACGCCGTCGTCATCGGCACGGGATCGAGTCATCGGCGCCATCACCAGACGGTTCTCAAGTACAACGCGACCCATCTGGACGGGCGTGAATAGCGAACTCATTTTGCTGCTCCTCGGTAATTGATGTGGCTATCATTGATCAATCCGTTTTCGGGATAAATCCGCTAAAGATGAAATGACTATTCCACTCATGGAGCAATTTCCGTGGAGCTTTTGAACGATATGGCGCTGTTTGTGGAGGTAGTGAAGGTGCGCAGCTTTCGTCGCGCGGCCGAGGCACTGGGCATGCCCAATTCGACTCTATCGCGGCGCATCAGCGGCCTTGAAAAGGCCATTGGCCTGCGTTTGCTACATCGCACCACGCGCAAGCTTGAACTGACTGAAGCCGGGCAGCTGTACTTTGACCGCTGCAAGCGGATCGTCGAGGAGGCGCGCCTGGCGCACGAGCAACTGGGTGAAATGCTGGCGCAGCCCAGTGGACTGTTGCGCGTGTCGATGCCGGTGGATTTCGCTAACGTTTATCTGGCACCGCTGATCGCCGAATTTGCCGGGAATTACCCGGGCATCAGCTTCGATTTCGACCTTACGCCACGCCAGGTGGATCTGGTCAGCGAGCCGGTGGATGTCGTGATCCGCATGGGTGAGCCGGCGACGTCCAATCTGATCGCCCGCAAGCTCACCACGTTGCGACGCGGGTTGTATGCATCACCGGGGTATCTGCAGCGTTTTGGTACGCCGCGGCAACCGAGTGATCTGGTGAAGCACGAGTGCTTGCGTTTGCGCACGCCAAGGCCGGACAACTGGATCCTGTCTACGGCCGGAGAGACGATTGAAGTCGAAATCGCCGGACGCTTTCAGCTCAACAGTGTCGGCATGCTCAGGCGCCTGGCCATGCTTGATCAGGGAATCGCCGTGTTGGCCGAAGGCATTGCCGCCGAAGATCTGGCCAGCGGCGCGTTATGCCGGGTGTTGCCGCAGTGGCAGTCCAATTCAATTGCGGTATACGCACTGACGGAAACCCGCTTGTTGCCGGCCAAGACCCAGCGTTTCATCGAGTTTTTGCGTGAGCGGCTGGTGGATGCCTGAGGATGTTGTCGGCGCCAGCCTGAAGCTGTTCACTTGGAAAACCGTACTGATCACCCTTGGGCTGTGGACAGTGGTCAACCTGATCACTGGTTGGCTGGGGTTCTTTGCGGCGGCCGGTTATCTCGGTTATCGCTGGAGTCAGGTGTTGAAGCGCAAGCAGCAGTTGGCTGCGGCGCCCGTGGAGAAAACTGCGGCGGCACCGCGCTCGGGGATGTCGAGAGAAAGTGTGCGCAACGCACTGGCTCGCAAACGCGGCTGACTTGCGCAATAAAAAGGGGCGACCTGATCATCAATCAGGCCGCCCCTTTTTTATTGCCGCGCAGTCAGATCAATGCATCTTGCTGTGATCGTGACCTTCCATGTGCGTCAGCGCACGGACTTCGGCTTTGACTTCGACGGGCTGTTTCTCGCCCTTGGCGTTTTCCACGGTCAGGGTCAGCGGCACGCTTTCGCCTTCCTTGAGCTGAGCGGTCAGGCCCATCAGCATCACGTGGTAGCCGTTCGGGTCGAAGCTGACCGCTTTGCCGGCCGGCAGGTCGACCGATTTGACCGGGCCCATGCTCATCACGTCGTTCTTCATGGTCATTTCGTGGATCTGTACATCTTTGGCCACCGGCGAGGCCACGCTCAGCAGTTTGCTGTCGCTGTCGGCGGTGACGGTCATGAACGCACCGCTGGCCGATTGGGTCGGTACGGTCGCACGCACCCAGGCGTCGTCGACCTTGGTCTGAGCGCTGGCCTGAAAAGCCAGGCCCAGCAGGGACACAGCGAGAACGGCGCGTTTGATGTTGTTCAAAACGGGGCGCATCAGCAGACCTCCATAACGGTGAGCAAATCTTCCGTGCACTCTTGTGCCGAAAGCGATACAGACAGACCCAGGCGCAACTGGCCGCGCGAGTCGTAGACGTAACTGGTGGACGTGTGGGAGATCGTGTAGGTGTCGCCCGCCGGGACCTTCTCGTAGAACACGTCGAATTCCTTGGCGGTGGCCTTGGTTTCCTCGACGGTGCCGTACAGCGCGACGAAACTCGGGTCGAAGGCTTTGACGTAGCTGTCGAGGATCTGCGGCGTGTCGCGTTCCGGGTCGAGGGTGATGAAGATCACCTGCAGACGGTCGCCATCCTTGCCCATCAGCTTCTTGATTTGCGCGGCGCGGGCGAGGGTTGTCGGGCACACGGCCGGGCATTGGGTGAAGCCGAAGAAGATCATCGGCATCATGCCGCGGAAGCTCGACAGCGTCATGGTTTCGCCGTCGGTGTTCTTCAGCTTGAAGGTGCGCCCGAGGATCTTGTCGCTCAGGTCCTTGCCGTACTTGTACGACAGTTGGCCACGGGTGTCGCAGCCGGCGAGCAGGCCCAGGCCCAGCACGCCCATTCCCGCAAGCACCTTGCGGCGAGTCAACAAAGCCGTCATCTAATACCGCCTTTTGCAGCCCGTCAGTCGGCAGGACTGGCGGGGGGTTAACCGTAAAAGCGGCGCATGATACCAAACTGACGGCAGACGCCGGCCACGGATCGCCGCGTGGCGCAGGATCTGGCGACAAAAGGTGTAAGAAAAAGTGACGGGAGGCTAATGAAAATTCGCCTCATCGGCCCGCCAGCCGCCGCCCAGCGCGGTGTACAGGTTGACCTCGGCCACCAGTTGCGCCAGCCGATCGGTGATCAGCCCCTGCTGTGAACTGAACAGCGAACGCTGTGCGTCGAGAAACGTCAGGCTGCTGTCGACGCCATTCTGATACCGATGCTGCGCCAGGTTGTAGTAGTCCTGAGTGGCCCGCACCAGATCGCGTTGTGCCTGCAATTGCTGCTGATAAGTGCTGCGCGCCGCGAGGCCATTGGCGACTTCCTGAAACGCGGTCTGAATCGATTTCTCGTATTCGGCGACTGCGACGTCTTTCTGCAATTTCGAATAATCCAGGCTCGCGCGCAGGCTGCCGGCATTGAAAATAGGCAGGTTGATTTGCGGCTGGAACGTCCAGGCGCCCGAGCCGGCGCTGAACAGCCCGGACAGATCGCGGCTGGAGGTGCCGGCACTGGCGGTCAGGCTGACACTGGGGAAAAACGCCGCGCGCGCCGCGCCGATATTGGCGTTGGCCGCCTTCAGTTGGTACTCGGCCTGGAGAATGTCCGGGCGTCGTTGCAGCAGATCCGACGGCAACCCGGCCGGCAGTTGCCGGATCAGATCGCTGGCCAGTGGTTGCGCCGGCAGTTGCTCGGGGACTGGCGCGCCGACCAACAGCGTCAGGCTGTTGAGATCCTGCGCCACCTGGCGTTTGTAGCGCGCCAGATTGGCTCGCGAACTGTCGACGCTGGTCTTGGCCTGCGCCTGTTCCAGAGCCGAAGACTTGCCGGCGTCACGGTTGCGCGTGGTCAGGCGCAGGCTCTGTTCATCGGCGACGAGGGTCTGGCGCGTCAGTTCGAGCAACTCCTGATCGGCGCGCCAGGTCAGGTAGGCATTGGCGACGTTGGCCACCAGACTCAGCTCGGCACTGCGCCGCGCCTGCTCGGTCGCCAGCCAGGTCTGCAGCGCCTGCTCGCTGAGGCTGCGCACCCGGCCGAAAAAATCCAGCTCATAGGCACTGACGCCGAGATTCGCCGCATAGGTCGAATTGATCATGGCTTTGCTGCGGGTCACGCTGGGCGGCAGGCGCTGGCGCGACTCACTGGCATTGGCCGACACCGCCGGCAGCAGATCGGCGCGCTGGATCCGGTACTGCGCCTGGAACGCCTCGACGTTCAGCGCCGCCACGCGCAGGTCGCGATTGTTCACCAGCGCGCTTTCTATCAGCTGTTGCAGCGCCGGGTCGTTGAACAGCGTGCGCCAGTCTTCAGTGCGCGCTGCGGCGGGTGTCTGTGTCGGGTAAACCGCACCTTGCGGGTACTGCGCCGCGCTCGGTGAGGCAGGGCGCTGGTACTCGGGAATCAACGAACAACCGGCCAACAGGACGGCGAGGGACAGCAGGGACATGCGCAACATCGAACGCTCTCATGCAGAAAAAATACGTGCCGGGGGACTCAGTCTCCACACCCCTCGCGAACACCGTTGAAGCCTGACTTCGCCGTTATGCCCCTGCCATCCAGCGCGCCAGGCCATGCCGTCCGCTGACGCCCAGTTTGGCGGTGGCACGCTTGAGGTAGGTCTCGACCGAACTGCTCTTGACCCGTAGCTGCTCGGCCAGTTGCGGCACGGTGCCGCCGGTCAGCAGCCCGAGGCAGACTTCCTTTTCCCGGGCCGACAGCACAATGGCGCCCAGCGCCAGGCGCTCGTCGAACACCTGCTGCAACGGCGCCTGTTCCAGATCGGCCAGAGGCAGGCGCGGTTGTTTGGCGACGATCTGTCGACTGAGTTGCGCGTGCCGTTCAATCAGCGGCAACAGGGTGTCGGACAGGCTTTTGAGAAACGACAGCTCCGGCAGGGAAAACACCCGTTGCGTATGCGGTCGGTAGAACGAGATGACACAACGGCGGTTGGAGGTGCGCGACACCAGATTGCACTGGTGCACGCTGTGCTGCGGATGGCGGGGCTGGAGTGAGGCTTTGAGTTGAATCAGCAGGGAATCATTCATCTCGATCATCTTCTGCAAGAGCGGATGATCGTCCGGACTCGTCAACGGGTCTGGCGGCGGAAAGGTCTGCGGCAGGCCGGCGCTGCCCAGCGCCTTGATCTCGACCACGCTGGCCTGACGTTCGTCCAGCGTCCACTCGCTGAGATCGACGCGATTGACCGGCACCAGGGTGTCGACCAACTGGAACAGGTTATTGGCGAAATGATCATCGCCGGTGCTGGCAATCAGTTCCCCCAGTTGCCAGTAGAAGTGCGGGTTTTCCATGTTGCGAATGCTGCCGGTCAGATTCATATCCTTGTCATCCCTGGTTCCGAGTCATCACCGAGTCGTCCGCTGTTGATGCAAAAGCCGCCCACGCAATCGTCTCTCCTTGAAACTGATCTGGGGCGGGATTTAAGCCTATGGATTTGTCCTACGTCTGTAGGGGAAAACAGGGACACAAAGTGCCATCATTTCTGAAAGTTGGCGCCGGGCTTCTGACGCTGCCAGGTACAGAGGTCGCGCTTTGCGTGACTGTTCGGTCACGGCAAAGGCTTGAAAACCGGGGCAGTTACCTTTTCATGTGCTGACTGCGCTGGTCGATGGCGGCGTCAGCGTGTGGCATTTTTCCTACAAGAATTTCAGTATTTCCTCTCCAAACTTTTAGTAGGTTCCCACCCAATCCGGCTGTTCAAGCGTTGGCTGGCCGGCAGGGGGGACGAGGTTGTCCGGGTTTCAGGTGTCATGTCGGCCTCGGGGCCGATGCTTGAATAGGCGCAAAATCACCTGAGAAGGATCTTATGCCGCCTATTTCCGCCCCTGCGGTGGCCACGCCGTCCGCATCGCTCCAGACGTATCCGCTGACCGCTGCGCAGTTGGATATCTGGCTGGATCAGCTGAGTCGCGGTGATTCGCCGCTGTATAACATCGGCGGCTACATGGACCTCAGTGGCCCGTTGGAGCCGGCCCGGATGCAGGCCGCGCTGGAAGCGCTGGTGGCCCGGCATGACGCAATGCGCACGGTGCTGTTGCCCGGCACCGGTGCAACAGGCTTGCCGCTGCAGCAGTTTGCCCGGTCAGTTGCGGTGCCGATGCCGATCCACGATGTGTCGACGCACGGCGAGCCTGAATCGGCGGCGCGGCGATTGGTTCAGGCGCGCATCGATCAACCCTTCGTGCTGGACGGCGGCTGCCTGTTCCGCTTTCAGTTGATCCACCTCGATGACCAGCGACATTGGTTAGCCGTGCAGGCTCATCACTTGATCTTCGATGGCTGGAGCTTTGGCGAAATGTTCAAGTCGCTGGACGAGATCTATAACGCGCTGGCGCACGGCCAACCGGCACCAGTCGCGGCGCCGTCGTACATCGACTTCATCGAAGACAATGCGCGCTACCAAGCGTCGCCGCGTTATGCGCAGGATCGCGCGTACTGGCTGGACAAGTACCGACAAATGCCCGAACCGCTGTTGCTGCCGCGGCACCCGCAGCGCCAGACCAGCCCCGCCGCACAGACGCAGGTCTACACGCAGCCCTTGCCGACGCTGCTGCACGAGCGCATGAAGCAGGTGGCCCGGGCGTACGGTGCCTCGGCGTTCCATGTGCTGCTGGCGGCGCTGCATGTCTACTTCAGTCGCAGCACGCAGCGTGACGAATGGGTGGTGGGGTTGCCGATTCTCAACCGCTCCGGCGCGCGCTTCAAATCCACCCTCGGGCTGTTCGCCCAGGTCAGCGCGGTACGCATGGGTTTCGGTCGCGAATCTACCTTCGCTGAACTGGTGCGCGCGATCCGTGATGAGCTGCGCAAGGATTTCCGCCATCAGCGCTTCCCCGTGAGTGAAATGAACCGCGCGCTGGGTTTGCTGCGCGAAGAGCGCTCGCAGCTGTTCGAGGTCACGGTTTCCTACGAACAGGGCACTCACGATTATCGCTACGGCGAGGCATCGGGACGGATCATCAAGGCCTCGAACGTCGAGGAGGCCACGCCGCTGGCGGTGCACCTGCTGAGCAGTCTTGCCAACGACGACGCGCGCCTGTACCTGATCTACAGCGAGGCATATTTCAGCGCCGATCAAGTCAAGGCTCTGGCGGAACGCTGGTTGTTGATTCTGGAGCAGGGGCTGGAGGCGGTGAACCTGCCGGTGGCGGATTTCGACCTGAGCACGCCCGAGGAAACCGCGCTGCTGCAACAGTGGAATGCCACGCGGGTGGACTACCCGGCGCCGGCCACCCTTGCGCAGCGTATCGAAGCGCAGGCGATGCTGCGGCCGCAGGCGCTGGCGGCGGTTGCTCAAGGGCAATGCCTGAGCTATGCCGAACTCAATCAACGTGCCAATGCGCTCGCTCATCATCTGCTCGACCTCGGTGTGCGCCCGGATGACCGGGTGGCGATCATCGCCCGGCGCGGGCTCGACACACTGGTCGGGTTGTTGGCGATTCTCAAGGCTGGCGCCGCTTATGTTCCGCTGGATCCGGCGCATCCGGCCGAGCGCCTGAGCTATCTGCTGGAGGACAGCGCGCCTATCGCGGTGCTGACCCAGCGTGCGCTGCGCGGGCATTTGCCGGCGTTGTCGGTGCCGGTGATCGAGCTGGATCAGCCGAGTTGGTCGGCTGGCCGGGTCGACGCGCCGAAGGTGCCGGGGCTGACCCCGGCCAACCTCGCTTATGTGATTTACACCTCTGGTTCAACCGGCCTGCCCAAGGGGGTGATGGTCGAGCATCGCACCCTGTGCAATCTGGTCGATTGGCACGCTGACGTTTTCGACCTGCGCGCCGGCAGCCATACCTCGAGCCTGGCCGGCTTCGGTTTCGACGCGATGGCCTGGGAAGTCTGGCCGGCGCTGTGCGTGGGCGCGACCCTGCACCTGGCGCCGGTCAGCGAGGGCAGCGAAGACATCGATGCGCTGCTCGACTGGTGGCGTGCGCAGCCGCTGGAGGTGAGCTTTTTGCCGACCCCCATCGCCGAATACGCGTTCAGCCGCCAACTCGCTCACTCGACGTTGCGCACGCTGCTGATCGGTGGCGATCGCCTGCGCCAGTTCCCGCGTCAACAATCCTTCGAAGTGATCAACAACTACGGGCCGACCGAAGCCACTGTAGTGGCGACCTCGGGTCGCATCGACGCCGGGCAGGCGCTGCACATCGGCAAACCGGTGAGCAATGCCACGGTGTATCTGCTGGATGAACAGCAGCAACCGGTGCCGCTGGGCGTGAGCGGCGAGTTGTACATCGGCGGGGCCGGGGTGGCGCGCGGTTACCTGAACCGCGCCGACCTGAGCGCCGAAAAGTTTCTGCGTGATCCGTTCAGTGCTGAACCGGGGGCGCGCATGTATCGCACTGGCGATCTCGCACGCTGGCGCGCTGATGGCAATCTGGAATACCTGGGGCGCAATGACGATCAGGTGAAAATCCGTGGGGTGCGCATCGAACCGGGGGAAATCGAAAGCGCACTCACCAGCCATCCAGCGGTGCGCGAAGCGGTGGTGCTGGTGCGCGACGGACAATTGTTGGCCTGGTTCACCGAGCGGGTGCCGTTGAACATCAATGAACTGCACGCACACCTGAAAACCCGCCTGAGCAGCGCCATGCTGCCGAACGCCTACGTACGTCTGCCGGCGCTGCCGCTGACCGCCAACGGCAAGGTTGATCGCAAAGCGCTGCCCGCGCCCGGGGCAGAGGATTTGATTCGCCGCGAATACGAGGCACCGCGAGGCGAGGTCGAAATCGCCCTGGCGCAGATCTGGGCCGAAGTCCTGCAAGTGGAGCGGGTCGGGCGTCACGATCACTTCTTCGAGCTGGGTGGGCATTCGTTGCTGGCGGTGATGCTGATCGAACGCATGCGTCAGCTCGATCTGAGCAGCGACGTGCGCGTGCTGTTCAGCCAGCCGACGCTCGCTGCACTGGCCGCTTCGGTCGGCAGCGGTCGGGAAATCGAAGTGCCGGCCAACCGCATCGCCGCCGATTGCACGCACATCACGCCGGCGATGTTGCCGCTGGTACAACTGCAGCAGATGGACATCGAGCGGATCGTCGCCAGCGTTCCGGGTGGCGCCGCCAATGTGCAGGACATCTACCCGCTGGCACCGTTGCAGGAGGGGATTCTCTACCACCACATCACTGCCGCGCAGGGCGATCCGTACCTGCTGCAGTCGCAACTGGCGTTCGACAGTCTTGAACGCGTCGAGGCCTTCGCTGCGGCGCTGTGCGAGGTCATGGCGCGCCATGACATTCTGCGCACTTCGGTGCTCTGGGAAGGCCTGACCACCCCGGTGCAAGTGGTGTGGCGTGAAGCGATTGTGCCGTTGCAGGAGGTCGAGCTGGATCCGCGTGACGGGCCGATCCTTGAACAGTTGCACGAGCGTTTCAACGCCCGGCGTTATCGCCTCGACGTCAGCCAGGCGCCGTTGCTGCGTCTGGTATATGCGCGTGATCCGGTGCTGGATCGGGTGGTGGGGATTCTGCTGTTCCATCATCTGGCCATGGACCACATCGCCCTTGAAGTGATGCGCGGCGAACTGCAGGCCAGCCTGTGCGGACACACTGTGGCGCTGGCGCCGCCAGTGCCGTATCGCAATTACGTGGCGCAAACGCGGCTGGGCGTCAGCGAGCAGGAACACGAGGCGTTTTTCCGCGCGCAACTGGCGGACATCGACGAGCCGACCCTGCCATTCGGGCTGATGGAAGTGCAGGGCGACGGACGCGGCATTGACGAAGCGCAGCAGACCCTGCCGGCTGACGTCTATCAGCGCTTGCGCACCCAGGCACGCCAGGCCGGGGGCAGCGTGGCGAGTCTGATCCATCTGGCGTGGGCGCGGGTGCTGGCGGCGACGTCCGGCCAGCAGCGTGTGGTGTTCGGCACGGTGCTGATGGGGCGCATGCAAGGCGGCGAGGGCGCTGACCGCGCTTTGGGCGTGTTCATCAACAGCTTGCCGTTGCGCATCGATGTCGATGCCGGGGTGCTCGACGCCGTGCGCGCCACCCATGCGCGACTGACCGCGCTGCTCGGCCATGAGCACGCGTCGCTGGCACTGGCTCAGCGCTGCAGCGGCGTCGCCTCGCCGTCACCGTTGTTCAGCGCGCTGCTCAACTACCGGCACAGTGACGAATCTGAATTGCTGGAGCCGTCCAGTCAGGCCTGGCAAGGCATCGAAACCCTAGCCAACGAGGAGCGCACCAATTACCCGCTGACCATGAGCGTGGATGATTACGGCAACGGCTTGCGCCTCACCGGCAGGGCCGTGGCGCAGATCGGCGCGCAACGGATTTGCGGCTACATGCAAACCGCGTTGAGCGGCCTGGTACAGGCCTTGGAGCAGACTCCGCAACAACTGTTGAACCGCTTGCCGATCCTGCGAGCCGAGGAGTTGCAACGTTTGCTGATCACGTTCAACGCCACCGAGGTCGATTGTCCGCTGGACCAGCCACTGCACGCGTTGTTCGAAGCACAGGTGCGGCGTAAGCCAGACGCCATCGCGCTGCAATCCGCGCAGGGAACCCTGACTTACCTCGAGCTCAATCAGCGCGCCAATCGTCTGGCCCATCACCTGCGCGAACTCGGCGTTCAACCGGACTCGCGCGTAGCGATCTGTGTCGAGCGCGGGCTGGATCTGGTGATCGGTCTGCTGGGGATTCTCAAGGCTGGCGGCGCCTATGTGCCGCTGGATCCGGACTATCCGCTGGAGCGCCTGAACTACATGCTGCAGGACAGCGCGCCGGTCGCACTGTTGATGCATGGCGCCACGCGGCAATTGCTGGGTGAGCCGGGTGTGACGATGATCAATCTGGATCACGGCAGTTGGGAGCAGCAGCCGTCAGACAATCTGCAGGTGCCGGGCCTGAGTGCTTTGAACCTCGCTTACATGATCTACACCTCGGGTTCTACGGGGTTGCCCAAAGGCGTGATGATCGAACACCGCAGCGCCTGCAACATGGTGCATTGGGGTTCGCAGCTCAGTCCGCCGACCGAACACGGTGCGCTGCTGCAAAAGGCGCCGTTCAGCTTCGACAGTTCGGTGTGGGAGATCTTCTGGCCGCTGTGTTCCGGGATGCGATTGATACTGGCGCGGCCGGACGGCAATCGCGATTCGGCGTATGTGGTGCAGACCATTCGTGAGCAGCAGGTGACGGTGGTCAAGTTTGTGCCTGCCTTGCTGCAGCAGTTCATCGAGCAGGACGGTGTCGAGCAATGCACCAGCCTGACCGATGTGCTCAACGGTGGCGGCGAACTCAGCGCGGCGCTGGCCCGCCAAGTGCGTGATCGCCTGCCGTGGGTGCGGTTGCACAACGTTTATGGCCCGACCGAAACTACTGTGGACAGCACGGGCTGGACGCTGGAACCGGACATGCCGGTGCCGGAGAGCGTGGTGCCAATCGGTACAGCCTTGAGCAACACGCGGCTGTACGTGCTCGATGCGTACGGTCAACCGGTACCGCAAGGCGTCAGCGGTGAGTTGCACATTGGTGGCGTCGGCGTGGCGCGGGGCTATCACGGGCTGCCGGAGGTGCAGGCCGAGCGTTTTATCGACAGCCCGTTTGTGCCGGGTGATCGCCTGTACCGAACGGGCGATCTGGCGCGCTACAACAATCACGGCGAGCTGGAATTCCTTGGTCGCAACGACTTCCAGATCAAGCTGCGGGGCTTGCGTCTGGAGCCGGGAGAAATCGAGGCACGGTTGATCGAGCATTCGGCGATTCGCGAGGCGGTGGTGATGGTCCGAGATGAGCGTCTGGTGGCCTGGTACACCGTGCGCGCCGGTATCGACGCGCCGTCACTGGAAACTCTGCGCGCGCATGTGCTGGAGCGTTTGCCCGAGTACATGGTGCCGGGCGCGTTCGTGCGACTCGACGCCTTGCCACTGACACCGAACGACAAGATCGATCGCAAAGCCTTGCCGGAGCCGGGGGCCGATGCCGTCATCAATCGCCCATACGTGGCACCCGAGGGCGAAGTCGAAACCACGCTGGCGCGGATCTGGGGCGAGGTGCTCGGCGTCGAACAGGTCGGTCGTCACGACAACTTCTTCGAACTGGGCGGGCACTCGTTGTTGGCGGTGAGTCTGGTGGCGCGCATGCGCCAGAGCGGTTTGCACACCGACGCCCGGGCGCTGTTCAGTCAGCCGACCCTGGCGGCGCTGGCGCTCAGCACCACACCCGAGGCGCAGCAAGTGTTCATCCCGCCAACCACTATCCCGAGCCTGGCCCGCAAACGCCGGCTCTGACGCCGAACCCTGTAGGAGCTGCCGCAGGCTGCGATCTTTTGATTTGGCTTTTAACAGCAAGATCAAAAGATCGCAGCCTGCGGCAGCTCCTACAGGGGGGGATTGCGGCGCCCGAGCCGGCGGCTTGTCCCCGCTTCCCATGTCAGCCCCGCAAGCCCCGATGTTTTAGCTTTTCCAGGCTGCGCGCAGCAGGCACGGACTCGCGGCTGCGCGCTCCTTTTTCTCGTATTTACAGCAGGTTATCCCATGCATTTCAGCGAACTGATGGCTGTTCTTTCCACCCATGCGATCCGCCTTCAACAGGAAGATGAAGACCTGGTCATTCTGGGCAGCGACGACGCGCTGGACGATGCGTTGTGGGACAGCCTCAGCGAACACAAGGCGCAGCTGCTGGAACTGGTCGCCCGTCATGGTGGCGACTGGCTGAGCCCGGCGTTTCGCATCACCCCGGACATGCTGCCGCTGGTGACGCTGGATCAGCCGACCATCGACCGGCTGGTGGCCAAGGTGCCCGGTGGCGCCGCCAACTTGCAGGACATTTACCCGCTGGCGCCGTTGCAGGAAGGCATGCTCTACCTGCACCTGTCGGCAGCCGCCGGCGATCCTTACGTGTCACAAGCACGGTTTGCCTTCGACAGCCGCGAACGGCTGGAGGCCTTCGCCGAGGCGTTGCAGTGGATGATCGAACGCCACGACATTCTGCGCACCTCGTTTGCCTGGGAACGCCTGGACGAACCGCTGCAAGTGGTGCAGCGGCAGGCTCGTCTGCACTGCGAGGAAATCGCCCTCGACCCGGGCGCGGATGCATTGGCGCAACTGCTGGAGCGCCACGACCCACGATACTTCCGCCTCGACATCCAGCAGGCGCCGCTGCTGCGTCTGGTGTACGCCATGGACCCGGCCAACGGGCGCGTGGTCGCGCTGTTGCTGTTCCATCACCTGATCATGGACCACGTCGCCCTCGACGTGGTGCGCCGCGAAACCCGCGCGCACCTGCTCGGCCAGACCGCGCGGGTCGGACCGCCGGTGCCGTACCGTGATCACCTGGCCAAGGCGCGCATGGGTCTGGACGAGCAATCCCATGAAGCGTTCTTTCGCGAGATGCTCGCCGATATCGACGAGCCGACCTTGCCTTGTGGTCTGCAGGACGTGCAGGGCGACGGCCAGGACATCGAAGAAGCCGTGCTGATGCTCGACGCCGATTTGAGCCGACCACTGCGCGGCCAGGCGCGTCAGCTCGGCGTCAGCGTCGCCAGCCTGATGCACCTGGCGCTGGCGCGGGTGCTCGGCCAGTTGTCCGGGCGCACGGCGGTGGTGTTCGGCACCGTGTTGCTGGGGCGGATGGAGGCGGGTGAGGGCGGCGAACAGGCGCTGGGGATGTTCATCAACACCTTGCCGCTGCGGGTGGATGTCGGGCAGGACGGCGTGCGCGCCGGGGTGCTGGCCACCCATCGACGCCTGACCGCGTTGCTCGGCCATGAACAGACCTCGCTGGCCCTGGCCCAACGTTGCAGTGCGGTGGCGGTGCCGACGCCGTTGTTCAGCGCGATCCTCAACTATCGCCACAGCAGCAGCGAAGAGATCGCCGAGGTCAGCGAACTGGCCCCTGGCGTGCAAGTGCTGGGCGCCCGCGAGCGCACCAACTACCCGCTGACGATCAACATCGACGACCTCGGCGAAGACTTGCGCATCACCGCGCTGGCGGATGCGGCGCTGGGTGCCGAACGCATCGCCGCTTACCTGCACACCGCGTTGCACAGCCTGCTACAGGCCTTGCAATCGAACCCGGATGCGCCGCTGCACCAGCTGAATATTCTGCCAGCGGCCGAGCGCGAATACCTGCTGCACGGAGTCAACTCGCCGTTGCCGCAGTTCCCGCAAACGCCGTTGATCCATCAGCAGTTCGAAGCGCATGCGGCGGCACGCCCGGAGGCCACAGCGCTGCTGTTCGAGGAGCAGACGTTGAGCTACGGCGAACTCAATCGCCGCGCCAACCAGCTTGCGCATCATCTGCTGGCGCTGGGGATTCGCCCGGATCAACGCGTGGCGATCTGCGTCGAGCGCGGCCCGCAGATGATCATCGGCCTGCTCGGTATCCTCAAGGCTGGCGCCGGTTACGTGCCGATCGACCCGGCGTATCCACTGGAGCGCATTGCCTACACCTTGCAGGACAGCGCCCCGGTGGCGGTGCTGACCCAGGCCGATACGCTGGACCGGGTTGGCGCGCTCGCCGTGCCGAGCATCGATCTGGACAGTGTGCAATTGCAAGCTGAACTCGGCAGCAATCCGCAGATTCCCGAGCTGAGTCCGAGTCATCTCGCCTACGTGATCTACACCTCGGGCTCCACTGGGCTGCCCAAAGGCGTGATGGTCGAACACCACAATGTCACGCGCCTGTTTTCCGCGACCCACGACTGGTTCAACTTCAACCCGCAAGATGTGTGGGCGCTGTTCCATTCCTTCGCCTTCGATTTCTCGGTGTGGGAAATCTGGGGCGCGCTGGCGTTCGGCGGCCAGTTGCTGCTGGTGCCGCAGGCCGTCAGCCGCTCGCCGGACGACTGCTACGCGCTGCTGTGCCGCACTGGCGTCACCGTGCTCAATCAAACGCCGAGCGCCTTCCGCCAGTTGATCGCCGCGCAGGGCCGCAGCCCGTTGCAGCATTCGCTGCGCGAGGTGATCTTCGGCGGCGAAGCCCTGGAGCCGGGCCTGCTCAAACCGTGGTACGCGCGGCTCGGCAATGCCGGTACGCGGCTGGTGAACATGTACGGCATCACTGAAACCACGGTGCACGTGACCTATCGCCCACTGGAAGCAGCGGACGCGCAACTGGTCGGGCGCAGCCCGATCGGTGTGGGCATTCCCGACCTGCAACTGTACGTGCTCGACGCGCAGCGCGAACCGGTACCGGTCGGCGTGATCGGCGAGTTGTACGTCGGTGGCGCCGGGGTTGCCCGGGGTTACCTCAACCGCGAAGCCCTGACTGCTGAACGCTTTATCGCCGACCCGTTCAGCGGCCGTGCTGCAGCGCGCCTGTACAAGACCGGTGACCTCGCGCGCTGGTCAGCGGATGGCAGCCTCGACTACCTGGGGCGCAACGACGATCAAGTGAAAATCCGTGGTTTCCGCATTGAGCTCGGTGAAATTGAAGCTCGCCTCGCCGCCTGCGCCGGTGTGCGCGAAGCGCTGGTAATCGCTCGTGAAGACAGTCCCGGTGACAAGCGTCTGGTCGCCTACTGGCTGGCCGCCGAAGGCACTGAACCGAGCGCCGCGCAACTGCGCGACGCGTTGTTGCAATCGCTGGCCGACTACATGGTGCCGAGTGCGTTTGTGCGCCTCGACGCATTGCCGCTGACCACCAATGGCAAGCTTGATCGCAAAGCCTTGCCACAACCGGACAGCGATGCCTTTGCCCGTCGGGGTTTCGAAGCCCCAGTGGGGGAAGTTGAAACCCTGATCGCCGGCATCTGGCAGACCTTGCTCGGGGTTGAACAGGTCGGGCGACACGACAACTTCTTCGAGCTTGGCGGCCATTCGCTGTTGGCGGTGAAACTGATCGAACGCATGCGTCAGCACGACTTGCAGTGCGACGTGCGCGTGCTGTTCGGCCAGCCGAGCGTCGCGGCGCTGGCGGCGACCCTGAGTCACCGTCACGCCCTGCGGGTGCCGGACAATCTGATCGCTATCGATTGCACGCGGATCACCCCGGACATGCTGCCGCTGGCCACGCTGGATCAGGCCGCCATCGACCGCGTGGTCGCCAGCGTGCCCGGCGGCGTCGGCAATGTGCAGGACATTTACGGTCTGGCACCGTTGCAGGCGGGGATTCTCTACCACCATCTGGCGACCAGCGCCGGTGACCCCTACGTGTTGCAGGCGCAATTTGCCTTCGCCGGACTGGCGCAGATCAAGGCCTTTGTCCGCGCGCTGAACGCGGTGATCGCGCGCCACGACATCCTGCGCACCAGCGTGTTCTGGGAAGGGCTTGAGGAGCCGGTGCAAGTGGTCTGGCGCGAGGCGCCGCTGGCACTGGAGCGGATCGACGCCGACCTGCTGGAAGGCGATGTGCTGGCGCAGATGCAGGCGCGGTTCGATCCACGGCACTACCGCCTCGACCTGCGCCGCGCGCCGCTGATGCGTCTGGCCTACACCGAAGACCGTGCACAGCAGCGCTGGGTCGGCATCCTGTTGCTGCACCACATCGTCCTCGATCACACTGCATTGGAAGTGCTGCTCGCGGAAATGAACGACAGTCTGCAACCGAGCGGTGTCGATCTGCCGGCGCCGGTGCAGTACCGCAACTACGTGGCGCAGGCGCAACAGCATGCCGATACCCAAGCGCACGAAGCGTTCTTCCGCGACATGCTCGGCGACATCGACGAGCCGACCGTGGCCTTCGGTGTGCAGGACGTGCATGGCGATGGCAGCAGCAGCGTCGAGAGCGCGCAAGCGCTGGATTCGAGCGTGGCCCAGCGCTTGCGCGAACAGGCGCGGCGCCTCGGCATCAGCGCCGCGAGTCTGGTGCACCAGGCCTGGGGTCAGGTGCTGGCAAAGGTCTCGGGCCGTGAGGATGTGGTATTCGGCACCGTGCTGCTCGGGCGCATGCAGGGCGGCGAGGGCGCCGACCGCGCACTCGGCATGTTCATCAACACCTTGCCGTTGCGGGTCAGTGTTGGCGCTACCTCGGTAGAGCAAGGCGTGCGCGTTACTCATGAGCGTCTGGCGCAATTGCTGGCGCATGAGCAGGCCTCGCTGTCGCTGGCCCAGCGTTGCAGCGGTGTGGCGGCGTCGCTGCCGCTGTTCAGCAGCTTGCTCAATTATCGCCATAGCGCGGCGGAACCGGCAGGCGTGACCTGGGACGGGATCGAGATTCTCAGCTCGCGCGAGCGCAGCAACTATCCGCTGGTGGTCAGCGTCGATGACCTCGGCACCGGTTTCCGCCTGAGCGTGCAGGCGGTGCCGCAGGTAGATGGTGCGCGGGTCTGCGATTACCTGCAGACCGCGCTGCACAATCTGCTGACGGCGCTGGAGCACAATCCGGCCACGCCGCTGCGGCAGATCTCGGTGCTGTCGCCGAGCGAACGCCAGCGGGTCCTGGTCGGCTTTAACATCAGCGGTCGCGACTTCCCGCCGGCACAAACCGTGCAGCGTTTGTTCGAGGCCCGGGCGGCCGCGCACCCTGCAGCGTTGGCGGCGGTGCAAGGTGCGCAGCAGTTGCGCTATGGCGAACTCAATCAGCGGGCCAATCGTCTGGCGCATCACCTGATAGGCCTTGGCGTGCAGCCCGATGACCGGGTCGCCCTGTGCGCCCGGCGCAGTCCGGACATGCTGGTGGCGCTGCTGGCGATCCTCAAGGCCGGCGCCGGTTATGTGCCGGTCGATCCGGCGTATCCGCCGGAACGCATCGCCTATCTGTTGCAGGACTGCGCCCCGGTGGCGGTCGTGGCGCAGGCCTCGACTCGCGATCTGCTCGGTGGCGTGCCGGTCGTCGATCTGGACAACGACCTCTGGCAGCACCTCTCGGATGCCAATCCGCAGGTGCCGGCATTGACGCCGAACCATCTGGCTTACGTGATCTACACCTCCGGTTCCACCGGCCAACCGAAAGGGGTGATGGTCGAGCACGCGACCCTGGAAAACCTCGTGCACTGGCACGCTGAAGCCTTTGATTTGCAGACCGGCAGCCAGACCGCGAGTGTCGCCGGCTTCGGTTTCGATGCGATGGCCTGGGAAGTCTGGCCGGCGCTGTGTGTTGGCGCGACCTTGCACCTGCCGCCGCCGTCGATCCGCAACGAGCACCTCGACGAGTTGCTCGACTGGTGGTGCGCGCAGCCGTTGCAGGTCAGCTTCCTGCCGACGCCCGTGGCCGAATACGCGTTCAGCCGGCAATTGCAGCACCCGACCTTGCGCACGCTGCTGATCGGCGGCGACCGACTGCGTCAGTTCAACCGTGCGCAAACCTTCGAGGTGATCAACAACTATGGCCCGACTGAAGCGACGGTGGTCGCCACCTCGGGCCGGGTCGAACCGGAAAAGCCGCTGCATATCGGCCGCCCGATTGCTAACGCCAAAGTCTATGTGCTGGACGCTGAGCAGCACCCGGTGCCGGTGGGGGTGGCGGGCGAGTTGTATGTCGGCGGCGCGGGCGTGGCGCGCGGCTATCTGAATCGCCCGGAGCTGAGCGCTGCGCAGTTCCTGTTCGATCCGTTCAGCGACGAGCCGCAGGCGCGCATGTACCGTACCGGCGATCAGGCGCGTTGGCTGGCCGACGGCAACCTCGAGTACCTGGGGCGCAAAGACGATCAGGTCAAACTGCGTGGCGTGCGTATCGAACTCGGTGAAATCGAAGCCGCGCTCGGCAGCCACGCGGCGCTGCGGGAGGCGGTGGTACTGGTTCGCGATGGACGGCTGATTGCGTGGTTCACCGAGCGCACGGCGGTCGATATTCAGCAGTTGCACACGCATTTGCAGGCACGCTTGCCGGATGCGCTGCTGCCGGCGGCATACGTACGTCTCGATGCGCTGCCGTTGACCGCCAACGGCAAGATCGACCGCAAGGCCTTGCCGCAACCGGAGCAGGGCGCGTGGCTCAGCCGCGAATATGAAGCGCCACAAGGTGCGGTGGAAACCGCGCTGGCGCAGATCTGGATCGACGTGCTGAACGTCGAGCGCGTCGGGCGTCACGACAACTTCTTCGAACTGGGCGGGCATTCGCTGCTGGCGGTGAGCCTGATCGAACGCATGCGCCAGATCGACCTCGCGGCTGACGTGCGCGTGTTGTTCAATCAGCCGACCCTCGCTGCACTGGCCGCCGCTGTGGGCAGCGGTCGCGAAATCGAAGTGCCGGCCAACCGCATTCCGCCGGGTTGCACCCGCATCATCCCGGACATGCTCAGCCTGACCGAGCTCGATCAGGCGAGCATCGAGCGCATCGTCGCCACCGTGCCCGGTGGCGCGGCCAATGTGCAGGACATCTATCCGCTGGCGCCGTTGCAGGAAGGCATTCTTTATCACCACCTGAGCGCCGAACAGGGCGATCCGTATCTGCTGCAATCGCGGCTGATCTTCGACAGCGTCGAGCGTCTGCGCACTTTCAGCCGAGCCTTGCAGCAGGTCGTCGCGCGTCACGACATTCTGCGCACCAGCGTGGTCTGGGAAGGCTTGCCGAGTCCGCATCAGGTGGTGTGGCGCGAGGCGCCGCTGGTGGTACAGGCGGTGCCGCTGGATCCGGCTCAGGGCGACGTCCTTGAGCAGCTGCACGGGCGCTTCGATGCCCGCCACAACCGCCTCGACTTGAGCCAGGCGCCGTTGATGCGCATCGTTTATGCCGAAGACCCGGCGCAGCAACGGGTGGTGGCGATCATCCTGTTCCAGCACTTGATTCTCGACCACACCGCCATGGAGGTAGTGGGCCAAGAGATGCGCGCGTTCATGTTCGATCAGGCCGACCGCCTCGGCACGCCGATGCCGTACCGCAACTACGTGGCGCAAGCGCGCCTCGGTGCCAGCGAACAGGAGCACGAAACGTTCTTCCGCGACATGCTCGGCGATATCGACGAGCCGACCCTGCCGTTCGGCCTGCACGACGTGCAAGGCGATGGCGGCGACATTGAAGAGGCGCAGCAAGCCGTCGATGCCGGATTGACCCTGCGCCTGCGAGAGCAGGCGCGGCAGTTGGGTGTCAGCCCGGCGAGCCTGATGCATCTGGCCTGGGCGCAGGTGCTGGGGGTACTTGCCAACCGCCGCGACGTGGTGTTCGGCACGGTGCTGTTGGGTCGCTTGCAGGGCGGCGAGGGCGCGGATCGCACCCTGGGCGTGTTCATCAACACCTTGCCGCTGCGGGTGGATGTCAGCGAAGGCGTGCAGTCTGCTGTCAAGACCACCCACGCACGGCTGACCGCGCTGTTGGCCCATGAACATGCGCCACTGGCGCTGGCCCAGCGCTGCAGCGCGGTGTCCGGCGCGCCGCTGTTCAGCGCACTGCTCAACTACCGGCATACCGTCGCCGAGGCGCAGCCGCGTGACGGTCAGGGCATCTGGGAAGGCGTGCAATTGCTCGGCGGCGAAGAGCGCAGCAACTATCCGTTGACCCTCAGCGTCGACGATCTCGGCACAGACTTTTCTTTGACCGTGCTGGCGTTGACGCAGATCGGCGCGCAACGGATCTGCGGCTACATGCACACCGCGCTGGAACATCTGCTGCACGCACTGGAGCAGGCGCCACAGCGTGCGCTCAACCGTTTGCCGATTCTTGCGGTGGAGGAATACGAGCGCCTGCTGGTCGGGTTCAACCCGACGGCGGCGGCATACCCGCGCGGGGCGACGATTCAGTCACTGGTGCAAGTGCAGGCCGAGCTGCAGCCACAGGCGCTGGCGGTGGTGCAGGGCACGCAGCAACTGACCTACGCGCAGCTCAATCAGCAGGCCAATCGCCTGGCCCATCACTTGCTCGGCCTCGGCGTGCAGCCGGACGACCGGATTGCCGTGTGCCTGCCACGCAGCCCGCAGATGCTGGTGGCGCTGCTGGCGATTCTCAAGGCTGGCGCCGGTTATGTGCCGGTCGATCCGGCGTACCCGGCGGAGCGCATCGCCTACCTGTTGCAGGACAGCGATCCGGTGGCGGTGCTGGCGCAGGGTTCGACCCGCGAGCTGCTGGGCCGGGTGCCGGTGATCGATCTGGATCAGAACCTCTGGCAGCACCTGGCGGCGACCAATCCACAACTGCCGACGCTGACCCCGGCGCATCTGGCTTACGTGATCTACACCTCGGGTTCGACCGGCCAGCCGAAAGGCGTGATGGTCGAACACGCGACCCTGGAAAACCTTGTGCACTGGCACTGTGAGGCGTTCGACCTGCATGCCGGCAGCCACACCGCCAGCGTCGCCGGTTGCGGTTTCGACGCGATGGCCTGGGAAGTCTGGCCGGCGCTGTGTGTCGGCGCGACCCTGCACCTGCCGCCGCCGTCGATCAGCAACGAACATCTGGATGAGCTGCTCGACTGGTGGCGCGCACAGCCGTTGCAGGTGAGCTTCCTGCCGACGCCGATTGCCGAATACGCCTTCAGTCGTGAGCTGGGGCATCCGACCTTGCGCACGCTGTTGATCGGTGGCGACAAGTTGCGCCAGTTCCCGCGTGAGCAGACCTTTGCCGTGATCAACAACTACGGCCCGACCGAGGCTACGGTGGTTGCGACTTCCGGGCAAATCCATGCCGGGCAATTGCTGCACATCGGCCGGCCCATCAGCAACGCCAGGGTTTACTTGCTCGATGAACAGCAACGTCCGGTGCCGGTTGGCGTGGCGGGCGAGTTGTACGTCGGTGGCGCGGGGGTGGCCCGTGGTTATCTGAACCGTCCCCAGCTGACCGCCGAACGCTTCCTCGAAGACCCGTTCAGTGACGAACCGCAGGCGCGCATGTACCGCACCGGCGACCTCGCACGCTGGCTGGCCGACGGCAATATCGAGTACCTGGGGCGTAACGACGATCAGGTCAAACTGCGCGGCGTGCGGGTGGAACTGGGTGAAATCGAAGCCGCGCTGTCCAGCTATCCGGCGGTGCAGGACGCGGTGGTGCTGGTGCGCGAGGCGCGGTTGATCGCCTGGTTTACTGCCCGCACAACGGTCGATATCGAGGATCTGCGCGCGCATTTGCAAGCGCATCTACCGCAGGCACTGGTGCCGGCAGCCTACGTGCGGCTTGAGACGCTGCCCCTGACCGCCAACGGCAAACTCGACCGCAAGGCCTTACCCGAACCGGATCAGCACGCCTGGCTCAGCCGCGAATACGCAGCGCCGCAAGGGCCGGTGGAGACCGCGCTGGCGCAGGTCTGGGCCGAGGTGCTGCAGGTCGAACAGGTCGGGCGGCACGACAACTTCTTTGAGCTGGGCGGGCATTCGCTGCTGGCGGTGACCCTGATCGAGCGCATGCGTCAGCTCGGCCTGAGCACCGACGTGCGCGTGCTGTTCAGCCAGCCGACCCTCGCCGCGCTGGCCGCCGCCGTCGGCAGCGGTCGCGAAGTCGTGGTGCCGGCCAACCTGATTCCGGCCGGTTGCACGCACATCACCCCGGACATGCTGACGCTGGTGCAACTGGATCAGCCAGCCATTGAGCGCGTGGTTGCCACGGTGCCGGGCGGGGCCGCCAACGTGCAGGACATTTATCCGCTGGCGCCGTTGCAGGAAGGGATTCTTTATCACCACTTGAGCGCCGCGCAGGGTGATCCGTACCTGCTGCAATCGCGCCTGGCGTTCGACAGCCTTGAACGCTTGCAGGCCTTCGCCGCCGCGCTGCGTCAGGTCATGACCCGGCACGACATTCTGCGCACCGGCGTGGTCTGGGAAGGGTTGGCAACGCCGGTGCAAGTGGTCTGGCGCGAAGCCGAGCTGCCGCTGCAGGAGGTTGCATTCGATCCGGCGGGCGGTGATGTTCTGGCGCAGTTGTATGAGCGTTTCGACGCGCGTCATTACCGCATCGACCTCAGTCAGGCGCCGCTGATTCGCCTGGTGTACGCGCAGGATCCGGCCAACGACCGGGTGGTCGCCATGCTGCTGTTCCATCACATCGCCATGGATCACACGGCGCTGGAAGTGGTGCAGCAGGAACTGCAGGCGCTGCTCTTCGGTCACGGCGAAGCCCTGATACCCGCCGTGCCGTATCGCAATTACGTGGCGCAGACCCGGTTGGGCGTCAGCGAGCAGGAGCATGAAGCGTTCTTCCGCACGATGCTCGGCGAGATCGATGAGCCGACGCTGCCGTTCGGTCTGCTGGATGTGCACGGTGACGGCCATGACATCGAAGAAGTCCGTCAGCGCGTGCCCGAAGCCTTGGCGCGGCGCCTGCGCAGCCAGGCGCGGCAGCTGGGCGTGAGCGTCGCGAGCCTGTTCCATCTGGCGTATGCCCAGGTCTTGGCGGCAACCTCCGGACATGAGCGCGTGGTGTTCGGCACCGTGCTGCTGGGGCGGATGCAGGGCGGTACCGGCGCTGATCGCGGTCTGGGAATGTTCATCAACACGCTGCCGCTGCGGGTGGATCTGGGCGATGTTTCGGTGCGTGCCGGCGTGCGTGCGACCCATGCGCAACTGACGGCATTGCTCGGCCATGAACATGCGTCACTGGCATTGGCCCAGCGTTGCAGCGGCGTGGCAGCGCCGTCGCCGCTGTTCAGCGCGATGCTCAATTACCGACACAGCGTCAGCGAGGAACAGCAGCAGGCCACGCGTCTGAGCTGGCAGGGCATCGAAAATCTTTCCAGCGAAGAGCGCACCAACTATCCGCTGAGTCTCAATGTCGATGACCTGGGCGAAGGTTTTATCCTCACCGCCATGACCCCTTCGCGCATAGGCGCGGCACGGGTGTGTGGCTTTATGCAGCAGGCGCTGGCGGGACTGCTCGAGGCACTTGAACAGACACCGCAGCAGACCTTGAACCGCCTGCCGGTGCTGGCGGATGCCGAGCGCCAACAGTTGCTGTTCGGCTTGAATGCCACAACGGTCGATTACGATTTGCAGCAGACGATTCATGAGCTGTTCGAAGCGCAAGTGGCGCGTTCGCCACAGGCTCCCGCCGTGGTTGCAGGTGAGCAGCAACTGAGCTACGCCGAACTCAACGCCCGGGCCAATCAACTGGCGCGGCATCTGCGCGGATTGGGCGTAGGGCCGGATGCGCGGGTGGCGATCTGCGTCGAACGCGGTCTGGACATGGTGGTCGGGCTGTTGGCGATTCTCAAGGCCGGCGGCGGGTATGTGCCGCTGGATCCGGCGTATCCGCTGGAGCGTCTGGCCTACATGCTGGAAGACAGCGCGCCGCTGGCGGTGCTGGTACAGGGAACCACGCGGTCGTTGCTTGGCGAAGTCGCTGTGCCGCTGATCGATCTGGATCAACCGCACTGGCAATCGCTGCCAACGGAAAACCTTTCTCTTGCAGAGTTGACCCCGCAGCACACCGCGTACGTGATCTACACCTCCGGCTCCACCGGCCAGCCGAAAGGCGTGATCAACGAGCATCGCGGGGTGGTCAACCGCTTGCTGTGGATGCAGGACGCCTATCAACTGACCGCCAGCGACACGGTGTTGCAGAAAACCCCGTTCAGCTTCGACGTCTCGGTCTGGGAATTCTTCTGGCCGTTGATGACTGGCGCTCGATTGGTCATGGCCCGGCCCGAGGGGCACAAGGATCCGCAGTACCTCAGTGAAGTGATCGAACGCGAACACATCACCACGCTGCACTTCGTGCCGTCGATGCTCGACGTGTTTCTCGCTCACGCTGACACCGCACGTTGCAGCAGTCTGCGTCAGGTGATGTGCAGCGGCGAAGCGTTGCCGGGCAGCGTGGTGCGGCGCTTCAAACAGCAACTGCCGGGCAGCGAACTGCATAACCTTTACGGTCCGACCGAAGCAGCTGTCGACGTGACCGCGTGGAGTTGCGCCGGGCCGCTGGAGCAAACCCCGGACAACACGCCGATCGGCAAACCGATCGCCAACACCCGCATGTACATCCTCGATGCCCAGCAGCAACCGGTGCCGCACGGCGTGGTGGGTGAGCTGTACATCGGCGGCGTGCAAGTGGCGCGCGGTTATCTGAATCGCCCGGAACTGAACGCCGAGCGCTTCCTCAACGATCCGTTCCAAACCAATGGGCGGATGTACCGCACCGGCGACATCGCGCGTTACCTGCCGGACGGCAATATCGAGTACCTCGGTCGCAACGACGATCAGGTGAAGATCCGTGGTTTGCGCATCGAACTCGGCGAGATTCAGGCACGCCTGACCCAGATCGATGGCGTGCAGGAAGCCGCCGTACTGGCTCGCGAAGACGTGCCGGGGGACAAGCGTCTGGTGGCGTATTACACCGGCGCACGGCTGGAAACCGACGTGCTGCGCAGCCATCTGCTGGAAAACCTGCCGGACTACATGGTGCCCGCGCTGTTCGTGCATCTCGATGCACTGCCGCTGAGCCCCAACGGCAAACTCGACCGCAAGGCGCTGCCGGCCCCCGATCAGGCGGCGCTGACCGCTCGTGCATACGAAGCCCCGGTCGGCGAAGTTGAAATCACCCTCGCACGGCTCTGGGCCGAGTTGCTCAACGTCGAGCGGGTGGGGCGCCACGATCATTTCTTTGAACTGGGTGGGCACTCGCTGCTGGCGGTCAGTCTGATCGGCCGGCTGCGTCAGGAAGGCATGGAAGCCGATGTCAGGTCGCTGTTCGAACATCCGACCCTGGCCGGCTACGCCGCAATTACCGAACGAATGGAGATCGTCCTGTGAACGTGATCGAACTGTTGGCCACATTGAAGGCCAAGGATATTCAGCTGGCGGTCGCGGACGACCAATTGCGGGTCAATGGCAACAAGCAGGCCTTGAACGACCCGGCGTTGCTGGCGCTGTTGCGCGAGCACAAACCGGCGCTGATCGAGCTGATCAAGACCGGGCAGTACTCGGCCAGCAAGCACGGGCAGGTCGAGGTGCCGGTCAACGGCATCGTTGCCGGCACCTCGCGCATCACCCCGGCGATGCTGACGCTGGTAGAGCTTGACCAGGCGACCATCGACCACCTCGTCGCACAAGTCCCCGGCGGCGCAGCCAACGTGCAGGACATCTACCCGCTGGCGCCGCTGCAGGAAGGCATCCTGTATCACCACGTCAGTGGCGGTGACGGTGATCCGTATGTCATGCAGTCGCATTTCGCCTTTGCCAGCCGCGAACGTTTTCAGGCGTTCGCGCAAGCGCTGCAAGCGGTGATCGATCGCCATGACATTCTGCGCACCGCTGTGCATTGGGCAGGACTGGACGCGCCGGTGCAGGTGGTCTGGCGTCGGGCCGAACTGCCGGTGGAAGAGGTGACGTTGCCTGATGCAAATGGCGACGTGCTGGCGTATCTGCATGAGCGTTTCGACGCCCGGCACTTCCGCCTCGACGTGACCCAGGCGCCGCTGATGCGTCTGGCCCATGCCTGGGATGAAGCCGGGCAACGGGTGATCGCTACGCTGTTGTTCCATCACATGGCGCTCGACCACTCGGCCCTCGACGTGGTGCGCCACGAAATGCGCGCCTGCCTCACCGGGCAAAGTGAGCTGCTCGGGCGCCCGGTGCCGTTTCGCAACTACGTGGCGCAGGCGCGTCTGGGCGTCAGCGAGGCCGAGCACGAGGCGTTCTTCCGCGAGATGCTCAGCGACATCGACGAACCGACGCTGCCTTACGGCCTGCAGGACGTGCAGGGTGACGGCAGCGAAATCGTCGAACTCAGCGTGCCGGTGCCAACGTTATTGGGCCAGCGTCTGCGGGCGCAGGCGCGGACCCTTGGCGTGAGTGTCGCGAGCCTGTTCCACCTCGGCTGGGCGCAGGTGCTGGCCGCGCTGACCGGCAAGCAGCAGGTGGTGTTCGGCACCGTGCTGATGGGCCGCATGCAGGGCGCCGAGGCGATTGACCGGGCGCTGGGGATTTTCATCAACACCTTGCCGTTGCGGGTAAATGTCGACGGGCAGGATGTGCGCGCGGCCGTCAACGCCACCCACGCACGGCTGACCACGCTGATGCGTCACGAACACGCACCACTGGCCCTGGCTCAGCGCTGCAGTCACGTGGTGGCGCCGACGCCGCTGTTCAGCACACTGCTCAATTATCGCCACAGCCACAACGTCGCCACCGCCAGCGCCGAAACCCTCGCGGCGTGGGACGGCATCTCCACGTTGCACTCCGAAGAGCGCAGCAACTATCCGCTGACGATGAGCGTCGATGACCTCGGTGACGCCTTCAGCCTGACGCTGCTGGCCAGCACCGAGACCGATCCGCAGCGCATCTGCGACTACCTGCTCTGCGCACTGCAGAACCTGCTGCTCGCCCTGGAGCAGGCGCCGCAGACACCGGTCAATCAATTGCCGATCCTGCCGGCGGCAGAGCTTGAACAGGTGTTGCGCGGCTTCAATGCCACTCAAGTGGATTTCCCTGCGCCACAGACCCTCCAGCAACGTTTCGAGGCGCAGGTGGCCGAGCGGCCGGACGCGTTGGCGGCAGTGTTTGCCAACGCGCAACTGACCTACGCCGAACTCAATCAGCAAGCCAACGCCTTGGCGCAGCATCTGATCGGCTTGGGCGTGAAGCCTGACGACCGCGTCGCCATCGTCGCTCGCCGTGGGTTGGACACCCTGGCCGGACTGGTGGCGATCCTCAAGGCCGGCGCCGGTTACGTGCCGATTGACCCGGCGCATCCAGCGGAGCGTTTGAACTACCTGCTCGACGACAGCGCGCCAGTCGCCGTACTGACCCAAAGCCATCTGCGCGAGCGACTGCCGGCGCTGACCGTGCCGGTGCTTGAACTCGACCGCTGCACTTGGCCGCTGACGGTCACGCAAAACCCGCAGGTTCCCGGTCTGAGCACCGCGCACCTGGCCTACGTGATCTATACCTCCGGCTCCACTGGCCTGCCCAAGGGGGTGATGGTCGAGCATCACACCTTGAGCAATCTGGTTGACTGGCACTGCGCGGCGTTCGACCTGTGTGCCGGGCGTCACACCTCAAGCCTCGCCGGGTTCGGCTTCGATGCGATGGCCTGGGAAGTCTGGCCGGCGCTGTGCGCGGGCGCGACCCTGCATCTGGCGCCGACTCACGAGGGCGGCGAAGACATCGATGCCTTGCTCGCGTGGTGGTGCGCGCAGCCGCTGGACGTAAGCTTCCTACCGACCCCGGTGGCCGAATACGCCTTCAGCCAGAACCTCGAACACCCGACCCTGCGCACGCTGCTGATCGGCGGCGACCGCTTGCGTCAGTTCAATCGCCACCAGCATTTCGACGTGGTCAACAACTACGGCCCGACCGAGGCCACGGTGGTCGCCACTTCGGGTCTGGTGCAAAGCGGCGATGCGCTGCACATCGGCAAACCGCTGAGCAATGCCACGGTGTACCTGCTTGACCAACAACAGCGCCCGGTGCCGCTTGGTGTGGCTGGCGAGTTGTACGTTGGCGGTGCCGGGGTCGCCCGCGGCTACCTGAATCGCCCGCAAATGACTGCCGAGCGCTTTCTGCGTGACCCGTTCAGCAGCGCACCCAACGCGCGGATGTACCGCACCGGTGACCTTGCGCGCTGGCGCGAGGACGGCAACCTCGAGTACCTGGGGCGCAACGACGATCAGGTGAAAATTCGCGGCGTACGCATCGAACTGGGCGAGATCGAAACCTGCCTCAACCAGTTGCCGGGGATTCAGGAGGCGGTGCTGCTGGCCCGCGAAGATCAACCCGGCCAGCCGCGACTGGTGGCCTACTTCACCGAACAGGCGCAGGTCGAAGCGCTGCCGGTGGGCGAGTTGCGCGCGCAATTGCTCAGCCGTTTGCCGGAGTACATGGTGCCGACCGCGTTCGTCAAACTCGCCGCGCTGCCGCTGACCGCCAACGGCAAGGTCGACCGCAAGGCCTTGCCGGCGCCGGATCTGGCGGCGCTGTTCACCCGCGAGTACGCAGCGCCCGAAGGTGAGGTGGAAACCGCGCTGGCGCAGATCTGGGCCGACGTGCTGCAGGTCGAGCGGGTCGGGCGTCAGGATCACTTTTTCGAACTCGGCGGGCATTCGTTGCTGGCGATGCGCATGGTTTCGCAAGTGCGCCAGCGCCTGGGTGTCGAGCTGGCGCTGAGCGACCTGTTTGCCAACGCCGAACTGGCGGCGGTCGCCTCAGTGCTGAGCGAGGCCGGACGCTGTGCGCAACCACAGATCGTGCCGGTACCGCGTGACGGCGCGTTGCCGCTGTCGTTCGCCCAGCAACGCCTGTGGTTCCTCGCGCAAATGGAAGGCGCCAACACCGCCTACAACATTCCCGTGGCCTTGCGTCTGCGTGGCCGTCTCGACGACGCGGCGCTGCAACGCGCACTGGCGCGGATCGTCGCCCGCCACGAAACCCTGCGCAGCCGCTTCGCGCAATTCAACGACGAAGCGCAGGTGCTGATCGCCCCGGTGGACACCGGTCTGCTGCTGCGAATCGAAGACCTGCGCCAGCACCCGCAACCCGAGGAAACCCTGCAGGCACTGATTCAGGGCGAAGCCTCCGGGCCGTTCGACTTGCAGGACGATCCGCTGATTCGCGGGCGACTGGTGCGGTTGGCCGACGATCACCATGTACTGTTGCTGACCCTGCACCACATCATCTCTGACGGTTGGTCGATGGGGGTTTTGACCCGGGAGCTGATGGCGCTGTATCAGGCGTTCAGTCATGGCCAGCCGGATCCGTTGCCGCCGCTGGCGCTGCAATACACCGACTACGCGGTGTGGCAGCGGCGCTGGCTCAGCGGCGAGGTGCTGCAACGCCAGAGCGAGTACTGGCAACAGACCCTGGCCGGCGCCCCGGCGCTGTTGATGCTGCCGACCGATCGGCCGCGCCCGGCGCAGCAGGACTATGCCGGCAGCAGCGTTGCGGTGGTGCTCGACGAGCGTCTGAGCGCGGGGCTCAAGGCTTTGGGCCAGCGCCATGGCGTGACCCTGTACATGACGCTGATGAGTGCCTGGGCGATGCTGCTCAGCCGCTTGTCCGGGCAGGCTGAAGTGGTGATCGGTTCACCAGTGGCCAACCGCACCCGCGCCGAGATCGAAGGCCTGATCGGCATGTTCGTCAACACCCTGGCGCTGCGCATCGACACCTCGGGCGAGCTGAGCGTCGAAGCACTGCTGGCGCGGGTCAAGGCGCAAACCCTGCAAGCGCAGGCGCATCAGGATCTGCCGTTCGAGCAAGTGGTGGAAATCACCCGGCCCGTGCGCAGTCTGGCGCACAGCCCGTTGTTCCAGACCTTGCTCAGTTGGGATGGCCTCGAAAGCCCGGCGCTGGCCCTCGGCGAACTGACGCTGGAAGGCGTGGCCGAGCCGAGCCACTTCGCCAAGTTCGACCTGTCACTGAGCCTCAGTGAGTCCAACGGCATCATTCGCGGATCGCTGGAATACGCCACGGCATTGTTTGACCAGAGCACGGTCGAGCGCTTCGTCGGTTATTTCCAGCGCCTGTTGCAGGCGATGGTCGGCAACGATCAGGCGCTGCTGGAAAGGGCGCCGCTGCTGGCGGAGGAGGAACAGCAGCGTTTGTTGGTCGAGTTCAATGCCACGGCGGTCGATTACGACCTTGAGCAGACCATTCACGGCTTGTTCGAGGCGCAAGTGGCGCGCTCGCCGCAGGCAACGGCGATGGTTGCTGATGAACAACCACTGACGTATGCCGCACTCAATGCCCGGGCCAATCAACTGGCGCGGCACCTGCGTGAATTGGGCGTAGGCCCGGATGCGCGGGTGGCGATCTGCGTCGAACGCGGTCTGGACATGGTGGTCGGGCTGTTGGCGATCCTCAAGGCCGGCGGCGGTTACGTGCCGCTGGACCCGGCGTATCCGCTGGAGCGTCTGGCCTACATGCTGGAAGACAGTGCGCCGCTGGCGGTGCTTGTGCAGGGAACCACGCGTTCGTTGCTTGGCGAAGTCGCTGTGCCGGTGATCGATCTGGATCAGCCGCACTGGCATTCGCTGCCGACGGACAATCTTTTGGTAACCGAACTGACCCCGCAGCACACCGCGTACGTGATCTACACCTCCGGCTCTACTGGCCAGCCGAAAGGCGTGATCAACGAGCATCGCGGGGTGGTCAACCGCTTGCTGTGGATGCAGGACGCCTATCAAGTGACCGCCAGCGACACGGTGTTGCAAAAGACCCCGTTCAGCTTCGACGTCTCGGTGTGGGAGTTCTTCTGGCCGCTGATGACCGGCGCCCGATTGGTCATGGCCCGACCTGAAGGGCACAAGGATCCGCTGTATCTCAGCGACATCATTGAGCGCGAACACATCACCACGCTGCACTTCGTGCCGTCGATGCTCGATGTATTCCTCGCTCATGCTGATACCGCACGTTGCAGCAGTCTGCGTCAGGTGATGTGCAGCGGCGAAGCGTTGCCGGGCAGCGTGGTACGGCGTTTCAAACAGCAACTGCCGGGCAGCCAATTGCACAACCTCTACGGCCCGACCGAAGCGGCAGTGGACGTGACCGCGTGGAACTGCGCCGGGCCGCTGGAACAAACGCCAGACAACACACCCATCGGCAAACCGATTGCCAATACCCGCATGTACATCCTCGATGCCCAGCAGCAACCGGTGCCGCACGGCGTGGTCGGTGAGCTGTACATCGGTGGCGTACAGGTGGCGCGCGGTTATCTGAATCGCCCGGAACTGAACGCCGAACGCTTCCTCAACGACCCGTTCCAGAGTAATGGGCGGATGTACCGCACCGGCGACATCGCCCGTTATCTGGCGGACGGCAATATCGAGTACCTCGGTCGCAACGACGATCAGGTGAAGATCCGTGGTTTGCGCATCGAGCTCGGCGAGATTCAGGCGCGTTTGACCCAGATCGACGGCATTCAGGAAGCCGCCGTATTGGCCCGTGAGGACGTGCCGGGCGAGAAACGTCTGGTCGCGTACTACACCGGGGCACCGCTGGAAATCGAAACACTGCGCAGCCATCTGCTGGAAAACCTGCCGGACTACATGGTGCCTGTCGTATTCGTGCATCTTGATACATTGCCGCTGAGCCCCAACGGCAAACTCGACCGCAAGGCAATGCCGGCGCCGGATCTGGCGGCGCTGACCACCCGTGAATATGAAGCGCCGGTCGGCGAAGTGGAAATCGCCCTCGCGCAGCTTTGGGCTGAACTGCTCAAGGTTGAGCGGGTAGGGCGCCACGACCATTTCTTCGAACTGGGTGGCCACTCTCTGTTGGCGGTAAATCTGGTGGCGCGCATGCGTCGCGCCGGTCTGACGGCCGACATCCGCGTGCTGTTCAACCAGCCGACCCTCGCCGCACTGGCCGCTGCGGTGGGCGGTGAACCGGAGGCCGAAGTCGCGGCCAACCTCATCACCACGGACTGCACTCGCATCACTCCCGAGCTGCTGCCACTGGTGGCGCTCGACCAGCCGAGCATTGACCGCATCGTCGCCAGCATCCCCGGCGGCGTGGCCAATGTGCAGGACATTTACCCGCTGGCGCCGTTGCAGACCGGCATCCTCTTTCATCACTTGTCCGCCGCCCAGGGCGATCCGTATGTGTTGCAGGCGCAGTTTGCCTTTGCCGACGAGCAGCGCCTGAACAGCTTCACCCAAGCCTTGCAGAAGGTGATCCAGCGTCACGACATCCTGCGCACCTCGCTGTTCTGGGACGGCCTGCAAGACCCGGTGCAAGTGGTCTGGCGTGAGGCGCCGCTGGCGTGCGAAGCGCTGGAACTGAATGGCGCGGACGGCGATGTACTCGAGCAATTGCGCCGGCGTTTCGACGCTGCGCAGTACCGCATGGCCGTCAATCAGGCGCCGCTGATGCGCGTGGTGCACGCCTGGGATTCAGCCAATCAGCGGGTGGTGGCGTTGTTGCTGTTCCATCACCTGGTCATGGACCACGTGGCGCTGGAGGTGCTGCAACACGAGATGCAGGCGTTCCTGATCGGTCAGCCGCAGCGTCTGGCTGAGCCGGTGCCGTATCGCATTTACGTGGCGCACACCCTGTCGGGGCTGAGCGACCAGCAGCACGAAGCGTTCTTCCGCGAGATGCTCGGCGACGTCGACGAACCCACCTTGCCTTACGGGCAGAACCCGGCGCAGGAAGGGCTGGCCACGCAGGCCCGGTTGAGCCTCGACGCCACGCTGAGCCGCAACCTGCGCAGTCAGGCGCGGCGCCTGGGTGTCAGCGCTGCAAGTCTGATGCACCTGGCATGGGCGCAGGTACTGGAGCAATTGTCCGGTCGTGACGATGTGGTGTTCGGTACGGTATTGCTCGGTCGCTTGCAGGGCGGCGAGGGCGCCGAACGGGCGCTCGGGGTGTTCATCAATACCTTGCCGCTGCGCATTGATCTGCGCGCGCACAGCGTCAAGGGCGCAGCACTGGCGACGCATCAATTACTCAGCCAGTTGCTGCAGCACGAACACGCACAACTGGCGCGCATCCAGCATTGCAGCGCCATGGCGCCGAGCACGCCGCTGTTCAGCACGTTGTTCAATTACCGTCATGGTGCCTCGGCAGGTGGCGGTTCTGCCGAGGCCCGGGCGGCCTGGCAGGGCATGCAATTGCTTGAGGCCGAGGAGCACAGCAACTACCGCCTGACCCTCAGCGTCGACGACCTCGGCGAAGGCTTCAGCCTGACCGCACTGGCGGGCGCCGGCATCGACGCGCGGCGCACTTGCGCTTATTTGCAATGCGCCTTGCACGCGCTGGTGGAGGCGCTGGAGCACTCGCCGCATCAAGGCTTTGAACGGCTGTCGATCTTGCCGGGCGCCGAGCGCGAGCAGGTGTTGCACACCTTCAACGCGACCCGCGCCGATTACCCGCAGGGGCTGACGATCGCCCAGCGTTTCGAGCAGCAAGCCATTGAACGGCCGCAGGCGCTGGCAGCGGTGTTTGCCGGTGCCTCGCTGAGCTATGCCGAGTTGAACCGCCAGGCCAACATGCTGGCGCATCATCTGATTGCATCGGGTGTACAGCCTGACGACCGCGTGGCCATCGTCGCCCGGCGCGGTCTCGATACGCTGGTCGGGCTGGTGGCGATTCTCAAGGCCGGCGCCGGTTATGTGCCGGTGGATCCGGCGCACCCGGTGGAGCGCCTGAGCTATCTGCTGCAAGACAGTGCGCCCGTCGCGGTGCTGAGCCAAAGCGCTCTGCGTGAACGCCTGCCGGCATTGTCGGTGCCGCTGATCGACCTTGATCTGCGCCAATGGCCAAACGAGCCCATCGACAACCCGTCGCTGCCGGCCCTGACCCCGCAGCACCTGGCCTATGTGATCTACACCTCCGGCTCCACTGGCCTGCCGAAGGGCGTGATGGTCGAGCATCAGACCTTGAGCAACCTGGTGGACTGGCACTGCGCGGCCTTCGATCTGCACGCTGGCAGCCATACTTCAAGCCTGGCCGGGTTCGGTTTCGACGCCATGGCCTGGGAAGTCTGGCCGGCCTTGTGCGTTGGCGCGACCGTGCATCTGGCGCCAAACCATGACGGCAACGAAGACATCGACGCGCTGCTGACCTGGTGGCGTGCGCAGCCGCTGGACGTGAGCTTCCTGCCGACCCCGGTGGCCGAATACGCCTTCAGTCAGGAGCCGGCGCATCCGACCCTGAAAACCCTGTTGATCGGCGGCGATCGTCTGCGCCAGTTCAACCGCAACCAGCCGTTCCGGGTGATCAATAACTATGGCCCGACCGAGGCCACGGTGGTGGCGACCTCCGGCCTGATCGAGGCGGGCGACGTCTTGCACATTGGTAAACCGGTGAGCAATGCCACGGTGTATCTGCTCGACGCGCAACAACGCCCGGTGCCGCTGGGCGTGATGGGCGAGTTGTATGTCGGCGGTGCCGGCGTGGCCCGGGGTTACCTGAACCGTCCGCAGATGACCGCCGAACGCTTTCTGCGCGATCCGTTCAGCAGCGTGCCAAATGCACGTCTGTACCGCACCGGCGACCTGGCGCGCTGGCGCGAGGACGGCACGCTTGAATACCTCGGGCGCAACGACGATCAGGTGAAAATCCGTGGCGTGCGTATCGAGTTGGGTGAGATCGAAACCCGCCTCAATCAGCTCGACGGCGTTCAAGACGCGGTGCTGCTGGCCCGAGAGGATGAACCCGGCCAGCCACGTCTGGTGGCGTATTTCACCGAACAGGGCGACGCGCTTAGCATTGGCGATCTGCGCGCCCGGCTGTTGGCGCAACTGCCGGAATACATGGTGCCGGCGGCGTTCGTCAGGCTCGACGGATTGCCACTGACCGCCAACGGCAAGGTCGACCGCAAGGCGCTGCCGAAACCGCAGCTGTCCGCGCTGTTCACCCGCGAATACGTGGCGCCGCAAGGTGAGCTGGAAACCGCTCTGGCGCAGATCTGGGCCGAGGTGCTGCAGGTCGAGCGGGTTGGCCGCCATGATCACTTCTTCGAACTTGGCGGGCATTCACTGCTGGCCATGCGCATGGTCGCGCAGGTGCGTCAGCAACTGGGGCTGGAGCTGGTGCTGGCCGATCTGTTCGCCAACCCTGAACTGGCGGCGGTCGCCGAGTGCCTGTGCGTCGCGCAGGTCAGTAGCCAACCGCCGATCGTAGCGGTGCCGCGTGACGGCACGCTGTCCTTCGCCCAGCAGCGCCTGTGGTTTCTCGCGCAAATGGACGGCGGCAATTCGGCGTACAACATTCCGCTTGGCCTGCGCCTGCACGGGCGGCTTGATGTTGAAGCCTTGCAGCGCGCGCTGACGCAGATCGTTGCGCGCCACGACACCCTGCGCAGCCGTTTCGTCAGCGTCGACGATCAGGCTCAGGTGACGATTGCACCGGTCGACAGCGGCCTGCTGCTGCAGGTGGAAGATCTGCGCCAGGATCCACAGGCCGAAGCCACGGTGCAGGCACTGCTCGCGCAGGAAGCCGCGACGGCCTTCGATCTGCAGCACGATCCGCTGATTCGCGGACGCCTGATACGTCTGGCCGACAAGCAGCATGTGCTGTTGCTGACCATGCATCACATCGTCGCCGATGGCTGGTCGATGGGCGTGCTGACCCGTGAGCTGATGGCGCTGTATCAGGCCTTCAGTCACGGGCAACCGGATCCATTGCCGCCACTGGCGCTGCAATACGGCGACTATGCGGTATGGCAGCGGCGCTGGCTCAGCGGTGACGTGCTGCAGCGGCAAAGCGATTACTGGCAGCAGGCCCTCGACGGCGCGCCGGCGTTGCTGACCCTGCCTACTGACCGTCCGCGTCCGCCACAGCAGGACTTCGCCGGCAGCAGCGTCGAAGTACGGCTCGACGAGCGTCTGAGTGCCGGGCTCAAAGCCTTGAGTCAACGGCACGGCGTGACCCTGTTCATGACCCTGATGAGTGCCTGGTCGCTACTGTTGAGTCGTTTGTCCGGGCAGTCCGACGTGGTGATCGGCTCGCCGGTGGCCAACCGCACCCGGGCCGAGATCGAAGGCCTGATCGGCATGTTCGTCAACACCCTGGCCCTGCGTATCGACACTTCGGGCGAGCCGAGCGTTGCTGCGCTGCTGGCACGGGTCAAGGCGCGCACGCTGGAGGCGCAGGCGCATCAGGATCTGCCGTTCGAGCAAGTGGTGGACATCGCCCGGCCGGCGCGCAGTCTGGCGCACAGCCCGCTGTTCCAGACCACGCTGAGTTGGGACAGCAGCGTCGGCCCGCACCTGGCGCTGGGCGATCTGAGTCTTGAAGCTGTGGCTGCGCCGGGCCGGGTAGCCAAGTTCGACCTGACCCTGACCCTGGGTGAGGTCAACGGGGTGATTCGCGGTTCGCTGGAATACGCCACGGCGTTGTTCGATCAAGCGACCGTCGAGCGTTATGTCGGTTACTTGCAGCGCCTGCTGGCGGCGATGGTCAACGATGAGCAGACAGTGCTGGAGCGGGTGCCGTTACTCGCCGAGTCTGAGCGGCAGCGCTTGCTCTGCGACTTCAACGCCACCGCACGCGAATACCCGCAGGCCCTGACCGTGCACGGGATTTTCCAGCAGCAGGCAGCGGCGCATCCCAAGGCGGTGGCGGCGGTGCACGGCGAGCATTCGCTGAGCTACTTCGAGCTGAACGCCCAGGCCAACCGTCTGGCGCATCATTTGATCAGCCAAGGCGTACAGCCGGGCGATCACGTGGCGATCCTGCTGCCGCGTTCGCTGGAACTGCTGGTGGCGCAACTGGCGATTGCCAAGTGCGCGGCGGCCTATGTGCCGCTGGATATCAATGCCCCGAGCGAGCGGCAGGCGTTCATGGTCGAGGACTGTCAGGCAGCGGCGTTGCTGACCCTCAGCCGTGAAGTCATCGACTACGCTGCGCCACGCATCGACCTCGACCGCTTGACCCTCAGCGGCCAACCGACGCATAACCCGAATCTGGCGCAGTCCTCGGAGTCGCTGGCGTACATCATGTACACCTCCGGCTCCACCGGCACGCCGAAAGGCGTGATGGTGCCGCACCGCGCCATCGGCCGCCTGGTGCTGAACAACGGTTACGCCGATTTCAATGCGCAGGATCGCGTGGTGTTCGCCTCCAACCCGGCCTTCGACGCCAGCACCATGGACATCTGGGGGCCATTGCTCAACGGTGGGCGCGTGGTGGTGATTGATCACCAGACCTTGCTTGATCCGAACGCCTTTGGCCGCGCGTTGAGCGCAACCGGGGCGACGGTGCTGTTCGTCACCACTGCGCTGTTCAACCAGTACGTGCAACTGATTCCGCAGGCGCTCAAAGGCCTGCGCATTCTGTTGTGTGGTGGTGAGCGTGGCGATCCGGCGGCGTTCCGTCGACTGCTGGCCGAGGCGCCGGCGCTGCGTATCGTGCATTGCTACGGCCCGACCGAAACCACCACTTACGCGACGACGTTTGGAGTGCGTGAAGTGGCGGAAAACGCCGAGAGCGTGCCGATTGGCGGGCCGATCTCCAACACCCAGGTGTACGTGCTCGACGCGCACCAGCAACCGGTGCCGATGGGCGTGACTGGCGAGTTGTACATCGGCGGGCAGGGCGTGGCGCTGGGTTACCTGAATCGCCCGGATCTGACCGCCGAAAAGTTTCTGCGTGATCCGTTCAGCGAGCAGCCGGGCGCGTTGCTGTATCGCACCGGCGACCTCGCACGCTGGCTGGCCCCGGGGCAGCTCGATTGCATCGGGCGCAATGACGATCAAGTGAAGATCCGTGGTTTCCGCATCGAGCTTGGGGAAATCGAAAACCGCCTGCTCAACTGCCAAGGGATCAAGGAAGCCGTGGTGCTCGCGCGCCGCGATGGCCAGGACATCACCCGTCTGGTGGCGTACTACACCGCGCACGCCGGCCGCCTGGACAGCGCGGATCTGCACGCGCAGTTGCTGGCGCGACTGCCGGAATACATGGTGCCGAGCGCGTGGGTGCAATTGGAGGTCCTGCCGTTGAACAACAACGGCAAGGTCGACCGCAAGGCGCTGCCGGCGCCGACGCAGGCAGCGATGCTCAGCCGGGTGTATGTCGCGCCGATCTCGGCGCTGGAACACCATCTGGCACGGATCTGGGCTGGCTTGCTGCGGGTTGAACAGGTCGGTCGTCACGACAACTTCTTCGAACTGGGCGGGCATTCGTTGCTGGCGATGCGCATGCTGTCGCAGGTGCGCCAGCAGTTGGGCGTCGAGCTGACCCTCGCCGAGCTGTTCGCCAACCCCGAGCTGGCCGCTGTCGCCGAGGTGCTGAGCCGGGCAGGGCGCAGCACCTTGCCGGAGATTTTGCCGGCACCGCGTGATCAGCGATTGCCGCTGTCCTTCGCCCAGCAACGCCTGTGGTTCCTGGCGCAGATGGACGGCGGCCACAGCGCCTACAACATCCCGGTCGGTCTGCGCCTGCGCGGTCGACTGGATGAAGACGCACTGCAACGGGCACTGGCACGCATCGTTGCGCGTCACGAAACCCTGCGCAGCCGCTTCAGCCAGATCGACGATCAGCCGCAGGTGCTGATCCTGCCGGCCGAGAGCGGTCTGTTGCTGGCGGTAGAAGACCTGCGCCAGCACCCACAGGATGAGAATGCCTTGCGCGGTCTGATTGAGGAGCAGGCCTGCGCCTCCTTCAATCTGCAGCACGATGCGCTGCTGCGCGGACGTCTGGTGCGTCTGGCGGATGATCATCATGTGCTGTTGCTGACGCTGCACCACATCATCGCCGATGGCTGGTCGATGGGCGTACTGACCCGTGAGCTGGCGGCGTTGTATCAGGCGTTCAGCCGTGGCGAAGACGATCCGCTGCCGCCGCTGGCGCTGCAATACACCGACTATGCGGTGTGGCAACGGCGCTGGCTCAGTGGCGAGGTGCTGCAGCGCCAGAGCGATTACTGGCAGCAGACCCTGGCTGGTGCGCCGGCCTTGCTGAGCCTGCCCACTGACCGTCCGCGTCCGCCGCAGCAGGACTATGCCGGCAGCCGCGTCGACATACTGCTCGATCAACACTTGAGCACCGGTTTGAAAGCCTTGTGTCAGCGTCGTGCGGTGACGCCGTACATGGTGATCATGAGCGCCTGGGCGATGCTGCTCAGCCGTTTGTCCGGGCAGAGCGACGTGGTGATCGGCTCGCCGGTAGCCAACCGCACCCGCGCGGAGATCGAAGGCCTGATCGGCATGTTCGTCAACACCCTGGCGATGCGCATCGACACCTCGGGCGAGCCGAGCGGCGAGGCGCTGTTGGCGCGGGTCAAGGCGCAAACCCTGGCGGCTCAGGCGCATCAGGATCTGCCGTTCGAGCAAGTGGTGGACATCAGCAAACCGGTCCGCAGTCTGTCGCACAGCGCGTTGTTCCAGACCATGCTCAGTTGGGACAACAACGACGATCCGAGCCTGACCCTCGGCGACCTGACCCTGGAAGGCGTGGCCGGCGACAGCCATTTTGTGAAATTCGACCTGTCGCTGAGCCTTGGCGATTCCCACGACGGCATTCGCGGTTCGTTGCGCTATGCCACGGCGCTGTTCGATGAGTCGACGGTGCAGCGTTTCGTCGGCTACTTCCAGCGGCTGCTGGCGGCGCTGGTCAACGATGATCAGGCCGTGCTCGCGCAAGTGCCGTTGCTGGCGCCGCAGGAGCAGAAGCGTTTGCTGGTCGACTTCAATGCCAGCGCCGTTGATTGCCCGCTGGAGCAGCCGCTGCATGGCTTGTTCGAAGCCCAAGTGCGGCGCAAACCGGACGCTGTCGCGCTGCAGTCCGCGCAAGGAACCCTGACCTACCGCGAGCTCAATCAGCGTGCTAACCGTTTGGCCCAGCATCTGCGCGAACTCGGTGTGCAGCCGGATGCGCGGGTGGCGATCTGCGTCGAGCGCGGGCTGGATCTGATCGTTGGTTTGCTCGGCATCCTCAAGGCCGGTGGTGCCTATGTGCCGCTGGACCCGAGTTACCCGGCGGAACGTCTGGCGTACATGCTCAAGGACAGCGCGCCGACCGCGGTGCTGGTGCAGACCGCTACTCGCGGGTTGTTCGATGAAGCGGCCGCCACGGTGATCGACCTTGACCGCAGTACCTGGCAGCACCTGCCGGATCACGATTCGCCAGTACCGGGCCTCAGTGCTTCGAATCTTGCGTACATGATCTACACCTCGGGTTCTACCGGGCTGCCGAAGGGCGTGATGATCGAGCACCGCAGCGCCTGCAACATGGTGCATTGGGGTTCGCAGCTCAGTCCGCCGACCGAGCACGGCGCGCTGCTGCAAAAGGCGCCGTTCAGTTTCGACAGTTCGGTGTGGGAGATTTTCTGGCCGCTGTGTTCGGGGATGCGTCTGGTATTGGCGCGACCGGATGGCAACCGCGATTCGGCCTATGTGGTGCAGACCATTCGCGAGCAGCAGGTGACGGTGGTCAAGTTCGTCCCTGCGTTGCTGCAGCAGTTCATCGAACAGGACGATGTCGAGCAATGCACCAGCCTGACCGATGTGCTCAACGGTGGCGGCGAACTCAGCGCAGCGCTGGCGCGGCAGGTGCGTGATCGCCTGCCGTGGGTGCGTCTGCACAACGTTTATGGCCCGACCGAAACCACCGTGGACAGTACGGGCTGGACGCTGGAACCGGACATGCCGGTGCCGGAAAACGTGGTGCCGATCGGTACAGCCTTGAGCAACACCCGTTTGTACGTGCTCGATGCCTACGGTCAACCGGTACCACAAGGCGTCAGTGGCGAGTTGCACATCGGCGGCGTTGGCGTGGCGCGCGGTTATCACCGACTGCCGGAGATGCAGGCCGAGCGTTTCATCGACAGCCCGTTTGTGCCGGGGGATCGCCTGTACCGCACGGGAGATCTGGCGCGCTACAACAATCACGGCGAGCTGGAGTTTCTCGGCCGCAACGACTTCCAGATCAAGCTGCGGGGTTTGCGTCTGGAACCGGGAGAAATCGAGGCGCGGTTGATCGAGCATCCGGCAATTCGCGAGGCGGTGGTGATGGTGCGTGATGAGCGTCTGGTGGCCTGGTACACCGTGCACTCGGGCGTAGAAGCACCCAGTCTGGAGGCTTTGCGGGCGCATGTGCTGGAGCGTTTGCCCGAGTACATGGTGCCCGGTGCGTTCGTATTGCTCGACGCGTTGCCGCTGACACCGAACGACAAGATCGATCGCAAAGCCTTGCCGGAACCGGGGGCAGATGCGGTGATCAACCGCCCATACGTGGCACCCCAGGGTGAAGTCGAAACCGCGCTGGCGCGGATCTGGGGCGAGGTGCTTGGCGTCGAACAGGTCGGACGGCACGACAACTTCTTTGAACTGGGTGGGCATTCGTTGCTGGCGGTGAAACTGGTCAATCTGCTGCAACGGGCCGGGCTGCCACTGTCGCTGGCCGAGCTGTTCCAGCACCCGAGCATCGAGTCTGCCGCCGCGCTGCTCAATCAGGGCGAGGCACTCAGTCAGCCTGACGGGCTGGTCGTGGTGCGCGCCGGGGAACACGGTACGCCGCTGTTCCTGATGCATGAGTTCAGCGGCCGCGACGTGTATTTCCCGACGCTGGCCCAGCACATCGGTGGCGAGTTCCCGATTTACGGCCTGCCCGGTGTGCCGCTGGGGCAAGCGCCATTGCGCACGCTGGAGTGCATGGCGCAGCGCATGGTCGGCATCATCCGTGCGGTGCAGCCACATGGGCCGTATCGTCTGGCGGGCTGGTCGTTCGGTGGGGTGCTGGCGCATGAGGTCGCCCAGCAATTGCTTGGCCTCGATGAACCGGTGGAGTTTATCGGCATGCTCGACAGCTATGCGCCAAATCCACTCGCTCAGGATAAAACGCTGTGGAGCGGCGAGGGCCTGGACAAGCGCCAGTTGCTCGGCCATTGCCGTGGCCGTTCGCTGATGCTCGGTGCTGAAAGCGAGGCAGCGCTGGCAACGGTGCAAACGCTGGAAGCGCAAGTCGAACAACTGGATTTCCCCGAGCTGTTCAAGCGCTGTCAGGCGCAGCAACTGACCGATCCGGAACTGGCGACGGTCAGCGCGGCGGACGCCTGGCATTACTTTGATCGCGAAGCCGCGCATCGCCTGGCGCTGGCGCATTACCGGGTCAGCCCGGCGAGCCAGCCGATCCACTTGTTCCGTGCTCAGGAGCGGATGGACGGCCAGTCATTGCCGAGCCCGACGCGCGGCTGGGAAGAGCGCTTCGACACTCGCTTGCTGCGCTGCATCGACATCCCCGGCGATCACCGGACCATGATGAAGCATCCGCACATTCAGGCACTCGGTCAGGCCATTACCGAAGTGCTGGAAACCCTGGTGACGCCGCAGCCGACGCCGTATCAACCGCTGCTGACGATTCAGACCGGGCACGCCGGGCATGCGCCGATTTTCTGCGTGCCGGGGGCGGGTGACAGTGTCACCGGGTTCATTCACCTGACCGAGGCTATTGGCCCGGAGTGGCCGATCATCGGCCTGCAACCCCGCGGGCTGGACGGCGTCAGTGTGCCGCACAGCGCAGTGGAAGCGGCTGCGGCGTTCTACCTGCAGGCCATCGAGCAGATCCACCCGCAAGGGCCGCTGCACCTGATCGGGCACTCGTTCGGCGGCTGGGTCGCGCATGCCATGGCGGCGCAGTTGCAGGCGGCCGGGCGCGAGGTGGCGTCGTTGACCTTGATCGACAGCGAGGCGCCGGGCGCTGACGGCACGGCGGGCAAGCCGTACACCGCGACTGCGGTGCTGCAACGGCTGATCGACACCTTGCAGTTGTCCTGTGGCAAGTCGCTGGGCATCGATCCGGCGACCTTCGCCAACGCCGATGACAGCACACAACTGCGCCTGCTGCATGAAGGCATGGTGCGCGCCGGGGTGTTGTCGGAGCGCGCGGCGCCGGACGCGATGCACGGCCCGGTCCGCACGTTCGCCAGCGCCTTGCGCACGGTCTATCAGCCGCGTCTGGCCTACAGCGGGCCGGTGCGGCTGGTGCTGGTCGATGACCTGACGCTGGACGAGTGGGGCAATCAGCGCGAACAGGCGGCGATGCTCGAAGGCTGGCAGCGGCAGGTCAGTGATCTGGCAGTGTGGTACGGGCCGGGCAACCACTTCACGATTCTCAAGGCGCCCAACGTCTTCAGTTTCGCCGCGTGGTGGCATGACGGTCTGGCGCTGGCGGTCGGCGAAGCGCTGTCCTGAGTGTGGTTTTTCTATCAAGACCCGGCCGCTGGCCGGGTCCATCCCTGAACGGACTTGTGGTTATTTATGGAAAAGTCGAAGTTGCGCAAAGTCGGTATGGGGTTGGCGTTGGCGGCGGTGGCCGGGTTGGTGCTGTTCACGGTGCAGGCCCCCGCCGAAGCGCCGAAATACCAGACAGCGCCGGTCGAACGCACGGACATCGAAAACACCGTGCTCGCCACCGGTTTGCTGGAAGGCGTCAAGCAAGTGGATGTCGGCGCGCAAGTGTCGGGGCAGTTGAAGTCGCTCAAGGTCAAGGTTGGCGACAAGGTGAAGAAGGGCCAATGGCTGGCGGAGATCGACCCCTTGGTGCTGCAAAACACCCTGCGTCAGGCGCAGGTCGATGAAGAAAACCTGCAAGCGCAGAAGCGCGCCACGCAAGCCCAGCTCAAGCAGACCAAAGCGATATACCAGCGCTATCAGAACCTGCAGGAAGACGCTTCGATCTCGCGTCAGGATTTTGAAACCGCGCAATCGAACTACGAGGTGCAGCAGGCCAATCTGTTGTCGCTGGACGCGCAGATCAAAAGTGCGCACATCCAGATCGATACCGCCAAGGTCAACCTCGCGTACACGCGGATCGTCGCGCCGATCGATGGCGACGTGGTCGGCATCGTCACCCAGGAAGGCCAGACCGTGATCGCCAACCAGTTGGCGCCGATCCTGCTGAAACTGGCGGATCTGGACACCATGACCATCAAGGCCCAAGTGTCGGAAGCCGACGTGATTCATATCGCGCCGGGGCAGCAGGTGTATTTCACCATTCTCGGCGAAGACAAACGTTATTACGGCAAGCTGCGCGGCACTGAGCCGGCGCCGCAGAACTTCCTCGAAACGCCGCCGGCCGGTACGCCGAAACAAAACACCGCGGTGTTCTATAACGCGCTGTTCGAGGTGCCCAATCCCGACCATCGCTTGCGCATCTCGATGACCGCGCAAGTGCGCATCGTCCTCGATACCGCGCAATCGGTGCTGACCGTGCCGGTGGCCGCGCTTGGGCCACGCAACGCCGATGGCAGCTTTCCGGTGCGGGTGCTCGATGCCAAGGGCCAGGCGCAGTCGCGCAACGTGCAGACCGGGATCAATAACAACGTCAAAGTGCAGATCAACCAGGGCCTGAATGAAGGCGAGCGGGTGGTGATCGGCGATCCGCTGCCCGCCGTGGCGGGGGCTTGAGCATGACGCAGCCGTTACTGCAACTGACCGGCATCACCCGCAGTTTCACTGCCGGCGACCGCGAGTTTCTCGCGCTGAAGGACATCAACCTGACGATCAATGCCGGAGAAATGGTGGCGATCATCGGCGCCTCCGGCTCCGGCAAATCAACCCTGATGAACATCCTCGGCTGTCTCGATTACGCCACCGCCGGCAGCTACAGGATCAACGGTCAGGAGACCCGCGACCTCGACGATCAGGCGCTGGCCGAACTGCGCCGCGATTACTTCGGTTTCATCTTCCAGCGCTATCACTTGCTGCCGCACCTGAGCGCGATGCACAACGTCGAGATGCCGGCCATCTACGCTGGCATTCCGGCGCCGCAACGCCACGCCCGCGCCCGTGAGTTGCTGGCGCGGCTAGGCCTCGACGGGCACCTGACGCATCGCCCGAGCCAGCTCTCCGGCGGTCAGCAGCAGCGGGTGAGTATCGCCCGGGCCTTGATGAATGGCGGTGAAGTGATCCTTGCCGACGAACCCACCGGCGCCCTCGACACCGCCAGCGGCAAGGAGGTGATGCGCATTCTGCTGGAGCTGCACGCAGCCGGGCACACGGTGATTCTGGTGACCCACGACCCGAAAGTCGCGGCCAACGCCGAACGCATCATCGAAGTCAGCGACGGCGAAATCCTCAGCGACCGGCGCAACCAGCGCGACACCGGGCAACTCTCGGACGAAGAGCAGGTGCCGCCCAAACCACCGGCGACCCGCCGCCTGGTCGCCAGCCTCGGGCTGTTCAAGGAAGCCTTCAACATGGCCTGGGTGGCGCTGATTTCGCACCGCATGCGCACCTTGCTGACCATGCTCGGGATTGTCATCGGCATCACCTCGGTGGTGTCGATTTCGGCGATCGGTGAGGGTGCGAAAAACTACGTGCTCAAGGACATTTCGGCGATTGGCAGCAACACCATCGATATCTATTCCGGCAGCAGTTTCGGCGACAAGCGCGCCGCGTCAATCGAGACACTGGTGCCGGCCGACGTTACCGCGCTGAATCAGCTGTATTACGTCGACAGTGCCACCCCGGTGGTCGGCCGCAGCATGCTCCTGCGTTACCGCAACATCGACCTCGACGCGCAGATCAACGGCGTCAGCGACCAGTACTTTCAGGTGCGCGGGATCAAACTGGAGGCGGGCATTACCTTCAGCGAAAGCGATGCGCGGCGCCAGGCGCAGGTGGTGGTGATCGATTACAACACCCGGCATCGGTTGTTCGGCGAGGGTGTCGATCCGCTGGGCCAGGTGATCCTGATCGGTAACCTGCCATGCACGGTGATCGGCGTGGCCGCCGAGAACAAGAACCTGTTTGCCTCGGGCAAAACCCTCAACGTCTGGGTGCCCTACGAAACCGCCGCCGGCCGGATCCTGGGCCAACGCTTCCTCGACAGCATCAGCGTACGGATCAAGGACGGCCAGTCGAGCAAAGTGGTGGAAAATCATGTCACCCAATTGCTGCTGCAACGCCACGGCATCAAGGATTTCTACACCAACAACCTCGACAGCGTGATGCAGACCGTACAGAAAACCAGCCGCTCGCTGGCCTTGCTGCTGTCGCTGATCGCGGTGATTTCGCTGGTGGTCGGCGGCATCGGGGTGATGAACATCATGCTGGTGTCGGTCACCGAGCGTACCCGCGAGATTGGCATTCGCATGGCGGTCGGCGCACGGCAGTCGGACATTCGTCAGCAGTTTCTGGTGGAGGCGGTGATGGTCTGCCTGCTCGGCGGGGCCATCGGCATTTCCCTGTCGTACGCCATCGGCCACCTGTTTTCGCTGTTCATCAAGGAATGGGAAATGGTGTTCTCCATGGCCTCGGTGTTGACGGCGGTGATCTGCTCGACGCTGATCGGCATCGTCTTCGGCTTCGTCCCCGCGCGCAATGCATCGCGCCTGGACCCGATCGAGGCGTTGGCGAGGGACTGATTGCCGGAGCTGATTGGCCGGGCTCGTGCCTGAAGCGCACAAATCGAAAGGGACGGGTCACGACCCCGTCCCTGTTTTTCGCCCTCAATCCAACTGTGGCTGGCTTGCCAGCGATGACGGCCCACAAACCGACCGACCTCTCAACTGAATGCCCTCAATCCAACTGTGGGAGCTGGCTTGCCAGCGATGACGGCCCACAAACCGACCGACCTCTCAACTGAATGCCCACAATCCAACTGTGGGAGCTGGCTTGCCAGCGATGACGGCCCACAAACCGACCGACCTCTCAACTGAATGCCCTCAATCCAACTGTGGGAGCTGGCTTGCCAGCGATGACGGCCTACAAGCCGACCAACCTCCCAACTGAATGCACTCATTCCAACTGTGGGAGCGAGCCTGCTCGCGAAAGCGTCCTGCCAGACAAAATCAAAACAACAGAGCAAACGCCGCACATAAACATAACCCCGCAACCACGTTTAAAGTACACGAACCGTTACGCCATACCGGCTACAACGCCTTGCGCCGTTACCTACGCGTACGCCAGAATCCGCCGGCTTACACGGCTATGGGGCGGGCTATATCGTTTCCCGGTCACTGAAAATCAGTGATCGGGTTTGGTAGCCCGTCTGTAATAGCTGTATGGCAACACCTATGCAGTCCCTTTGCGGGGCTCGGTTTTATGGTGGTCATGCGTGGGGCTCACTCGTGAGCGCCGGGTTCCTATTGCAGCCGGTCTACCAACCCGCGTATGGCCACCACCCCTCGTTTGGTAGCGAGAGTGATGGCTCCTGAATAACTGCAATAGGAGTACATCCATGTTCAAAGCCACACCCAACCCCCCAGACACCTCAATCCCGTACGACCCAGCCCTCGACCCGCAGAAGATAAAAGCGGCCACCGCCCGCGCCATCAACTTCTACCTCAACCCCGGCGCCCTGAAGATCTCGATCCCTTCAACACCCTCAAGCAAATCCAACAGAATCTTCCTCATCGACCCCACCGTGGACGAGGAAACCTTGCTCGTCGAAGCCTGCGAATCGTTAGCCGCCGCCAGCGATATGGCCCGCGATATTGGCGACGTCGTCGACCACCCACAGCGCCGGGCGATGCTGATGCTGCATCAGGTGATCATGCTCAGTGAACTGATGGTCAACCGAGTACTGGACGGCCGCCGCGTGCCGAACTAACTGCCCGGTCCTCTGTAGGAGCTGCCGCAGGCTGCGATCTTTTGATTTTGTTTTTCAAGATCAAGATCAAAAGATCGCAGCCTGCGGCAGCTCCTACAGAAAGTCATTCTTTCAATGTGCCTCGATCGGAGTTCCAACTGATGTCCGAAACCCCACCCAATCCGCCGATCACAGAATCGGTATCGCCGTATGAATCCCACAACTCCAGAAAACTCCACGAAGCCGCCGAACGCGCCCTCGACCATTACCTCGCGCCCGCGCACATCATGGCAACGCCGTACAGCCCCAGCAGCATGTTCCTGGTCAACCCGCAAACCGATACCGAATCGCTGCTGGCCAACGCCTGCGAATCCCTGGCCTCGGCCACGGTCATGCTCGGTGATTTCGCCGGCACGCTGGAAGGGCCGGGTCGCAATACGGCGCTCGGCATTGCGCAAGTGGTGATGCTGGGGGAGTTGGCGGTGAATCAAGCGCTGGATAGAGTCATGCCGAAGGATTAAGCCGCCAATGTAAAAAAAACCGCCACCCGGTGAGGGCGGCGGTTTTTTTCTTCAGTGGCGGACTCAGGCCGCGCTGGTGGCGGAGGACGTGTCCTCCGGCGAGTACATCCAGCGCATCAACGAATGCCGGCCGCTGATTCCCAGCTTGATCGCGGCGCGCTTGAGATAGCTTTCCACCGTGTTGACCTTCAACTGCAATTGCTCGGCCAGCTCCGGCGCGGTACGCCCGGCGAGCAGGCCAATGCACACTTCGGTTTCGCGATTGGACAGGCTCAGGCCCAGTTGCTGCAAACGTTCGTTGAAGCGCAGTCGCAGGTTGTCCAGGCCCGGTTGCGCGCCGTCAGTGCCGGGCGACGGCTCCTCAGTGCCGGTTTGCAAGGGTTGCAGGGCGTGTATGTGTTTTTCCACCATCGGCAACAGCACCGGAGAGATGTCCTGCAACAAACTCTGCTCCTGAGCCGAGAACCGTTGCGACTGGTCGTTGCGATACACCGAAATCACGTAGCGGTAGCCGTCCTTGCGTCGGGTCAGGTGCAATTGTGAGGCGTCGGCGCTGGCGGAGGCGGGCGGGTCTATTGGCGCGCTCGAGCGTGCGGCAATGTGTTCGCAGAATACCGTTTCAGCCTGCTGGGCCGGGTCTTTGCCGGTTTCCGGCGGATTGCGATGGGCGGGGCGGCCCACCGGCTCAACGCGCATTTGCCGAATGTGCGTGGCGTCCACCGCCAGTTGCGTCTGGATCAGGTCATGCAGCATTCGCGGAAAGTGCCGGCTACCGGTGCTCGCAATGACTTTGCCGATATGGGGAAACAGGTGTGAGTTCATAAACATCATCCATGAGTTGCAGGTGAAACAGTCCCATTCCTGACCTGCGTCGAGCGTGTTCCCTGGTCGACGCAATGTCAGGATGTGGATCCTATCCTAGTACAACGTTTGAAAGACGGTTTAATGAAGGCGTTATCAGCTTATAACTTCACTCGATTTTTTCCGGCGCCACCACCCACACGCTGCATGGCATCTTGTACAGCAGGTGTTCGACGGTGCTGCCGATCAGACGGCCCACACCCCGGTGGGCGATGCGGCCCATGACGATCATGTCGATGTCATAAGCATCGGCGTAGCTGGCCAGTACCTTGGCCGGGTCGCCCAGGATCATGTGCTGGTTTTCTGCCGGAATATCGTTGCGTTCGGCCAGCTCACGGAACGCTTCGCCCTGGGCATCGAACAGCGCCTTGGCGGCACTGGAGGAAAAGAACGCGGAGGCGTGATCGAAACCGAATTCGGCGGCGCTGAGCGAGGTCAGGTCATGAGCGTAAATCACGTCGAGCTGCGCGTTACACAGCGTCGCCAGTTTATCGGCCTCGTACAGGATCCGGTCGTTCAGACCTTGGTACTGACCATCGCGATGGAACGGGTCGACCGCCGCGACAATCCGCCGTGGCAGCGCGTGTTGCACATGGCTGACGAAATGCAGCGGCACCGGGCATTCGCGCAGCAGGTGCACATCCAGCGGGGTGAACATCAGGCGCGACAGCAGCGATTCGTGTTCCAGTGCCTTGATCAGCGCCGTCATCGGTTGTTCGTGCAGGTGAATGAGGATTTCCTGCAGCGGCCTTTCGACCCAGACCACCTCGGTGGTGACGTGCACCCCGAGTTTGCGCAATGGCCGGGCCTGATCCTCGAGCCATTGATGATGGCGTTCGATGTAGCCCAGGCGCATCTGTTCCAGCGCTTGTTCGTTGACCAGTCCGGCGGTCGCCAGGCCTTCCAGATAATCGAAGGCGACGATGTGCAACGCCGCGTCGGAGGCCTTGGCCAGCGCGGCGGCGCGCTCGAAAGCCGGGCTGTTTTTCATCAGGGGCGAAACCACCAGCATGAAACGCGATTGCTCAGACATGACAAATCTCCCGTGGTTGATCGCACACACGACGCGAAAGGGCGGCGTTGTGTTCGGGCCGTGAGCCTTGAGTCCATCGTGGCCCGGGCGTGGCGGGCGGGATTGATATTTGTCAACGGGGCGATTCACCCACACAGTCCATCGGACGTGCGGTAGGGGGTGGCTGTCCGGGATCCCGAGTGGGAGCGGGCTTGCTCGCGAAAGCGGTGGGCTGATCCGCAGATTGTTTGACCATTATCAACGTTGGCGCTGTGACGACGGCGCAGTCTTGAAGACATCTCAAGCTGCGACCCGCTCAGAGGATTTGATCATGACCATGATGAAAGCAGCGATCTTCGTCGAAAAGAACCGCATCGTGCTCGACGACAAGCCGATTCCGCAAGTCGGGCCACTGGATGCGCTGGTGCGCGTCACCACCACGACAATCTGCGGCACCGACGTGCATATCCTGCGCGGCGAATACCCGGTGGCCAAAGGGCTGACCATCGGTCATGAGCCGGTGGGCGTCATCGAGCGGCTGGGTTCGCAGGTGCGTGGTTTCGTCGAGGGTCAACGGGTGATCGCCGGGGCTATCACGCCCAGCGGCCAAAGTTACGCCTGCCTGTGCGGTTGCGGCTCGCAGGACGGCCCGGACACCCGTCACGGCTTCAAGGCGATTGGCGGCTGGAAGTTCGGCAACACCATTGACGGCTGCCAGGCCGAATACGTGCTGGTGCCGGACGCCCTGGCCAATCTGTGCCCGATCCCCGACGGCTTGAGCGACGAACAGGTGCTGATGTGCCCGGACATCATGTCCACCGGTTTTTCCGGGGCGGAGCGCGGGGAGATCAACATCGGCGACAGCGTCGCTGTCTTTGCCCTCGGGCCGATCGGCTTGTGTGCGGTAGCGGGGGCGCGCCTCAAGGGCGCCACCACGATCATCGGCGTCGATGCCGTGCCCGAACGTATGAGCGTCGCCCGCCGACTGGGCGCGACCCATGTGGTCAACTTCAAGGATGGCGACGTGGTCGAGCAGATCATGGCGTTGACCGATGGCCGTGGTGTCGACGTGTCCATCGAAGCGCTGGGCACCCAAGGTACGTTCGAATCGGCCTTGCGGGTGCTGCGTCCCGGTGGTCGCTTGTCGAGCCTGGGAGTGTACTCCAGCGACCTGCACATTCCGCTCAATGCCTTTGCCGCCGGGCTGGGTGATTACAGCATCGTCTCGACCCTGTGCCCCGGTGGCAAGGAACGCATGCGCCGCTTGATGGCGGTGGTGCAAAGCGGCGCGGTGGATCTGTCGCCGCTGGTGACCCATCGCTTCAAACTCGATGACATCGAGGCGGCGTATGAGCTGTTTGCGCATCAGCGCGACGGGGTCATGAAGGTGGCGATTACCCCTTGAACAAGGGCCTTTTCCGATTCGACGGAGGCTTTTCGATGAACATTGATATCAGTGCAACGGCGGCGCCGCATGGCTGGGTGGTGTCGCTGGATGATTGTCGCGTGTACTTCAATCAATTGCAGGAGGCGCAGGCTTTTGTCAGCCGGCTCCAGGCCCGTATCGACGCGCCGCATCCCTGGCCACACGCAACTGAGCATCAAATATTTACCCCACCCGCGCCGGCCAGAACCGTGAAGGCTGTTGCGGGCTGAATTCGATCCGCGCAGGGGTAAGGCAGGGCAAATCGACGATGAATGAATCCCTGGGCATGACGGGGGCGGCGGCTGCCTTGGGCATCGGCATGCTCATCGGTCTTGAGCGCGAACGGCACAAGGGCACTGGTGAGCGTCGAGGCAGCGCTGGTTTGCGTACTTTCGCGATCAGCGCGTTGCTGGGCTACGCCGCGATGGTGGTGGGGGCGGCGCTGTTGGTGGGGATTGTCGCTATCGGTTTGACCTTGCTGATCACCGTCGCCTATTGGCGCGGGCGCGATGACGACCCCGGCGTGACCAGCGAAGTGGCGCTGATCATCGTGCTCATATTGGGCGCGTTGTGCACACGCTCACCCGAACTGGCGGTGGCGATTGGCGTGGTGGTGGCGGGTTTGCTGACGTATCGGGAAAAGCTGCATGACTTCGCGATCACGCAGTTGAGCGAAACCGAAATGCGTGATGGCCTGATCTTGCTGATAACCGCGCTGGTGGTGTTGCCGTTGACACCGGATCGCTACATCGGGCCGTACGCCGCGCTCAATCTGCGCACCATTTGCACCTTGACGGTATTACTGATGCTGGTGGGCGCCGGCGGGCACATTGCCGTTCGTACGCTGGGCATTCGTTACGGCTACGTCCTCAGCGCCATCGCCTCCGGCTTCGCCTCCAGCACCGTGACCATTGCGACGATGGGCCATCGGCTCGCCCGGGAGCCGGCGAATCTGCGAATCCTCAGCGCGGCAGCGCTGCTGTCCAATCTGGCGACCATGGTTCAGACCGGGCTGATTCTCGCCACCGTCGATCCAGCCTTGTTGCGCAACATGTGGCTGCCGTTAGTCTGCGGCAGCGTGGCGACGCTGATCTACAGTGCTTGTCTGATGCTTCCCCGACCCGCCAGAGGAACTGAAAAGACGCTGTCGATAGGCGGTGCATTCAATTTGAAACTGGCCTTGATCGTTGCGTTGACCATGACCGCGATCACCCTTGTGTCATCGGCCATGCTCAGTCAATTCGGCCAAATGGGCGTGATGCTCACCGCCACCTTCAGCGGTTTCGCCGATGCGCACGCGTCTACCGCCTCGATCGCCGGGTTGGCCAAGGCCGGTCTGTTACCGGTGGAGGCGATTGTCGCTCCGGCGCTGATCGCGATCAGCAGCAACTCGTTAAGCAAATGCGTGGTGGCCTGGGTCAGCGGCGGCAGGCGTTTCGCGGCGATTGTCATCCCCGGACAGGTGCTGCTGACACTGGCGATGTGGGCCGGCACCTTGTGGCACTGAAACGCGGCGGCGCGGGTTTGAGGCAGATCTGATCAAGATCAACTCGTCGGCAGCAGGAGCGGGCAATCTGGAGATCTGTTCACTCGATCCCGATGGCCGCCGTGCCGAGGTGCCCCATGTCGCAGACCCAACGCTTGTTGTTGATTGCTCCCCCTACCATGAGCCACACCCCGGCGTTCGAACGTGCCGCCGCGTTGGCGGTCGCCATGCAGTTGCCGTTGCACATCGTCGCCTTCGATTACCTGCAGGCGCTGGCGGTGGCGGGCCTGTTCGCTCCTGAGCAAATCCGTCTGGCCCGGGACGGTTATTTGCGCACGCATCGCCAGTGGCTGGCCGAGCAGGGCAAATTGCTCGAACGGCATGGCATCCAGGTCACCAGTGAGGTGGTCTGGGTGCAACATCCTTACGAAGAAGTCCTGCAGTTCGTCAACGAAATGCCGTTGGCGCTGATCATCAAGGATGCGCAGCAGGAGTCGGCGTTGAAGCGGGTGTTTTACACCCCGCTGGATTGGCAACTGCTGCGCGACTGCCCAGTGCCGGTGCATCTCGTCACCGATGACGTGCATCCAAGGCCACGCAGTGTGCTGGCGATCATTGATGTACTGCGCAGTGAAGATCAGGACCTGCTGTTCAACGATCAGATTGTCGACGCCGCGGTGCGCCTGGCCGAGCAGTGTGATGCCAGCCTTGAGTTGCTGCATGTCTACGACTGGGCGGCGGTGTATGCCACGGACATGGGCTACGGCGCCTTGCCGCTGGCCACCGGCATCTATGAGTCACTGGGCAGTGCGCAACAGGAGGCATTTGCCGCCCTGGCCGAACGCCACAGTGTACCGCCGACCTGCCGACATTTTGTCGAGGGACCACCGGTGCCGAGCATTTGCGAGTTTGCCGCCGAACATCACATTGAGGTGATCGTGTTGGGCACGGTGCAGCACCACGGTTTGAACAAGTTGTTGGGCACCACCGCCGAACAGATCCTGCATCGCGCGCCGTGCAGTGTGCTGGCGATCAAACCGGGACATACCTTGCAATCGTGAAGAATCGCCCGGTGCCGAGTCGTTTTGCAGACTCGGCACCGGGCGATTTTTTACAGGTGAAGACGGTGTATGACCTGACGGCTGTCTTCAGGATCGTGGTGGGTTTCGAACTTCAGCGCCCGCGCCAGTTCGCGCATCGGTTCGTTGCTGGCAACGTCGACCGAATACATCTGGCGGAAGCCGTTCTGGCGTGCAGCCTTGATCAGATGCTCCATCAACAGCGTCCCCAGGCCCAGGTGTTGCCATTCATCGGCAACGGTGACGGCGCATTCGCATTCATGCTCGCCGGTGGCGGCATAACGGCTGATGCCGATTTCGATCAACTGGCCGTTTTCATGCACCAGCGCGATGAACGCCGTGCGCTGCCGGTTATCGGTGTCCATCAGTTGGTCGAGCATTGCCGGGCCGGGCTCGCTGATCTGCGCCAGAAAACGCATGTGCCGGGACTCGGGCGACAGGCGTTTGATGAACGCGTATTCACGCTCGCGATCCTTTTCCGCCAGCGGACGGATCAACACATGACGCCCATCCTTGACGGCCTCGATCCAGTGTTGCCCGGAGACTGCGGCGTAGGCCGCCACGGCTCGATCGTTGTGGTCTTTGACTGTAAGCATGGGGTAATCCTCCATCCGGTTTGAAAGGCTGACACGGGTTGAGCAACGGTTGTTTTTGATGGTTTTACGCCGTCGCCGAGGCCAGCATCTGATCTGGATCAGACACACGCGAACGCGTCACTCAATGGCCGTTGGTTGATGTAAATCAACGTCGGGCAGTGGGCCGCGAGCGCAGGCTGGAACCTTGCCGGTCGTTCAACGCCGGTGCCGAGCGGAGGTGTGTGATGGGGCAATATCAACGTTTGCTGCTGGTCGCCGACCAGACCCTGCATCAGTCACCCGCCATGCTGCGCGCCATGGCGCTGGCCAAGGCGAGCGGGGCGGCGCTGGACGTACGGGCCTTTGTCGAACCGGTGCCGGTTGCGCATCTGTGGGAAGAAAGAATCGACGAAGTCGACGCTCAGCGCTATTTGCGGCGCTACCGCCGCTGGATCGCCGATGAGGTCGAACGGCTCAACGGCCATGGCCTGAAGGTCACCGTCGACGTGGTGTTCACCACGCACCCGTTGCTGGAAATTCTCAGGACCGTGCAGGCACTCAAGCCCGATCTGCTGATCAAGGATGTGGCGCTGGAGCCAGTGCTGAAACGGGTGTTTATCACGCCACTTGATTGTCACTTGCTGCGTGAATGCCCGGTGCCGGTGCACCTGGTCAATCAGATTCGCTACGCATTACCGCATCGAGTGGTCGCGGCGGTGGATCCGTTCGATCCGGCCACGCAGATCAACGGCTTGAACGACACCATCATCCGGACGGCCAACGCCCTGGCCTTGCAATGTGACGCGCCGTTGCACTTGTTGTACGCCTATGACTTGTCGGCGGCATTCAACGGTGACGCACCGCTGGTGACCGGTGGCTGGAACGGCAACTTTGTCGAAGAACTGCGTGAATCGCTGCATCAGGCTTTTGTGACCCTGGCCGATCGTCATGGCGTACCCCCGGAACGTCGGCATTTCGCCATGGGCTTGCCGGTGCCGGTGATCAGTGAATTTGTCGAGCAGTACCTGGCTGACGTGGTGGTGATGGGCACGGTGCATCGGGTCGGCGTTGACCGGTTGATCGGCAGCAACACCGAGCGGGCACTGTACTCGGTGCCCGGCAGCATTCTGGCGGTCAGGCAACGTAGCCCCAGCGATTGACCGGCCGGGGCCGGCCTCAGCGCGGCGAGCGGTGGCAGCCGGCAACCAATTGCTTGAGGCCGTCCATGTTCTGGATTCGCACGTCGCGGCCGCTGATTTCCACCAGCCCCTGATCCCGCAGGTGAGCGATGCCCCGGCAGATGGTTTCCAGACGCATCCCGAGAAAGGAGCCGATTTCCTCACGGCGCATTTTCAGCACGAAATCCTTCGCCGAGTAACCGCGCAGGCTCAAGCGTTGTGACAGGTTGAGCAGAAACGCCGCCAGCCGCTCATCCGAGTTCATGTTGCCCATGAGCATCAACATGCTGTGGTCGCGAACGATTTCACGGCTCAGCAACCGATTGAGGTTGTGCTGCAGTGACGGCAGGTTCTGCGCCAGTTTTTCCAGCTGCGCAAAGTGGATCGGACAGACCTCGCTGTCCTCCAGGGCAAAGGCATTGCAGGCATGCTCGTCGGCGCTGATGGCGTCCAGCCCGAGCATCTCGCCGGGGATGTGGAAACCGGTGACCTGTTCACGGCCGTCCACCGACAGCATGCTGGTCTTGAACGAGCCGATTCGCACGGCATACAACGAGCGCAGCGGATCGCCCGTGCGGTACAGCGCGGCCCCCTTTTTGACCTTGACCCGTTGCACGATCAGCGTGTCCAGGCGCTCGACTTCTGCACCGCTCATGCCGATCGGCAGACACAACTCCAGCACACTGCAGTTGGAGCACGCGGTTTTGAGGTGGTGCACCGGCAAAGCAAGTTTTTCGGACATGGGAGGGTTCACGCGGTTGGGGGTGGGTTAAGCATAGGTGCCCCGCATACGGACATCGATTTCATTTAACAACCGCCTGCGCCAGCTGACGAACGGACGAAAGCGCAGTGCGGGGAACGCAGCTGCGCCATTGCTTGATAAAAATCAGAACCCTCGCAAGGCACCGTCGGATACTGGCCGGGCAAATGGTCACTACTCGATCGACAGGGATGTCAGGCTGGCCCTCAGGCCAGTACCGCACTGCCAGGATGAGGTTCGTATGCTCAGATTCAAGCGAATGCTGTTGATCGCGCCTGCCGAAATGGTTCGCACCCCGGCCTTCGATCGCGCGATGGCTCTGGCTCAGGCAACCGGTGCGGCGCTGCACATCGTGGCGTTCGATTATGTGCAGGCGCTGGCGGTGGCCGGTCTGTTTGATCACGATGCGATGGCCCAGGCACGCGAGGGTTATTTGCAAGTGCACCGGCACTGGCTGGAGCAACAGGCCCGGTTCCACACCGGCTGCGGCGTGCAGGTCAGCAGCGAAGTGGTCTGGGCCAGGGCCACGCCGGCGCATCTGCTGGAGTACATCAATGACTATCGAGCCGATCTGGTGATCAAGGATACCCATCATGTTCCGGCGCTGAATCGGGCATTCCATCGACCGCTGGACTGGCTGTTGCTGCGCGACTGTCCGGCCCCGGTGCATCTGGTCACCGAAGCCCGTCATCCTTTGCCGCTGAAAATGCTCGCCGCCGTCGATCTGTCGCATCTGGAGGCTCTGACCCAAGGCCTCAACGACCGCATCCTCGATCTGGCCGCCACGCTGGCAAGCGCTTGCGACGCCGAGTTGCACCTGCTCAACGTCAGCAACTGGTCGGTGCTGGGCGATGCGGCGATGAGCGTGCCGACCCTGAGTCTGGATCACAGCCTGTGCGAGGCGATCAACGACACCCAGCAAGAGGCGTTTGATGCGCTGGCCGAGCGTTACGCAATCGAGACTCAACGCCGACACCAGATGACCGGGATCCCGCACAAAGTGATCGAACAGTTCGCTCGCCAGAACGCGTTCGACCTGCTGGTGCTCGGTACCGCCTACCAGCAGGGCCTCAACGGCTTTATCGGCGCGACAGTCGAGAGTGTCCTCAACCGGGCGCCGTGCAGCTTGATGATCGCCAAACCCTTACCCGATGCGGATTGAGGAGCAACCAGACAAAGCCGATCCGGGCCATTAGATTGTCCGTTATGAGTTGACAGTGAAACGCTTTTCAACCGATTTATCGGTTTCGGTGGTGTCAGTAATCTGTGCCCATGTTCAACGCAACGCCAACCACCACAACCAAGAAAAGGGAATCAAACATGAGCACTGCAACCTACAACCGCCTGAACAAAGACGACGCCGTAGTCCTGCTGGTCGACCACCAGACCGGTCTGATTTCTCTGGTTCAGGATTTCTCGCCAAACGAATTCAAGAACAACGTGCTGGCGCTGGCCGACCTGGCGAAATTCTTCAACCTGCCGACCATCCTCACCACCAGTTTCGAACAAGGCCCCAACGGCCCGCTGGTTCCGGAACTGAAGGAAATGTTCCCGGACGCGCCATACATCGCCCGTCCAGGCCAGATCAACGCCTGGGATAACGAAGACTTCGTCAAGGCGATCAAGGCCACCGGTCGCAAGCAGATCATCATTGCCGGTGTCGTGACCGACGTCTGTGTCGCATTCCCGACCCTGTCGGCACTGGCCGAAGGCTTCGACGTATTCGTCGTCACCGACGCCTCCGGCACCTTCAACACCACCGTCCAGCAAGCCGCCTGGAACCGCATGACCCAGGCCGGCGCTCAAATGATGAACTGGTTCTCGGTCGCCTGTGAGCTGCACCGCGACTGGCGCAACGACATCGAAGGACTGGGCAATCTGCTGTCGCAGCGGATTCCGAACTACCGGAACCTGATGAACAGTTACTCGGCGTTGACCGCGCAGCAAAAGTGACTGCAGCGTTGTGAATGTGAAAGCCTGCCCTGAAAAGCAGGCTTTCTTTGTTGGCGCCGCTGCATCAGCGTTGCTACCCGTTGCGTTGACCGAACGCGCACACCAGCAGTTTTTTGATCACCACCACCGGGTATTCCCAGTCGTTTACGGCTAATCTGCGCACTCGCTGACGACAACAAGACAACAACAGGAGTCACTGATGCAACCGATCCGTCTCGGTCTGGTGGGCTACGGCAAGATTGCCCAGGATCAACATGTTCCGGCGATCAACGCCGATCCCGGATTTCGTCTGGTGGCGGTCGCCACGCAAGGTAAACCCTGTGCCGGGGTGGAGAACTTTCACTCGTTGAGCGAGTTGCTGGAACACGGCCCCGAGGTGGATGCGATTGCGTTTTGTACGCCGCCGCAAGGTCGATTCGCACTGGTGCAGCAGGCGCTGGCCGCCGGCAAACATGTGTTGGTGGAAAAACCGCCGTGCGCCACGCTGGGCGAGGCGATGGCTTTGGTCAATCAAGCCCGGCAGCAGGACGTCAGTGCGCTGTTCGCCTGGCATTCGCGCTACGCCCCCGGTATTGAAGCCGCCCGCGACTGGCTCGCCAGCCGCACGCTGCAAAGCGTGCGGATCGACTGGAAGGAAGACGTGCGCAAATGGCATCCCGGTCAGACGTGGATCTGGCAACCCGGTGGTCTGGGCGTTTTCGATCCGGGCATCAACGCCCTGTCGATCGTCACCCGTTTGCTCGCGCAGCCACTGTTTGTCGAGTCCGCCGAACTGCGTGTACCGGACAACTGCCAGTCGCCGATTGCCGCGTCGATCAAAATGTCCGATGCCAGCAGACTCGACGTGCAGGCCGAGTTCGATTTCGACCACGGTCACGACGAACTCTGGAGTATCGAGATTCGCTGCGCCGAAGGTGTGCTGCGTCTGGACAACGGCGGAGCGCTGCTGAGCATCGACGGCGTGCGCCAAGTGGTGTCGGAAGAGGGCGAGTACACGGCGGTGTATCGACACTTCCGGCAACTGATTGGTGATCGGGCCAGCGACGTCGATCTGCAGCCACTGCGGCTGGTGGCGGACAGTTTCTTTGTCGGCAGCCGGGTGGCAGTCGAGCCTTTTTATGACCCGGCACGCTGATCGGTTGAAGCGGGATAGCGGTTGCGCGATGTCAGCGAACCTGAGCGTCAGGCCTAAGCTAATGCAAAAAGGGTATTTGTGTCCTGCGAGATGCTCGGGGTCAGCGCCGGGTTGGGCTACTTCATCCTCGATACGCGTGATCGTCTGGCGTATTCGGAACTGATGGCGATGGTGCTGCTGATCGGCGTACTGGGTTTTGCGCTGGATGCGTTCGCGCGCTGGCTACATCGACGCTGGGCGCCGGCCTGAGCCTCTTCACCAGCAGGCTCGCCCCTGCCCGCAATCCTGCAATCACCACAAAGCCCTGTGGGAGCTGGCTTGCCAGCGATGGGTCCGTGTCAGCCACCACCCGTGCAGACTGACGCACCGCCATCGCTGGCAAGCCAGCTCCCACAATAATCTCGGCCAGTAACCAAGTCCGTGTACACCGCAAAACCTTTTAGGGGTCACGGGCTCGACGCCGGTTTCGCCAGCGCAATCCCCTCATCCCCCAACCGCTTGAGAATCTCGAACAGCAGATCACTCTTGGTCCCGCCGACGATCCGTGGGCTGCCGACATAGCCCGTCACCGTCAAGGTGATGCCATCGGGCGAGAGCTTGCTGAAGCGTACGTACGACGCTGGTTTGTCGAGGATGTTTTCGTTTTCGCGGTAGGTGTTCAGCAGCAGTTCCTTGACCTTTTCCGGGTCGATGTCCAGCGGGAACATCAGCTCCAGGCTCGCCACCCCCTGGGCGCTGCCGCCAAGGGTGACGTTGCGCAGGTTCTGCGAGATCAGTTGTGAGTTGGGCACGATCACGATGGAGCGGTCGCTGAGCTGGATTTCCGTGGCGCGCACGTTGATCCGGCGGATATCGCCTTCGACGCCGCTGATGCTGATCAGGTCGCCGACCTTCACCGGGCGCTCGGTGAGCAGGATCAGCCCGGAGACGAAGTTCTTGACGATCTCCTGCAAACCGAAACCGATCCCCACCGACAACGCACTGACGATCCACGCCAGATTGGTCCAGCGCACGCCCAGTGACGACAGCGTCAGGAGGATGACCGTGGCATATCCGATGTTGGAAAACAGCGTGCTCAACGACGCGCACATGCCCGGATCCATGTCGGTCTTGGGCAGGAATTCGTTGTCGAGCCAGCGGCGCAGGGCGCGGATCAGGTAGATACCGATCAGCAGCGCCAGCACGGCATTGATCAGGTGCGCAGGGACGATGTTCAGCTTGCGCAAGCCGGCGCCACCGAGAATGCCCAGGACATTGCTGGTCAGTTGCCCGAACGTGGTGCCGATGCCGCCGACGAACAGCGTGATGACCGCCAGCAGCAACAGCCCGGCGCGGCTGGCACCGGACAGCACAATCGAGATCTGTTCCAGCCGTCGGTCGCCCAGGCCCAAAGTCTGCTTGAGCGTCTTGCCCGCCGAGTAGCGCGGCGAGAACAGGTACTCGCAGGCGTCCTTGACCACCTGCACCAGTAAATAGAACCCGGCCAGCACGATATAGGCCCATACCAGCTCAAAAGTGATGAAGCGGGCCAGCGACACGTAGCCGGTGAGCAAGGCCAGCGCCGACACGCCCATGCACACCGTGGCGATGCTGTAGATCGCTCCGGCAAACGTGCTGGCGGCCTCCGGTTCATTGGCGCTGATCAACGCCTTGCGCACTTTGCCGACGCGCAACAGCAACGGCACCAGAATCACGATCACCACGATGGCAATCACCCCGCGCTGGGCGATCACGATCTGGCTGCTCATGCCGGTGGCGTTGCTGACTTGCACCAGCGTCACCAGCACCAGCAGGGTGGCGGCGAGAATCCTCGGATAGGGGCGCAACGCCAGCGCCACCGAATCGGCCATCGACGGCAGCCGCCATGAAGGATGCTGGGTCGACAGCAGTGCGCGGCTCAACGCGGTGATCAGGACGCAGGCGTAAACGGCTTTTTCGAATTCTTCGGAAAAAGTCTGCAGCACTGGCGTCAACGGCTCGTGACGGGTGCAGGCATAGAACAGCAGGTGCAGGGCGATGGCTGTGGTGCCCAGGGTCGCCAGCGCCGAGGCGAAGGCCAGCGCGCTGCGACGCAGGCGACCTTCCGGCATGCGGTGGATGCACAGCCAGGTCAGGCCACGTTCGGCGAGTCGGCGGCCGACCGTCCAGAAAGCCAACGCCAACAGCACCAGCACACAGGTGAAAAACCGTTCCCCCGGGGCCCAGACGGTGGCCCAGGTGAGGTTCACCTGATCGATGAAAAACTTCAGGCGCTGACGATCATCCGGTTCCGGCACCACCAGCGGCGACCAGAAGGCCGGGCTCAGAATGCTGTCGGTGCGCAGCGTCAGTTCGCTTTCGAGCAATGTGCGGCGAATCCCGGCAATTTGCGTGATCAGCTCGGCTGCGCTCTGCTTGAGCGCGGCAAGGCTTTTGAGCGTGGCATCGACCTTGTTTTTTTGCTCGTTGAGCTGCGCCCGTTGTGCGGCGATTTCCGCCTGTTCGGCGGCAATCTGCGTATCCGGTGCGGCGCCGAGCACCCCCAGTTGCACCGCCAGTTGCGCCTGCTGCGGCAACAACGATGCGGACAACCGATCGACATCCAGAATGAACGTCTGCACCCGGTCCTGCGGGCCTTCGAGCTGGTTGTAATTGTTGGCGGCGGAAATCTGCTGCTTCAGTCCGTCGAGACGCAATTGCAAGGCTTGCAGATCACTTTGCGAGACCTCCACCAGCGGCGCCGCAGTGGTCGCCGAGGGCGCCGGCAAATCCGCCGCGCACAGCAGCGAACTGCCCGCAGCGAGCACGGTCAGCGCGACAAAAAACAATGCCTTCAATGTGTTGCGCATCGGAGGGGCCGGTTCTCGTTGATCACACAATCTATGAGGTTAGGTGATCGAACCGGGCACGGCGGAAAATTTCCGGTTAGCAGGGCGGGGGCGCCGTAGGGCGTGCGTGTTTTGCTGTAGTTGTCCTCATAATGCCGCAGCCTGGCATCCATGGCTCATCAAAACACCACCCGGCCGGAAATGCAGTGCTGAACGGCACCGCCGACCCAGACGGTGCCGTCCACGTTCTGGATGTGCAATCGGCCGCGGCGGCCGATGGCGGTGCCTTGGCTCACGGTGTAGCGGTCGCCAAGGATGCCTGAGTCGATCAGCCACTGAGCCAGGCTTGCATTGAGGCTGCCGGTGACGGCGTCCTCGGCGCATTCCTCGCCCATGAAGGCTCTGACTTCCACGTCCGTTTCAGCGTCTGGACCCGCCCACGGCGCAATAACCCCGACATTCAGCCCCCGCAGCGCCGCGTAATCAGGCTTGATCGCCAACACGTCTTCGCGACTCGCCAACAACACGCCTGCCCAACCCGGGCCGTTATCGACCCATTGGCTCGCGCGGATCTGCCCGGTGGAGAGGCCGAGTCCTTGTTCGATCAGGTTGAGCGTCGTTGCCTCCAGCGGCCCGCTGCGCACCAATGGTGGCGCGGAGAACGCCAGTTGCGCACCTTGTTTGCGTACCCGAATCAAGCCCGCCGGGCACTCCTGAATAATCTCGACCTGCTCATGGTCGTTGTTCTGCGCGAGCCACACTTTGCAGCTGCCCAGGGTCGGATGCCCAGCGAAGGGCAACTCTCGCAACGGTGTAAAGATGCGGACACGGTAGTGCGCGTCCGGCGCCTCGGGCTTCAACAGAAAAGTGGTCTCACTGAGTTGCGTCCAGCGGGCGAACGCCTGCATCTGCTCGGTCGTCAGCCCATCTGCATCCACCACCACGGCCAGCGCATTACCTTCGTAGGGGTGATCGGCGAATACGTCGACTTGTTCGAACTGCAGCGAGCGTGTCATTGAATGTCCTTGCAGGTTGAGTCAGGGAAGGTCTTTTACGCCGAAGGATTCGGATCACGGCTGCTGACTGTCAGGCGCCGGTCCATGACATTTCGATATGCGTGTCGGTTGCGCCAGTCCGGCGAAAGCCCAGTCGTTCATAGAGCTTCTGCGCCAATGTGTTCGTGCGAAAAGCGCCCAACTGCAAAGGCACCTTGCGGGCAGCAGCTTGCAGCTGGAGGTTCCTCAGAATGCGCGAGCCAATGCCTTTGCCTTGGTACGCCTGCGAAATAGCGATGTTCTGAACATGGATTCGATCTTCTTTGTCCAGAATCTGCACGTATCCAACAATCCGGCCATCTTGTTCAATAATCGAAGTGGCTGCGCAGGCGAATTCCGCTGTGAAATTTGCCCGTTGCCACTTCTCATCCCAGCCCCATATTTTTTCGATGTGCTCGCGAAAGACTGCTCGATGCAAGTCAAAGAGGGTTGTCTGGTCACCATCGGTGGCGGGGCGTAGCGTCATGCGGGTCTCTGATTTGTGCTTTTGGCTGTTGCCGAGGCTAGCGGCTGCAACAATAAACGGCAATTCGGATTGATCATGGCCGCAGCATCTGACTGCCCCCGGACAATCACAACGCCACCCGCTCCACAAGCCTGCTGAACTCCAGCGGATGACCGGGGAATTTCGCCGGTTATAAGCTACAGCCGATCCCTATTCCCGGCAGGAATGTGGCCCATGAAAACATTCGATTTTTCTCGTCTCGTTTCCCGGCGTAGCGTGCCCCAACGACAAGGAGAATCATCGTGGCCTCATCCTCGACCAACCCTGCAGCAAAATTCGACACCTCGCGCGCCAGCGAGTACGCCAGACAGAGCCGTATCGCACTGGCCGGTTACGACGCCTGTCACGATCTGGCGGCTTGCATGTTGGCGGCCACGCTCGGCCCGGCGCGGGCGGCAAACGTGCTGGTGGTGGGCGCGGGGGGTACGGCGCAGGAAATCATCGCAATGGCCGCGCTGGAGCCGGACTGGCGTTTCACCGCTGTCGATCCTTCGGCACCCATGCTGGACGCCGCGACGCAGCAATTGCAGGCCCATGAATTACTGCACAGAACGCAGCTGCATCTCGGGCATGTCGATGACTTGCCGGCCGCCCCATCCTTCGATGCGGCAACATTGATCGGTGTGCTTCATCACCTCAAGGGTGATGAACCCAAACAACACATCCTGTGCTCGGTCCAGGCGCGGCTGAAACCGGGCGCACCGCTGATTGTGGCGGGCAATCACTACGCCTATGCCAGCCAACCGTTATTGCTGCAGGCGTGGGGGCAGAGATGGCGGCAGCAAGGCGCGAGTGCTGAGGAGGTGGCCGCCAAGCTCGGGAAAATCCTGCAGGGCGCGGATCCGCCGCATTCCGAAGCAGCGGTTCAGGCGTTGTTGCATAAGGCGGGATTTGGCCAGGCGACGCGCTTTTTCAGCAGTCTGTTCTGGGGCGCGTGGCTGGCGTGCCGACTGCCTGTCTCAGCCGACTGAGTGTGATCGAAACCTGAATTGCAGAATCAGCTCTCGCCGCTCTCAACCGGTTCGGCCGCCGCTTCGGCAGCCATCTTTGCGCGCTCGGCCTTGCTGATGTATTTGGGCTTTTTCGGCGCCAGTTTGGCGCTGGCCTTTTTGGCCTTTTCCTTGAACAACTGCTGCAGTTTCTTTTGGCGGTTCATGTTTCTACTCGGTGAAGTGGAGCCGGGCATGTGCCCATCAAGCGCGCATTAAATCCGGGTCGCAGCCATTTGGCGAGCCTGTTGCAGCAATGCGGGATCAAACTGCTCACGGGTGTCCATTCGCACACCGCGCAAGCCCGCTGTTTCCAGCTGCGTCCTATACAGCGCCTGCGCGCAATAGTTGATCAGAATAGAGCGCCGACGTGCGCCATTCACATTGCGACTGCCCGCGTGGAGCAGATCGACGTCAAACAGCAAAATGTCCCCCGCAGTCCCTGAAAGCTGCACGACAGCAGTCTCGTCGTTGGGGTCGAATGGTGGCTGTTGTGGTGAAGGTCGGTGACTGCCCGGGACGATGCGCGTGGCGCCGTTGTCGGGGCCGTAGTCGTCGAAAAAGGCGATGGCGTTGACCATGTCGCCGGGCCGCTGGATCGACAAGTCGCGGTGCAGTTGCTGATGGCCTCCGCCGGCAAGCGGTTCGCGACCCTCGACCTGGGACAGGAAGAAGCGTTCGCCGATCAACTCGCCTGCCACCGTCAGAACCTGCGGCAGGCGACACACCGCTTGCACCGTTGCATCCAGGTCCAGCAGCGAATGGCGCCAGTCCATGCCGCGCGGTACCGGCCAGTGTTCCGATGCTTGCACATTCGCATCGAATATCGCGCGCAGGTCGGCGAGCCAATTCCCCGGGATCGCATCGCGCAGCAGCGCGTAACCTTGCCGGTGAAGCTGCTCGCGCTCGATCATGGCTTCGGTAACGTCAGGAAATCGCTGGTCAGCAGCGCGCCGAGGGCTGTGTTCAAGATTGATCTTTTCCAAGAGTGCATGGGTTGTTTTGAGACAGGGCTGCGCGCAGATTCGTAGACCGGTTGCCATGAGGATAGCCGACGCATGCGCCTCTGCATCGAGGCTACGTCGGAACACCGGCGCGCGCGTCCGGATTTGAAATACCCGCCACCGCCCGCTAGAGTCGCGCCCCTTGTCCGGCCAGCAGCGCCGGCGATGGCTGGGGAAGAGGGCGGCAGTTGAACGAACACACATTGTCCATGCGACTGGAGCGGGTGGCGGCGCATGTACCGGCTGGCGCGCGGTTGGCGGATATCGGCTCGGATCACGGCTATCTGCCGGTGGCCCTGTTGCGCCGTGGCGCCATCGTTGCGGCGGTGGCCGGCGAGGTAGCGCAGACACCGTTCCATGCCGCGGTGCGCACGGTGCGCGACAACGATCTTCAGCCGTTCATCACTGTGCGTCTGGCCAGTGGCCTGGCGGCGATCGAGCCGTCCGACGGGATTACCGCGATCAGCCTGTGCGGCATGGGCGGCGAGACGATTCGTGACATTCTCGACAGCGGCAAGGCGCGTTTGCGCGGCCACGAACGGCTGATCCTGCAACCCAACGGCGGCGAGCAACCCCTGCGCCGGTGGCTGATGGATAACGGTTACCGCATCCTCGATGAGGAAGTGCTGCAGGAAAACCGTTTCTTCTACGAAATCATCGTCGCCGAGCGCGGTGCCCCGGTGAGCTACAGCGCCCGACAGTTGTACTTCGGCCCATTGCAGATGCAGGCGCGCAGTCCGGCATTCCTCGCCAAATGGCAGCGTCTCTTACGGCAGAGACAGAAAACGCTGGCCAGTTTCAAACAGGCGCGCCAGGAAGTGCCCGGGGAGAAACTGGAAGAAATTTCGCTACAGATTCAGTGGATCACTGAGTTGCTGGCTTGATCTGCCGAGTTGGCGCTTGCGCTCCTTCAGGTTTAAAGTCAGCTTCAAGGTTAACGTGCTTGCGGAGTCGGACATGAGAATCGGTGAACTGGCAAAAATCAGCGGACTGGCGCCGTCGCGCATCCGCTTCTACGAAGCGAGCGGGTTGATCACTTCGGTCGCGCGCAAAGCCAATGGCTATCGCGATTACGCCCCCGACACACAGTGGGTGTTGCATATCATCACCGGCGCGCAGGCGGCAGGTTTTTCCCTGGAGGAAATCCGTCAGTTAATGCCGATGAATGCCAACGGTTGGCAGCACGACCAATTGCTCAGTGGCTTGAAGCAAAAGGTCGATGAAATCGAGGTGCTGCAGCAACGGCTGGCGCAGAACAAGGAACAACTGCTGCTGGTCATCAAAGGGATCGAGGGCAAACCTGCGGGGATGGCGTGTGCGGACAATGCGCAGAGGCTGATCCAACGGCTGTGCGAAGAAGGCGTGGCTTCTGCGCCCGACAAGCAGCCAGCAGCTGCGGCAAGAAAAACCAACGCCCGTCAGGCATCCAGAGCCTGACGGGCGTTACCGCTTTCAGCGCTTGCCAACCAGCGTGGCAAGCGGTTTTGGCGCATAGAGCGCACTCTGGAACTCAGGGACATATTCGTACTTGAGCATTTTCCCCAGCTTCAAATCGCGCAGATAATTAGAAAGGCTGCCATCGCCCAGCGTCAGCGTGGCGGCATCCGCGTCCCGGCTGGAACCGTGGCTGAGCTGGCGCGACACCGCGTAGCCATAGGCCAGTTGGCCCTGGTGATCGAGGTTGGTGAAACTGCTGGTGACGATATCCTCATCGCGCGACAGTTTGTCGAGCTTCTTCGCGGTGAAGGACACGTCCGGTTTGCCGGTCTGGCTGTCACTGATCTCATAGATCACGGATTGCCCGTTTTCTTTGCGATCAATGCCGGTCAGCCACTTCGGCAGGTTGTAACCGACCACTCCGCGCACCCGTGCCAGCTCGGTATTGACCGGCAACTTGAGCACATAACCCCAGAAATCTTCTGACATCGACTGGCCAATCAACGTGAGCGGTCCCAGGTTGGTTTTGCCGGGTTTGTTGGTAATGATCGACACGGCTACTTCGTTATAGGCATCGTTATCGCAATGCTCGTAGGTGTACGCAGTAAACGCGATCAAGCCACGTCCTGGCCAGACTTGCAACGGCTGCACGGTGGCCAGTATTTCCGGCGGCATCAACGCCCGGAGCCGGTCGAGGTCGGCTGTGTAGATCGCCGTGACACGACTGTTCTGGTAGTAAAAGTTTGGCGAAAACGACTCGAAGCCGATGTCGACCTTGTTCTTCGCCATGCCCTTGAACCAGCTCAAATCAACGCCCGGGACTTCGGCCGCAATCACCGACAACGGCGGATTGGAGCGAAAGCGGTCATACAGGCCACCCTTGACGACGGGGACTGAATGGCCGGCAATGTCGATGGTGGTGGTCTCGGTCAGATCGGGCATTTCAGGTGTCTCCGCCAACGCAGCGTTGGCAAAAGTGGTGATCAGCAATCCTGTTAAAACGGCGCTCGCGACTTTCAATCGGACTTTCTCCGGTGGGTAGGCACTACAAAAAGATTCAGCGCGTTCGTTCGCCGGCGCTGAGCACCGCCATCACGGCTTCAGCCACGGCCTTGGGCGATTGAGGGTTCTGGCCGGTCACCAGTCTTCCATCGGTAATGGCAAACGAAGTGAACGGCAGCCAGCCCTTGCGGTAGCGCGCGCCCTGGCTCACCAGGCGGTCCTCAAGAAAGAACGGCACCTGATTTTTCATGCCCGAGAGCAGCTCTTCGCGGTCGGAGAACCCGGTGATGTTTCGACCCTTGATGATCAACTGGCCTTGGCTGTCTTTCAGATCCAGCAGACCCGCCACGCCATGGCACACGGCCGACACGATGCCGCCCTGGTTGTAGATGGTTTCGGCGACACGGCGCAGGTCAGGATTGTCGGGAAAGTCCCACATGACGCCATGGCCCCCGGTGAAGTAGATGACGCCGAAGCGGGACGGATCGACCTCGGCGATCGGCAGCGTATTGGCCAGGCGCGCGCGGAAGGCCGGAGACTGCAGATGCTCCCGCGCAGCCTTGTCCATGTACAACCAGCCCAGACTGCGTTCGTCCAGAGGCACCGCGCCACCCTTGGGGCTGGCAAACACGGTGGTGTAGCCGGCGGCTTCCACCACATCGGTGAAGTGGGTCAACTCGGTCAGCCACAAGCCGGTGGTATCGGATCGCGAGGGATAGCTGGCGTGATTGGTCATGATCACCAGGATCTGGCGATCCTTGATCGCCGCCGACTCAGCATTTGCAAACGTCATGAAAGCACCACCTATCAATAGCAGGGCAGAGGAAACAAGGGTCTTGAGCATCATCCGGGCTCCATCGAGCAAGCAGGTCAGCGCATGCTCACCTTAAACCTCACTTTAAGGTCAACCCCGCTGCTGCGAATAATTTGTGCTGATGCCATCGGACTTTTGCTTGACCCTCAACCTGACTTTAACGCTAGCGTCTGAAGCTGATTGGGCAAGGCAATAACGCCGGTCATCAATCCACTCAGGAGCCAGGCATGAGTCAGCAAGACCAACCGGATACACCGATGAAATGGATGATTTATGGCGCCAACGGCTATACCGGCGAACTGATCGCTCGCGATGCCGTCAGGCGTGGACTCAGGCCGGTGTTGGCCGGACGTAGCCGCGACAAGGTCGAAGCGTTGGCCCGGGAACTGGGTCTCGAAGCCCGGGTGTTCGGTCTGGACGACCCTGCGCGGTTGCTGGCGCAGATCAAGGGCCACGGTTTGATTCTGCATTGCGCGGGGCCGTTTTCCGCGACCGCCGCGCCGATGATCGAGGCCTGCCTGCGGGCCGGCGCGCACTATCTGGACATCACTGGCGAGATTGCCGTATTCGAACATGCGCAGTCCCTGAATGAGCGGGCGCGGGCAGCAGGGTCAGTCATTTGTCCCGGCGTCGGCTTCGATGTAGTCCCGACCGACTGCGTTGCCGCCGCCCTGAAAGACGCGCTGCCGGATGCGACGCATCTGGCGCTGGGCTTCGATTCACGTTCGAGCTTTTCACCCGGCACTGCCAAGACTTCAATCGAAGGCCTGGCGCAGGGCGGCAAGGTCCGACGTGACGGCAAGATTGTTTCCGTGCCTCTGGCCTATCGGGTACGGCGTATCGATTTCGGTGTCGGGGAGAAGCTGGCGATGACCATCCCCTGGGGCGATGTGTCCACCGCCTGGCACACCACCGGCATCGCCAATATCGAGGTGTTCATACCGGGATCGGCGGGGATGATTCGCGGCGCCAGGCTCGCCAACTGGATTCGTCCGTTGCTGGGACTGTCGTTTGTGCAGCGGCTGCTCAAGGCGCGCATCGGCAAGACAGTGACCGGTCCGGATCAGGCAAAACGTGCTGACCAAGGCACCTATGTGTGGGGCGAGGCCCGCAATGCGCGCGGTGAAAGCAAAGTCGCTCGCGTGCACACCGCGAACGTTTACAGCCTGACGATCGACGCTGCGTTGGCGGTGGTCGGCTATCTGTTGCGGACAACACCACCCGGCGGTGCCTACACACCTGCGCGGTTGTTGGGCGCGGATCTAGTGACGCACTTGCCAGGGTCGAGCGAAATCAACATTGAATGATCTTGAAAAAAGTAATTGACCTTAAAGTTGACTTCAATCTTATGGTGGCCTCATCTCCAGTTGAGGACTGCACCATGAATGTGTTCGACCCCCTGACCCTACCCAACGGTTCAACCATCAAAAACCGCATCGCCAAAGCCGCCATGGAAGAAAACATGGCGGACGCCGACCAGGCGCCCTCCGCAGAGCTGATGCGTCTGTATCAGGCGTGGGCCGATGGCGGTGCCGGGCTGATCATCACCGGCAACGTGATGGTCGACGGCCGCGCGATGACCGGGCCGGGCGGTGTGGTGCTGCAAGATGATCAGCAACTCGACAAGTTCAAGCGCTGGGCGCGGATCGGCCGTTCTGCCGGTGCCCAGTTCTGGTTGCAGATCAATCACCCGGGGCGCCAGATGCAGTCCAACCTCGGGCAGAAAACCTGGGCGCCATCAGCGGTACCGCTGGACCTGGGCAAACTGTCCAAGCGTTTCGCCACGCCCCACGCCATGACCGCCAGTGTGATTGAGGACGTCATTCAGCGTTTTGCGCACACCGCACGCCTCGGTGAACAGGCCGGCTTCACTGGGGTGGAAATCCACGCCGCCCACGGCTATCTGTTGAGCCAGTTTCTCTCGCCACTGACCAATCAAAGGACGGACGAGTGGGGCGGCTCTCTGCAGAACCGCGCGCGGTTGTTGGTCGAGATCGTCAAGGCAGTCAGGGCCGTGGTTTCTGCAGAGTTTGCCGTAGCGGTGAAACTGAATTCTGCCGATTTCCAGCGCGGTGGATTCACCGCTGACGACGCGAAAAAGGTCGTTGAGCTGCTCAACGATCTGGGCGTGGATCTGGTGGAACTGTCCGGTGGCAGCTACGAAGTTCCGGCCATGCAAGGTGAGGCGCGCGATGGTCGAACTCTGGCTCGCGAGGCCTATTTCGTCGAATTTGCCCGGGACCTTCAGACCGTTGCCAAAATGCCAGTGATGGTCACCGGCGGCATCCGCCGTCGTCCGGTGGCCGAAAGCGTCGTGCACAGTGGTGTGGACATGGTCGGCATCGGTACCGCGTTGGCCATCGATCCGTACCTGCCGCGCGACTGGCAGCAGGGCAAGGACAACGCCCCGCAATTGCCGCCGATCACTTGGAAAAACAAGGCCGTTGCCGCCCTGGCGAACATGGCGGTGGTGAAGTTTCAGCTGGGCAAACTCAGTCGGGAAAAAAAGCCTGAGCCGAACGTGTCACCGTTGCGCGCGCTGATACTGCAGCAGATCGGTATGGCGTTTCGCACTCGGCAATATCGGCGCTGGGTGGAAAAGCGTTCGGCGTGAGTCGCAAGGCACTTCAATCGTGACGTTGGCGGACGTTCTGACGAGAGCCCGCCCACGTCAACCAACGACAACGGGTAGTCGATTCGCGATCGAAATAATCGCGACATCACACTTTGTGCAGGAGCCTTCCCACGCGAGTTGCCGTAGGTTCAATGATTGGCAGCGTCGCTCAACTGTTGAAGCTCAAGTTGCCTGGCAGCACTCGCTTCGAGGGCCGCACGCTCTACATCCAGGTACCGATGAATGCTTTGGAGGTTGGCGATTTTCTGTTTGATTTCGGCCATCTTCTTTTCAATCAGCTTCGCGCCGTCAGCACAATCGATCAGCTTGTTGCGCTGCGCATCCAGAATCTCGCCTATTTCCCCCAGGGAAAATCCCATGCTTTGCGCGCGCTGGATAAAGTCCAGATCCTGTAGGGTTCGCTCGGTATAGACACGATAATTGTTGGTTTGCCGCAGCGGTGAGATCAGGCCGATCTGCTCGTAGTAACGCAAGGTATGACGGCTGGCGCCGCTGCGAGCCTCGAGTTCGCCGATTTTCATGAAAACACCGCTTGACTGTAGAGTTGGGTCGATACTTTACGCTGGATTTCTCACCTTCAACAAGGAGTAGGGAAATGAGCGTGGAGTGCTTTGTCACGGGGGGTACCGGCTTTATCGGTCAACATTTGCTGGCGAACCTGAGTGCAAAAGGTCACACCCTTCGGGTGTTGATGCGTCGCCCGGAGCGGCTGGCTGCGTTGCGCGAGCAAGTTGATAATTTGGGCGGGTGCGCGGCACGGGTATTTGCCGTAGCTGGCAATCTGGAACAGGACAATCTCGGGTTGAGTCTGGCTGATCAGGAAGTGCTGAGGCGCGCCAGTGTCATTTTCCACCTGGGCGCCCACTTCGCATGGGGGCTTTCGGTGGAGCAGTCTCGTGCGGTGAATGTGGAGGGAGCAAAGCGCGTGGCGCTGTTGGCGGCTGAGCAAAAAAGCCGTTTAGTGATGATCGGCGGCTACATGCTGAACAATCATGAACATTTGCAACGCATCGGCATTGATCCTTGTCAGCCGGAGTTGACGAACTGGCCCGCCGTCTACCGGCGTGTCGGTGGTTACGAGGCAAGCAAGCTGGAGGCGCATTTTGCGACCCAGCAGGTCATGTCCGCCAAGGGCGGGGAGATGACCGTTGTCCACCCTGCGACGGTCTGTGGCCACAGCCGCACCGGGCATATCCTTGACGGTCAGCCGCTGGTGGCGCTGATACGCAACCTGGTGCAGGGCAAGATGACTGCAGTGCCCGGTACCGCCGAGCACTGGCTGCCACTGGTCACCGTGGATTATCTGGTCGAACTGGTGGCTGTTTGTGCTTTTGATCCTGCCATGGTGGGCGAGGAACTGCTGGCGCTTGATGATCAAACGCCAAACTTGCGAGAACTCCTGGCACAGGTGGCTAAACCTTTGGGCTTGAAGTCTCCCAAACATCACATTTCACTTCGACTGCTGAAGTGGCTACTGAGTATTCCTCCGGTCGCGTGGTTTTTGAATACAAAACCCGAAGCCTTGGACTTTATCCAGACCACTCGTTTCAACACAGCGGCGGTCGAGCGGTTTGCCAACAGGCATGGAATAGTTAAACCGGACATACGTCAGGCCTTGCAGCATACGGCAACGTTCGTCAACGCGTATTGCTTAGCCAAGGACAGGGCGCTCTGACGTTCACCGCTCTCTCGGTCAACGACAAGCGGTCAGCATGGCAGGCAGTTATAGCTGACGCGTAACGATTAAAATCGAACACCTTTGCTTCACCTTGCCGATTGATGGCCAGGTTGACGCTGCCCGCGGTAAAGCGGGCACCGCTTCCAATATGAAAAAAAGGCTTACACGCCGGCTTACCAGTTGTAACTGACTTTGGCGGTAATCTCCCGACCCGGGTTGTAGTAGTTCGCTGTGCCGGAACCGACCACGTGCTGCTCATCCAGCAGGTTGCTGACATTCACTGCAAGGTCGGTACCCTTGGCGATCTTGTAGTTGAAGGCGGCGTCGAACAGTGTGGTGCCATCGCTTTTGCCGGAGTTGGCTGCATCGAAGTAATAAGAGCCGACGTAGCGCGCACCCAAGCCAACGCTGACATCAGTGCCGGGTACGTCGTAATAACTCCAGAGCGAAGCGGAGTGCTTGGGTGCCGTGGAGAACTCATTACCCTTCAGAGAACTCCCGTCGTACAACGAACCGCGCAATACCTCGGACTCCATATAGGAATAGCCACCGATCAGGCTCAGGTTCTGCGTCACCTGCGCCTTGGCCTCCAGGTCGAGGCCGCGCGCCCGCGACTCGCCCACCGTTTGTTGCTCAATGATGCCGCTCGGCAGCACCACGGCGATGGTGACGTTTTCCTGGGTCAGGTCGTAAACGGCTGCGGAGAACAGTGCGTCCATCCCCATCGGCGCATACTTCACGCCTACTTCGTACTGCCTGCCCGTCTGCGGTGTCACCCCAACCTGCGGCGGCGAGACGGATTCCACCATGCTCACATAGGTGGACACCTCGTCGTTGACGATGTAGGTCAACGCACCTCGGTAGGAGGTTTCGGAGAAGTTGTCTTTCTCAGTGGATTGCAAGCCTTTGCTGGTCAGATCCATCGAGTCGTTGCGCACACCGCCGGTGACGATGAAACGCTCGTAGAACGACAGGTTCTGCTGAAGGAATACGGCTTTGGTGGTCGCGTCTCGCTTGTTGACGGCGTATGGCGTGATTGCGCGTGAAACGCCAGTAAACACGGGATTGGCAATGTCAATCGAGGTCGTCGGGGCGTAGACCGAGCTTTCCCTGGTTGTCGAATCGAGGTACTCCACGCCCACCAGGCTGCTGCTGTCGATGTTCTCGAAGCGGGCATCGTATTGCAGCATCAGATTGCCGTTGAACTGGTCGGCTTCGGTGTCCGTGCCAAACTGATACCGGTCAACGGTAGTGCCGACACGTGCAGCGCTGTCGCTGAGGTAAACGTAGCCGAAATCATCGGTCAACTTGCTGTAACGCAGGTTGCTGCGCAGCACGAAGCCGTTGTCGAAGTCGTGGGTGATGTTACCGCTGAGGCTGGTGCGCTCGACATCGTGAAAGTTATAGCTGGGTTCGCCATAGAACTTGCTGCGGTCGTATTCCTTGTCCAGCGGATAGCCACCGCTGTTTGGCGAACTTTCGGTCTTGAGGTAATCCAGAATCATCGTCGCCGACGTGTAATCCGTCGGTGCCCAGGTGAGGCCACCCATAAACAACTGGTTGTCGTCCTGCGAGTGATCGTACTCGCGGTCGCTGTTTTGGCCTTTGGCGGTAAAGCGGCCAGCGAGGGTTTTCTCGTCGTTCAGCGCGTCCCCGACATCGATGCCTGTCTCGACATGGTCAAACGAACCGTAGGTCACATAGCCTTGGCCAAACTGCTCGAAGCGCGGCTGTTTGGTCACAAAATTCACCGAACCACCCGGGTCCGCGGGGCCAAACAGCGTGGAGTTGGCGCCACGCAGAATCTCGATACGCTCATAAGCGAATGGATCTTCGCGTACGCCGCGCATCGAACTCAGGGTCAAGCCGTCACGGTAGGTGGTGGCCTGGAAGCCGCGGATCTGGAAATAGTCGTTGCGGTCATCCGTACCGTAGAAGTCACTGATCACGCCCGGCGTGTATTGCAGCGCCTCTTCCGTGGTGCTGACGCTGCGTTGCTCCATTTCCTTGTTGGTAACAACCGACACCGATGCCGGTGTGTTGAGAATGCTGGTTGCCACCTTGCCGCCAACCCAGAGTTCCTTGGCGACCACCGAGTTGGCGTCGTCGTCGGCACTGACCCTGACCTTGGCATTGATGATCAGGGGGGCAAGGCGGTAGTCCTCGACGTCCGTTGCGTCGAGCTCCAGCGGGCCGGCAGTCTTTGCTTGAGGGACCAGCAGGTAAGCATTCGGGCCTTGCCGTTCGACTTGCAACTCGCTTCCCTGCAGCAACAATGACAGCGCTGCCGACGTATCGAGCGTGCCATTCACGCCAGCAGTGGTGCGGTTCGCGACACTCGACGCGTCGAAGGAAAGACTGATGCCAGCTTCGCGCGCAAAGCGGTCAAGCGCCGGCGCCAGTGGGCCCGCAGCGACGTTCCACTGTTTGACTTGATTGCGCGGGGCAGCGCTCGATGTTTGCGCCAGCGACGGCAATGCGTAGATGCTGACGATCACACCCAAAATCGCACCGTGCAAGGCTCGATTTAATGGATGGCGCTGTGACACCGGGGACGAACTCATTTTCTCGCTCCAAGAAAGGACATCGGCAGACTGGCCTGTATTCCGGCCTTCCTTAGAGGTCGAACGAGAATGAGAAACCACCTCATTAATTTTCAGGTAGTAAAAGGTTTTGATTTACTCAGGTGGCAGCGGTCACGGTGACCCAAAAACGGGTCCGGTAATCTATGTGCAAGTGCAGTGACTGCGCGATCAATGCCAGAACCTGATCGTTATCGGCGAGCTGGAAGGTGCCGGAAACGCGACGATCAGCGACCTCTTCGGCGCAACGCAATACCCCGGGGCGATAACGCGACAACTCCACGATAAAATCATTGAGGCGCATATTGCGCGCACTGATCACCCCGTCCCCCCAGCTCCATAGATCAAGCCCCTGGTCACTGACCTTTCGCACGCCACTGGTTGTGAGCAATAGCTGATTTCCTGCCTCGACGCTGCGGCTTGCAGGCGTTTGACTGGAGCCGGGAAACAGCGTGACCGATCCTTCCTGAGCCGCGACCAGCGTGCCATCGTCACGTTCGCGCGCCAGAAAGCGGGAACTCTGAGCGCGCATGATCCCGTCACGTGATTGCACCCAGAACGGCCGTGCTTGAGGCGAGTGTTGATCCGCGCCGACATTTACGATGATTTCACCACGTCGCAGGATGATCAGGCGTCGCCGGGCGTCGAAATCGCTGTCGACCGCGCTATCGCTATTGAGCTGGATAAGGCTGCCATCATCGAGCTGGAACCTTCGTTGCTCGCCGGTGCTGCTGCGCTGCTGCGCAAGCATGGCTGGTACGGGTGTGTAGTCTCGGCCGAGCCAGGCTGCAGCGCCAACGGTAGCCAATATGCCCAGTAGCTTCAGGCTTTCCCGCCGCCGGATTCCATGGTTGGTGCCATTGAGGGTTTGTCGGGCCAGTTGAGGTGGCACGCCGGCGAACTCATCCCCAAGCGTTTCCACACGCTGCCACGCCAATACATGCTCTGGGCGCTGCTGCAGCCAATGCTCAAACGTATGCTGCGTTTGTTCATCGGCTTGATTGAAGCGAAGGCGCACCAGCCATTGAATCGCCTGCTCAACAATGGCCGGATCCAGCGCCTGCGGCTCACGCCTGGACATAACGCAAGCGATAGCAGTGTTGCAGAGCGGTGGCAAGGTCGCGTTCTACGGTCGCGCGGGAAACACCCAGCTTTTCGGCTATTTGCGCGCACGTCAGACCGTCGAGTCGGGCAAATAAAAAGGCCTGGCGAACTCTCGGTTTAAGCATGCCGAGCATGCGGTCTATGCGCTCAAGCGCATCAAGAATCATCAGCCGGCTTTCCTCTGAGGGAACCTCGTGTTGAGGCAGCAACATGACGCTTTCCAGGTAGGCGCGTTCGAGTTCACGACGACGATACTGATCAATCATCAGTCCGCGGGCGATACTGCTCAAATAGGCGCGTGGTTCGCGTAAGGGGCTGGACTGACGGGATTTGAGCAGTCGCACGAAGGTGTCCTGCGCCAGATCTGCTGCGTTATCGCGACATCCAGTGCGTCGGATCAGCCAGCCGTGTAACCACGAGTGGTGGGTGCGATAGAGCAGCCCTAGATCTGCAGTGCCTAGTGTTTCATCGCTGCGCATCGGAATCCCGGCAAGTATACAATTGATAATTAATCGCATTCTACTCAGGGGATAGGCCTTAGGCAAATACGGGCAAACGTCGTCATTCTGTAGAGGCTGCGGGTGGACGCGCACAATGAATGGGCTTGACTGCCGCGCAGCCTCGGATGCGCGGCAGGAGCTTGTTTCGATACTCACGGAACAATCGCGATACCAGCGTCGTTTTTACAACGCAAACGTAGTCCCACGCGTATTTACAAACAACGAGTAGATCGAGTGACTACTGGCCATGAACAGTCTATTGCCTTCGCGTCCGCCGAAGCACAAGTTCGGGCAGCGCTCTGGCAGCGAAATGTGCCCGATGGCCTTGCCCTGCGAATTGAAAACGCGCACGCCGTCGAGTTTTTCAAGGTCGGCCTTGGGATCACCATTGCCGCCCCAGCCACACCACAGGTTGCCCGCTTCGTCGCATTTGATGCCGTCAATCGCGGCATAGTCCAAGCCTTCGATGTGCTTGCGGCGTTCGCCCAGGGTGCCGTCGTCTTTCACCGCAATCGCCCAGATCAGGCGATTGGGCTTGGCGCGACCTTCGACGACATACAGGGTCTTTTCATCGGGAGAAAAGCACAGGCCGTTGGGACCGTTGAGGTCGTCGATTACCCGAGTGACTTTTTGGCTCTCGCCGTCGATGCGGTACACGGCATGGGGTTGGCTCGGGGTGACTTTGTGGCCTTCGTAGTTATTGCCGGTCTGGAATGGCGGGTCAGTGAACCAGATTGAGCCGTCACTTTTGCAGACGATGTCGTTGGGCGAGTTGAAGGGCTTGCCGTCGAAACTGTCAGCCAGCACGATGCTCGTGCCATTGTGTTCGGTGCGCGTGATGCGGCGCCCTTCGCGAGTGGTGGTGGAGCCTTCGCAAACGATCAGTCGCCCTTGGCGATCCCGGCACATGCCGTTGGAGAAGTTTGAATGTTCGCGGTACACGGTGAAGGTGTCGGTGATTTCGTCCCAGCGCATGATGCGATTATTGGGGATGTCACTGACCAACAGATACCGGCCATCACCTACCCACACCGGTCCTTCGGCCCAGCGCATGCCGGTGGCGAGTTTTTCAACACTGGCGTTGAAAATACGCAGATCCAGGAAGCTGTCGTCGAGGATGTGAATCAGTGGATCAGGGTAGCGCTGACTCAAAGGTTCGGCGGCATCGGAGAAGCGGGGCAGTGCGGCGCTGCCGACGGTGGCGAGCGTGGCGGAAACAGCGAGCGACTTTTTCAGGAAACTGCGGCGGGTATTGCCTTTCGTTTGATCAAGGCTTTCAGGCTTGGCGGACAGGAATGAGTCCATGTAGCGATCTCCGTGGTTTTATTTTTGTTGAGGAGACGTAGTAATACCCTGTGATAAGACATCGTACAAGTTGATGTGCCACCGGCAGCGCTGCATGTTATCCCAGTGACTGGAATCAATCTGGCCGATACGGCGCTGACTCTACCGACGCTGTCTTGCCTGGCCCGGTGATATCAGGGAAGCTGCGCCGAGCCCGGTTGCGGGGCAGTTGTTGAATTGTTCAGGGAAGCGTTGATCGCATTCAGGATGTTGGTGGTTGGCGGGTATGGAAACTTTGCAATCCTATGCGGTGGCCGAAAGCTGCATCGAGGCGGGCGTCAACTATTGCGATCTGGCGGACTGCCGGACGTTCGTCAATGGCATCAGCGTACTCGATGCCCGACCGAGAGAGGCCGGTGTCGCCATCCTTAGCGGTTGCAATTCGGTGCCGACGCTGTCGTCGGCGATCATCGATGAGCAGCGCCATCACTTCAAACGCATCGACTCGATCGAGCACGGCATTTCCTCGTCAGCGAAAACGCCGGGGTTGTCGACGATCGAGGGGGGGGGGCTGGCGTATGCGGGCAAGCCGATCCGCCAACTGCGCAATGGTCAACTGCATGAGGTAAATGGGTTGGTGCGTGACCACAGGGTCTGGGCCGCCGGGTTGCGTCGCTGGGGGACATGGTTTGAGCGTTTCGGTGATGGCAAAAGTGCTACGTATACGAAGATGACGCCGGGGCAGTGGCTGCAGTTGATGCTGTAGCGGAGCATTCACATTGGCGACTTGAGAAAGCGACGTTCGTGATCGGGGTCGGGCAACAGGCAGGTGTCGTACTTGCCAAAGATCCGATAACGATTCAATGCCACGCGGTCGTAGGCCCAATCTCTGAGTGCTCGTGGGAAAACTCGCAGAAGCCTGACCGGCGACCAACGAGCCGGCAGTTGTGCAATGACTTCGAAGAACGCATCCGATCGTACCCAGTAATGTTGGTCGCGGATCACCGCCATAGTGTCGAACTGATCCACCGGCAGATCGGCCCATGCCAGCAATGCCTGACCTTCTGGCGATTGCACTGCCGCCAGGCGTACCCGCTGTTTGTTGTCGTGACGAATCAGAAAACGCGCCCAGCCGTTGCATAGCTTGCAGACGCCGTCGAACAGCACCACGGTCTCGCCTGGATTAAGCAAGGGGGCGGGGGTAGGGCGGATTCGGGAGCCAGGAAGATGGGCTGTCATTGTGAGGCGTCATCCGAAGGCGGTGTCTTGGGCGATGGACTATATGCTGCGCATCCGTGGCGGTTGCGTCTATATATAGAAGAAATTTTTTGGGGGACACAGAAAACTGAAATTAACGGTTGACGGCAGATTCTGGAGGTCTATAATTCGCCCCACTTCCGGCGCAGTCGAAACGGAAAACTCCTTGAGATTCAACGAGTTACGCAGTTTTCGACGGCA